>Ga0209470_1003542_pt1 | contig 10699 bp, 7 predicted proteins | sample GraSoiAngelo_125_FD_185882 | JGI IMG/M metagenome (GOLD analysis project Ga0209470, IMG submission 185882) | Grasslands soil microbial communities from the Angelo Coastal Reserve, California, USA - 14_0927_05_40cm (SPAdes) (version 2) | ecosystem: Environmental > Terrestrial > Soil > Grasslands ... | reverse complement strand
ATAAATCGCTTTTGGTCTGTGCGGGCGATGCACCAACCGGCAAAAGCAATCCTGCCGCGCCTGCACTGATCAACTTGGTGGCTTCGCGGCGCGTGAGTTGCTGGGACACATTCATTTTTGCGTTTGTCACGTGGAGCCAGGCAGCCGGAAGACGTCTCTTATTCTTAATAATAAGAGATTCCTCGACTTCGCGCGGAATGACAAGAAAGGTTAGCGCGCACATGGCCACGACTCGCCGCGGTTTCATCAAACTCTCCGCTGCCGCCGGCGGCGCGTTTGGATTAGGACTTAGATCGACAAGGTTATTGGCAGAGAAATCCGTGAAACCCGTGCGCATTCTCATTCTCGGTGGCACCGGATTTATCGGCCCCAACGAAGTTCGTTACGCGCTCAGTCGAGGTCACAAAGTGACCACATTCAATCGCGGAAAAACGCATCCGGGCGAATTGCCGTCTGAAGTCGAACAATTAATTGGCGATCGCAACGGCCAATTGGATGCGCTGAGAGATCGGCAATGGGATGTGGCCATCGATAATCCTACGACACTTCCGGCTTGGGTGCGTGATGTTGCGCAAATTCTGAGAGGCAATGTCGAGCGTTACGTCTTTATCTCGACAATCTCCGTTTATGCCGACACGAGTAAAGGTGTCGATGAGACCGCGCCGCTCGCAAAATACGAAGGTGCCGATCCGTATAAAGAGACGCTTGAGGCCATGAAGGCGTCCAGCTACAGAACGTACGGCCCTCTCAAAGCGCTATCGGAGAAACAGGCGGAGAAATGGTTTCCGGGAAAAACATTAATCATTCGTCCGGGTCTGATCGTAGGCCCGCGCGACGAGACCGATCGCTTTACCTACTGGCCGGTTCGCATCGAGCGTGGCGGCGAAGTACTTGCACCCGGCAAACCGAGCGATCCGGTTCAATTCATCGATGCGCGAGATCTGGCGGAATGGACGATCCGCATGGCGGAGAATCGCGAGACCGGAATTTATAACGCGACCGGTCCCGCCAAGCCGCTCGAAATTGGTAGCATGCTCGACGAGATCAAAAACGCTCTCAATTCAGCCGCGAAATTTGCCTGGGTACCAGCGGATTTCCTCAAAAAGGAAAAGGTCGAAGCTTGGTCGGACATGCCGGTCTGGGCAGGCGATGAACTCGGCCTCGCACGAACAAATATTACTCGAGCGCTCGCCAAAGGCTTAACCTTCCGTCCACTCGCGGAAACGACGCGCGACACGCTCACCTGGTTCAAATCACAACCGCAAGATCGACAATCCAACTTGCGCGCCGGTCTCACGCCCGAATGGGAAGCGGAAGTGCTTGCCTCGTGGAAACAGAAAGGATGAATTGTAGGGCGTCTGTGCCAGACGCCGACTAATTTGCATCGGTGTCTCACAGAGACGGCCTACAATTTTGCGCGCGCATGAGATCGCTCTTTTCCAAAATCGTTGACGTAAAGCCGAATGAGCTCCGCGCGTTGTGGCTCGGCTTCGCCTTTCACTTCATCATCCTGACCGCCTACTACATCGTTAAACCAATTCGCGACAGCATCGCAGCCAGCAATCGACTTGAAACATTGCCATGGATGTTCACGGCCACGCTGGTGGTCATGTTGATTGCCAACACGATTTTTGCCGCGATTGTCGCACGGATGGAGCGTCGAAAATTTATCCCGTTCGCCTACGCATTTTTTATTTTGGTTCTGGTGCTCTTTTTCGTGTTGATGCGGACCGGTTCGCCGGCGCAGCAGGTGTGGACCGGCCGCGCGTTCTACGTGTGGGTCAGCGTTTTCAATTTGTTCAATACTGCGATTTTCTGGGCGTTCATGACCGATCTTTTCACCGTCGAGCAAGGCAAACGGCTCTACGCTTTCATTGCGGTCGGCGGAACGCTCGGGGCGATCGCCGGCGCTTACATCACGAAGAATCTCATTCGAGGCATGGGACCGGCAAACCTCGTCGCGATTTCAGCAACACTGTTTGCGATTGTCTGCTTTTTGGTGCGGTTTTTCCCAAACAATTTCACAGAAGCAAACAGAGTTGTGCCTGCTCGAGAACAACCAATCGGCGGGACTGCCTGGTCCGGTATCACGCACATCGCGCGCTCGCCTTATCTATTCGGCCTGGCCGCCGCCATCGTGCTTTACACCACCACGTCAACGTGGGCGTATTTTCAGCAGACCACTCTCGCTCGTGAAGCGTTAAAGACGAGCACGGACCGGACAGTTTTCCTGTCGAACCTGGAAATCTGGGTGAATACGATCACGCTCTTCATTCAGATTTTTCTCACCGGCCGTCTTCTGAAGTGGTTTGGGGTAGCGTTCACGCTCATATCGCTGCCGTTCGTCAGCATGCTCGGCTTTGCGGCAATGGCGATTGCGCCGAGTCTGTCGATGTTGGCGTTTTTCCAAGTAACGCGTCGTGCTGCGGCCTACGCTTTGATGCGCCCCTCACGCGAGATTCTTTTCACCGTTCTGAAACGCGAGGATAAGTACAAGGTGAAAAGCGTCACCGACACGCTGGGCTATCGTGTTGGCGATCAATTAGGTGCCTGGTCGTATGGCGGGCTTGGACCCAATGGAATTGGGTTGAGCCTCAATACCATTAGCTGGATTGCTGTGCCTGTTACCGCTGGTTGGTGCGTGCTCAGTCTTTGGCTTGCGCGCAAACAACGAGCGCTAGCAGACGCGCAAACGAAGAGGGCTCAAAGCGCACCACTTGGCGATATCTCGGCGGCGGAAACTGCGTGATTGCTGGGCGGTTGATTACGCTGAAAAGAGATTGCGCGTATTCGTCTCCGAGCCAAACGTAACTGAACAAACGAAGCAAAGGAGGTAACAGAATGGCAACACGAACTGGATCGGCTGTTTGGGAAGGCACTTTGAAGGAGGGCAAGGGAAACATGAAACTCGGGAGCGGCGCGTTTGACGGACCGTATTCGTTTTCATCACGCTTCGAGAGCGGCAAGGGCACAAATCCGGAAGAACTAATCGGTGCCGCTGAGGCCGGTTGCTTCTCGATGGCGCTGGCGTTTAATTTCGAAAAGGCAGGTCATGCCGCCAAACGCGTCAGCACCACGGCGACAGTGAAGCTCGAGCCCGGCGACGGCGGATTCAAAATCACTTCCATCGATTTGAAAACGGAGGCCGATGTTCCCGGAATCGACGAAACCAAATTCAAGGAGCAGGCCGAGCTAACAAAAAAGACTTGTCCAGTCTCCGTTGCCCTTGCCGGAACCCAGATAAATCTCGAGGCCAAGTTGATTTAGCCGTAATAAACGTGCCGTTGCTCTTCAAATACGGTTGAACTACTGCAGGAATGAATTCCGTATAGCGGGGTTCCCTGGCAGGCTTTTCAACCCGGCGATGCGGCACTACAGCCTCAGCGTTTCTTGTTCGGCTGCGGGAATCATAGACGCGAATTTCTTCGCCAGTTCGTTGAGTTTGGCGACATAGTAATCCACGTTCTCGTCCGGGTTCTGAGGGTCGAACTCCGAGACAAACTTAGCGGCTTCGTACGCCGGAACCTTCTTCGGTGTGGTTTTAATGTAGTAACTAACCTGGTCGCCCGGCTTATAATTACGGCCGCTGGCGAGAGCGAGCTCGTAGGGAGCAGCGCGGTTGCGCGCGGCGCCGGCAATCTTCGCTCGGTATTTGTCGAGCGAATCCTGGAGAGTGTCGGTCTTCATCAGCATGTCGATGTTCCATTCCCGGTTGCGAATTTTTTGCTCGAATTGGTTCCGCAACTGCGGGATTGCCTCCGCTTTTTCTTCCATAATGAGCTTGATCATCTCCTCAAGGAAGACGCGCTGGAATTTTTCGAGTCCACGCGATTTCAGCGCGCCGCCTTTGATGATCACGTCCCCATCTTTTGTGAGCAGCGCGTAGTTCTTCGCTTTGTAACTGAACATCGCGTCGAATTGCTCGTCGAATTCGACTTCGATGCCGGGCGGCAATTCTTTGGCGAGACCGCGTTGAAGCTCTTCAATTGCTGACGAAGGCGCCGACGGCGCGGCGCCCTCCGATGGTGGGACGAAATAAATTCCGTCGGTATCGACTTCGATCACCTGCGCGCCGCGTTTGCCCAGCCAATCAATCATCTTCTTCAGCAAATCGCGTCCGATCTGAGTGACACGCGCTGCGGCATCAAAATCGGCGAAATGTCCCTGTGCGAACCCGAGGTACCCGTAGAAGCTGTTCAGCAGTATTTTGAATGTGTTTTGCAGCGCTTGAAGGTGATGCTGCTTCGCGGGATCTCTCTCGGCACGCATTTCTGCCTTCGCTTCCAATCGGAACGTGCGCAGATCAGTGAGCAGATGGCGAAAGATTTGCAGTTGGTCGGTAGCGGGAAAGCAATCAAACTGCAACATGATCGACGGATAAAGTGAAGCGACGTCGCAGTGCCAAATGTTGCGCGCGACGCCGGTAAAAAAAATGTCGGTGTACCCACCTTCGAAGGTGCGCGCCATCGGCATCTCGGGAATGGAATGGCGTTGCCAGAAATATTCGCGCAGGAACAACGCATTGATGCGCGTTGCGTTACCGCGCACGATCACGTCCTGGTAGTTGTACGGGAAAATCTGAGCCTGGATGAAGTAGCTTGGGCTGAGCAGATCGGCGATTGCGCGCGTTTCCCGCACCGCACAGCGCGCCCGCTCGGAGAATTTTTCTGAATTGTCGATGTAGGCGCGCTGCAATTCCTTGCCGGTCAACGCGGAAAGTCCTTCGCTATCGCAAAAGCCAAAATGGCGTGCCACATCGAGACGCTCAAAGCCAACGAGTGAACGCATTCCGACATCGTAAAATTGTGCGAGCAAAAACGTATCGACGAAATGGCGGCCATCGATTGTGAACTTCGGGTAATCGATGGTCTTCTCTGCGATCTGGAGCCGCGACGGACGCGAGCGGAGAAAACCGCCGCTGCGTCCCCAGTCCAATTTCGCTTTCGCCTTCTTCGCGCGCGAAACCAGATATGCCAGATCGAAGCGGAAAAGGTTATGACCTTCGATCACGTCCGGGTCGCGTTCTTTGATCAGCGCAGTGAGTCGCTTAAGCGCGGCATGCTCCGATTCCTCGGCGTTTTTTGGATCGACAATAATCAGTTCTTCCCAGCCGGTATTGTCCGAGAGTGCGATGCTCATGAAGTGATCGCCGCTGCTGGGGTCACCGATCCCGGCTACAGCATCTTCGAGCGACAAAACTTCGAGCTGCATCCGCTTCAATTCCTCAAACGGAAGCTCTTTGAACAATGTGCGACCAGTGGCGGTGAGGTAATGCTGCACCGGATCGTTAAAGGCGAAGAAATCGCGACTCGCCTTTTTCAGACCGTTGCGCAGAGCGATTAGTTCCTTCCAACTATCAACCGTGATCAACCAGCCATATTTGAGATCGCCCTGGAGCTTCTCGGTCTCGATGCCAAGGTCGACAACGTCAGAGTCGCACCAAACAAATGGATGGAATGGCTCGACGTCGGCGACGGTCGATCCGTCGTCTTCGCGGCGATAAACTTTCACCGTGCCAGTCTCGCCGAGCTCGATAGCAACAATCCGCGGCATCGGGTCGGCGCCGAAGAGCATCGTATTTTTCTCGAATTCCATTTTCTTAACCGCAGATTACGCAGTTAAACTCAGATTTGAACCAGGAAACCATGAAACCAGTAGCATTCTTCTTTTCGTTTCCTGGGTTCCTGGCTTCTTAATTTATATATCTGGACTTTCTGTTGTATAAATGCGGGATGAAGATTTGGTGTTTGTCGACCTTTTCATTATCGATCTTTGCTGCGGCGGTTGCACTTGCGCAGCAAACTCCACGATCAATTGCCGATACGGAGTTGTCATCGTTGGTGGCTCTTTATAAAGACATTCACGGTCATCCCGAATTGTCGGGACATGAGGAACGCACGTCAGCGCTGATCGCAAAAGAATTACGCGCAGCAGGATGCGAGGTCAGCGACAACTTCGGCAAATACGACGATCCAAAGCTCAAAGGGTACGGCGTGATCGGCATCATGAGGAACGGCGATGGACCGACGGTGCTGGTGCGCACCGACATGGACGCGCTACCGGTGGAAGAGGAAACCGGTTTAGCTTACGCGAGCAAAGTCGTCACAAAGAATGACGATGGCAAAGACGTCCACGTAATGCATGCCTGCGGACACGACGCGCATATTGCCGCGTTTATCGGCACGGCGCGGGCATTGCAAAGGTTGAAAGATCAATGGCGCGGCACAATCATGCTTGTCGCGCAACCGGCCGAAGAGACTGGCAATGGCGCGCGCGCATTGCTCAAAGCTGGGCTTTACAATCGATTCGGCAAACCGGATTTCGCGCTCGGATTCCACGACAAAGCCGACCTGCAAACCGGCCACATTGGTGTCACCGAAGGTTACACGTCTGCAAATGTCGATTCAGTCGATGTGACCGTACGTGGCGTGGGCGGGCACGGAGGCTATCCGCACAAAACGAAGGATCCGATCGTGCTTGCGGCAGAAATGATTAACGCGTGGCAAACGATCGCAAGCCGAGAAAACAATCCGCTCGATCCGATCGTTGTTACCGTCGGCTCCATCCACGGCGGGACCAAGCGCAACATCATTCCGGACGAAGTAACAATGCAGTTGACGGTGCGCACGTACAAAAAGGAAGTGCGCGAAAAGGTTCTGGCGGCAATTGAGCGGATTGCCAAAGACATCGCCGCCGCCGGCGGAGTTCTGCCGGAGCGGGCACCGATTGTGACGGTGCGCAAAGATGAATTCTGCTCCGCAACTTACAATAACCCCGAGCTGACGAAGCGGCTGGTCGCAGTCTGGCGGAAGTCGTTAGGCAACGAAAACGTGGAGATTGTCGATCCAACAATGGGTGGCGAAGATTTTTCCGAATATAGCCTGGCGGATCATTCAATTCCCGCAGTTGATTTCCACATCGGCGCGGTCGATCCAGTGAAAATCGCTGACAGTAAAAGGAACGGCACGCCCCTGCCGAGTTTGCATTCGAGCAAGTTCGCACCCGTTCCCGAGCCAACGATCCGCGTCGGCATTATCGGAATGACAAGCGCGGTGCTTGAGTTGATGAAGAAATAAAACTGTAGCGGCCGGCGTGTCGCCGGAAGGTCACAGAATTGCAGCCGACGCGGCTGCCTCTACAGAACAAATGGTTAGCTCCACCGAGTCTCCCTTTACTAAGTTACTTCACTTTGATATTTTTCCGAAGATAAGTCGGAAACCGACCGCGTGTGACCGGCTCAAATTGCAAGACTTCCTGTTTCGCTTGTGCAGATTTTTCAGCCGATGATTTTTCTTTACTCACTGGCTTGTTGTGCGGTGCACTTACAATCGGTTCAGGCTTGTTAAAAGCGAGTATCGGTTCCACCCGCGGCGGCGGTGCAGTTTCACTCGGCGCCTGTCCCTCAAACGGGGTCATCTCCATCGGTTGGGAAGCTTCTATCGGTTCGGGTTCGATGTTGATCTTCGGTGAGATCTCCTGGGGCTGCTCCCAGACTGGCAGCATCGTGGGCGCGCTGTTCTGTGCAGGTAGAGTCTGCTGTGGAATAAGATCTTCATCCGCCGTCAGCGAACTAATGATGGTGACGGTCAGGCGATCTCCCAATCGTGCGTCCACGGCAGCGCCGAACAGAATCTGTGTTTGCTCGCTAACGTGACGGCCAAGTTCCTGCATCAGGATTTCTACCTCGGACAACGTCATGCCGGGTCCTCCTGCCACCTGAACCAGCACGCGCACCGCGTCCGCCAGCATCCGACCACGGTCCATCAACGGATTTTTGAGCGCCTGCGCGAGCGCCTCGTGCGCGCGATTGCCCGAATCGGATTCACCGAAGCCAAACAGGCAACGACCGTTTCGGCTGCGCAACGCGGCAAGTAAATCATCGAAGCCAATGCGAATGAGTCCCGGCCGCTGAATCAGGTTCACAACCGAACGAACGCTTTGGCTGATGGTGGTATCGGCCACGGCAAAGGCCTGATGAATCCCTGCGTGCGGCGCGACGATGTCGCCCATCTGATCGTTCTCAAAGCAGATTACCGCGTTGGCAACCTTGTTAAGCCGGGCGAGCGCCTCGCGCGCCTGGGCGTTGCGGCGTTTGCCCTCGAATGAAAATGGAAGAGTAGCGAACCCGACGACAAGCGCACCGGCTTCCTGGGCAAGCTGCGCAACATATGGCGCCGCACCCGAGCCAGTGCCGCCCCCGAGTCCTGCACAAACAAAAATCATTCGAGCGTCGGCTAGTGCTTCGCGGATTTCATCAGCCGATTCCACAGCCGCGTGATAGCCGAGTTCGGGATCGCCGCCCGCGCCCAGGCCGCGCGTCACAGTGCGACCGAGTTGCACTTTATGCGCCGCAACAGAACTGGTCAGGGACTGCACGTCGGTGTTGGTCGCAACCACGTCGGCTCTCTCCAAGCCATCGAGCACGATCCGGTCGAGCGCATTTAAACCGGCACCCCCAACGCTTACAATCTTGATTGGAATAAATTCCACTGCACGTTCGGGGAGACTGAAATTTTTACTGAGTTGAATCATACTGGTAGGGACAGACCGCCGGGCTGTCCAAGATCGAGCATTTGCGGCGCGCCCGGCGGTCGCGCCCTAATAAGGAATGTAATTATTTTCATCGCCTGCCCGCGAAAATCTTACCGAAAATGCCTCGGATTCCCCGCCGCGGCCGATCCGTCTGCACAGCTTGCGCGTATTTGATCAAACCGATTGCAGTCGAAAATTGCGGGTTCTCCACCGCAGAGGTCACACCAGAGGCGGTTTGCGCGTGCGCCACGTGAGCAGGCATTTCGAAAATTTCCCCGGCGAGATAATCGATGCTGTTTAGAAGGCTGCATCCGCCGGTAATGAAAATGCCGGCGCCGAGGTAATTGATGAATGATTCGTCCTCGAGCCTGCGTTTGAGGAGCTCAAATGTTTCTCGCAGGCGCATGTGAACGATCGTGTTCAGCGTCTCGCGTTCGATTTCCTTTCCGGCAAAGCCAGAATCGTCCTTTAGTAGAATCATCTCGCCGGGAAGACAATTGCCAAGGATGCAACTCCCCTCCTCGGTTTTTAATTTCTCTGCGCGTGCCATCGGGATGCGCAAGCCCATCGAAATATCATTGGTGATATGGTCGCCGCCGATGGCCAGGGAACCGCTTTGCTTGATCGCGCCGCCAGCGTATAAGATATAATCAGTCGTCCCACCGCCGATATCGATCACCAGCGCGCCGAGATCTTTCTCATGCTGGGTGAGGACCACCTGCGCGGAAGCAAGCCCGCCGAAGACGACGTCCTCGACGTCAAGCGGCAGCTCTTTGACGCATCGGATGGTGTTTTGAATGCGTGTCCGCACGCCGTGGACAATATGAAAATCGGCTTCCAATTTTTGCCCAAGCATCCCGACCGGATTCAGCACGCCATTCTGACCGTCGACATGATAATGCTGGATAATGGAATGCAGGAAGGCGTTTTGCGCAGGGATGCTCACTTCGCGTGCGTTGATTTTTACGTCCTCGACGTCCTGCTCATCAATCTCATCGCGGTCTTCGGGCAGCATCACACACCCTCGATTATTAAAACTTTGAAGATGCGACCCGGCGACAGCGACGTAAACGCTTCGGATCATGACGTCGCTTTTCTGTTCGGCATCGACCACTGCTTCGTGCACGCATTTCATCGCGGTCTCAAAATCAACGATCTCGCCTTTGCGCACACCGCGTGATGGCGTCTGACCAACACCGAGGATTTTGACTGTGCCATCAGGCCGGCTTTCCCCAACGACGACACAAATTTTGGACGTGCCAATCTCGAGCCCAATCATCAAATTATTGCTTGCCATCGTCGCTAGTCCTTTCTCTGCCGTTGGATCGGAATTGGTTTCGCGGTCGGCGCCGAACTGGCGCGCGCTTTCGACGGCGGCGCTGCGGTCTTTGCCGGCGAATGCACCGGGATTGCCTTCAAAATCCGCGGTTCGACAGGCGGCTCGATCGTGTCGTTGATCACTGCGGCCGGAGGTGTGGCGAAGGTGACCGGGATATTTCGTTGCACAAGCAAATTCACAGTTTCCAGTTCCTGCTTTGAGTCATCGCAATAGACAAGAAATTGTTCCAGTCGCTGTAGTTGCGTTTCGAGATCATTTAACCCGAATGTGACGCGCGTACGATTTTTGTCCGTCACGAGCAGGCAATAACTTTTGGAAACATCGATCTCACGAATCTGAAAGTGCATTTGCATGAAACTGCGCGTGCCTAAGCGCAGCAGCTCCAGCGCCGTTTTGGCTGCGGGCGATTCGACGACTTTCCCCGCCTCGAGCGATTCGCTCGAGCATCCCAGAATGAGCGGCAATCCCAGGTATTCTGGCAACAACTTCTTTTCTCTCATCAAAACGCCTCGCGCGTCCACTAGAAAAGCAGCATCTGACACAAAAGGATCCGAAATTTCTTTGTTACTTGTGATCCACGCCACCGGCTTGCGTTCCACGAGACGGATGTCGATCTCAGTAGGCAACTTTCGCACCACCTGCACCTCGTCGACTTGGGGGAGCTGCTGTATTCGGTCATGAACACGCGCCAGGTTCACGCTGAAAATGTTTTCACCCTCACGCAGATCGGATACTTTCAAAACCTGCTCGCGCTGCAATGTGCCATCCGTCTGCAGTTCAATTGTCTTCAACTGATAATCTGGATTCTCGAAGAAGAGACGCTTTGCA
>Ga0209470_1003540_pt1 | contig 10703 bp, 9 predicted proteins | sample GraSoiAngelo_125_FD_185882 | JGI IMG/M metagenome (GOLD analysis project Ga0209470, IMG submission 185882) | Grasslands soil microbial communities from the Angelo Coastal Reserve, California, USA - 14_0927_05_40cm (SPAdes) (version 2) | ecosystem: Environmental > Terrestrial > Soil > Grasslands ... | reverse complement strand
CGGAGACAAAACTGATGGGAACAACCAACACGTCGTGGACACCTTGTTTACCAAGCTCGGCGATGATATCGCTCGTAAAGGGTTCAAGCCATTTTACGGGACCGATCTTGCTCTGAAACGATAGCTCGTATCGATTGCGGCGGTCCAGCCGGTCCATGACCAGCTCAACGGTCTTCTTGGTTTGTTCGAGATACGGATCACCTTCGCGAACGTACCGTTCCGGAATGCTGTGCGCGCTGAAAAGAATGTATGCTTTGCCGGGATCGGCAAAATTTCGAAGTTCGCGCTCGATGGCCTGCGCAAACGATTGAACGTACGTAGGCTGATCCGGCCAGGAGCGAACCCATCGGATATGGAGTTTTTTTGAAGACAGCCGCTCATCGACCAGCCGCTGTAACACAGCGAATCCGGAGCCCGTCGTCGTCACCGAATATTGAGGAAAAAGCGGCAGGATCACGAGCTGGTCGACATCGCTTCTTTGAATGTTATCAACCGCTTCATGTAGAAACGGATGCCATGTGCACATGCCCACGAATGTCTGCACATCGCTCCCGCGCCTTTTGAGTTCTTCCGCGAGAGCGCCCGCTTGTTCTTCTGTAAGGCGCCGCAAAGGAGACCCGCCGCCGATTTGCCGGTAATAGCCCTCCGAGGTTTTTCGACGGAACGTCGCAATGGCGTATGCCAGCGTTTTTCGAAGAGGTGTCCATTTCACACGAACGATTTCCGGATCGGAGAACAGACGGTAGAGAAACGGTTTGACGTCGCTGAGTCGTTCCGGACCACCGAGATTAAACAGCAGGACGCCTGGCTTCACGGATAGGTCTTCGCGATTTCCACGAAAGTTCGAGCATTTTCTACCGGCGTTTGCGGAAGTATGCCGTGTCCGAGGTTGAGGATGTGCCCGGCCCGTCCGGCCTGGTCGAGGATTTCTTTGGTCTTGGCAATGATGCGTTCCTTTGGCCCAAGCAGCACGCACGGATCCAGATTCCCCTGAAGCGCAACTCGTTCGGTGGTTCGGCGGCGGGCCTCGTCCACCGAGATTCTCCAATCGATGCTAACGACGTCCGCGCCCGTCGCGGTAATCGATTCGAGTATCGACGCGCATCCATTCACGTAAATAATCCGAGGGGCACGGCTGCCGATTGCCTCGAAGATTTTCCGGGCGTATGGCAGAGCGAACTCTTCGTAATCCTTGCGGTTCAATTCGCCCGCCCAGGTGTCGAAAAGCTGAATGACTTGAGCACCGGATTCGATTTGAAAAAGCAGGTATGAGCTGACCGTGGACGAAAGCTTATCGAGCAACGCATGCACCAGCCGCGGTTCACGGTATGCCAGGCTTTTGATCTCGGCGAAATTTCTGGAGCCTCCGCCTTCGACCAGGTACGACGCGAGCGTCCACGGTGCGCCCGCGAAGCCGATCACCGGAACTGTGTCCCGAAGTTCCCGGCTCAACTTTTTAATAATGGCGCCGACGAAGGGGACTTCGGTAGCCGGATCCGGAATCCGCAAATCATCGACGTCACTTTGGGTCCGAACGGGTATTGCAATCTCCGGACCCTTATCCGTTAAAGAGACATGCACACCCATGGCTTCGACCGGAATCAAAATGTCTGAAAAGAAAATGACGGCGTCAACACCCAGAATTCGATAGGGCTGCAAGGATACCTCTACAGCAAGATCGGTGTTCTTGCACAATTCTAAGAAGGACAACTTCCGTCGAATCTCGCGATATTCCGGCAGGTAACGGCCGGCCTGACGCATCATCCAAACCGGCGTGCGATCGACGCTTTGTCCCCTGCACACTCGAAGTAACCTGTCGTTCATATAAACCTCCGGATGATACAATACGGCGGTTTATGGAAGCATCGGAAACCTCGATAGGGGCTGGTCTTGTAGCGCCTGTAGAGGCGGCCACACCGACCGTTTCCATCGTGATCCCCGCGTTTAATGAAGCCGGCCGCATTGCGGAAACGATCCGGAAAATAGAGACATTTGTTTGCCGATCGCCTTTTTTAACCGAAATCATTGTTGTCGATGACGGGTCCGGGGACGAGACCTCGGCAATTGTCGGCCAGCTTCAAACGAAAAGGTTGCGCCTCATTCGAAACGAGGACAATCACGGCAAGGGACACACTGTACGTCAAGGAGTGCTGGCCGCGTCGGGCAAATATGTGCTCTTCACTGACGCGGACCTTTCCGCCCCAATTGAAGAATTGAACAAGCTCCTCGAGGTTGCTACTTCCGAAGGCGCCGACATCGTGATCGGTTCCCGGAACCTCGATCGCCGGTACATCGAAAAACACCAGTCCCGCTTGCGCGAGCTTGGCGGGATGTTTTTCAACCTGATGGTTCGCTGGTTTCTGGGCTTATCTCTCCGGGATACCCAGTGTGGCTTTAAACTTTTTCAACGCGAAAGGTCTCGCCGGATCTTTGAAAAACAGACCACTCCTGGTTTTGGATTCGATCCGGAATTATTGTTTCTTGCAAAACGCTACGGCTTGAAGATCCGCGAAACTCCCGTGCGTTGGAGCCACGCTGAAGGTAGCAAAGTCAAATTTCTGCGGCACGGCATTCACATGTTTTTCGACCTTATCCGTATTCGGTGGAACGCGATACTCGGAAGGTACTCATGACGTTTCTCTCGGTAAACATCGACCACATCGCGACAATCCGAGAAGCAAGGCGTACCAATGAGCCCGATCCTGTTACGGCTGCCGCCATTTGCGAGTTGGCCGGAGCTCACGGCATTACGGTTCATCTTCGCGGTGACCGGCGGCACATTCAGCATCGTGATGTGAAAACCTTGCGGGAGACGGTGAAGACGAAACTGAATATTGAAATGGCAGCGACCACAGAAATGATCGGTATTGCTCTAGAGCACATCCCGGATCAGGTAACGCTGGTGCCGGAGCTGCCTGGAGAAATCACGACGACCGGCGGATTGGATTGCACGCGCAATCAAGAGGCGATTACGAGCGCGATCAAGCATCTACAATCGAACAATATCAACGTCAGCTTATTCATCGATCCGGCCGAATCGCAGATCCGAGCCGCGCTTTCGCTCGGCGCGCGCACGATTGAGCTCAACACCGCACTTTATTCGGATGCGACGTTGAGGAATCGTGAAACGCAGCACGGTGCGGAAGCACTCGCCGCCATCAAGCAAGCGGCGGAATCGGCGCAATCGAAAAACATGATGGTTTTGGCAGGCCATGGATTGACATATCGCAATGTCCGCGCCATCGCCGACATTCCGGCGATCGTTGAGTTGAACATAGGCCACAACATCATAGCCCGCGCGGCTCTCGTCGGTTTGGAACGTGCGGTCCGCGAAATGCTGACATTACTGTGACGCCTCTTCCTGGGAGAGGCCGCCGCGACAGCCCCCGCGAAGCGCGAGCCCGATAGGGCGAAGCCTCAAAAAAAGCTGACGCGGCGGGTGAGAGTTCAAAATTCGGCGAATCTTGCGACCCTCACCCGGCGCGCCAGACTGGCGTCTGTCGCACGTCCCTCTCCCAGAGGGAGAGGGACCACTTATGAATATTGTTCCGTATCTAGGCATCCTTGTAGCTGCCGCCGTGGAAGGTGAGGTCGTCTATTCCGGGGCGGTAGTCATGGTGTTTCTTGGCCGCCTCAATCCGTTGGGAGTTTTAATTTCCGGGTCCATTGGTGGTTGGGCGGGAGATCAGTTTTTCTTCTACGCAGCGCGAGGAGAGCTCCGCGATTGGCTCAACCGCTTCTCAAAAATTGCCCGGCGGCGGAGAGTGATCCAGGAGCGCATGCACCGGCACGCCACAAAGCTGATTCTTGCTGTTCGTTTTTTGCCTGGCTTGCGTATAGCAATTCCGCTGGCCTGCGCTTACGCGGGCATTTCACCTTTTTTATTCTCGAGCCTCAGTTTTATCAGTGCCGTCGCGTGGGCGACGGCGATCATGTTCGTGATCCGAGGGCTTGGGCCGACTTCGCTTTCGGCTCTGGGTATCAAGGCATGGTGGGCCCCGGCGGTTCCCGCAGTGATCGTAGTGCTTTTCTTTCGATGGTTGGGACGCGTTGAACCGGTCAGACAACCACCGCTCGAATGATCATTTTTTCCCACCGAGAAATCCGCCGATGATACCGCGAATTGTGTCCGCGGGTTTCTGCCCCGGTTGGTATTCTGGAATGAGTCTCTGCTTCTGCATCTCAACGATGGTTCGCGCGTCCGGAGCAAACCTCGGTTGTTTAAACGTTCCGGTTACGATTGCAGGGATGACGATCTCGCCGGCTCCGTTCGAAAACGCCGTACGCATGTAGCCGCCGATTCGTCCCCCGCCGAGCTTATCGGTAAACGTCTTCGAAAGTACGGCCAGAAGCTTTACGTTCAGTGCCTCGCTCGACAGGTCTCCTGTTCCGGCGGCCGACATCTCGCCCAAGGCCGTTTGCGCTTTAAGGTCATCCGTATGAGCGATGCCGTCGGTAACCGCAATGTGGCCCGCCAACTTGATAATGTCTGTAAATTTCTGTTCCGAGCTCGAAGCTGCAAAACCGCCGATGACGCCCAATTCATGCGCTAGATCGAAGCCCGAGATCCGAACTTCGTTGAAATCGAGATTCATGGTGCCCTTGAGCGCACGAATGAGATTTTGGGAATCCAACGACTGTAGCGGTCCTGCCGCACGCATATCGATATTCAGATTGCCATTGCCGTTAATCTGGTCGAGGCCCTTGATACCGTATGCCCTCGCCATTGACTGAATCTCGGGCAATGTGGCATTCGGTGCGCGCAGTTCCATATCGATTAAAGGGGAAGCCGAGGTGTATTGCCGCACCATAAAACGCGCCGCAACATTCGTCTTTCCGGACACGGCAGTGAAATCGTTCGATCGGATCTCGGCCGGCGAGAGATGCAGTTCGATTGTGCTCACTTCGACCGGTTGTGTTACATCTTTGTTGGAAATTTTGAGATCCTGACCGGAGATTCTGCCATTTAATGCCGGTTTCGAGGCTGGGCCTGACGCTTTCACATCGGCGTCCATCCTTCCGCTGACGTTTGTACCGGGGGCGAACGCAACCCCGAATGCCGACGCCAGACGCGCAATCTCTGTGATAACAACGTCTCCCGTCTTGATTGACAGGTTCAACTGCGCCGGTGTTGTGTTCGTGGTGAGCGATCCGTCCACCTCGATCGGTGTTTTGCCGACGAGAACCTTCGCTCGATTGATTGCGAGAAGTCCCTCCAAAGGTTTCAGCTCAACGTCATAATCGACGGCAATTGGATAGCCGAGATCGACGCCATTAAACCGCGCGGCATTGAGCTTTAAGTTTCCCGCGGCGGCAGTCCTGCCGGCCCCGGCTGCCAGCCGGCTCGTCAAATCGATATGATCAAATACAGTTCGGCCCTGTCCCCGCTGAAGATCGGTCACAGCCACGTGCCCGTCGCGGATACTTACCCGCTCAAGCGAGACTTCCCGTTCGCTGCCGGCCGGAGGCGATGCGGGCTTCGCCGTCGTGCCAGGCGCCCCAAACGTCGAAAAATTCCAGTTGCCACGCTTGTTCCGAATCAGCTCAAGCGTTGGACGCTCCAGATCGATCGACTCGACATCAAAATTTCGGCCAAACAGTGAAGAGAGACTCACCCGCGTTTCGAGCTTCTCCGCGCGTATGAACGGCGCTTCGGAAGAAAAGCTGGGATCTTCAGCAATGACAGTATCCTCGACTGTAAAACGCAGCGGCAGAATTCCCAGAGTCATCCTGCCGAGTTTGACACTCCTGCTGAGTTGCCGTTCGAGCTGCGCTTGAACCGCTCCCCGGTACCGGTTGACGTCTACCAATAGGAGAAGCGCCACAACGACAATAACAATGGCGGCGACCACTATTCCTACGCCAAGGTTGATTTTTCTCATCGTTGCATTGTAACGCTGTGTTGTGTGGGATCGGTCCCTCTCCCTTTGGGAGAGGCAGGGTGAGGGTCTCAAGATTTGCGAAGACTTCTCTTTAGGCTTCGCCCTGTCGGGCTCGCGCTTCGCGAGACCCTCACCCGGCGCGCCAGCCCGCTGGCTGTCGCGCCGGCCTCTTCCAGAGGGAGAGGCTGCAGGCCGCTCGTTTGTACGTTGCTCCGAGAGCGTGCAATTGTCCGAATCATTGATCGATGGCCTTTGGTGCCTGAGCCTTGAAGAAGGCGAGGTCCTCCTCGACCTGCCGCCTCTTGGTGTACGCCTCGAGATGCATGAGCGCATCCAGAGTCTCTATCGGGGTTTTGACCCCTAAGTAATTCAGCGCAAAGGAAGGTCTCACGTAAAAGCGCGTGTAAGCCAGGCCCAATAAATGTATCAGGTTTTCGTGGGTTAAGTTCGGATGCTGGAATGTGGGCGTATATCCGTCGAACTTTTCCCAATTGAGCTCGGTAATCAGCGACTTCATATGTTTGAACAGTGGTGTGCCAGGAAACGGCGTCAGCATCTTAAAGAGGGCAAACGTTGGGCTCAGATCGACAGCGTAATCGATTGTAGCTCGAATGCTTTCGACCGTATCCGTGAGGAAGCCGATCACGAAGAAGCCTTCGGTGTCGATCCCTTTGTCGCGGCAATAGGAGACGATTTCGTGCTGGTGTTCTGGAGGGATGGGCCGTCTTCCGACGCGCTTTAATGTTGCCGGATCTACCGACTCGACGCCGAAGGTGACCGCATTCAGGCCTGCTCGGTGCAGGAGGTCTAGGAGATCCTTGTCCAGGTCATCAAGGCGAGTTTCGCATTCGAATCTTAAATCCAGTTTTTTGCGCAGAATACCCTCCGCAATTCCGGTACTCCGTTCGCGTTCCTCGCTGAACAACGGATCACGGAAAATCAAGTACGGCTGCGCGTGACGCGCACAAATTTCCTCAATCTCCGCAACGACATTTTCGGGAGAACGTGCACGGTATGGCGCCGTGATTCGGTGCGGGCAGTACGTGCAGAATTCCGGGCAGCTCCTGCTCGATAAAACCGGAAAGACACGATGCGATCTCCGAAACGATCGGCCGACGGCGTGGCGAGTGCCATGATGAAACAGATCCCATGCTGGAAAAGGCAAGCTGTCCAAGTCGTCAATCGCAGGACTCGCCACGATGCCCTTAGGCACCTCTCCTGAGGCGATTCGCATGGCCGCCTGCTCGGGTTCCCCTTTTATAATGAAGTCGGCATGGCTTTCGAGAAGCTCGGGCATATGTGTTGCGGGAGCTCCGAAGAAGCCGACCCGCATACCGTATCTCCTTTTGGCTTCCTCGGCCCACTCGATTTCGTGACGGTAGTCGACAAGAGAACTGAGGATGAGTGCGATATCGCCCTCGACAAACTCCTCTCTTGTCACCCGCACGTCGTGCCCGGCCTTCTCGAAAATGGCCGCTAAATACCCGGCATGAATACTCGGAACGTTTTGATAAAGTTTACGGACGCGCTCGATCCACCGCGTCGTCCATGAGAAACCGCGGAATCTCGATCCATAACCCCCAACGACCGTGTCTTTATTAACAAAACCGCCGCGACCTTTGATGTCGGCGATCACCACGCGCATATGACAGCCTCCGGATGAAGTCGTACTAGATAATTTCGGGATCGGGGTTAAACGCGCGATGTAGCTGGCGGTCCCCTTGAAGGGTCTTGCCAGAAGATCGAGTCAAACGGAACCGGTTCCGGTTGAAAATGGATCAGATCCGCCGAGTCTTCTGCCGATGTAAAAAGCCGCCCGGCGGGTGTTGCCTGAAGCGGCGGGTTGGGCGCCGCGCCGATGGGATCGGGCGCCTCGGCCCTCGGGTGTTGAATGGCCGGTCCTCGATAGCGGCCCACGGCGCCGTAGGACCACGAGCTTACCTTGGTGAAGTTTTTACCCTGATTCGCCCAAACCGCAACCGGCCGCACAGATGTGGCGCTTATGATGACAAGGAACTCACCTTGACTATCGTTATTGACATCGATCGTTTGCAGACTAAGGCCGGCTATATCCGCCCTCACATACGTCGTTAGATGAAGTTTCGGCCGGCCCGTCGTGAAGTGGATGCTGACCTGATAGACTTGGCCTCGTTCCTGTATCGTCGCGGTTTCCGGTATATGGTCGCCGTCAAGATCGTGTTTAAGTCGCGTCTGATAAGAAAAATCCCCAGTGCGGGTTGTTCGATGAGAAGCGGATAACCAAGTGGCGGTAGCTAGAACAACATAAACAACGGCCAGACAAGTTATGATTGGCTTCGTTCGTCGCAGCTCGACAGTGGACAGCAAAATGGGCTCCGGTTACCGGCGCTTTAACGGCGCCTATAATACCGCATTTTGTAACATTTGTAATATAAGTCCCGCTGTGGATAACGCCGACGAAATGCCTCTCCCTATGAGAGACCGGGGCGCGAAGATCCCAGACGGGAGTTAAAAATAGAGACTTGGCCGCAATAAATTTTTTAAGATAGCCGGTGTTGACTTTATGCGAATCCTAATGAAATGTGTAGTTTGTTCGTTCCTACTCTTCGTTTCGAGCCCTCTGCGGGCGCAGGCCACCGCTCGGCCACAATCCGAACCCGAGCCGTCTGTTGAGGAAATCCTCGACCGCATGATGACCCGCAACGCGTGGCAGGACCGTACGCTTTTAGAATTCCGCGCGTTTCGGAAATTTCACGCGGCAAATTTCCGATTCAAAACGGAATCCACAATGTATGTGCAGACGGTATTTCGCAGGCCCGATCAGTTGCAGTCGACCGTAACGTCGCATGAAGGATCCAACCTGATCCGCTCACGGGTTTTCGACAAGATCCTGGAGGCGGAAAATGAAACACGAGCCAAAAAGGACAAACAGCAGGTCGATATCATTCCAGCCAATTATACCTTCTCGTTCGTTGACGCCGAGGATTGCAACGGACGTCCCTGCTACCGGATGCGGATTTCGCCCAGACGCCGCGAGAAGTACTCTCTCGATGGGGAAATTTGGATCGATACCGAAGACTACAGCATCGTCCGCATCCACGGCGCGCCTGCCAAGCGGCCGTCGCTATGGACACTGAAGACGGAGATTGATCGCCGCTACAAGAAAGTGGACGGCATCTGGCTGCCCGAACGGATGGACTCTTCAAGCAACATCATGATCGCCGGACACTCGGTGCTCTCTATCGAATACACGTACGCTTCGGTGCAAACCCAGCAGTAATTCGGGGTCAGACGGGTGAATTCCCTATTTTCCACTCAAACAATTACTGAAGGAAAATAGGGAATTCACCCGTCTGACCCCGAATTACTAACCAGCAACCTCAGGAACCGCCGCTTTCCGACCTTGAAAATATATTCGCCAGCCTGGGAGATCTCCGCTTTGGGATCAGTGATGCGCTGATCGTTCACGTGAACGGCTCCAGATTCGATGAGGCGCTGTGCTTCGGCGTTGGACGGGGCGAGGTTCAGGGAAGCCAGTAGCCGTGTAAGCCGCATGGGGCCGGCCGCGAGGGAAATTCTCTGCGTTTCCATATCTTCCGGGTTTTGTCGCTCACGGAATACGCGATTGAACTTTTCGTGCGCGGCTTCGGCGGCCGCCCTACCGTGATAGTCGGCAACAATACTGGCGGCGAGTTGGCCTTTGACGTCCATAGGATGGCGGGTTCCCGCTGCAATATCCGTGCGAAGTTTCTGGAGTTCATCCAGCGGGATATCCGTAAGCAATTCGTAATAGCGGAACATCAGGCCGTCGGAGATAGACATCGCTTTGCCGAATTGTTCATTCGCAGATTCACTAATGCCGATGTAATTGCCCAGCGACTTGCTCATTTTTTGTATGCCGTCCAGACCTTCCAGGAGCGGCGTCGTCAGCACGATTTGCTGCTCCTGTCCATATTCTTTCTGCAGGTCGCGGCCCACCAGCAGGTTGAATTTTTGATCCGTACCTCCAAGCTCCACATCGGCTTCGAGAGCGACGGAGTCGTAGCCCTGCGCGATCGGATAGAGCAGTTCATGCATCGCAATCGGTAGCTGATTCTTCATCCGGTTCGAAAAATCTTCACGCTCCAGAATCCGGGCTACGGTGTATTTTGCAGCGAGACGTATGAAACCATCCGAACCGAGAGCCATGAGCCAGCGGCTGTTAAAATCGATGAGAGTTTTTTCTGGATCGAGGATTTTGAAAATTTGCTGCTTGTAGGTTTCCGCGTTCTGCTGAACCTCCTCCGGCGTCAGTTGTTTTCGTGTTGCCGAGCGGCCCGATGGGTCCCCGATTAACCCCGTAAAGTCACCGATGAGAAAGATTACTGTGTGTCCCAGATCCTGAAAGTGCTTCATCTTCCGGATCAGAACCGTGTGGCCGACATGGATGTCCGGTGCTGTGGGATCGAACCCAGCCTTAACTCGCAAAGGCTTCCCAGTTTTCTGTGCGCGCTTGAGCTTCTCGACCAGTTCTTCTTCGCGGATGATCTCGACCGCCCCCCGGCGAATGCGCTCGAGCTGTTGCTCGATCGGAATTGTTTTGAAGTCGTTCATCGGCTTCGAACCCGCACGCGTCTGCCTTCCACTTCACATCTGCCGGATAGCACCAAATCGATTGCCTCCCAATAGATCCTGTGCTCCTCCTTCAGAATTCTCAGTGACAACGTCTCGGCATTATCTCCATCCAACACCGGAACAACGGCCTGCGCGATGATCGGTCCGCCGTCCAGTGTGTCGTCGACAAAATGGACCGTGCAGCCGCTGAACTTCACGCCGTAATCGAGAGCTTTCTGTTGCGCATCA
>Ga0209470_1003530_pt1 | contig 10721 bp, 14 predicted proteins | sample GraSoiAngelo_125_FD_185882 | JGI IMG/M metagenome (GOLD analysis project Ga0209470, IMG submission 185882) | Grasslands soil microbial communities from the Angelo Coastal Reserve, California, USA - 14_0927_05_40cm (SPAdes) (version 2) | ecosystem: Environmental > Terrestrial > Soil > Grasslands ... | reverse complement strand
GGTCGACACGTGGACCGTCAGCCCCGACCGGCGCAAGTGGAGCTTTACACTCCGCGACGGGCTCAAGTTCCACGACGGCCAGGCGGTGACCGCCGAGGACTGCGTCGTCTCTCTGCGTCGCTGGAGCCAGCGGGATCCGCTCGGCCAGTTCTTTATTGCGGCGACCGAGCGGTTGCAGGCGACCGACAAGAAGAGTTTCGCGCTGGAACTCGGTAAGCCCTTCGGTCTTGTCCTGGAGGCCCTGGCCAAGCCCTCCGCCGTGGTGCCGTTCATCCTTCCCGCGCGCATCGCGGCCACGCCCGAAGAGGACATGATCAAGGAGGCGATCGGGTCGGGTCCCTACAAGTTCGTCAAGGAGGAGTGGCAGCCGGGCAACCAGGTCGTCTACGTGCGCAATCCCGACTACGTCCCGCGCAACGAGGCGCCCAGCGGCGCCGCCGGCGGTAAGCGCGTGTACGTTGACCGCCTCGTCTGGCGTTACATCCCCGACCCCGCGACCGCCGCCGCGGCGCTTGAGACAGGCGAGGTTGACTTCTGGGAGCAGCCGCCCCTGGACTACGTCCCCAAGATCGAGCGCAACCCGGCCGTCGGCATCGTCACCTACGACGTCGTCGGCAACCAGGGGTGGGTCCGCCCTAACCATCTCCAGCCACCCTTCAACAATAAGAAGGCGCGGCAAGCGCTCACGTACATGGTCGACCAGGAGCGCTACCTGCAGGCCGCCGTCGGCCAAGCAAAGTACTATCGGCAGAGCGGCGCGTACTTCGTCAGCAAAAGCGAGTACGGATCGGGCGCCGGGGCTCCGAGCAAGCCGGACTTCGAGCGCGCGCGCCGGCTCATGAAAGAGGCTGGCTACGATGGCAAGCCGATTGTGGTGCTGGACCCCACCAACATCGCGATGCTCCATGCCGTGTCGCTTGTGACGGGCGAGCTGCTACAGAAGATCGGCTGCAAGGTCGACGTGCAGGCGATGGACTGGGGCACCCTGGTCGCTCGGCGGGCCATGAAGACGCCGGCTTCCGAGGGCGGCTGGAACATCCTGCACACGTGGTGGAGCGCGGCAGACATGGCCTCGCCGGCGCTCAACGCCGGTGTCGCCGGCGTGTGCGACAAGGCCTTCTTCGGCTGGTATTGCAGCGAGCCAATGGAGAAGATGCGCCGCGACTTCGTGGCGCAGGCCGACCCCGTTAAACGCAAGCAGCTCGCCGAGGAGATCCAGAAGTTCGCCTACGACGACGTGCCCTACGCGCTGTGGGGCGAATTCGTGACGCCGGCCGCGGTCCGGAAGAACGTGCGCGGCATGCTCACGTTCCCCGCGCCGCTGCTCTGGAACCTCTCGATCGAGAGCTAGTCGCAGAGGTTGTCGGGTTATCGCAGGGCGCCCGAACACAGCCCAGGGCGTTCGCGAGCGGTGCGCACACGTGTGTGCGACAGGTGTGGCGCGAACTCATCAAGACGATGAAGTAGGCCGGGTACCTGTCGCCGTCAGAACCGGTTGACTTCTTCTTTCAGAACCTTCCAAGTCACCGGCGACGTGACCTTCCGCGTCCCACCGTCGGCCGTGGGGCAGTGCCGCACGATGTGCCCCGAGTCATAGACGGCGTCGTAACGGATAGCGACGAGCCGACAGCGCCCGGCCTCAAGGCTCGCACGTTGCTCAACGCTCTCTCGGTACTTCTGCGCCCCGACCCATCCGGCGCAGGCCAGGAGGACGACCAGGACGACGAGGACGACGAAGATGACCAGTCCACCAAGCACCTGCCCCCACGTCGTCATCGTTGGCCCTCCACTGGGACGGCAGCGATGCCCGGCTCCCCCGGTCGCCGCATAACGCACAGTTTGATCGCCGCCGCTCCTTCACCGGGCCGGGGCCAGCGCTTCCTGGACGATCGTCAGGCGGCATCACGACGTCGAAATCCCGCGGGGAACCTTCGCGCGCATCTGCTCGAGCTCGCGCACGAGGAAGGCGATGCGCTCCTGGAGGACGCGGTTGTCCTCCTCGAGGCGCAGGACCTCGCCGCGCAGCCGGCGCAGCTCGGCGCGCAACGCCTCGATGCGGGCGAGCTCGTTCAAGATCGGGTCTGGTCTGCTCACGCCTTCCTCCGCGCCGTGATCTCCTCGTGCGCCGCCCAGGCCATCTCCCGCTTCGTGCCAGGATCGCCCGGACGCTGCACGAAGGCATAGACGGTCTTCCCGACCGCCATGCTCCGGGGTCCAACGATGCCCTCCCACTCCCCCGTTGGCATCGTCCAGACGATCGCCAACGCGCAGCTGCAACGACGTGCCCCTGCGCGCCGATCGGAGCGTGCTGAGCGGCCGCTTCATCGCGTCGGCCGCCGCTTCAACGTTTTCTTCATCGTGTAGCCACATTTCTCGCACTTGTACGTGAACACTGTATCTTTGCGCTGGTTCTCCTCGAAGCCCATCCGACGCATCGGCGACCCGCACTTCGTGCACTTCTCCATCTTCATCGTTGAATCTCATGCGCGCGCCCGCCCACGCGGTTCGGCGACATCACCCGATGAACCCACGGTCGAACGCCACAACTAGGATGCCGGCCACCAGCAGCGCGAGCAGGACGCTGACGATGGTGAAGACGATGGCACGGCTCCGCCGCTGCTCCCATTTGTCCGTCGAGCGCGGCTCGGCCATCAGTTCCACCAACCGGCGCGCCGGATCCTCTTCCGCTCCTCGAGTGCCTGCTTCAACGTCGTCTCACCGTGGGTCACATGAGTCTCCGCCTCGAACAGACGCCGGATACGCGGCGGAAGCCGCGTTGGTCCTACGCCTGAAATCGGCCGGTTACGTTCTGGGCGGGATCAGGCGAGCGGAGGCGCGCGACCGAGAACAGATGACAGAGGAAACAGTGGGCGCGGCTCGGTGTCCGGCGGCGTAACGAGACCGACGGCACGGGCCCCCGCGCGCGATGACCAATCGAGCGTGGGTTGGATCGCGCCAAGGTTGCTGGTGATCAGAAGGACGACGTCGTCGAAATCGGCATCGTCGTAGAGGCCGGGGATCCACGACTGATCGGGCGGGCTTGCATGGGCGGCTGGCGCGAGCGCCAGGACCGCGGTGACCAGGCTCAGACCAACGAGCCGGTGGAGGATCACGGGCGCGAGACTAGATCAGCATCGGCGGCACCGCAACAGGCCTATGCCGCGCACGCGTATTCCCGGGACGACCTGATCGTCGACTCTGCCTCGAGGTCTGACGACAATAAGGACGCGGCGATACGCTCCGATTTCCCTATGCCGAAACCGCGGAAAGAGCCCCGATTTCGTGCTTATTTCTGGGCGATAGACGTCTCGGAGAAGGCCGGACGATCTCACTAACCTGCTCATGAAAGCCAAGGACGCGAAGTAGCCATGCCCTACGACCAGACAATCATTGTCCCGATCGTCATGGGCAAGGAAGGCGTGTACGGCATCCGCAACGCCGACCGGGTCCCGATGGGCGGCGCGCGCCTGGTGCGCAACGTCAGCCTGGAGGGCCGCACGATGCGGACCGAGGGCGGCGCGGCCTCGCTCGGCACTGCCATTGGCTCAGCCGGCCGGGCGTCGCTCGACTACTGGCGGTTTTACGTCAGCGGCGGTCTACCTTCTCGAAGCCCTTTGAGGTCTCACAGAGACCGAGGTTGGCGCGCCAGACGCCGCGGTTGCGCTCGCACTGCGCCTTGCCGGCGAACGTCGGGGACGCGCTTGGGGAGTCTGATCCCGCGCGATCAGCGCAGCCCGAGAGCAGAACGAGAACCGCGGCGAGGACGATGCTGCTGTACTTCATGACAGCCTCCACCGTGGGCTAGGCTACTCCACTTCGAGTAAGCCCGAGGCCACCGTGAATGGCTGCGCCTATAAGAGTCGCCTGGCGTTCCGGGGAAAGGCGCCGCCGCAGTCAGCAGAGCGTGCCTACGCGCTTGGTCAAGCACTCGCTGTCGGCATCCCAGGCGGCGCGCGGGGAGGACCAGCGAGGCGCGGCGGATCGCCGAGGCCCACTTGACCAGGACCCTCGCAGGGCAGATCCTTCAACGTATCGGAGCGCCTCGTGTGGGACTCGTGTTCCCATGTCAGGCCCTCTGGGAGAGCAGTATGAGAAGGTTCACCGCTGTCTCGCTTCTTGCCGTCGGGTTTCTCCTTGCCGCGCGGCTGCCGAGCGAAGCCTGGACAGGTGGAGGCCATGGTGGGGGCCATCATGGCGGCCATCACCACTTTGGCGGCCGGTCCCACGTCTTCGTCGGTGTGGGGCCGTGGTTCTGGGGGCCACCGTATCCATACTGGTGGGACTATCCGCCGGCGTACTACTACGCTCCGCCGGTCGTCGTGCAGGAGCCTCCGGTCTACATTCAGCAGCCAGCGCCGACCGCGCCGGCGCCGGAGGCGTACTGGTACTACTGCGCGAGCGCGCAGGCGTACTATCCGACCGCTCCAAGCTGTCCCGAACAGTGGATCCAGGTGCCAGCGAGGAGCCGGTAGCGAGTCCAATGCGCCGCGCGTTGGATCCCACGCGCCCGCTCCGTGTCCGCTGGGCCACGGCGCCGCTTTGCCGGGATGCCTACATGTTCGAGCAGGACCCGGAGACCGAGACCCCCACTGCCGGATAGATCGCCATGGATCGGGTCACTTGGGACGCCGTGCTCGCCCGCCTAGACGATGCGCTGGCTCTCTGTCATCGCTTCGGCCTTGGAAAAGAGGTGGCCGCCAGTCGCTTCATCGAGTATCGCCGCGTCGTTACTGGGCTCGTGACGGCACTGCACGATGGGGGGCAAGACGCAGCCCGCGAGGAGTTTCACCGTGATTCCGCGTTGAGCATGATCGCTCTGACCGAGGCGGCGGAGTTCGGCGACGTCGGAGACTTCATCAGTCAGTACGGCGAACACGGCGTCCGTCGGACGCTCGGCCGTGTTCTTGATGCCCCCGTCCTGCCGGCCGACGAAGATCCCAATAGCAACGACCCCCGCAACCGCCTCTTCGAGTTTGTCATCGCATCGAAGCTCTGGCGAGCCGGTCTTCAGTCGCCTTGGGGACCGCCCGGATGTGTCGTGCGAGGTCCGCGGCAAGACGTTCTTCATCGAATGCAAGCGGCCGCTGACCGCGCGCGGCGTGAAAGGACGGATCACTGATGCGGCCGCGATGCTGCCCGACAGGATCGATGCCACCGGTGGCCAAGCGCTCGGCGTCATCGCCCTGTCGCTCACGAGACGTTTGAATCTTGGCGACAAGCTTCTCGTGTATCGCGGCGAGGCCGATGGCAAGGAGAAGCTGTCCCGGGCGTTGGCGACCGCCGCGGCGTTCGCGCGCTCAGATTGGGAACGGTTGCCCGGCAACATCGTGGGGTTGCTGTGGCACGCCATCACGCCGGTCCTAGATGAGTCAATCCATCTCTACACCATTGCCCAGTACATGAACGTCCAGCCCCTCGCGCCACCGCTGAGCTTTGAGGAGCAGTGGTTCCGACTCTTATACGAAGCGCTTGGGAGGATCTGGGGACATGCGTAGGTCGGCCGGCACGGCGTAACGACCGGTGCCGAGTAGCCAAGACCCGCCGGCCGGAAGCCCGTTAGGGCCACAGACGTGGCGAGAAATCGTAGGAGGCGAGATGATCAGATACGCCATTGTTCTCGCAGCGCCCGTCGTCGGAGGCGTCCTGATCGCCGTTGCGATTATCCTAATCACCGAACTGCGCGAGCGTCGCGAAAGACGCCGCATGGCGTTGCGCGAAGCAAGACATCTAGACCGCGCGCCGGTTTCTGGCGGACCGGCCCCCGACGCCAAAGACCGACGCATCGCTTCCTAATCCGAGAAGTCACAACTCACCCTGTGACACAGGCGGTCCGCTTGGTTTTAAACCGCCCGCCATGACGTTAGCCACCACGTAAGGACCTGACCGACCCACGGATACAGCACGGCCGTGAGATCACCTCCCACTCATGCTCCGCATCCTCAGTGTCAGCGTCCATACACCGGTCGCCGATGTGGAGCTGGAGGGGACCGGCGAGGCATTGCGTTCGCCCTCGAGGCGGCCCGGTCGGCCAGTGGATGTGTCGCGACACCGCAAGCGGAATGACGTATGCATGTACATATATTTACGTGACGATCGGTTCAGACATCACGGTCGGGCGCATCGTTCGTGACGCGCACGCCATCTGAAGGGCATGAGGCGCTCTCCCGGCTGCGACCGGCAGGGCATGCGAATCGCGCCAACTCGGAGCGGACGCGATCGTCAAGGTCTTCTTATCGAGGTAGGTATGAGGCACGCCAGGTGACGCTCCGACACCAAAGCACAGGAGGCAATTATGAAGGGCATCAGCAAGACAGCTCATGCGGGGTTCAGTCCTCTGATCCCGGCGGTGTTGGTACCTCCAGAGGTGTTCACCCAGGCCCCACCGGGTTTTATTCCGCCACCGCTCAACCCCTCCGGGGCGCGGCTGGAAACGAAGGAGCTGGCGCCTGGCGTGTACGGCCTGCTTTCCAGCAAGCCGCCAGTGGACAACAGTGGCTTTGTGGTGGGCGAGCATGGCGTCCTCGTGATCGACGCGCACATCAATGGCGCGATGGCCGGGCTGATCCAGACCGCCGTGCGGCAGGTCACCAACAAACCCATCCTCTACGTGGTCAACACCAACTACCATGGCGATCACACGTTCGGGAACTACGCCTTCCCCCCCCGAGACGTTGATCGTCGCCCAACAGAAGACCGCCGAGAGCATGCGAGATTTTGAGCGAGAGAAACGGTTCTTGCTGCCGACCGTGGACAACGACCCGACGGTGTTCGGCGATGTACGACTACGCCTCCCGGATGTGGTCCTCGATGAGTACCTGGAGTTGGATTTGGGCGGCCGGGTGGTGGAACTCTACCACTTCGGTCACGGCAATACGCCCGGCGACACCGTCGTTTTCGTGCCCGAGGCCCGGGTCGCCTGGACGGGCAACCTGATCGCCGGTGAAGGGTTCATTCCCTTTCTGATCGAAGGTGGGGCAGGCGCATACCTGGAGACGATGGCAAAGTTCACGCACACGCTCGAGGTGGCGACAATTGTTCCGGGGCACGGGTTGCTGACTTCGGGGACGATCCTGGGCCGTTATCTGCCCTATCTGAGTGAGTTGATTGAATCTGTGCGAAAAGCGATCCGGGCCGGCCAGAACCTGGAGGAAGCGATAGCCGCCACTCCGCTCGGGCAGCAATACACCAAGGACATCGCGGGCTCCGACTCGCCTTTGGTGGCTCAATTCGTAGCGTTCCGGGTCGGCATCCATCGCTGGAACGTGTGGCGAACCTACCAAGGGATGAAAGGGGATCCGACCTACAGAGGTCCAGAGGCTGCGTACGCCGCCACTCATGAGAAGAACGCAATGTTTGTTCTTGGTTGAGTCACATGTCGAAGCGCATAGGCACGACTAACGCCACCTCCCATGGGGCAATAACTGCCGGCGAGGGTCTGCGGTGAAGGAGGTTGTGATGTCTGACGCCGTCATCATCGACGCGATGCGCACTCCCCTCCCCGAAAGGACGAAGACCTATGACGATCGAAAACGCAGTCTGCAGCCGACAGCTCACTACGCCAACCCTGACCGGTATACGCCCTAAAAGAAAATCTACGAGGGGGCGCGCCGTTGGTTGCGCGGTCGGATTGAATCGACCACCTCTGGGTTATGAGTGCGAGTTCCGAGCGTTCCCATCAACTGGGACCGCACCTGAGAGGGTTGGAACCCAGGAGGGAATGCTGGCGAGAATTTCCTGGGAATCTGAGAATCGGACCAACATTGACGGGCGTCACCCGAATGGAGCGGACACCCGGCATCGATGCCGGCGCCCGCCACAGCCTGCGTCGCTAGCGCACGCCATCTCCGACCGAGCATTCCTCAGGCGCGAGCTCGGGGAGAGCCCGCCAGCGGCTGCACCGGGAAACCCTTGGCGCGCCAACCCGACAGGCCGCCCTCGAGAGGGCGAACCTGCGTGATTCCCCTTCGCAGCAGGGCGAGCGCCACCCGGGCGCTGGTCGCTTCGTTGGGTCAAGAACAGAAGAGAACGATTTCGACGTCGCGCGGAATCTCCAAGTGGCGCTGCTCCAGATCCTCGGCGGCTACCCGGAGGGCACCGGGAATCGTATAGGGGTCGGCGCTCTCTTCCAAGGCGGTACGCAGATCCACGATCATCGGTTGCTCCCCGGCGTCGACCCGTCGCTGAAGCTCTACGGGACTGATGCGGGCGACGCGGAGCTGTCGCAGGAAGCGGCGGCGCCGCGCGGACTTGATCACAAGGTACGCAACCAGAACGGTGACCAGAAGGGCAAGGGCGCCTTGGCCAAGCCGTGATGCCCCCTCCACCGCTTCCGCGATGGCGTCGCTCATGACGTATCCGAGGCCGGTCCAGGTCCCCGCCCAGGCGACGGCGCCTCCCAGATCGTAGGCGACGAAACGGACAACCCCGACTCCGACCGCGCCGGCCAATCCGGCCGCGAGAGGGTTCACGCCAGGCAGGAACTTAGCGATCAGAAGCGCGCGTAGTCGATGCCGGAGGAAAAGATTCTGGGCACGACGGAGGCAGGAGTCGGGCTCCAGCGTGATTCGGCACAGTACACCGAGCGCGCGCAGGCCATGTCGGCGCCCCACCGCGTACCACGCCAGGTCGGCAACCAGTGAGGCGGCCACAGCCAGGGCTATCGCAAAAGACAGGCTGAGCCGCTGCCCACCCGCCAGGGCACCGGCGCCTAGTAGCAGCGGGACGACCGGTATCGGTATACCGGCCTGGTCAGCGAATACCCAGGCGAACAGCATCGGCCAACCGTACAGCAGGATGGTCTCCACTAGGAGAGCTCGCTCGAATGCACGTCCGCCCCCTCAATCGTTGGCTTGCTCTTCCAGGCTTTCTTGATCGCTCTTGTCTCGCGCATCGGTGTCTATTGATCTCCCTACCTTCATGCTTGGCCCACCGGCTTCGGCGTTTCACCGCAAACGATGAATAATAGCCCGCCGAGAATCGCCGAGTTCTTGCCAGCCGTCTGTGCGCGCTCCCTCTTTCTTGCTGATTGGTCTCGCGCGACGGCTCCGTTCGTTACGGGTGAATGGCCCCGGGGCTACAGTCCCACTCGCGGGGGATGGGCGTTGCAGTTCGATGGATGTCAAAGCAGATCTCGATGTGGCTCTTCCCTCGCGCGCGCCCCAGCTGTCCAAGTCGTGACTACGCGATCCAGACCGACTTGATGTTGACGAACTCGCGGATGCCGTACTACGAGAGCTCCCGCCCGTAGCCCGAGCGCTTGATCCCGCCGAAGGGCAGACGCGGGTCCGACGTCACGAGGCTGTTTACGAACACCGCGCCTGCCTCGATCTGCGCCGCCATGCGCTCGGCGCGCACGCGATCCTGCGTACAGAGCGAGGCGCCGAGACCAAAGGCCGAGTCGTTGGCGAGGCGAACGGCATCGGCCTCGTCCTTGGCGCGGATGACGGCGGCGACAGGCCCGAAGGTCTCTTCGTCGAAGGCCGGCATCCCCTTGTCCACGGCCGCGAGCAGGGTCGGCGGATAGAAGGCCCCCTTGCGGGCCGGGACCTCGCCGCCCAGGAGAAGCTTGGCTCCACGCTTGACCGACTCCGCGATCTGCTGGTGAAGCGAGTCCCTGAGGTCAACACGCGCCTGGGGCCCCACCTGCGTCTCGCGCGCCAAGGGGTCGCCCATGCGACGAGAGCTTAGCTCGTGAAGATAGCGCTCGAGGAGCTGGTCGGCCACGGGCTCGCCCACGATGAAGCGCTTGGCGGCGATACAGCTCTGTCCGCTGTTGATGAGCCGTGCATCCGCGGCCGTTCTCGCCGCTGCGCCGATGTCGGCGTCCGCAAGGACGATGAAGGGACCGCTGCCGCCGAGCTCCAGCACAGTCTTCTTCAGCGCATAGCCAGCCTGTTCGGCAACCTTGCTGCCCGCGAGCTCACTGCCGGTCAACGTCACCGCAACGATGCGCGGATCCGCGATGAGTCCCGCGACCGCCGAGGGCCCGCCCAGGACGGTTGAGAAGAGGCCACGCGGGAAACCCGCCTCCCGGAAGACCTCCTCCATCGCGAGCGCACTGCGCGGCACGTTGGAGGCGTGCTTGAGGATCCCCGCGTTGCCCGCCATCAGCGCCGGCGCGGCGAAGCGGAACACCTGCCAGAAGGGAAAGTTCCACGGCATCACGGCAAGCACGGGCCCGAGCGGATCGAAGCGAACGTAACTCCTCGAGGCCTCCGTCTCGCGCGGTTGCTCGGCGAGAAAGGCCTCGGCGTGGTCCGCGTAGTACTCGCAGGCCCAGGCGCACTTGTCGACCTCCGCCTCGCCCTGAACGATCGGCTTGCCCATCTCGAGGGTCATGGTGCGGGCGTATTCGGCCCTGCGCGTTCGAAGGATTTGCGCGGCTTCTCGCATCCTCTGCGCCCGCCTCGCGAAGGGGACCTCCCGCCACTGGAGGAACGCCGCGTGTGCCCCCATGAGGATTCGGTCGAGCTCCTGGCCGGAGGTCTCTTTGAAACTTTCGAGGATCTCGCCGGTTGCGGGATTGATGGACTGAATGCTCATCGACTTCTCCTCACTGGCACTTTGCTCAAGAACGCGCTGACGGCTGGATCTGCATAGACGCCATAGGCGTCGACCAAGGTCCCTCGGATTCCGCCTTCGGTTTCAATCGCGTACACGATCGACATGTCGTCTGGGTCAGAGACGCCCTCGAAGCGGCGGTACTCTCGGATGACAACTTC
>Ga0209470_1003528_pt1 | contig 10723 bp, 7 predicted proteins | sample GraSoiAngelo_125_FD_185882 | JGI IMG/M metagenome (GOLD analysis project Ga0209470, IMG submission 185882) | Grasslands soil microbial communities from the Angelo Coastal Reserve, California, USA - 14_0927_05_40cm (SPAdes) (version 2) | ecosystem: Environmental > Terrestrial > Soil > Grasslands ... | reverse complement strand
GCAGCATCCACCTGAAGCAAGACTGCGCACCCTACCCAGGGTTGAGCACGTACCGTCTTACCTCGCGGTAGAGCCAGTTCTAAAAGAAGTTCCACCGCTGATTCTCGACTTGCGCATCCCGAGTTCCCGGCCACCGGGCGCCGTGCCATTTGGTCACCGAAAAGCGCCCCAAGCCTTTGGCCCGATCACAGCATCCGTCTCGTTTTCACAAGAGCTCGAGGCCTTTGGCACTCCGATGTTGCCAGACCCGAGTTCTGCCACATCCAAGGGAGAGACGCCTGAAACGATCCGCTTTCGCGTCGCCGTGAGCGGGCTGGGAGAAATTCGCTATTGTTTTCCTCTTAATTCTTCGGGGGACCCGGCGCTGGATGAACAGGCGCGCCGCTACCTCACGCGCTGCCGTTTTTCCCAAAACCCGAAAAGCGCTGGGAAAGTCGATCAATTTCTAACCTGGGGGATTGCGACGATCCAATGGGACAGGGACGTCACACGCCCGCGGCCAATCCCGACGGAACCAGCTACCCCGTGATCCGCGTCAGTCTCGCCGCCCTGGTCACGATTTATTTGCTGCTTTTTCTTGCGGCGGTTTTTCTCCTCTGGATAGTGGGAGAGTGGAATCGCCGGCGGCGGGAGCGCCGGGCTTTACAGCATCGGTTGCGCTGCGTGATCTGCGCGTTTCAATTTGAGGATCGAACGGACGCATTGCTTCCCAGGTGCCCGCGCTGTGGAAGTTTAAACGAACGATTTAAGATGGACCAAATTTAACATGGGAATGTGGATCGGCCGCAATCGCAAGGCACGGGTAACCTACGGGTTCGACGAAATCGCGCTCGTGCCTGGCCGCGTGACGATTAATCCGAACGAAGTCGATATCACCTTCCCTTTGCCGCGCATAGAGGCGGAGCCGCTCGAATTAAAAATTCCAATTCTCGCCAGCGCAATGGATGGAGTCGTCGATGTCGATTTCGCCATCGCCATGAGCAAATTGGGCGGGCTGGCCGTTCTGAATCTTGAAGGAGTCCAAACGCGCTACAAAAACCCGCAAGAAGTACTACAAAAAATCGTCGAAACGGACAAATCCGACATTACTGCGCTGCTGCAGAGAATTTACCAGGAACCCGTCCAGGAAGATTTAATCGCGGCGCGCGTGCGCCAGATCAAAGACGGTGGTGTGCTGGCTGCGGTGAGCTCCATTCCCCAGCGCGCGGCTGAGTTCGGCAAGATCGCGCAGCAAGCAGGCGCAGACGTTTTCGTTGTGCAGAGCACGGTCTCCACCGTCAGGCATATTTCGTCGGAGTATAAATCGCTCGACCTGGAAAAATTTTGCCGCGAAATGCGCATCCCCGTGATCGTCGGAAACACAGTTGGTTATGACGTGACCTTCGAGATCATGGAGTGCGGGCCGGCTGCGATTTTGGTCGGTGTTGGGCCCGGAGCGGCTTGCACTTCACGCGGCGTGCTTGGGCTCGGTGTCCCGCAAGTAACGGCGACCGTCGATTGCGCCGCGGCGCGCGATGCTTACTTTAAGAAAACATCGCGTTACGTGCCGATCATCACGGATGGTGGGATGAGCAGAGGCGGTGACGTTTGCAAAGCGCTCGCTTGCGGCGCGGATGCCGTGATGGTGGGCAGTGCGTTTGCCAAAGCGCAGGAAGCGCCCGGCTGCGGATACCACTGGGGCATGGCTACTCCACATGCAAATCTCCCACGAGGGACGCGCATCAAAGTCGGCACCACGGGGTCACTGAAACAAATCCTCTTCGGTCCGGCGGAAGTTGACGATGGCAGCCAAAATTTGGTCGGCGCAATTACCACCTGTATGGGCAACGTCGGTGCTTGCAACATTGCCGAATTTCAGCAAACGGAGATTATCATCGCGCCTTCCATTAAGACCGAAGGGAAACTCTTCCAAACCGTACAAAGCGTCGGGATGGGAACGAGCTGAAATATTTAGCGAATTAGCGAGTTAGAGTTTGAGTCGTTGCGCTTTGACCTCGAACCTTCGCGTGTTAAATCGCTAAATCGTTAAACCACTCAATGAACAACGATCGTAGAGTCGTCCTCACTGGATTGGGCGCCATCACGCCGCTTGGCAACGACGTGGAGACATTTTGGTCGAATCTGAAGAACGGTGTCAGCGGTGTTCGCAAGATCGAAATGTTCGATACGACGGCTTACGACTGCAAAATCGGTGGCGAAGTACGCGGCTTCGATCCGAAAGCATTCTTTAAAAATCCGAAGGATGTTCGCCGCACGGATCGATTTGCACAGCTCGCGTTGGCCGCCGCAAAAATGGCGCTCGACGACAGCGGGATCGATATAGAGAAACTGAGACGGCGCGATCGCTTCGGCGTCATCGTCAGCAGCGGGATCGGTGGACTAAAAACGCTGCAGGATCAGTTGACGATCCTCTTGACAAAAGGACCGTCGCGAACTTCGCCATTCACGATTCCGATGTTGATCAGCAATATGGCGAGCGGACTCATCTCGATGGAGTACGGCCTGCGGGGCCCCAACATGTGCATTGTAACGGCCTGCGCGACGTCGAACAACGCCATCGGTGAATCCTGGCGGACCATCAAATTTGGCGATGCCGATATTTTCCTCGCCGGCGGGTCAGAGGCTTCGATTGTCGCAATTGGCCTTGCAGGATTTTCGGCCATGAAAGCGCTTAGCACGCGCAACGACGAGCCCGAACGCGCTTCACGCCCGTTCGATCGCGATCGCGACGGTTTTGTGATGGGCGAAGGTGCAGGGATCGTAGTGGTGGAGGAGCTGGAACACGCCAAAGCGCGTGGCGCGAAGATTTATTGCGAACTCACAGGCTACGGGCTTTCTTCGGACGCCTACCACATGACGGCGCCGCCTCCGGACGGCGAAGGCGCGGTGCGCGCCATGCAACTGGCGCTGGAGCATGCCCGCGTTTCTCCCGACCAAGTCGATTACATAAACGCGCATGCGACGTCCACCGACATCGGTGATCTTTGCGAAACACGCGCGATCAAACAGGTATTCGGCGAACAAGCTTACAAAGTTTCCATCAGCTCCACCAAGTCGATGACCGGCCATTTGTTAGGCGGAGCGGGTGGAATAGAAATGGCGGCGTGCGCGCTCGCCATCCGCGATTCCGTGATCCCGCCAACGATCAATCTGGAAAATCCTGGAGAAGGATGCGACCTCGATTACACGCCAAACATCGCTCGCGAAAAGAAAGTGCGCGTTGTGTTAAATAATTCGTTCGGTTTTGGCGGCCACAACGCCACCCTGGTCGCGACCGCATTCGAGAAATAGGGCTCCTGCACGCCGGGTTATGACTGACTTTTCGAAGAATCAGTTGGCATTTTGCAGCACGGCGAGCCACTTTAATTTCGGCGCGGGCATAGCTTAATGGTAAAGTTCCAGCCTTCCAAGCTGGCCATGCGGGTTCGATTCCCGTTGCCCGCTATTGATCCGGGGCAATCAACTCGCGATTCCGCCAGGTGAGGCCCAAACCGGAGTAAATCGTTAGGGCCACTGTAATCCATACCAAGACCGGACCAGCTTCGTCTCGTGCCCGCAACCACCATATCGATGTTTCAGTTGCATGCTGCAGCTCAGCTATGGAAAAAAGGGCAAGGAAGAAAATAACGGTAATGATCTGCCAGGAGGTTTTCTGTTTGCCAAGCCGCTCCGCCGGAAGAACCCGGCCCTTGGCGCTGGCCATCAGACGCAGCCCTGTAATCAAAAAATCCCGCGCTACTACAGTTGTGGCTGCCCATGCCGGAACAGCTTTGAGGGGTACCAGCGAAATAAATGCCGCTGCCATCATGATCTTGTCCACGAGCGGGTCCATCAATTTGCCAAAATTTGTGATGAACCCGTAGCGCCGGGCGATTTCCCCATCGATAAGATCTGTCAAACCCGCGATGAGAAAAATTAAAAGCGCGGAAGTGCGCGCATACGGCCACGAAGAATTTAGCGCGAGAACAAAAAGCACCGTGAGCACCAGACGGCTCAAGGTGATTCGGTTCGCCCAATTCATACGCCTGAAATCAAACGGGTTTCGGTCTGCTGATCGCCCTTCGCAGCCTTTGCTGGCACCTTGTCGATCTTGAATTTCGGTCGTTTCCAAATCGGAACCTTTCTTTTCAATTCATCCACCACCCATTGACTCGCACGGAAGGCTTCAGCGCGATGCCCGCTCGCCACCCGCATAAAAAGCGACGACTCGCCCGCCGCAATAAATCCAATTCGATGGTGAACGACAATGAGCTCGAGCGCAAACGTCTCGATGGCCTGCTGCGCAATCTGCCTCAGTTGATGTTCAGCCATTTCCCGATGCGCTTCGTATTCGATCCCCTCGATTTGGTGCCCATCCTCGGAGCCACGAACAATCCCCCAAAAATCGACTGCTGCACCCGCAGCCGCATCCACTTGATTCTCTGGCGCGTTGAGTCGCGCTTCTGTTACTAAAACTTCACAAACCGGATTTGCCATAGGGTTCAAGTGCTCGCTAGAGTGAGTGACAGCTCTTTCGAGCTGTTGGAAACAAGATATCAAAATGAATGCGAATCAATGTGATATTGGGCTGATCGGCCTGGCTGTGATGGGTGAGAACCTCGCCCTGAATCTGGAATCGAAGGGTTTTTCTGTCGCCGTGTTCAACCGTACGACCGAAGTAACGGAAAAATTTGCTGCCGGACGCGCCAAAGGAAAAAATATTCGGCCGACACGCACGATGGAGGAATTTGTCGCGGCGCTGAAAACACCACGGATAGCAATGATGATGGTCAAAGCGGGCGCTCCCGTTGACTCCGTTATCAGCCAGCTCGCGCCGCTGCTCGAGAAAGGCGATGTCATCATCGACGGTGGAAATTCTCTTTTCACCGACACGCAACGGCGCGCCAAAGAATTAGAGGACAAAGGAATTCATTTTGTCGGCATGGGCGTTTCCGGTGGCGAAGAAGGCGCGCTTAAAGGCCCCTCGCTCATGCCGGGCGGTTCGCGGGAGTCCTGGGAAATTATCGCCCCTATTTTCCGCAAGATCGCCGCACAAGTGGATGGCGAACCGTGCTGCCGTTACATGGGCCCCGACGGCGCCGGTCATTACGTCAAGATGGTGCACAACGGAATCGAGTACGGCGACATTCAATTGATTTGTGAGGCGTATGCGATCCTGAAAGATATCCTGGCGATGCAAGCTGCGGAGCTCGCCGATGTCTTTGCAGAATGGAACAAAGGCGAGCTCGACAGTTATCTCATTGAAATCACATCAGAGATTTTTCGGAAGATCGATCCTGAGACCGGCAAGCCGCTGGTCGATATGATTCTTGACAAGGCCGGCCAGAAGGGAACGGGCATCTGGACGCTTCAATCCGCCATCAAACAGTCTGTTGTAATTTCGACAATTAACGCCGCCGTAGAAGCGCGCGTTATCTCGTCGCAGAAAGAGGAGCGCGTGGCTGCATCCAAAGTTCTGCCGCAACCGAGAGCTCGAAAGTTTAAAGGTAATCGAGCGCGCTTCGTCGATGCAATACGCGACGCGCTTTACGCATCGAAAATCGTTTCTTACACCCAGGGAATGGAGCTTCTGCGCTCTGGGAGCACTGAATACAAGTGGAACCTCAATCTCAGCGACATCGCCACCATCTGGCGAGGCGGGTGCATCATTCGCGCGAAATTTCTCAACCGGATCGTCGGGGCGTACCAGCGCGACTCGGCGTTGCACAATCTCCTGCTCGATCGCTATTTCACGAAGATCATTAGGAAAGCACAGCGGAATTGGCGTGTCGCGGTATCGACGACCATCAAACATGGCGTGGCCGTCCCTGCATTTTCCGCCTCGCTGGCCTATTTCGACAGTTATCGTCAAGCGCGACTGCCGGCGAATCTCTTGCAAGCGCAACGTGATTTCTTCGGCGCGCACACGTACGAACGCATCGATAAACCGGGCGTCTTTCACACAGAATGGATTGAATCCGAAGGCGAGTCCGCCGAAAAAGCGACCGAACCGAAATCGCCCCCGCCGCATCACGCCGGCGAATAGAGTGGCGCGATCGTCCCGGTTGCGACGCAAGCCGGAGCTTGCGCTACTTTATCGAAAATCGTGCGAATCACTGCCGGCGAGTTCTTGATGCGCGAGTCGTCTGATGTCGCGCGTCTTAATCAAAACAACGCGATCGGAATTCTGCACTTCGCCTTCGATGAGTAGAAATGCTTCCTCGGTAATTAAAAGGCGAAAACGCTCAAACAAGTTTGGATCGACAATCGCATTTGCGACGCCGGTCTCATCTTCCAAGCTGATAAAAACAAACCCTTTTGCTGTGCCGGGACGCTGTCGGCAAATCACGTTCCCGGCGATCTGCACAGTTGCCCCATGACGCGCCTGCACCAGATCCATCGCACGCCAAATATTCGGCAAACTTGGGCGCAACAGTTTCATCGGGTGCGGTCCGGTCGTCAGGTTCATTGTTTCGTAGTCGGCGCGCACGCGCTCCGGCAGCGTCATTGCCGGAAGCGGCGATTTCTGGGTAGGGTCGGCGCGCTGCGCCGACCGGACGCCGCAGCACGGCGTCCCTACCATTCGGTTACGCAGCAAATCATCGTGCATTGTTTCCTCCGCTGCCCACATCGCAGCGCGCCGATGCTCGGCGAAACAATTGAGCGCACCAAGCTCAGCCAATGTGCGGAGTTCTTCGTTCGAAAGCTGCACCCGTCGCTTGAAATCTTCCATCGAATCGAATTGTCGATCTTGCCGTCGCCTAACAAGTTCTTGCGCGTGTTCCTGGCACAATCCGTTTACAATGCAAAATCCCAGCCGCACCGTATCATCGGAAATGACCGTGCAGCGCCAGGTCGATTCCGTCACACGAACCGGCTTGATTTTGATCCCATGCCGGTCTGCATCTTTGACAATCGTTGCCGGGGTGTAAAAACCCATCGGCTGATTATTAAGCAGGCTGGCGTAAAATTCCGCCGCACGATGCACTTTCAAATAGGCGCTGCCATACGCAAGAATCGCAAAACTGATTGCGTGCGATTCCGGAAAACCGTAGAGCGCAAATGATGTGATCGAGTGAATAATCTTGTCGATCTTGTCCGGCGCTACGCCTTTGCGTTCCATCGCCGCGCGCAATTTCAAGCTCACTTTTTGCATTCGTTCCTCCGAGCGATGAAAACTTAGCGCGCGCCGCAGTTCCTCTGCTTCGTTTCCAGAAAAATCGGCCATGATCATGGCGATCTGGAGCATTTGTTCCTGAAACAACGGCACACCGAGCGTGCGGCCGAGCACCGGTTCGAGTCGCGGATCAAAATAGGTTCGCGGCTCGCGTCCCGCGCGGCGCGCGAGATAAGGATGCACCATGTCGCCCTGGATTGGTCCCGGACGAATGATCGCGACTTCGATCACGACATCATAAAAACATTCCGGTTTCATCCGCGGCAGCGTCGCCATTTGCGCCCGGCTCTCGATTTGGAATACGCCAATCGTGTCTGCTTTTTGCATCATCTCGAACGTGGCAGCGTCGTCTTTTGGAATGTGTGCAAGATCCAGAGGGCGGCCGCGCTCGCGGCACAGCTCAAACGCATCTTGCATCACCGACATCATCCCGAGCCCGAGTAGATCGACCTTCACGATGCCGAGATCTTCGCAATCGTCCTTGTCCCATTGGGCGACGACGCGTCCCGGCATCGACGCATTTTCCAGCGGCACAAACGAACTGAGCTTGTTCTGGCAAATAATCATTCCGCCGGAATGCTGTCCAAGATGTCGCGGCAAACCGTAGATCGCCTGATACAGCCTGACGAACGCCGGCATCCGCGGATGTTCCTTCGGCAAACCAGCCTGCTCGATCTGCGATTGGAGATCGAGCGTGTGCGGAAAATCGCCGTTCGCGAATAAATGTGAGAAGCGATCCAGAATGCTCGGCGAAAAATTTAACGCCTTGCCGATTTCGCGCGCAGCGCTGCGTCCGCGATAAGTGATAACATTCGCGGTCATCGCGGCACCATGTTTGCCGTAACGACGATAAATTTCCTGGATCACGGCCTCTCGCCGATCACCGCTTGGAAGATCGAGATCGATATCAGGCCACCCTTTGCGGCTTTCATTTAGAAATCGTTCGAAGACCAAATGATTGCTGACCGGATCGACGGAAGTAATGCCGAGGCAATAACAAACCGCGCTGTTCGCGGCGCTCCCCCGACCCTGCACCATGATGTCGTGTTCGCGGCAAAAATTTACGATGTCCCAGACGATCAAAAAATACCCCGCGAATCCGAGCTTAGTGATGAGCGCCAGTTCTTCTTCGAGCTGGCGTTTCACCGCACTGCTAATTGCGGCGTAACGTTGCTGCGCGCCGAACCAAACGATCGTGCGCAGGAACGAATCCATCGAGTGACCGTCCGGCACCGGAAATTCCGGAAATTCATAACCAAGATTTTCCAGAGAAAACATGAGGCGCTCAGCCAGGCGCGACGTGTTTTCAATCGCTTCCGGCAGATCGCGAAAAAGTTCGCGCATTTGACGATCGCTTTTCAGATAACGCTCGGCGTTTTGCGTTAGTAATTTCCCAGCGGCATCCAGATGGGTGTGTTCGCGAATACAGGTGAAAACATCGAGAACCTGACGGCCGTAAGGCCTGGCATACTGAACGCCATTCGTGGCCAGGAGCGGCAATTGATAATGCGCCGCAAGATCAACAAGTTGTCGGTTCAGCCGATCTTCGCCCCGCAAACAATGCCGCTGGATTTCCACGAAAACATTTTCGCGACCTAACGTGTGGATCAAAAACTGCGCGCGATCTTCGGGCTGGGTAGCGCACGCGTCTCGCGTGCTGACGATGGCGTCCCCGCCATCGCGGACTTTCATTGTGCTTGCTATCACAGGGGAAGATTGTTTCGGCGCGACGCCGAAACCAACACGCGAGACGCGTGCGCTACCCAGCAATGCGATCAACCCCTCCGCAAATTGCGGCAGCTCATCCCACTGAATCACGCACTTCCCTTTTTCGCTGCGCAAATGCGCCTCGGTCAGTAATTCGCAGAGGTTTTTGTAGCCGTTCCTGTTGTCCACGAGCACAGGCAGGATACCGCCATCTTCCATGCTCAACTCGCAGCCAATGATCGGGCGAATATTTTGCTCGCGTGCTGCAACCGAAAACCGTTGGGCGCCGTAAACACCATTGCGATCAAGCAACGCCATCGCTGGCATCGCGAGCTCGGCGGCGGTTTCAGCTAATTGCTCTGGAAATGAAGCGCCGCGCAAAAAGCTAAATGCGCTGCACGCGTGAAGTTCGATGTAAGACATGGCATCGTTACATCATTGCATTGTTACATCGCCCGTTAGTCATAAATCCCATCCACTTTCCAAATTCCACCGCTTCGGTGACAGCGCGCCAAAACTCCGTTATCCAATTGCAGATCCCATTCCGCGCTAGCCCATGCCGCTTCATCCCACCAGTTTCCCGCTGCTCTGCGATTTTGCCGCTCACGTTTGCGCTTCGAATATGCGCCGGTGAATTTTCGGTACTGAAAACCGACGCGGGTGCGGCCGGTCGAAACCGGCGCAAGGCCGGAGATGACGGGGCACAGCCATCATGGCTGTGTGGCGGACAGGCATCTTGCCTGCCGGTTCTATCGCAGGCGGGGACGCCTGCTTGCCCCACAGGCTGGAAGCCTGTGCTACTATGCCACGCGAACGGTTCCATCCGAAATGCATCCGGCCTATGCGTTTCTTCCAAGACCGGTGTGCCAACGCGATCAGCACCGAGTAGAGCGGTCAAGCGCGCGAGTGTTTCTGATAATTGATTGGGATTACGCAAAGTCGTTTCAAATAATCCATACTGCTGCTTTGGAGCTTTGATCGGCTGCGCTTCGAGCGAGACGGCAATGATCGGATGCTCCGATTTAAAATTCTCCAGGTGCGTGTGAAGCATCCGAAAGAGAAGATCGACGTCGTTGGTCGACTGCGGAATTTTGAAAACCCGTTCGTAATTCTGCTTATTCGAAAAAGTAATTCGCAGGGTCAGTTCTTTTGCGACGAGATAGATCGCGCTCAATCGCAACGAAAGTTGCTCCAAAAACCGGCGCAGCATAAAGAGAAGCGGCTCGGCCGTTTCGATCTCGTGTTCGAATTCGAAGCTCTCGTCGAACGACTCAGGCGGTCGGACGAGCCTGAGCAGCCGATTGGATTGCCCGTTCGCCCGCTCCCACATTCGAACTGCTTCGGGACCAAGCCGGGCGCCGAGCTGCTCCTTATCGAGGGCGGCGAGCTGCCCAAGCGTCTGAATCCCCCACTTGTGCAGAATTGCTAATATTTGCTGGATCTCGGCCTGTCGGTCTTTCGCTGCTGCGAAATTCGACGAAAGAGAGCGCTTCATGCGCCCAATTTAAGTGAATGAGTTATATGTTCAAGCGAACAGTTTTGCTCTTACTCCCGACAATCAGTTCCCGGCATGATTCGGCGCATGAACTGATCAAACAGCGGCACAGTGAAAGCGGTGTCGCCGTGGCTCGGACTCCAAACCATTCCTTTCGCAATTAACTGATTTCGAGTTGGACCTAAGGCAGTAACTTTTCGATCCAATTTCTCCGCAACGTCTCCGGACCGATGTGGCCCGGGACCTAGATCGGCCATCGCCCGCAAATATCTTTTCTCAACTGGCGTCAATCGATCGAATCGGACGCGAAAGAAACTCTCGTCCAGTGCCGCAACAGAGGTCTTTGATGCTTTCACGACATCTTG
>Ga0209470_1003524_pt1 | contig 10731 bp, 9 predicted proteins | sample GraSoiAngelo_125_FD_185882 | JGI IMG/M metagenome (GOLD analysis project Ga0209470, IMG submission 185882) | Grasslands soil microbial communities from the Angelo Coastal Reserve, California, USA - 14_0927_05_40cm (SPAdes) (version 2) | ecosystem: Environmental > Terrestrial > Soil > Grasslands ... | reverse complement strand
GGCCCGGAGCCTGCGGGCTCCCTCGACAGAGGCCGGAGATACGGCTGCAGTCTGAGCTGGGCGCCACGTCCATTGTTGCGAAGCAGTCTTGCGGGAGGAGTCCAGATACGGCTCCTTAGGCGGTTCGTTCTAAAGCTCGTCTAACGACCCGGCGCTGAGCGGCCGGTCCGTGTGGCGTTCACCTTCGACGAACCTCCACGTCGGGTGCAAACAGATAGCCTCTCACTCCCGATTCGAGTTGTACCTCCCAGTACGGCCAGGGCTCGACGAACTCCATGCGTCGGACATCCGGTTTCGACCCGACTTCGAGGTAGCCGATGATTGGGTTTGGTGGCGATTGGCTGCCGTACGGATAGCTGGGATTCGCGTAGATCGGTGCACGCACCTTGATCTCGATGTCCCAGCGCAGCGCCTCCCTGTCGTTCTGAAAGCGCATCCCCAAATACCCTACGACAACCAGAGCCGACGCGAGGAGAAGCAAGCCAGCGACGACGTAAGCGACGACGTAGATGTAACGCGGCTTCAAGATCACCTAACGTTGCCGTTCACCTGCGGCCGTCCGAGCGACCAAAGGGAGCGAGGCGACATCAGGTGAAACAGCTTGTTCGGCGGTGACCGTGGGCTGAAAGTCGCGCGACTCCATCGTCAGGACGTTGACGCGCAAAGTCGGAGCAACTCTTCGTGGACACGTTCATTTGCGCTGCCAACAAGCGAGTCGGAGTCGATCGTCCAGGGACGGCCGTCGATATCTGAGACGGCGCCGCCTGCTTCGGTGATGAGAAGGCTTCCTGCCCCGGCGTGCAGTGCCGAGACCCAGAAGACGACGTATGCCGCAATGCGCCCGGCGGCGACATAAGGCGATGCCAAGGTTGTCCCGAGGGAACGAAAGTCCCATCGATCTGCGCAGATGGCCGCTGCGGTGAATCGCGCGGCACGCTCCCGTCGGCTGGCCTTCGCCTTCCCGTCTTCGATTACAATCGTGTGACTGTCGTCGCAGGTGGTGAGCCGCTGTCGGGTGCTATCGTTCAACCTCCACGCGCCTTGGTCCCGCTCCGCCACATCGATCCCGCCCGTCGACGGGTCACCGACGACGGCAACGGTGATTTCGTCACGCTCGACGAGCGCCAAGTTTACGCAGTACAGAGGAATTCCGGAGGCGAAGTTCCGGGTCCCGCAGATGGGGTCAACGAGCCAGTACGGCGAGCCGTCGGCGGATGCTTTCCCGCCGCGCTCCTCACCGACCACCGAGAAGCTCAACGCATCCGCCACCATGTTTCGAACTGCGTCCTCGACGGCGACATCGGCCACCGTCACGAGATCTCGCCCGCCTTTTGCCGTCACCTCTCCCGCACCTACGCCATGCTGAGCGATAGTCAGCGCTCGCTTCACCGCCTCGATGGCCACCACGGTCTCGGGACGGAACGGACGGCCGGACTCAGTCATCGCGCCGAACGCCCGCGTTGAGCGGCGCGCCGTCTCGGCGCGTCCGGCTCCAACGCGCGGTTAGGCGTCAGTCGCTGAGCCATAAACGCCGAAACGTCCGATCGGAAACAGACCAGAAGAACACGGATTTGGCACCTTCGGTTTGAAAATAGAGGATGCCCGGATTCCGGAGCCGCACGCTCTCAGGCTCTCCGGCCTTGCAGTTCCCGTAGCCCTTCCCGCAGGCGGTTTTGTGAGTGCCGGGAGGAAGCTTGTCGATTCCCATAGTCGTCAGCGAGTTGACGTCTTTAGAGTCGAGCACCACGGCAGCGCCGGAACCCAAAAGGATGAAAAGCCCATATGTTGTTCCGTCCGCGTTAACCAATAGTTGGGCCTGATCCTCTTTGCCGTCACCATCAAAATCCGCTCGCACGACAAGATAGTTCTCGCGGCTGCTGTTTCTCCACGTGTTGTCGGTCAGCGCGAGTTCCTGGGCCTTCGGGGCACGCCAACCCTCGGGAAGATTCAGCTGAGCGTTCGAAGTGCCGGCAACTACTGTCAGAAACATCAATAGGAGAACCGAGCCCGGTTTGCGCATGCGCCTAACGCACACCTTGAGCGGCCGCGGCGAGCGTACGCGAGCCAGCGGACCGCTCGAACGTTATGTTAGAGAGCCGCATTAGGTCGTCGCCCGCTCGGTCTCGTAAAACTGGAGCGGCCCGGCGAGATGGGCCAGCAATTCGGCTGGAATGGTCTGCCGCTCGAGGATGCCCGCAGTGATCGCATACGCGACCGCCAGCTCCAGGCGGACGGTGTTGTAGCGGACATATAGATCGCGTGCCGGGCCCTGGTGAAAGCGGTGGATGATCTCGCTCAGATCACCGCTGGCGAGGTCGCCGTGCTCCCACCGCTTGAAGGCTTCGGCGACGCTCACCAGCTCTCGCCGCAGCTCCTCTTCGTGCGCAGCGCCGGCATACTCACGGAGCAGGCGCTTGATCCGCTTGGACGTGTCTGCCATACGCTGTCTCTCTTAACCTTATCTATCCTGAACTGTGTAACATGGTGAACGCTGCGACGGGCGCAGTGTAGCGCCGGTGTCCATGGAAGCGAATACGCCAGATTTGGGCTTCGGAATCGCGGGGTACGACCGCAATGCGGCGCGCCGCCGCGCCTTGCTATCTTGCGGGGCGCCGCAGTGTAGCGCCGGTTGAGTCTCCTTTACTGATAGGTCTCAAGCTGATAGTTCTTACGGAATACGTGACTGCCACGGCACGCGCGCGGGAGCGGCGGCGCGAACGGCGTCCCGTGCTCGCAAGGCGGGCGTTGACCGTGGTCGGCGATAAAAAGCTAGAGCCCGAACGCCTCGGCGAAGCGGCGGTACGACTCGAGGTGGTCGCCGTACTTGCGGTGGCCGGCGGTGTGCTGGGCGCTCGCGAGGAGCAGGCGCTCCCGGTCGGCCGCCGTCGAGCGTAGATAATCCTCGAGCAGGCACAGCCCCAGCTCCTGGTTGTGCGGATCGTTCCCGACCTTGGCGGCCGCGCTCGCCAGCGTCTCCACCAGCGGCGCGCGGTCGAAGCCGGCCTTCAGATAGGTCGCCGTCAGCGCGACCGCCTCGTCGGGGCGCAGTGCGAGTAGCGTGGCCTCCAGCCGCTCGAGCAGCGGACGCGCGCCGAGCGACTCCGCGCCCGGCGGCGGGGTGATGGCGCGCCGGCCGTTGTCGGGGGTGTTGGCCTGGTGCTCGGCGGCGCGGTTGATGAACGATGCCGCCACGAAGAGCAGCTTGAGCCGGTGCGGGTGCTCGAAGGTGTCGTAGAACCAGCCGAGCGTGTTGCAGTACTCGTAGCCGTGCTGCGACATCGAGAAGTTGTTGGGCGCGCCCGTCTCGAGAATGACCTGCGCGGAGGCGACCTGGATCGCGTCGAGGATCCGGCGCGGCGACCGGCCCGCCTTCAGCAGCGCGACCAGCGCCTCGATCACCGACCACTCGCGCTGGCGCGTGAGGGTCTCGACGAGCATCGCCTCTTCCGCCGGCGTGAGCGGCGCCTCCTGGCGGAGTAGATCCGCGTCGCGGCCGTCCAGCAAGTTCTGGACGACGTTGCACCCCATCTCGTAGGTCGAATACCATCGCGGCCCTACGGCCATGTCGGGCACGCCCGCGTAGAGCACGTGGTGCGCGGCGTTCCAGCCGAGGGCCTCGCCCAGCTCGATCGTCGCGCGCGCTCGGAACGACTTGTGGCCCGTCGTATAGGAGCGGTTGTGGAGCATCCGGTCCTGCACGTCGATCAACCCGGCGAAGGCCAGGTGGGCCAGCACCTGCCGGCGGTTCGGCGCGTCTTCCATCAGGCCGAGGAACACGCGATACGCCGTCAGCACCTCGCCGCGCTGCACGAGCGTCAGCCAGTGGTTCAGCCGCTCGGCGAGCGGACCGTCGAGACGGAGCGGCTCCTGATCCGGCCAGTGCGCCTCGGGCTTCGGCGGTGCCTGGTCCACCTTGATCTCGTAGAGCCGCGTGTAGTGGCCCGGCGCTTTGCCGAGGAGCTGGTTCCACGGATCGAGCCCGGTGGGGATGTACCAGACCACTTGTGCGAGCGGCAACAGCGAAAGCTCGGGCCGAACCATCGACATCAGCGGCAACGCGACGCGCTCGCCCAGCAGGCAATGGTCGTTGTTGACGAACTTCACCACGCCGTCGTCGAGCCGCTGGTGGTAGGGCACGTGCGTGTACGGCGCGTGGATCCGCACCGTCTGTGAGACGATCTCGGTAACCGGCCGCTTCTGCTTGATCAGCTCGTACAGCGCCGCGCTGGCGCCGACCTGGTCGCGCGCCAGGATCCGCTCTTCGAGGCGGGCGTAGTCGGAGGTGATCGCCATGGCCGGGAGTATACCGCCTCAGCCGCGCAGCCGCGGGTCGAGGCCGTCGCGGATCGCGTCGCCGACGAAATTCAGTCCCACCACGGTCACGAAGAGCGCGGCACCCGGTCCGAAGACGATCCAGGGCGCCTGCTGCAGGTAGCCGCGGCCGGCGTTGATCATGCTGCCCCACGACGCGCCGGGGGGCTGGATGCCGAGACCGAGGAAGGACAGCGACGCCTCGGCCAGGATCGCGAACGCCACGCTGAGCGAGGCCTGGACGACGATCGGCGCGGCGGCATTGGGCAGCACGTGCTGCCACGCGATGCGCCAGGCGGGCGCGCCCAGCGCGCGCGCGGCCTCGACGTAGTCGCGCGCCTTGACCGTCAGCACCTGGCCGCGCATCAGCCGCGCGAACGTCGGCGTGTAGACGACGCCGAGGGCGATCAGCACGCCGGTGAGCCCCGCGCCCAGCACCGCCCCCAGCGCCAGCGCGAGCACCAGGGGCGGGAACGACAGCACCGCGTCCATCACGCGCATCACCAGGCCGTCCACGCGCCCACCGCTGTAGCCGGCGGCGATGCCGAGCAGGCTGCCGGCGAGCGCGGCGATCGCGACGGAGACGAAGCCGGCGACCAGCGACACGCGGGTGCCCCAGATCACGCGGCTCAGCACGTCGCGGCCGACGTTGTCGGTGCCGAGCAGGTGAGCGCGGCCGGGCGCCTGGAGCGCGCTGCCGAGATCCTGCGCGTACGGGTCGTACGGCGCCAGCACGGGCGCGGCCAGCGCGACGGCGAGGGCGGCGATCAGCACCGCCGCGCCGAACGGCGCCAGCCGGGCGCGCGCGGCCCGGCGCAGCGCGTCCCAGCGCCGGTCGCTCACGGCGGCCGCCCCCGCCAGCGCGGCCGCCCGGTCAGCGAAGGCGGATTCGGGGATCGATCCAGCCATAGAGAACGTCCACGAGGAGGTTGCTCGCGATGAAGCCGACCGCGATGAGCAGGATCACGCCTTGCACCAGCGGGTAGTCGCGCGCGAACACGGCGTCGACCACCAGGCGTCCCACGCCAGGCAGCGCGAAGACGTACTCGGTGATCACCGCGCCGCCGATGAGCGTGCCGAGCTGCAGGCCGAGGACGGTGACGACCGGGATCAGCGCGTTCTTGAGCACGTGGCGGCGGATGACGTGCGACTCCGCGAGGCCCTTCGCGCGCGCCGTTCTCACGTAGTCTTCCGCCAGCGCGTCCAGCAGGCTCGACCTGAGCGTGCGCGTGACCACCGCGGCCAGCGCCAGGCCCAGCGTCACCGCCGGCAGCACGAGCGAGCGTACGCCGGCCCAGCCTTCCTCCAGCGGATCGACGTAGCCGGAGATCGGAAGCCAGCGCAGCGTGACGCCGAAGAGGAAGATCAGGAGCAGCGCGAGCAGGAAGTTCGGCATGCAGATGCCGAACAGCGCGAACGTGGTGCCGAGGCGGTCGACCCCCGTATTGTGATGGACGGCGGAGGCGATGGCGACGGGAAAGGCGATGGTCAGCGAGATGGCCATCGCCAGCAGCGCGAGCTCGAGGCTCGGCCGGATGCGGCGGCTCACGTTCTCGATGACCGGCTCGCCGTTGCGAATCGAGCGGCCGAGGTCCCCGCGCAGGAGCCGGCCCATCCACGCCGCGTACTGCACGGGGATCGGCCGGTCCAGCCCGAGCTCGCGCCGCAGCGCGTCCTTCGCGGTGGCGTCCACCGACTCCGCCATCATGGCGTCGATCGGATCGCCCGGCGTGAGGTGCAGCAGCGCGAACACACCGGCGGTGACGAGCAGCAGCACCGGGATCGTCGCGAGCAGCCGGTGCGCGATCAGGCGCCCCATGACGCGGCCGCCGCTAGCTCACTTGAGCCACACGTCTTTGAAGCGCATCATGCCGTCGGGAATCGGCTCGTAGCCCTGCACGCGCGGGCTGAACGCCTTGGGCTCGACCGGGTGGACGGTGTAGACCATCGGCAGCTCGTCCTGGAGGAGGCGGATCAGCTCGCTGTAGAGCTTCTTTCGCTCCGCCTGATTCGAGACCTCGCGCGTCTTGTCGAGCAGCTCGTCGAGCTTCGGGTTGGAGATGCCGGACCAGTTGAGCGACGTGCCCGGCGTCGTCCGGAAGAACTGGTAGATGTTGCCGTCCGGGTCCGGCCGGCCGCTCCACTGGTAGCTGATCATCTCGAAGTTGCGGCTGTTGCCGTCGGAGAGCTGCGTGGCGGCGTCCACGAGCTTGATCTTCGTCGTGATGCCGGCTTCGCGGAGCTGGGCCTGGATGACCTCGGCCTCCTGCACGTTGATCGGGATGTTGGCGGTCGTCATCGTGAACTCGAAGCCGCCGGGCTTGCCGCCCTCGGCCAGCCTGGCCTTCGCCTTCGCGAGGTCACGCTTGATGTACGGGATGGACTTGTCGTAGGCCCACGAGGTGGGCGGGATGGGCCCGTTGGCCGGAACGCCGACGTTGAGCCACACGCCCTTGACGATCTGCTCCAGGTCGAGGCTGTAGGCGACCGCCTGCCGCAACGCCTTGTTGTTGAACGGCGGCTTCTGGTGGTTGAGCTGGTACGCGAAGGCGGCCAGCGACGGCACATCGAGGACGACGACGTTCTTGTCCGCCTTGACGGCGGCCACGTCGCGTGGCTGCACGTAGTCCATCACGTCGATTTCCCCGGACTGGAGGCTCTGCAGCTTCACGGTGTCGTCGAGGATGGGCCGGTAGCGCACGCGATCGAGGTAGGGGCCGCCCTGCCGATTCCAGTAGCCCTCGTTGCGCTTGATCACGAGATGCGCGTCCTTCACCCACTCGACGAATTCGAACGGCCCGGTGCCGGCCCCCTTGGCGTTGCGCTGCAGCTCGGCCCCACGCTCCTGCACGACCTTGGGCGAGATCATCATGCCGGCGCGATCCGTGAGCGTCGCGAGCAGCGCGGCGTCCGGCCGCTTCAGGTTGATCTTGATCGTGTGGGAGTCCACCACGTCCACCGAGTCGATGCTGGCGACCTCGCCCTTGCGCACCGACTTGGGCTCCGTTTTCATCCGATCGAAGTTGAACTTCGCCGCCTCGGCGGTGAAGTCGGTGCCGTCGTGGAATCGCACGCCGCGGCGGAGCTTGAAGACGAGCGTTCTGGGATCGGGCTGCGACCACGACTCCGCGAGACCCGGCCGGATCCCGAGCTTCGTGTCCAGCGTCACCAGCGGCTCGTAGATGTTGTGGTAGACCTGCCGGTCGACCTTGCTGCCCGACAGGTGCGGGTCCATCGTCGCCGCCTCGATGTAGAAGCCCACGCGCAGCGTTCCGCCTTTCTTCGGCGCCTGCGCCGCGGCGACGCCAGGCGCCAGGCCGACCATCGGGACACTGGACATGACCGCGCAGGTCTTCAGGAACTCGCGCCGGGACACGCTCATGTCTTCCTCCGTGTCGGTGACGGCAGATACTGCGCTGTCCGGCGCGCACCGTCAAGCCGGGGCGCCGGTGGCCGCTTTTCATCCGCGCGAATGGATTTCATGCGCCAAGACGGTCGTCCCCCGCCCGGACCTCTGCCAAGTCCTCGTCGGCCTTGACCAGGCCGCTCACCGGGTCTGGCACATCACTTGCCCTATAGACGTGCCCGTGGAGCCTTCGATCCTTGCCTCAGAGGCGGGCGCGTCGAGCGAGGCGGTCGTGACCGTCCGCCTCGGCGAATTGCTGCTGGCCGAAGATCTGATCACGTCGGCCCAGCTCGAGGAGGCGCTGCGCGTGCAGGCCGCGAACGAGGGATATGCCCCCCTGGGACATATCCTCGTCACCCAGAACATCATCACGCGGGATCAGCTGGTGTCGGTTCTCGAGCGCCACCGGCGCAGCAGCAAGCTCGGCGATCTCCTCCTCCGAAGCCGCGAGCTGAGTGCGGAGCAGCTCGAGACCGCGCTGGCCGAGCAGCGCCGCTCGGGTCAGGCGCTCGGCGAGGTGTTGATCAGGCTCGGGCTGGTGTCCGAGGAGCGCATGCGCAAAGCGCTCTGCCGACAGCTGCACATCCAGTTCTTCGTGCTCGATGCGATTATCATCGATCCCACGCTGCGGAACTTCGTCAACGAGAAGTTTGCGATGAAGCATCGCATCGTGCCGCTGGCGCGGGTCGGCAACGTTCTGGTGGTGGCCATGGACGACCCCACCCAGACGTGGATCCTCGACGATCTACAGCGCAGCACGGGCCTCAAGATCGAGATGATCACGTCGAACTCGGCCCAGATCACCCGCGCGCTGGAGCGGCTCTACCGGGTCGACGTCACCCCGAGCCTCGACAGCGGAACGACCGTGGACGTCATCGGCGAAGACGCCGACGCCGACATGTACGGCGGGTCGGTCGCGCACCAGATGGACAGCGCCGACGAGATCGTCCGCAAGCTCCTGCGCGTCGCGGTCGATCGGGGCGCCTCCGACATCCACCTGGAGACGGTGAGCAGCCGGCTGCAGGCACGGTTTCGCATCGACGGGATGCTGCAGCACTTCAATCTGGGAACGCTGGGAGACGACCTCAGCCGCCAGCGCGGCGAGGTCCTCTCACGCATCAAGATCCTCGCAACCCTCGATATCGCCGAGCGCCGGCGCCCGCAGGACGGCAGCTTCCGCGCCCGCGTGGAGATCGACGGCCGCGTCGTCCCGATGGACTTCCGCGTGTCCGTCATTCCCAGCTATTACGGCGAGAATGCGGTCATCCGCATTCTCGACCCGCGCGGCGCCCCCGACTCGCTGGCCGCGCTGAAGCTGGCGAGTCCGGTGACCGAGCGGCTGGAGCAGCTGATCCGGTCGTCGGCGGGCACGATCCTCGTGACCGGCCCGACGGGCTCCGGCAAGAGCACGAGCCTGTTCGCCATCATGAAGTCGATCTACCGGCCGGAACTCAAGATCGTGACCGCCGAGGACCCGATCGAGTACGTCTGCGCGCAGTTCGCCCAGCACGAAGTGAACGAGCGCGTGGGGAACACCTTCGCGGCCTACACCCGCGCGTTCCTGCGCCACGACCCCGAGGTCATCATGCTCGGCGAGATCCGCGACCCCGAGACGGCGGAGCTGGCCTTCCGAGCGGCCCAGACTGGGCACCTGGTCGTCAGCACGCTGCACACCAACGACGCCCTCGGCGCCATCACGCGGCTCAGAGACCTCGGCGTCGACGCCAGCGTCTGGACGTCCTCGCTGCTCGGCGTGCTCGCCCAGCGGCTCGTGCGCGAGATCTGCTGGAACTGCAAGGAGGAGTACGCGCCGCCGGCGCCGCTGCTGAGCCGGACGTTCGACATCGTTCCGAGGGATTTCCGCTGGTACCGCGGGGTTGGCTGCGCGACGTGTCATCACACCGGGTACCGGCGGCGGGTCGCCATCTCGGAGCTGTGGACGCCGAGCCTGGACGACGTGCTGCTCATCAACCAGGACGCTCCGCTGGACACGATCTTCGCCTCCGCGCAGAAGAACACCTACTCGATGGCGACCGACGCGTCGAGCAAGCTCCGCGAGCACCGCACGACGCTCGAGGAGCTGCTGCGCGTGCTGCCTCCCTCCGCACTCCGCGAGCTCCGCACGACGCTGACCTGACGCACCGCTGCCGGTTGCCCCGGGCGGCCGGCGAGTATACGCTGGCCGGCCATGGAGCGAGGAGCCCGCCGCCCGTGATGCGCTACCGGTGGCCGAAGCGAAACCAGTCCGCCGCCGTCCTCTCGTTCGACGTCGACGCCGAATCCGGCTTCCTGTTCCGCGAGCCCGAGAAGGCCAAGCGCAGCCTCGCCGATCTCGAGGAGCGCCGCTTCGGTCCCCGCGTGGGCGTCGACCGCATCCTCCGGATGCTCGACCGCCTGAAGCTCCGCGCCACCTTCTTCATCCCCGGCTGGACCGTCGTCAATCACCTCGCGCCGTGCAAGCGCATCCGCGACGCCGGCCACGAGATCGGCGCGCACGGCAACGTCCACGAAGCCGTCGGCATGCTGGACGAGGCGCAGGAGAAGCGGGTGATGGCCGAGCAGCTGGCCATCCTGAAGGATCAGCTCGGGGTGAAGCCCGCCGGCTATCGCTCGCCGTCGTGGGACGTCAACGTGTGGACGCCGGCGCTCCTCAAGCAGAACGGCTTCCTCTACGACAGCTCGCTGATGGGCAACGACGTGCCGTACGAGATCGCCACCGCGGACGGGCCGTTGATCGAGGTGCCCGTGCAGTGGATCATGGACGACGCGCCGCTGTTCCGCCACGTCTACGGCTCGACCAACGCCATCGCCGATCCCGCGCGGGTGTTCAACCTGTGGTCCACGGAATTCGCGGCGATGCACAAGGAGAACGCCTGCTTCGTGCTGACCTGCCACCCGTTCATCAGCGGCCGCGCCTCGCGCGTGCAGCTCATCGAGGACCTCGTGAAGTTCATGCGGCGGAGCCCGGGCGTCTGGTTCGCCACCTGCGAGGACGTTGCGCAGTGGCACGGCAC
>Ga0209470_1003520_pt1 | contig 10746 bp, 13 predicted proteins | sample GraSoiAngelo_125_FD_185882 | JGI IMG/M metagenome (GOLD analysis project Ga0209470, IMG submission 185882) | Grasslands soil microbial communities from the Angelo Coastal Reserve, California, USA - 14_0927_05_40cm (SPAdes) (version 2) | ecosystem: Environmental > Terrestrial > Soil > Grasslands ... | reverse complement strand
TCGAATCGGCGGGCGCGGTGCTTCTCGGAAAGCTGCACATGACCGAGTTTGCTTTTTTGGAACACCATGCGGACACACCGCCAGCCCGGAACCCATGGGATCTCGCTCGATCGCCTGGAGGATCATCGAGCGGGTCCGCGATCGCCGTGGCCGCCGGCCTGGCTACGGCGACACTTGGGACGGACACAGTCGCCTCCATCCGTTTGCCCGCGGCGTGGTGCGGTGTCATTGGCTTCAAACCGACCTGGGGCATGGTGTCGCGCGACGGGGTATTCCCGCTCGCCGCCTCGCTCGACCACGTCGGCCCGATCACGCGCAGCGTGGCTGATGCCGCTCTCATGCTGCACTGCATCGCAGGTCCCGACTCACGCGATCGCTCCGCTCTCCCGAACGGGTCCATCCGTTCTGAGCCGGCACCACGCGAGAACTTCGCAGGCGTACGGATCGGCTGGGATGAGTCGTACGTCACGACGGATGCCGAGCCAGACGTGATAACTGTGACACGAACCGCACTCGACGCTATGCTTGCACTCGGCGCGGAAGTGAAGCCGATCGAGTTACCGAGCCTGGATAGCACCCTGAACACGTTCACAAGCGTGTTTTTGCTGGCGTTACGGTCCGCGCACGTTCGGTTTTACCCGGAACGTAGCGACGACTACACCCCAAGTTTGCGGGAAACGCTCGCTTTGGCCTCGGGGTTCGATCCGCTCCGATATGTAGACGCTTCGATCAGGGCTCGCGCGTTTCGGTACCAAATCGACTGTCTGTTTGATGAGATCGACGTACTCCTGTGTCCGGCCGCGCCTTCCGCGGCCACTTTGCTGACGGGTGATCAGCGAAGGACCAGCGATGTCGCGCGAGGGAGCGGTAGAAACCCCCTCTACCCGTTTCGCTACACCTGCCTATGGAATCTCGCGGGTACGCCCGCGGTATCTCTGCCGTGGGGCTTCACTGCGGGCGGGCTGCCGCTCGCGGTGCAGCTCGTCGGCCGGCGTAGGGCCGACGATGCACTCTTGTCGATCGCCGCGCGACTGGAGGCCGAGGCCCCGGACGTTGGGCGTCGGCCACCGCTCAAGTGAATGGTGCGCATGAGGGAACCAAAACGCTTCCTAGTCCGGTAGCTGAACAGTCCGTCTAACAAGGTGTTGGAGCGGACCGGCGGACAGCCGAGCTACTTCATGCGGGCGCCGGTGCCCGCCGGCGGCTCATCGCCACGCCGTTAGCCATGCAGGCCGTCTCGCTGCCCGAACTCAAGGGCAAGATACTGGAAAGCGCTCGGCTCGATGGTGAGACCGAAGAATGGGTCTTCCAGTTCTCGGGTAAGATCTGCCTGCAAGCGAGCGCACCCTGGCGCCTCGTGGTGGAGAACAGGATCCGTCTAGGGTGGCGGGACCACGGCCACCGGTTTGGGCTCGCGCGACCGGTCGACGCGTCGGAGAGGCTGCCTATCGGTTCGTCGGTGACGGAAGCGTCGATTGACGATCCCACGGGCGACCTATCGGTGGGTTTCGTCGGAGGCGCGATCTTGGAGGTGTTCAACGATTCATGTGGTTACGAGGGGTGGATTCTGAACGGGCCCGGTGCGAACACCTACGTCGTGGCCCAAGGCGGCGGCACGATCGTGCGGTCCAGTGACTGATGGCTAACTCGCGATTGCAGCCGGCGGCGCTACGCGCCGCCGCTGAACCGCCAGGTCGTTAGCGAGCGGCAATGACGACCGATGCCGACGATCCTTCGAATCGGGCCCATATCGGTTCTTCTTCTACGCGAGTGATCGGGCAGAGCCGGTCCATGTGCATATCGAGGCGGGTGATGGGACTGCCAAGTTCTGGCTTGTTCCTGTCCGCCTGCAGGGCAGTCGCGGATTCACCCGCCATGAGCTATCTCACCTGCAGCGGCTGGTGGTTCAGAATCGAGAACGTCTCGTGAGGGCATGGCATGCGTACTTCGAGGCCTGAGGCACCCGCACCTTCAGCGCTCCGGGCCCGGATCGTCAACGACGCCCTAGTTGTAGATCTCAATGACGGGCGAACGGTTACGGCCCCTCTCGCCTGGTACCCCCGGCTGCTTCACGCCACGGCGCGCGAGCGCAGACGCTGGCGACTCATCGGCAATGGCGAGGGAATCCATTGGCCCGCCGTCGATGAGGACCTCAGTGTCGAGGGTCTTCTCGCGGGAAGACCCTCAGCCGAAAGCCAGGCGTCGTTCAAGAAGTGGCTAGAGGGCCGCCGGCCGCTCGCTAACAAGCGGATGCAGCCGCCGCGCGAGACCGCTCGTGTTCGTCGCGCGCGCCGTCGGGCGCGCGGCTGATCCGCATCATCGTTAGGCTGGTCCCCATGTCTCGCTGGCTTACGCTGCTTGCCTTCGCGCTGATCAACAGTGGCTGCAACGCAATGTCGATACCCTGTCTTGCGAAGAAGGAACGCCCGGATCTCATCGGGCGGTGGCGTTTTGTTGGAAGGCCGCCGGGGTTCGATGCCGAACTGTCGGATCGTTGGCGTCCTCATCCAGAGACCATGGATCTGTTGCCTGACGGCCATTTCCACATTCGGTACGCCGGAAAGCAACTCGATCGGCTCCGGGAGCTGAACCCGGACGTCGGTGACAACGACACGTGGTCAGGGCAATGGCAGGTCGGGTGGTTCTGCCCCGGCGATCTGTTCTTGCCCACTCAGTGGCTCCGGTTGTCGCCCGGCCCGATCGTTCGTCACTTTGAGCTCAAGGACGACCACCTGACGATATTCTACCCGTTTGGGAGTGGGTGCTGTCATGAAACGTACATGCTGGAAGCAGGCGCCGCGCAAATACATCGCTCTGCGGACGTGGATCAGCCGGAGGCTGGCATCAAGTGATCATGTCCGTGTCTAACATCAGCTTGCAGGCGAGCGCGGTATCTTCGGCTGCCACAGCAGTGCCACATCGCACGGCGCCTGAAGCTGGGCGTTAGGCGGCGGGGAATCGTCGCGGGGAGATGCCACCTCGATGACTATTCGTAGGAACCAGGTACCCTTCGATCCCTACTACTTCGAGCGGCTTGCGCGCCAAGGCATGAGCTACTCGCCTCGCGAAGCGTTTGACTACATCTATCGGAACCGACATTGGGCCGGAAAGGAGTCCGTCTCTGGCGAAGGAGCAAGTCAGGACCAGACCGCCCAGCTCCGGGCTGTTCTACCGAGGCTTTTGCGAGAGTTCGAGACGCACACTCTGCTGGACCTACCCTGCGGGGATTTCAGCTGGATGCGCGAGGTGACTCTCCCGGTAGCCCAGTACGTTGGGGCTGATCTGTTGCCGGCTCTGATCGCGGAACATCAGGTTCGCTACGCCGATGACCGGCGCAGCTTTCTCGTCTTGGACCTCACCGTGGATGCTCTACCGCCTGCGGACGTGCTGCTGTGCCGCGACTGCCTCGTACATTTGTCCTTCGCGGACGTTGCCCGCGCGCTTGCGAACATCAAACGGGGGGGCATCGACTATTTGCTCACGACGACTTTCCCCAGCTGCGATCAGAACGAGGACGTCGTGACCGGAGACTGGCGCCTGCTGAATCTGGAGAGGCCACCGTTCAACTTCCCGCCACCGCTGCGGCTGATGAACGAAGGGTGCACTGAGAGCCGGGGGGCTTTTGGTGACAAGAGTCTTGGCCTATGGCGTGTCGGACAGCTACCAACGCTGGAGCCAGCCGCCTAGCATGGGCGTTGGATCAGACGCGCCTGCGGCGCGCCGCTCAACGCCGCGACGTTAGGCGCATGAAACTGTCGGTCACGCGATTGAAGGGGCATCGTCGCATTTGCGGCGGCGCCCTCATCGGCCTCACGGTCCTTCTTCCATGGACTCCACTCCGCGCCGCCGAACCGCTTCGCGTCGCCACCTATAACATCTTCATAGGCAACCCCGACCTCGAGAGATCGATCGGCGTCATCCTTGCCGCAGACGTGGACATCGTGGCGCTCCAAGAAGTATCTCACCGGCAGATTGACCTTCTCACGACGAGGCTCCGGGAGCGATTCCCCTATCGCTTCTTCCCCGAGGCCACTGATGGTGGCGCTCCAGCCTTGCTGTCGCGTTTGCCGCTCGCGAACGAACGTTACCGACCATCCGAGCGAGGCTTGAACGGCTTTGCGTTCGCCGACATCGAGTTCGATGGCCGGCAGGTCCAGGTGGCCAATCTCCATCTCGATCCTATTCGAGCGTGGACGCTGGCGTATAAACTCACAGTTCCCTGGCAGATGTTGTGGCAAGGCGCGCGCCATCGCAGCGAACTCGCGCAGGTATCGGCAGAGCTACGTCCCATGGTAGCCACGATCGTCCTTGGTGACCTAAACACGATCGCGAGTATGGCTGCGCCCGAAGAGCTCTCGCGTTGGGGTTTGGTCGATAGCTATGCGGCGATTCACTCCAGTGGAGAGAAGCTCGCTACGCATCGGGCAGCAATCCTCGGCATCCCGATCGGTCGCCGAATCGATTTCATCTTCCACAGTCGCGAATTTCAGACCGTTGACAGCGAGCTAGTTCCCGGCGAACCTTCGGATCACGACTTGGTACGGAGCACGCTCGAGTGGTCCGATTGGATGGGCAGTCACACGTCTGGGCCAGTCGCCGAGCCCTAATCTTAGGAGCGACATTCGTACCCCGACACATGCCGTCGTCTCGATCGAGTCCGTCACGCAGTGGAGTTCGGAAATGGAACGGTTTGAAGGATCTAACCCGCGGCTCCAGCGGCCCGCGGTCAAGTTGGGCTTTACGCTACGGCGCGAGCCATGCTAGGGAGATGTGCGGCGGCGGCTGAGCCGCGGGGTCGTTCGCTCGACGGAAGGACGCGATGTCGCTGGAACTGGATCACGTATTCATCTGCGTTGAGGAGGCGACCGGCGCCGAGCGAGCGCTCGCGGATTTCGGGTTGCAGTTCGGTCTGCGCGCTGTTCATGGAGGCCAAGGTACAGCCAACGCCTGCGCGTTCTTTGACAACGCCTACCTCGAACTCTTATCCCGGCATGACGACCAGGAATTACAGTCTCCGGCGGTGCGTCCCCTCGCGCTTTGGGAGCGGGTTCGTTGGCGGCAGACGGGCGCGTCGCCATTCGGCATCGCCTTTCGCACTCGGAACATCGAGTTATCGATCAACACATGGCCGTACGCGGCTGCTTTCCTCCCGCCCGGCAAGAACATTCCAATTGTGACCGCGCCGAACGCGGCACATGAGCCGCTCATTTTCCTGATCCCGGCAACGTTACCGATCCGTCTGCAGCCGCCGCAGGCCCATCGTGGTAAGCACCGTAGTCTGACTCGAGTGACCGTATCCGGTCCACGGGTATCCGCGTTGTCCGCAGACGTCAGGGTACTCTGCGATCCCGAGGTCCTCGCGATCACGCAGGCTCCTGAACATCACCTTGAGCTGGACTGGGACTGCGCCAGTGGCGGCGAGTCCCATGATTTCCGTCCGACGCTACCGCTGGTGCTTCGGTGGTAGGTCGATGAGCAACCGGGGACATGGGTACCTCCGTCGCGGCTAACCGGCACTGCAGCCGACGGCGACCATGTGGCTCTCGGCGGCGTTGTGGATTCCCACTCTGGCCGCCGCGGCTGAGCGGCTGATCCGTTAGACGCGGTGTGGCGGTGATCCGACACATTGAAGGCATCCTGTTGTGGGGCATGGGCGCTGTGGGACTTTGGTGGGTGTTCACCCTCATCGCTGCGTTGCTGATACGTTCGCCGCTCATGCCCGTCTTGAGCCTCGTTCCCCTGCTGCTGGATGCGCCGCTCTTCTGGATACAGCCCCGGCAGCTCCCTGGATACGCCGCTGCCGTCATTTACGATCATGGGAGTCTTCTGGGGTTCGGTCGGGCACCTGGTCGCGACGCACGTGTCTAACAGGGCCGCTGAAGCGTACGGCGGGGGTTGATGGATCTCGTTGAGATGAATGGTCCATTGGCCCCGCCGCGGCTGAGCAGCCGACGTTAGGCGGACGTCCCGATGAGCGATCTGATCCTCGAAACCTTGCTCATCCCCGTCGAGATGTTCCTCTGCCTCACGGGAGAGCTCATGCTCTTCGCGGTCACATTCGGTTACCACCGGCCTCGCTGGGACCTGTACACCTCGGAGCGGCCCGCTCGCTTCGTATTGTTGTCGGACGTGAGCACGTGGATCGGCTTTGCCTTCTGGCTCGGCGTCGTCGTGTTAGCACACGCACTTTTCGGAGGAAGGTCGCTTAGATGACACCGTCTAACAACCGGCTGAAGCTGACGGCGCGCCGGAGGCCGGCGGCGGATGCACGGTTGTGCACGCGCTCCGCAGCTTAGCCCGGAGCGTTAGCCAGATTGAGGGGAAACGTCAGCGAGCGTTTGCTATGGGTGAGAGACCGCACGCGGTAGCCCTCGTGGTCGATCCTGAGTTCGGTGAGCGGCTCCTTGATCTCTCGCGTCGAATCCACGTCTGGGCGCTTGATACGCCCACGAATCGAACGGTTGCGCAGCGTGTGTGGCGCGAGGTCGCCGGGACTCACTCGCTCGAGAACGGGATCACCACCTTCAAGGGGAGCCCCGATGCAGCAGCCGATGAAATCGTGGGCCATCAGCTGTCCACCATCGATCCTTACCACCGTGCGCACAGCCACAGTCCGCCGTGGAGCGTGCTCGAGGTGTATGGGGCGCCTCCGACCACCGGCCTGCGCACCGTTCTATCGGAGTATTGGGCTTACAGAAGTACGAGCTACCGCTCATGGATTCGTCGCCACAGCTCCTTCTGCCTGACCCGTGGCTTCAGCAGTCCGCGGTCGCTCGCAACGTTGGGCGCCACAGCACCGGCGTGCTACGTTCCGACGCGGCGGCTCCTGAGCCGCCGAGCTGTTAGCCGGCCGGGACTTCTCGACGAGCATGCCTATGAAGCGTAGGAAATCGAGTACATTCCCGGTGATAGCTGAGCGCCGGTTCAAGCTTCGCGGTCTGGCTTCACGCGAGGTCATTATCCGCATTGGGATACCAACGCGAGCCGGGCGCGACAGTCGCTGTCCCTTTCAAGTCTGCGGTCTCTCGAACGATGCCGTGCAGTATGCGATGGGCGTCGACTCGCTCCAAGCCTTGAACCTCGCCTTTGTAGGGGCGCGCAATGCGGTGAAGAACGACCTCTGGGTCCTGTCCGCTTTCCACAAGAAGCTGGCGCCCACCTGGGAAAACCAGCCTTGGGACGTATCGTTTCCATTTTGGGTATGCGTTTTCGACACTCAGCAGTTGTCACGTCTTGAGACGTTCGTGGAGGGATTGTGGCGAAGACGAAGGGCGGTCCGGCGGGCATCGCGCAAGCGAGCCCCCGGACGCGTACATGCCACCGGCTAAACCGTGCATGCACCCGACCGGCTCCGCCGGCGGCTGATGCACAACGACGTTAGGCTTCAACTGGAGAGCCCATGCAACAGATCCTCGTTTACGCCGATTCGCTCACGTGGGGGATAATTCCAAACACGCGCCAGCGGCTTCCGTTCGCAGATCGTTGGCCTGGCATCATGGAAGAGGAGCTGCTCCAGCGTGGGCTGGCCGTGCGCGTGGTCGAAGACTGTCTGAACGGCCGACGAACGGCCTTCGAGGATCCGTACAAGCCCGGTCGCAACGGCTTGGTAGGTCTTGAGCAGAGGATCGAGATCAACTCGCCGTTGACGCTCGTGATACTCATGCTGGGCACGAACGACTTTCAGTCCATGCATGCGTACAACGCGTGGCATTCTGCGCAGGGCATCGCGGCACTCGTGGATGCGGTCCGCAGAGCGCCCATCGAGCCAGGGATGCCGACCCCGGAGATCGTCGTGGTGGCGCCGCCTGCCATCCAGAAGCCGAAGGGCACGATTGCCCCGAAGTTCCAGGGGGCAGAGGCGAAGAGCGTTGGGCTCGCTGATGCTTACGAAGAAGTCGCGCGCGAGCGTGGTTGCGATTTCTTCGATGCGGGGCGGGTCACCGCTTCCAGCTCGGTGGACGGTGTGCATCTCGACGAGAACCAACATCGCTCGCTAGGATTGGCACTCGTTGACTTTGTCGGCCAAGTGCTCAAGAGGGTGCCTAACCTGCCGCTTCAGCGGCCCGGCTGCGCCGGCCGCTGAGCGGCCAATCTGTTAGGCTGCTCGCCCGATGTCGTGGTGGATCGCCCGAACCGATGACCGAGGGAGGCGCGAACTCTGGGTCATCGACTTCGACCCGTTGCTCACCCTCGTTGTGATCAGCCTGCCGCTCATTACTCTTCTGCTCAACGGCTTGCTCTCCCTCACGATGCTCGTCGCCGGCGTCACATGCCTTGTCACTTCGAAGGTGTCCGTGTTCCGGCGCGGAATCTGGGTGTCCTAGGGCCCGAGGATGATGTCTGCGCGCAGCTCAGCGATCTACAAGCTTGGATACGTGCTCATGGCGGTTGGTGCCGTCCTGCGGTTGACTCTCCATGTCTGACCAGCCTAACAGGGCACTGGAGCGGACCGGCGAGAAACGTACTCTCATGTCCGGGCGTCCGTGGCCGCCGGCCGCTCATCGCCACGCCGTTGGGCAGCTTGCGTCGATTTCGTTCGTTTCCAGACGAAGGAGACGGCGGCCCGATCCATTCATTCTGGGGCGCGCGCGGACTGTTACCGTTCGGGAGTAGTTGAGGAGTCGAATATGCCCATGAAGCTTTATGCTCACCCCTTCGCTTCGTACTGCCAGAAGGTGCTGATCGCCCTGTACGAGAACGGAACCCCGTTCGAGTTCTGCATGCTCGCGCCAGACGACAAGCAGATGGCGGCCGAGCATGAAGCACTGTGGCCGTTCAAGCGCATGCCCGTGCTCGTGGACGACGGCTGTACGGTGGTGGAGTCGAGCATCATCATCGAACACTTGGGGCTCCGTCATCCGGGGCCGGTGCGGCTGATCCCAGACGACCCGCGCGCCGCGCTCGAGGTGCGGATGATGGACCGCGTTTTCGACAACTACGTCGCCACACCGATGCAGAAGATCGTTGTCGACAGCATCCGTGCAGCAGAGAGTCGCGACCGCCAAGGTGTCGCCGAAGCACGGGCGATGCTCGATACGGCCTACCGCTGGATCGACGACACAATCACGGGGCGCAAATGGGCGGCCGGCGACGCCTTCAGTCTTGCCGACTGTGCTGCCGCGCCCGCGTTGTTCTACGCCGACTGGGCCCACCCGATCGGCGAGGCGTTCTCGAACCTCCATGCCTATCGCCGGCGGCTGCTCGCGCGGCCCTCCTTCGCTCGGGCGGTGAATGAGGCACGGCCATTCCGCTCACTCTTCCCGCTCGGTGCACCCGACCGTGACTGATCATGGGGAGGAGAAGGGTGTCCGGAAGCTAGGAGCGTGGCATCTCGAGCGCTGCCCAACAAGACGCTGCAGCTGACGAGCCAGAGCGCGTTTCAATCGGTGTGCAGTACCGTCTGGCGTCGAAGAGAAGGGCGGCCACCGGGCGGACACGAAGGTCGCCACCCGGCCGCGGCAGCTGAGCGCACGGGCGGCGAGATCAAGCCACGAGCGCGTTCGCCCGCGCGACGGCGCCGAGCCAGCGGGCGCTCGGCTTGGGGCGGCGCGCCTGGGTGATGCGGTCGACCGCCACCAGGCCGAAGGTCGGGCGGTAGCCTAGGGCCCATTCGAAGTTGTCGAGCAAGCTCCAGTAGACATAGCCGCGCACGTCGATCCCGTCGGCGAGGCAGGCGAGCACACCCCCGAGCGCGCGCCCGACGAACTCGATGCGCTCGGCATCGTCCTCCGTCCCGATGCCGTTCTCGGTGACCAGGACGGGGACGCCGGGCGTCACCTCCCAGGCGCGGCGGATGGTCGCCTCCAGCGCCTCGGGCCAGAACTCGTAGCCCATCTGCGTGAGGCGTACGCCCTCCTCGGGCCCGAGCATGCCCCCCGGGCCGAAGCGCACGCGCGAGTAGCACTGCACGCCGAAGAAGTCATCGCCGCGCGCGGCCTCGAGAAAGACATCCTCCATGTCGCGCCGGTAGCGGTCGCGCTCCGCCTCGCCGCCGGCAGCCGCCTGGCAGTCGGACATGGCGAGCACGAGCCCGACGGGCGCCCGGCCCGGGCCGGAGCGGATCGCCGCGACGGCCTTCCGGTGCGCGTCGATGAAGACCTCGTTCACGCGGCGGCGGAGGTCGGGGTCGCGCTTGCCGGGCGGGAAGAGGCCGTAGAGGTAGCCGAACGTGGCCACGATGTTGGGCTCGTTCAGCGTGCAGGCGCGGCCCATCACGTCACCCAGGTGGGCGGCGGCGCGCGCCGAGAAACGGGCGAAGCGGTCGGCCGTCTCGGGGTTGGCCCAACCGCCCCGGGCCGCGAGCCAGCGGGGCGTCGTGAAGTGGTGGAAGGTGACGATCGGCTCCACGCCGTGCTCGCGGCAGGTCGCGCACACGCGGCGGTAGTGCTCGAGCGCGGCGCGTGAGAACTCCCCGTCCTCGGGCTCGATGCGGCTCCACTCGAGCGAGAAGCGGTAGGCGTTGAAGCCGAGCTCGGCGAGGAGCCGGACGTCCTCGGGCCAGCGGTGCCAGTGGTCGCAGGCGTCGCCGCTCGGCTCCTGGCAGGGCGAGGCCGGATCATGCTCCCACATCCACCAGTCGTTGTTCCAGTTACCGCCCTCGACCTGGTGGGCGGACGTGGCGGTGCCCCACACGAAGCCTTCGGGGAAGCGGCGAGCGGCCATGCGCGGTGAAGCTAGCGGCGGGCGCGCGGGAGGGTCAAGCGGCGCCCCTCAGCCCCTCAGCCCGGGTGATGTTCTGCAGTAGCC
>Ga0209470_1003519_pt1 | contig 10746 bp, 8 predicted proteins | sample GraSoiAngelo_125_FD_185882 | JGI IMG/M metagenome (GOLD analysis project Ga0209470, IMG submission 185882) | Grasslands soil microbial communities from the Angelo Coastal Reserve, California, USA - 14_0927_05_40cm (SPAdes) (version 2) | ecosystem: Environmental > Terrestrial > Soil > Grasslands ... | reverse complement strand
GACGCGAGACCCTGATCTCTATTGTCCGGATGCGCCAGCGGTGCTCGCCAATGTCGATGCGGAAATTGTGGCCAAGGCACGCGCTCAACAGAGCGAAACGGGCGTGCCATTTTTCTTAACTCTTGCACGGGAGGACGCAATCGCCAGCCAGCCTGCTGTGGAGCTGGTGCAGCATTATGGGCAACGGCTATTCTCGCAGCTTTGGATGGCGCCGCGGGTGTGGATTATGTTCGAGAAGAACACCGAACTCTTAGACAATGCCGGCGACGTGCCCACGGAGGCGAATGTGGATGATTGGGCATTGGAAAGTTTGCGTCTCGTTCAAAACCTCGATCAGTCGCTAGGCTTCGAACCTGCATCGATTCCTGCTTACACCCGGGATGGCTACGAACGGGTTCAGAAACTGAAGCTGACCTCGGATGAGGCCCAATTCGCGTCGCAATTCAATGGCGTCCGGTCTGTCCAGCAAATCGCCAAGAATCTGCGACTCGACCTGAAATCCGCGCACTTGATGCTGTTCCGGTTCGTTGCGCTTGAAATTGTGGAATGCTGGCCTGCCAGCGCGGCAACAAAACCGGAACGGAAGAACGTCTTTCAGCGGTTCAAGCGATTGATCGCACGCGGCGGCCGATAACATCATCCCGAAAGGTTTCGGCGTGGTCGGCTCATGAAAAGAAGAGTTCTCGTCGTCGATATCGGCGGCACCTGGGTGAAACTCTTGGTTTCACTGCGCGAGCAGCGCGAATTCGCGTCCGGACCACGAATGCGACCTGAACAATTCATTCGGCGATTTAAAGAGAGCGTGCAGGGATGGGAATTTGACGTGGCATCGATTGGATTCCCCGCGCCTGTGCGCAAGGGACACATCGTAAGCAAGCCGAAACATCTGGGCAAAGGATGGGTCGATTTCAATTTTGCCAGGGCGCTCGGCATACCGGTGCGTCTGATCAATGACGCTGCGATGCAAGCGCTCGGCAGTTACCGTGGCGGTCGCATGCTTTTCCTGGGCCTTGGAACCGGGCTGGGCTCCGCGCTCGTATGGGAAAAAACGCTGTTGCCTCTCGAGCTCGGCGACCTGCCGTATCCCGATGGCAAGATCATCGAAAATTATCTCGGTATTCCCGGCTTGGCGCTATTGGGTAAAAAAAAATGGAAACGCGGAGTCATGTACGCGGTCGCGCAATTAAAGAAGTCCTTCATGGCCGATTATGTGGTGCTGGGCGGCGGTCTTGTGCACCATTTTACTCGACTACCCAAAGGAATTGAGCGCGGGCGAAACGAAAATGCATTTCTCGGTGGAAAACGTCTCTGGGAAACAAAAAAGGGTTCGCGCGAACTAAAATGGCACGTGCTTTAATCGCGGCGGCTCGCCCGACCTGGCGAGACTGATTGTCGATCTCAGTGTAGCCCTTGTCGTAGCCTGGCCCGCCGTGGAGTTACTTTACTATCTGAATCGCCAACTTGAAGCTGCCGACCGCTTGGTCGTCGCGTTGCCACGCGCGTTTGTTGATCAAGCTCAACGCGGTGCAGCCCGGGGCCTTCGCGCGAAAGAAAAACCTGCGTAGGCCGCCGGCGCCGGGACTCATCGGATCGCCCGTTAGAAACGCGTCCCCTTCCGGCACCAGGAAGGCCTCATCGATACTGCTGATCATCCACCTATAGCCGGTTGTCGGGTTTTCCTCTAGTTCGATCGTGATCTTTGCGTCGCGCGGTAATTGCACCAAGGCGCCGTTATCTTTCGCGCCAAATATGGACTCGGCCACACTTTCGTATCGAAATTGTCAGCCTTCTTCTGCGGCACGAATTGTCCAGAAATCGTCGGCCAGATTTTTGTCAGGCGACAAGTAATCGTAAGGCATGGTGAAGTAGCCTTTCTGTCCCCAGTCGCTGCCCCAGGAGTTTCGGATGACAAACCGCCGCGCCGTGTCGTCGTAACCGACTGCCATTACTGCGTGGCCGCCGGCAACCTTCTCCTTTGGACCAGGCATATTCAACACGCCCGACCTTGCCACCGCTGCCGATTCGAACGCGTCATAGACGGTGAAGCCAAAGACAAAAGGAAAGCCCTCGGCCAGGCAGCTACGCATCTCGTGCACCGTGCTAATTCTATGGTAGGACTTTATCCGGTGCTTCTTTGCCGACCTATAACACGCGGCACGAGGCTTCTTCCTAAAAGCGGAGATACGATAGGGCCATTGTTTCTCCGGACACACGCCTTGTTTAGCAAGCGATTTAATGCCATCGCGAATGAAAGCGCCGCTGTCCTGATCGACTGTGCCTTCGATCACGCGTTCGTTGTAATACACGAACAAACGACTTAAATCGACAAATTGCGCGCCGTGCTTGAGTTCGAGGAACTCGAGTGCGCCAACTAGAGCATTAGCAGTGCAGCTCCCCAGTTGTCCCTGGTCTTCAACCGGGGAACATTTTGAGCGCATATCGAGCTTTCGTGGCAGCGTAACCAGCTTGGGCGCGATCGCGGAATAGAAAAAATCACGATGGTCGGGTAAATCCGGTAGCCATCCATACCATTTAGAAGAACGTGTGTTGATTTTCGTTGTTCTGCTCATGCTCGGTTTCTTTATTGAGAATTAAGAACTCATGGCCCGCCCCCAGCGCCAAAGTGACTATTACCAACGATTCGCGGCGACTATCAATCGCAGCTTCATCACAATGATAACTGCACGCAAACCACCGCTCGGCCAAAATCGGCAACTTCGCAAATTTTGCGGTGTGTCAGAGCGCCAGCAGAAAGCCTCGCTCTTGCGCAAATTTTTGCGCCCGCTCGCCTCTTGCGCTCCGCCTTCCTCCTAAATCTAAAATCGAGTACCGCCCGCCCGAGTTGGGAGCTCGTCGCCGCGGAGTGAAGGCTGCGTCTGCTTCGCGAGGTTCTTTGAACCCAACCTTTCCTGTCGAGCTGACTTTCTCTAGCTCTTATTCGCTCTGCTGCGTTGAAGGTGCCAGGGAGGGGACTCGAACCCCTAAGGATTTCTCCACCAGATCCTAAGTCTGGCGCGTCTGCCAATTCCGCCACCCTGGCTCAAATTCGCTCGATCTAGCACAAATTCTAGCACAAATGGCGCCGACCATCTCATTTCGCGTTGGTAAACGGCTCTAACGGCCCGCACGACCTATACTCGCCTCGACAACGTGAGCTAAGGGTGCGTAGCATACGAGCGAACCCGATTTATAAGGAAACGCGATCTAAATCGACTAATGAGCGACGAAAGCGTCTATGAAGACAAGAGGCTCAAGTTGTGATCCTCTGGTTGCTCGCTATTAACCGGTCGTTTATCGAGCTTTTGTTTGGAATCTTTCCAATTTTGATTTAGAGCCTGCCAGAACTTAAGGCGGGCTTGAGCTTTGAGGAAATCGCGCTCCTTTATCGCTGATGCGGGCCCAAGGTTGGCTGAACTGCTTCGCCGTGGTTTTACACTGCGGGATCGCTTTATCATTTTCTGCTTGCGAGGCGAGCGTAACCAGACGTGTGCTGGCAACGGTTTTGTCAGTCGATGGCACCGCCGAGGTCAGACAAAAAGGTCATTCAGAGTTTGACCGGATCACACCGGCAACTCTTCTCCAGGTTGGCTCTCTGGTTCGAATAGGAACAAGCGGAACGCTAAATCTGGCTTTTCTCCCCAATACGCTAGCCAGCCTCTCCGAAAAGAGCGAGTTGCAAATCGATGACCTGGCTGTGACTAAAGATGGGAACGCGATGCGAAATGATGTCCGTTCACGAATGGTTCGGCTTCTATTGCTGGGGGGAACAATGCAGGTCTCCTTCAATCGGCTACCCGATTGTAGATACGATCTCACGATCAAAACGCCGCAGGGCGCGCTGAGCGCCAATTCGGACTGTATTTTTCTGATAAACGTTGGCGAGGAGAAAACACGAGTGACTTGCGTGTACGGCATGCTTGCTTCACACATCGAGCGGGCTGATTTCCTGATCGAGGCAGGATACTTTCAGGAATTTCCTTCGAGTGACCTTTCGCCGAAGGTGGCCGCGGAGGACGCACAAGCGCAACGCGATGTGATGTCGATGATTGAAACCGAACATGAGTTGCAAGATCTTGCAGGCCGCCAGCGCCTTTTGAAATCCGGCTTTCTCGATCGCTGAAGATTGCAATTTCCGGTTAAAATGACGGCCAGGATCGGGGCAAGAAAAATCTTAAAAAAAGTTAAAAAAAAGCTTGCGTTAGCAATTTCCGCCCCTCAACATCGCAAAGTTGGAGGTATTATGATTATGAACAGATCAAATTTTTCGGAATCGGTGTGCGCGTCGATATTCGCGCTCGCGCTCGCTCTTTTTGCAGGACAGTCGGCCTTCGCATCGCCGGCTACCGAAATTAATCGCGCGGTCAACGTTGCTAGTGGAACTGATGTCAAGCACGCCATGCCTTCCGCATTCATGCAGGGCTTTAACGCTGTGATCATCAAAGTGAAGCAGGCGGAGGCACCGCTCTATGTTTCGGCCGCCATCAAAATGCGCTCTGACCTCGCAGCCCAGATCACAGTCGCCGCGTTGAATGCTCGCTGGATCGATCGGCACAGTTGTGAAGAAATTAGCGCGATCATCAAAGCAGCGATCGCCGCAGCTCCCGATTCGCGCTACGCTATTGTTCGGGCCGCGTTGGCCGCGCAACCAACCTCCCGCCAATGTATCCTTGCAGCAGCGGGGATCGCCGACAAGGATCTTAGAGTCGCTTACACTAGGCGGTCTGACGGCAAGGAAGTCATTAGCGGCAAAGAGGGCAAAGAGGTCATCCCTCCTCCGGCCCCCCCTGGGTTCCCTTACCCTACTATTTGGGATGTTGGAAACATCATTTCGATTAATCCTGGCCCAGGGGGAGTCGCAAGTCCCAGCGATCCGAGTGGTAAGTAAGTCAGTTACACCCCCGGCATTCAAGAACTATGAAAATGACCCTGTGCGATGCGGTTAGCCGACCCACTGAGCGAGCGGGCCTGCTTGGTTTGATATTTCTTGGTATAATTGCTGGGCTTAATTCACCGGTCTGTGCGCAGGACGTGGATGTTGCGAATGCATACACCACTGCTGTGGGGAGCGCATTACCACAGCCCGATTTGCCTCCAGATGGCTATGGCGCGTACACCCCGTATACCCCGGAGCCTCTGGCTCCGCCGGAGGGTGCCGCTCTTCGTCGGCCGGCGACGGAGGGTCTGCCGCCAATGCTAGTGCAGCCCGGCGCAGCGGCAATATCTCCTACTCCAAATCGCTTTCAATGGGGACTTAGCCTGCTGGTAAGAGGTGTGTATGATGATAACATTACTCTCGCACCTCCCGGCTTTCGGAAATTCTCAGACTGGTATGTAGGAATCCAACCTGCAATTGCACTCGGGTTCGGCGATGTGGTTGGGCGCCAGGGAAATTACATCCGGTTGGATTATGCGCCGGAAATCGACATTTATATTGACCACGATGAGTTCAATGACGTTCAGCATTTGATACGCCTGGAAGGCCAGTACAATTTTGGTCGCCTGACGCTCAATCTCACCCAGGATGTCCAAATCTTGACTGGGACAGATACCAATTCAGTGATCGGCAATGGCACTGCGATCAGCATTGCAAATGTGGACGTTGCCGGGCGGACAGACGTTAATGTTTACCGCACACACTTGGGTGCCGCCTATTTTCTGACGGACAAAACATTTCTAAGCGGTGATGCCGAGTACGCCATCTATGATTACGATACTTCTCTGATTAGCTCGGAGCGATTTATTGGGCATCTTTATTTCAATTACATTCCGACCGGGAAACTGGTACTCGGTATAGGCGGCGGCGGCGGTATTGAGTGGGGCGATTCACCGACTCCAGATCAACCATTCGGATCGGTCAACGCCCGAGTCACGTATCAAGCGACCGGCAAAATCAGTTTGTATGCTATGGGAGGTGTGGAGTTCCGCGATTTCGAGGATGAGAATACGAGCAGAGGTGGCACCTATACCACTGGCGTTTACGAGCTCGGTGCCACTTATCAACCATTTGATGGCACGCTTATTACGCTGCGTGGTAACAGGCGTATTGCGGTTTCTGCGGTCCTGCCTGGACAAGATTTTACCCTCTCGAACGTCATTGCCGGTATACGCCAACGTCTATTCCAGCGAGTTTTCCTTGGGGTGACCGGCGGTTACGAGCATGACAATTATTTCAGCACCATTAATGGCGTAAACGCGACAAGGGACGACGACTACTGGCTCATTGAGCCAACCCTTGATGTCGTGATTTTTAACCATCCGAGTCCGTCCTTCCCGTTTGGGGCAAGCGTAGGCGCCTATTATCTACATCGCGAAAACGCGAGTAACTTTAACAACTTCGATTTCGTCGACAACCAAGTTGGGATACGAGCGGCTTTCGTTTTCTGATTTCCGGTCCGCATTCAACTTGCTTGCATTTCCCGCGCATTTAGCGGAAGATTTCTGCCGATGAAAGCTCTGACATCGTGGTTGTCGGTTCTGTTGTTCATAGTCGCTCCCGGCTTTTGTTTTGCGCAAATCTCGAACGCGCCTAGTTCGTTCAGGCCAATCCCTGAAATTCCCACTCTGGCAAATCCTCCTACTGCTTCGTCGTCGACGGCGACCAGCAGCGCGCCTACTGGCTATGCGGGCTATGGGTCGGCAGCGACCAGTGGTATAAGCGCGCCGGCTGGATATATTCTGACCCCCAACGATCTTGTCGCGGTGGAAGTTTTCGGTGAGGACGATCTTAGAACTTCCGCGCGATTAAACGGCGAAGGAAATTTGAGCCTGCCGCTTCTTGGTTCGGTCCACCTGGCTGGTCTCACTTTGACCCAAGCTACGTCGCGGCTGACTGAGCTTTACGGCCGTGATTATCTGGTTAACCCGAAGTTGAGCGTGACCCTGGTGGGCTATGCGAGACGCCGTTTCACGATCCTTGGGCAGGTGAACCGCCCCGGCACTTATGACATGCCTGAAAGCAGCCCGGGTGGCATTGGTCTCCTGGAAGCAATTGGCATGGCAGGCGGATATACTCGAATCGCGGCTCCAGAGCGCATCAGCGTTCGTCGCGAGAACCAATTGCTCAAGGTCAATGCGAAGCGAATTTTACGTGGTTCTAGCGCTGAGTTTCACATTGAATCTGGCGACATCATTACGGTTGGCGAAAGCATTTTTTAGTAAGCTTTTTCCGATTTGACTGCTTTCCAAGTCTATCAAACTGTGTAGAGTTAGGCTCGTCTAATTTTCCGATGACACCTTCTTCCCCTCTTTCTACGAATTCAACAACCCCCGCACCGTACGCCCTTGAACAAAAAAGGGGCTTTGATTTGCGACAGTTCTGGCATTCGTTCCTGGAGCGGATCTGGATTGTTACCCTTTGCGTTATTGCTGGACTTTTTCTCGCTTTGGGTTATCTCGCGCGAACCCCGAAGTTGTATCAAGGACATACGGTACTTGAAGTTGATTTCCAGGAACCGACGGTTGTGAATGTCGACCAATCCCCGCGCACAGGTCCAGTTCTCGGCAACCTGGAAGCGTTGCGCACGATTGAACAGAATCTTAGGAACCGGAGCCTGCTCGCGCGGGTCGTTCGCGCGGAAGATCTCGCCAAGGACGGCGGACGGGCTTTGCTCGGCGAGCATGTCGCCGAGCCCAAGCAAAATCGTCCATCTTCCGCGGCTGCCAGCCCTTCCCCAGGGAAGACCACAGAGTTTGAGTCTGTTGTCGGGCCCTCCTTTACTCCGCTCGAAGAGGCCCTCGGCGGCGCGCTCTCGAGCATGGTCACGCCAGTGATCCGAAAGGGAACACGGTTGATTGATCTTTATGTCACTAATCGTGACCCCGCGATGGCTCAGCGCCTCGCCGAAGCCGTCGGACGCGAATACATCCGCAGCTCAATTGAGCACCGCGCCTCATTTAGCCAGGACACTCTCCGCTATCTTTTGGAAGAAGAGGACCGTTTGAAAAAGAACCTTAAAAGGAGTGAAGCGGCGGTCGCCGATTACAAGGCGAAGACGCCGGACGCTCTTCAGCTTGGTGGCAGCGCTACCGCCACAGGAAGCCAGGTGGGTGCAGGCAGCACAGCGAGTCGTGGGGGGTTGGTCGAGGACAAGCTGCAAGAAATGACCAGCCAACTAACGGCCAAGAAGGCTGAACAGATAAAGTTGGAAGCCGAATTGGCGCAAGTTGGAGAGGCTGGTGAAAATGTCGAAGCGCTCCTTGCCATTCAGAGTATCGCCACTGCGCAACCGGTGGTGGATCGACGACATGATCTTGCGCAGGCCGAAGCCATCCTTGCCGCGCTTTCCCAGCGCTACAAAGAGAAACACCCGAAAATGATGGCGGCCCGTGCCGCCTTGGAGCAAACACAGGATGCCCTAGGTCTCGCCGTCCTCGCTCAACCAGCCGTGATGAAAAATGGACTGGATCAAGTTCGGAACAGCGTAGCCAGCCTGGAATCAGCCGGCCGCGACCAGGAGAAAGCAGCGCTCGCACTAAATAAAGCTGCAATCCCTTATCAGGAACTCGCACGGCAGGCTGAAACCGACCGCGCTCTTTATGAAAGCGTGCTCCGGCAAATTAAGGAAACGAATCTCACCAAGGACGTAAAGACGACTGCTGTCACCATTAGCGAGCACTCTCCGCTCTTTCGTCTCCCAGTCAGTCCGAAGCCACTTAGAGCAATCGCCTTAGGATTGCTTGGTGGATTGGCGGCCGGCATAGCGTTCGTTTATGGAGCTGACGCGCTAGACCGGTCTGTTAAAACCGTGGATCAGGCTGAAGCCGTTACCGGGCTTCCTGTTCTTGCCGCTATTCCTGAAACGACAAATGGCACAAAAAAACACCGAAGGAGAGGAAAACCCGCGCCGTTACGCGTGGCAAGTTACCGGCTCGTAGCCGACGCTCCAGACAGTTCGGTAGCCGAAGCATTTCGCAATCTGCGCGCGGCTCTTTCGCTTTTAGGACCGGAAGCGAATCGGAAAATATTTCTGTTCACGAGCGCGCTGCCAAGCGAAGGGAAGAGTTTCGCAAGCGTTAATTGCGCGCTCGCGCTGGCACAGCAGGGTCAACGTGTTTTGTTGATCGACGGTGACCTTAGGCGACCGACGTTGCACAAAATTTTCCGGTCTCCGCCGGCGCAGTCTGAGAACGGCGACTCGCCTGGCATTGTCGGTTATCTGGTAGGTGAATCCGACCTTGATCATGCGGTCCGCCCGGTCCCCATCTCTGGGATTGACGTCGTCAACGACGCAAGTGCGGCCAATGGAAACCTTCCCATCGCCATGGGAGGACAGCTCAACATCCTCGCCGGGGGACGGCGCGCTCCGAATCCGGCGGAAATTCTCAGCGGACCGCGTTTCGCCGAACTGCTTGCGGAAGCGGTGCGCTCATACGACCGCGTGGTGATCGATAGCGCGCCGGTCCTCGCCGTGAGCGACACGTTGCTGATGACTCCCTTCGTTCAAACGGTTTGCATAGTCCTGCAGGCGAAGAAGACCCCACGCAACGTTGTCCACCGGGCGATCGGATTGCTCACCACCGCCAGTGGTCGGCCCGCCGGGCTCGTCCTGAATCGATTGCCGAATCCCCGCGGCGCAGCTTATTATTACCACTATGCGTCACCCGGGTATGGCGAAGGCTCGTATGCCGGTTATTATGGCGGTTATGGCGAGCATTCGCCGGCCGCCGCCCAGAAATCCACCGACGCGTAACTGTTTCGTGAGGTCCGGAGACGCGTGGTGCCGCTGTGTGGTAGCGAGTAAAGGCTCCCGATTTTAGGGGTGGCAGTCACAAATTGTTTCAGGTCCCCCAGTCAAGACACATAGCTAAAAGCGGCGTCTCTACTTTCCGTTAGGAACTCAACTCCTTAATTCCTTTTCCGTTTCCAGCTTCCCGGTTTTCGGCTTTCGCTTCCGGGTTGCGTGCTCTTTGGTCCAACCCGCGCTGCCCCAGCAAATCCCGAGAAACGTCACCGCATAAAGCTGGATTGACGCAATCTGCAGCGGAAAATCAATCAATGCATGTGCGGCCACGCCGATCAATGCGAGAATGGAAAGGGGCAGCAAGAGCCGTTGTCGGGACGTCCACTCCCAAGTGCCCGGCACCGGAGAATGTGCGGCTCGTTCTGAGCAAAACTCGAATGGACGTTCCCGGGCGTGGATCCTCGCGGCTCGGCGAAATTTCTCTTGCCAGCGAATGTTGTAAATTCCTGTAGCGATTCCTCCGAAAAATATCACCGCCCAACACGTTCCACCCGCCCATCCCCATTCCATTAACGTTTGCAGGTAATCTTCATGCAAAAATCTCCACACCCGCTGGGCCGGCTCCGGCAGTTCAGGCGTGTAATGAGGGAAAAGCGCTCGGAATGTTCCAGGTCCCGTCCCGAACACGCCAGTTTCAGGTAATGCGGCGAAAGCGCGCTTTGTCACGACCCAACGCGGATCAATCGGCAGGTGTTCGCGGAGCTTTTGCCAACGTGAGATCGATTGCTCCAGATGGCTTGCCTGTGCCACCCCATAAAGCGCCAGCAGCACTGCCGCGATCCCGGCCAGCGCAAAATTGATTTCGGTTTTCGAGAGCCGCCGGAAAATCGTTGGTACGAAACGCACGAGAAGAACCACGAGTAACATAGCCCCGATCAGTTCCGCCACGCGCGAAGTATTCGCAAATATCGCCACTGTGAGGATGACAAAGCTGCTTAACACAATGGCCCGAACAACCGGTCTCGCCGGCCTCGTAAAGATTCGAAGTGTAAGACCGGCCGTCGCG
>Ga0209470_1003507_pt1 | contig 10771 bp, 6 predicted proteins | sample GraSoiAngelo_125_FD_185882 | JGI IMG/M metagenome (GOLD analysis project Ga0209470, IMG submission 185882) | Grasslands soil microbial communities from the Angelo Coastal Reserve, California, USA - 14_0927_05_40cm (SPAdes) (version 2) | ecosystem: Environmental > Terrestrial > Soil > Grasslands ... | reverse complement strand
ACGAATGCGTTTTTCGACTGCTGAGGATTGCGCACCATTGAGCAATTTCGTTTTGTCGAGATTGGCCGCGGCCGCGCCGATTTCCACAGCAACATTCCAATCGCTCACTTTCTTTCCGTCCCGCAACGCGGCGTTTGCAATTGCGAGACGAACGCGATCATCGGTAACGCCAAAATCTTTCGCCGCCTCGGCCACCGCATTTGGGACAAGCCATTCCTTTAATGTCGCGTCGTACCAGTCCGTGTTCAGCATAAAGGGCGAGCGCATCATCATTCCGCTCCGGCGGTAAAACCATTGCTCTTGCTCACGCGAAGTGGGCAAACCGCTCGGATCCATCAACGCGATCTTCCATTGGAACTCAACCCGACCTTGATAACGCTTTTTCAATTCCGCCCAGGTTGGTTCAGACCAGAAACACCACGAGGAAACAACGTCCAGATAATCAGTCACTGTAATTCGCATAACGTAAGATCGACAATAACCAGCGGCGTTTGACTTCAAACATCAAAAGTCGAACCTCAACGCGCGGTCGTGGATCTCAATCATATTTTCCTTTTCATCGCGGTCATTTCGCCGCTGCTTGTCCTGGCGCGGGCGTGGCGGCCAGGCGGAATTTTTCGCGGCTGGCGAATCGCCGCGATTATCGTGCTCGGTATCACCGGTGCCGCCTGGCTGTTCTTTCGTGAATACGCCGGTTATGTGGGCGGTGGCGCCTGGTTCGCGCTTCTGTTTTTGCCGGCGGTCGGTTCGCGAAAGGCGTCCCAACTCGCCGCGCAAGGTCGCTACGAATCGGCCAGACGATTGACTGCGCTGCTGCATTTCCTGCATCCGACCGCGCAGTTGCGCGATCAGCTTCAACTTTTTCAGAGTTTGGAACTACGAGGACGCGCTGTCGATCAAATCGAGATCGAGAACGTTCCGCAAGATCGACCTAGTCGATTACGAAATGCTCGGGTCGTAGTTATTTTTATCCTGCTCAACGTCGCGGCCTTTTGCGTTGAACTCTGGAGAGGCGCGATGACCAATCCAGTCACGTTGCATCGCCTGGGCGCGCTCGATTTCTTCGCAGTGATTAACAAAGGGGAATTTTGGCGGCTTTTTACCGCGCTCTTCCTCCACTACAACTTGCTTCATCTCGTCTTTAACCTCTTCGCGCTCTATGTGCTGGGTCCACCATTAGAACGAACCATCGGCGCGTTACGATTTGCAATGTGCTACATGATTGCTGGAGTTGGATCCACCGGCGGCGTGGTCCTGCTCACGCTGTTAAAGATCGTGCGGCCATCCGAGCTTGTTGGTGCGTCCGGTTGCGTTATGGGAATTGTCGGCGCCTGGGCTGGATTTCTTATTCGCCATCGCCACGTTTGGCAGGCGAAGCAGCGTCTTCTCAATATTCTGCTCATCATCGCCATTCAAATCGTGTTCGACATTTCCACGCCGCAAGTCAGCACCTCGGCGCATTTATGCGGTTTGGTAACCGGTTTCGTGATCGGCCTGGCCGTCGCCCCAAAAAGAACCTCGTTGTGACAATCCGCTTAAGACAAAAATTTGGCGCGCGTTATGCAGCTAGCATATTGAGAAACTTGCCGCTCAAGAATTTTTCGCCAACTTCCCATTTCGTTGCCGCTAATGCCGACGTTTCAGATTTATAACGTAATCCCCACCCTTCCCGCGGCTCTCGAGCCGCTTCGGGAAATGACCTTTAACCTCTGGTGGACGTGGGAGCCGTTGGCCCGCCGGCTCTTCCGTCATCTCGATCCCGATCTTTGGAATCGCACCAATCACAATCCGGTGCGCATGCTGCAACTCTCGCGCCAGGCGCGTTTGGAAGAGCTCGCACAGGACAAAGCCTTCCTTCGGGAGCTAAAGCAGGTGCACGACGCTTTCCGGAATTATCTTGCGCGCCAGGACACTTATGGAAAAACGGGGGCGGGGGCGGCCATTAAACGACCGGTCGCGTATTTCTCGGCCGAGTTCGGCTTTCACGAATCGATCCCAAATTATTCCGGCGGCCTCGGTATTCTGGCCGGCGACCATTGCAAATCCGCCAGCGATCTTGATTTAAACTTCGTCGCGGTCGGGTTGCTCTATCGGCACGGCTATTTTCGGCAGGAGATCGACCGGGACGGCGCGCAACAAGCGATCAGTCTGAATCAAAATTTTCATCATCTCCCAATTCGCGAAGTACAACGCGATGGCGCAAATCTTCTCATTTCAGTCCGCATTTTGGACCGGGAAGTCTTTGCCAAGGTTTGGCAACTGCCGGTGGGCCGAATCAATTTATTTCTTCTCGACACCGATACTCCGGAAAACAACGCCGAAGATCGCCTGATCACCGCGGAGCTTTACGGCGGCGATCAGGAAGTGCGGATGCGTCAGGAAATCATGCTCGGGATTGGCGGCGTCAAAGCACTGAACGCGCTCGGGATCGATCCGGAGGTTTTCCACATGAACGAAGGTCACTCCGCGTTCCTCGCGCTCGAGCGCGTTCGCCGGAAAGTCGTTGAGAAAAAACTCGAGTTCTATTCAGCGCTTCAAATCGTGGCCTCGGCGAACATTTTCACCACCCACACACCGGTGCCTGCCGGCAACGATTCATTCCCGCGCGATATGATGCGCAAATATTTCGGCGATTTCGCGAAGGAGCTTGGCATTCCTTTCGACGAGCTTTTCTCATTTGGTCAAACGCGGGTCGACCGCTCTGATCCGTTCAGCATGACAATTCTCGCGCTGCGGATGAGCCGGCATTCGAATGGCGTAAGCAAACTGCACGGCGCAGTCAGCCGCGCGCTCTGGAAAGATGTTTGGAACGGCGTGCCGGTGCACGAGGTCCCGATCACGAGCGTGACCAACGGCATTCACACCAAAACCTGGATGGCGCCGGAGTTTTCCGCGCTTTATCGAAAATTTCTAGGCGAATGGGAGGAGCACATCACCGAACCGGAATTTTGGCGCGGTGTGATCGACATCCCGGATGCGCAGTTGTGGGAAACGCACCAGCAGTTGAAACATCGTCTGGTGGAATTTGTGCGAGAACGCGTGCGCAGTCGCCGGGAGCGTATCGGCGACTCGCCCGAAGCGATTCGCGATGTAAGCCGGATCCTCGATCCCGAAGTTTTAACGATCGGTTTCGCGCGACGGTTCGCGACCTACAAACGCGGCGCACTTTTGTTTAGCGATAAAGAGCGATTGAAACGGTTGCTCAACGACGCCACGCGTCCGGTGCAATTCATTTTTGCCGGCAAAGCGCATCCGCGCGATGAAGGAGGGCGGGCGCTCATCCAGGAAGTTTACAAGTTCAGCCGCGAAGCCGGCTTCGAAAACCGAGTCGTGTTCCTCGAAGATTACGACAGCTACATCGCGCGCCGGCTCGTGCAGGGTGTCGATCTTTGGTTAAACAATCCGCTCCGGCCAATGGAGGCGAGCGGCACCAGTGGAATGAAATGCGCGCCGAACGGCGGAATTAATTTGAGCGTGCTCGACGGCTGGTGGGGTGAAGGATTCAACGGAAATAACGGCTGGGCGATCGCGGCTGAGATTAGTGATGGAACGGTTGAATTCCAAAGCGCCGTTGATGCGAACAGTCTTTATCAGCTGCTCGAGAACCAGATCATCCCGCTCTATTACGCGAAGCCCGACGGCAAACTTCCGCTCGCGTGGCTGCAATTGATGCGTGAGTCGATCCGCAGCGTGACGCCGGTGTTCAACACGCATCGGATGGTCAAGGAATACACCGAGCGGCTTTACATTCCGGCGGCGCGATCACACGAAAACTTCGCCCAGAACGGCTGCGAACCGGCGACGCAGTTGAGTCAATGGAAAGCGCGGATGCGGAGAGATTGGCCGCAAGTTCGTATTCATGATGTCCAAGTCGGCAACAAGGATCGACAAAACATTGTCGTTGGCGAATCGCTTCAAGTGAGCGCGCATGTTCACCTTGGAGATGTCGATCCAAACCATGTCCGGGTGGAAGCGTATCACGGCGAAGCCGAGAACGGCGGAATCAAAAACCCGTCCGTTAGTGTTTTAAACGCAAGCGGGCGCAACGGCGACGGCAGTTATCTCTACCAGGGATCGGTGCCAGCATCAGAAAGCGGCGCCTACGGATTTAGTGTTCGCGTCGTTCCGATCCATCCGAATCTGATGCAAGCGCACGAGCTGCGCCTGATCGCCTGGTCGTAAACTAATCAATCGCGCTGAGGGCGCGGATGAATTCGGAAAAGTCCTTGCCGTTGCGGGCGGCGTGATTGAGGGCATCGAGCCGCGCATCACCAAACGCTTCGGGCAAAGCGACGCGACGAGAGAGCGCGCCGTTGGCAAAAACCAGTTCGTCCCATTGAATCGAAGCAATCTGACCATTGAAACGCGCGACTGAACGTCCGCGGAAAAACGCGCGAGTTGTTTCCGGCGGCGTAAAGATCGCGGTCTTGATCTCTTCTTCTTTTACGAGTCGCCGGACTGATCCCTGACGCGCAAGCTCGTAATACAAACCGGATTCAAGATCGACATTGTGGTATTCGAGATCGATCGATTGCAGCCACGGGTCGCTCCAGGAAAGTTTTTCTTCTTCCTGCAACGCATTAAGCAAAAATTTCTTAGCCACCCAATCGACCCGATCGCGCGTGGTCATGACATCGCGCTCAAGATCGTTGAGAACATTTTCCCATTCCTGCAAAATCCATTGTCGATCGTCGCCGGCGGACTCGCCCTCAATCTTGGACGCGGCTCGTAAATAAATTCGCTGCACTTCAATTGCGGAAATTTTGCGACCATCCTTCAACTCGATTATCCAATCGTAAGTTTGGTCGCGACTGATCGATTTGTTCGCATCAACCGCCTGTGCGATCTCAAGCTGCGGCGCCTGCCCGCGTTCGATCAGATCGAGCACGAGCGCGGTGGTGCCGATTTTGAGCGCAGTCGCCCATTCGCTCATGTTCGAATCGCCCAGGATGACGTGAAACCGCCGATAACGGCTGGCGTCGACGTGCGGCTCATCGCGGGTGTTGATGAGTGGACGGCGATTCATTGTGTCGATGCTGACGACCACGCTAAAAAAATCCGCGCGCGACGAAATCTGGTAAACTCCCGGCTGGCTGGAAGAGCTTTCGCCTTCCACGCCCATTTTGCCGGCACCGGCGAAAATCTGACGCGTGATCAAGAACGGCAGAATCGAGCTGACGATCCGGTCCCACGGCACGTCGCGCTGCATGAGATAATTATCGTGGCAGCCGTAGCTGTGTCCGAAAAAGTCGGTGTTGTTTTTGTAGAGACGCACTTGCTGGCCGCTCGGCAATTTTAGATTTCTGCGCCGCGCACACTCCGCCAGAATTCGTTCGCCCGCTTTGTCCTGAGTCACGATTTGACGAATGGTCGTGCATTCCGGCGTCGAATATTCCGGGTGCGCGTGATCGTTATAAAAACGAGCGCCGTTCGAAAGCACGAGGTCGCTCTTGATTTCCTCGAAACTGAGCGGGCGATTCTTGTCGATCTCGTAATAAGCCGATTCGTCTGTGTCCTGCATCAGGGCCTTGGCGCGAAAGCCGCGCGCATCGAGATGTGGGTCCTCCAGCTCGTAATCCCATTTCATGTGCGCGCCGTGATCGGTGTAGCGCCGCACGAGCTCGATCGATTCGGCGACAACATCGACAGTCTCCGCACCGTTGACGGTGATGCCGTATTCCGTCTCGAGACCAAAGACGCGGTTCATATGCACAACGTTACGAAATAAATTACCGATTTCTCTTCTGGCAGTGTGATTTCCGAAAGTCGCGGAGGCTCAGTCATATTCTTGGGAAGCTAACAGCTTCCCCCACAGCATTAAATGACACCGGAACTAGGGCGATCCGCCGAATCCGCAACCGGCCTGACCGGCGCGATCTTCACCACATTTTCCGGATCGTAATCGATCAGTTTAAGCCAATCTTCGGTGATGTCGGTCGTCGGAAAGATATCGTTCTCGGTGTATTCGGCGTCGAAGGCGAGGTGCAGGTCCATTTCCCGAATTCCTTCCTCCTGTTGGGTGGCGATCGCACGCTTGATTGCGATCGCTTTCGCGCGCTCAACAATCGAGGCGATAATTGCGCCGCTGATGAGATCGCTCCGGTAAAGAATTTCTTTGCGTCCACTGCGGAGCGTGACTTCGAGAAATTTATTTTCTTCGCGGCGGGCAAACTGCCAATCGACGAAGCGCTCGATCAGTTTATCCACTGCCGCTCCGATGTGCTCCGCTTCCTTGGAGAGCGCGCCGTCGTAGGGCAGGTCGGGCGTGAGGTAGATGCGGTAAATGTCTCGTGCGCCTTGGCGATTCGGCCGATTGACTTTGATTTTTCGATCGATGCGACCCGGCCGCAAAATCGCCGGATCAATTAGGTCGGCACGGTTGGACGCCAGGATAATCACGACGTCGTTCAACGAATCGATTCCGTCCATCTCTGAACAAAACATTGGCACCAGAGTTGAAAGAATGTTCGAGTAACGCGACGCGCGGCGCGTGCCCAGAATCGATTCCGCTTCGTCGATGAATAGGAATGGCATGAAGCCATCGCGCCGTTTCTCGCGCGCGGTCGCGAAAATTTCGCGAACCATTCGTTCGGATTCGCCAACCCACATATTCAAAATCTCCGGTCCTTTGACGTGCATGAAGTATTCCTTCATCTGGGCGCCGGTTTTCTCGCCTAGCCGTTTGGTCAAGTTATAGGCGGTCGCTTTACCAATGAGCGTTTTGCCGCAACCAGGCGGGCCGTAAAGCAGAAATCCTTTCGGCGTGGCGTGCTGGAATTTTTTGAAAAGATCGACATGCAGCAGCGGAAGCTCGATCGCGTCCTTGATCGCCTGGAGCGCGTCCTCCTGGCCGCCGACTTTTTCCCAAGGTAGCTCGGGCACAACATCGAGATAATGCTCGTGCGATTTCGTGCTCGAAAGCATCTCGAGCGCCATGCGGTAATTCGAATCGACCCGCACTTCGTCACCCGATTTCAATGTCGATGTTGCAAGATCGGACGAGCGCTGCAAAACGATCGATTGCGTTCCATGCTCGGAACCGACGCGCAATCGGTCTTTGCCGATCACTTCGGTGATTTTCGTGACCGGTCCGGCCGTTTCAAAACCGAGGTCTCCAACGATGACGAACGCTTCGTTGACGAGCACGCGCGTTCCCTTTTTCAATTTCGCCAGCGGAATCCGCGGATCGACATTGCAATAGTAATCGGCGCCGCCAACGACAATGTGTGCAGTGTCTTTGGATGTCGCGCCAAGAAAAGTACCGATCCGATTCGCGGGCGAAGTTACTTTTTTGATGACTTCCTCCAGCTTCTCGATCATCTGCCGCGCCTCGCCAATCATCTGCGATTGATCTGACACGTGCGGCCGCAGATCGAGCAGGTCGTGCCGGATCGGATCACCCGGCGGAAGCGAAGCGATCACGCGATCGAGCTTGTCGAGCAAAGGAAGATTCGACGCGGGCTCGTCGAAACTTTCGAACTCTCTGCTGCGCTCGTCGCTCATCGTAAAACCCAGTCCATGCCCGAATCGAATGCGATTATAACTTTTCCGCCAAGACTTCGCAACGTTCGACGCTGCGCCCTCGCAAAATGTTCAACCAGCGCCGTTGTGGCGCAGTTGCGAAGAATTTAAAGCTGCAAACGACGATTATCCGTGACGGAAAAACTGGATGCAACTGCCTGCCCTGAGCGACAGTCGAACGGGTCAGGTTGCTTGCGGCTGAGGACAGCCGCGCTAGAGTCTGCGTCTCGCGAGGAGCCTTAGCTCAATTGGTTAGAGCGCCGCCCTGTCACGGCGGAGGTTGCGGGTTCGAGCCCCGTAGGCTCCGGGGCTGCAATCAGCCGGGAAATATGATTTCGAGGCAAATTCGAGACAACTTCTTCCCGGGCGAACTCGCCATTGTTGGGCGTAGCTGCGGCGCCCCGTTGCCGACTATATTGTGTATCGATGATCGCCGTGATTGATAGACAAAGCAGTACGTCAGGGGAGTTGCCAGCCCAACCGCTGGCACTCTTGCAAACGTCATTAGAGCAGCAACAGTTGTTGCTCCTGGCCCTCGTAAAGCACTCCGAGCAATGAAAAAAACAACGGTCCCGATGGCGATTGCAAGATCCGGCTTACAAGCAGCGATCGCGCTAAATCCATCTCTGGCGGGCCATCACACTAGCTCGGCCCCGGTCGCGCCGGCTATAGACGCCGCTGAATCCTGGCGAACCGGCCCGGATCTCGCAATACATTTAGATGATGCGGAGGCCATTCGTGCTCCGATGATGGCGGTTCCACAAATTTGGGACTCGACCTCTGCACGTTTGTTCGACCGCCTTGCTGAGAAAGAGGCGCTTGGTACGGCGAACAAGAGCGAGTTGGATGAATTGGAAAATCTATCGGCGATGCGCCGCCAGTCTGAAATGCCGCGGACTGGAGAGGAGGTCTTACGCGAATATGAACAAGGCCAACTCGTTCGTAATCTTCTGCGCTCTTTGACCAGCTATGTCGAATTCGAACAAAGAACAACGCAGAGCCAGAGTGCAGCGCGACCCCGGGCCAAAGCAGAAGCTTAGACCGCACAATTATCGGGAACGGGCGTTACCATTCTTGCGCGCTGATTTCGAGGGCCGCTGCGCGTATTCGATGCAGCATGAATCGCGTCCAGGCCTAACATCGATGGAAGTAGATCATTTCAATCCAACTCTTTCCGACGCACTCGCGTAACAAATACGCTAACTTGTTTTTTTCGACTCGACACTGCAACAATGCGAAACGCAGGCATTGGCCAACAGCTGCCCAAATACGCAAAGATATTCGATTCCTAAATTGCTGTGAAGAATGGGACTACGGCGTCCATATTTTTGAAGACACACAGACCCATAGATTATTCGGCTCGAGTCCCGCGGGACGTTACCATATCAGAATTTGCGATCTTAACGCCCCTCATTTTGTGCGAGAGCGACGGGAGCGTGCTGCGCTTGGCGAACTACTAACAAAGAGGAAGGCCGTTATCCATGATCTGGCCAAGGGACTTCAATTGTTGAATCTCGTGCGGCTACTTAATGACATAGCACATCGCATGATTCCACCGATCCCTTCCCGTGTGGGAGTCTAGATAAAGCCTTTCCCGCCCGGTCGAAAACTCGGACTCTGCATTTTTGCAGCCGACCAAAAAATTTTGCGTATGCGATCGCAAGCTCGGGATCGGTCGTTGTCATCACTGATAACAGGCAGGATTCGGTTCGCCCAACCATTCGAGCCTCAAAGTAAACAACAACGACGGACACGGCGGTTCCGGCTTCACGCTTTCGTCGGTTGCGGATGCTTTTCAGATCGCAACGGGACCGAGCAACAAATCCTCAGCGCTACTGCCGGCAATCTGCAAACCACGTTCGCAAGGTTGACGCGTCGAGATCACACGGTTGCCAGCTTGGCATGCTGCGGATTTGCAAAGCCAACCACGAGTTCCTCAACGTGTAGAGCGTTTCCTGATTATCGATCTCGCCGGTCGCCACATGTTCCATTATCACGCGCATCGGATCGCGCAGGAGCGCGAGCATTTGCACACTGAAGCCGGCAAAGCCGAGCAAGAGCGCAGCGGCGGCCAGGAGTTTGTTTTTCCAAATGTAATCAACGGTCGGCGCGAGCAGCACGCCGAATAACGGCACGGTCGGCGTGATCAATCGCGCTCCCCACGAAGTGCCGCCTGCCCAGTTGAACAAGCGCGCAACTGTGAACACGTAGGCCGCGATGACGACCAGACAAATCAGCGCGAGAATCGGTTGTTTTCGCAAAAGAAGCCACGTCCCGGGAATGGCCAAGACCAAAATTGGCGAATAAAGAAACGGCGAGCGCCCAGGACTGAAGAGAACACCTTCCAAATTCTTGAAGAACGGCCCGCCAAAGCGCTCGCTCGCGTAACCGAAGTTCAAAATTGAACCGAACCGGATGTAGTTGAACCAACAAAGGAATGCTCCCGCCGCGATGACGATTAGCGTTGAGCCGATCGCAGCCCGCGGTTTTCTCCACGCGCTGACTGCCCAGACCGGCAACGCTAAAATGTTAGTGGGCCGAAATAAGATCGACACCGCAAGTGCCGCGCTGCTGGCGTACGGTTTGTCGTAGGCCATCAGACATAAGCCGGTGATGAGGAATGCCCCCGCCCCGACCTCGGAAAATAATCCGCGCGATTGGTACCACCAGTCCGAGCAAATCCCAATCAACAAAACCGTCGCGATCGCGGTGCGCCAATCGAAGTAACGCTTCAGCAACAACAAAAGCGACGTCATTCCAATCGCTCCCCAAAGAGCATTGAGGCGGAGCGCCCAGCTCGCCCCCGTTGCTGATGACGCGAGTTCGCGGGCCCAGACATACGGCTGATCGTTCGGCCGCGCGGTCAACTTGTAGATCAGCGCGACACCGAAAATGTTTCCCGGAAAGTATTTCGTGTACAAATGACCGTCCGGGCCACGCTCGCCGATGTTAACATGATCTTGCAGCCACTGAAGGTCGTCGATCGCCAAATGACCGTGTGTAGCCAGGGAAACGCCGCTAGCAAATACCGCCGCCTCATCCGACGCCTGTAGCTTTCCTCGTGCTGTTATTCCGTAGAACAACAGCAATGATACGAAGCAAATTGAACCGGCGACCAGATATTGGCGTGTAGTCATTCCCAAAGGGCCACGGCGGCTCCGGTTTCACCCTTTCCTGGGGCTGCACAAAAGAAGCTTTCCGGCTTTCGACGCCGACAGCTCACGCCAGTTCCTGATTATTGTGACATGCA
>Ga0209470_1003505_pt1 | contig 10773 bp, 8 predicted proteins | sample GraSoiAngelo_125_FD_185882 | JGI IMG/M metagenome (GOLD analysis project Ga0209470, IMG submission 185882) | Grasslands soil microbial communities from the Angelo Coastal Reserve, California, USA - 14_0927_05_40cm (SPAdes) (version 2) | ecosystem: Environmental > Terrestrial > Soil > Grasslands ... | reverse complement strand
CTGAACACGGATGTCTGGAGTCTGACGTGGAACTTGCGGTATGTAGGGCGGAGTTAGCGTGTCGGGCATGAACTGACTCCCCGCATGGGTGGTGGTGGGGGCGCAGCCGCCTAACGGATCGCGCTTAAGCTGCGGGCGACCCACCCGCCGGCGCAAGGCTGGTGAACGACAGTCCGTGCCCGCCAGCGCACAACACAACGGCCTCCTTTAGAACGAGAGCGCCCGGCAGCTTCAAGCGCTTGTTAGGCGGCACCCTGACACATCGATTCGGACGCTGAGTGAGCGGCCCACTCACGGTGCGGCCGCTCGCTGCGTGTCTAGCGGCTCCAGGCAGCGGAGCAGGTTGCCGTCGGGGTCGACGACCGCGAATTCCCGGAAGCCCCACGGCTGGTCGACCGGTGAGGTGAGCCGTGGTGTCGCGCGAGGAGAGGCCGGTAGGTCGGCGCCCGCGAACGCCGCGTGTAGGGTGCGGGCGTCCGAGACCCGTAGGCAGCAACTCGCGATGTTCGTGCGCGGGTCGAGATGAGGATAGGGGAAGAACTCAAGCTCCAGCGCGCCCCGGCGCAGGATCATCCAGCCCTCGTCGTGAAACTTCTCCTCGAAGCCCAAGCGAGCGTAGAAGCGCGCCGAAGCGTCGAGGTCCCGACTCGGTAAGTTGGGCGTCGCTCGATCTACCATCCGGCCATCCTCCGTAACAGGTACCTTGGTGCCGCCTAACGACTCGCGCTTAAGCTGCGGGCGACTCGGCCGCCGGCGCTAGAGTACTGGACGAACGTCCCTTCTCGCCAGGGCACAAACACTCCGCTTCCTTTAGGGCGATCACCGCCCGCCAGCTTCACGCGCTTGTTAGGCGCCGGCTTCACGCCACCGACAAACGGCTTTAATAACGATGTCGGCAAGGCTGCCAGACGACACCGCGTGCCACACTGAGTCCGAGGGGCTGATCGTGTCTGCCGGCCGAGGAGTGTCTAGCAGGCGAGGCGCTGCAGGAGTCGAAATGTCGTGGGTCTCGACGGCCAGCACGCGCGTGAGCCCACGCGCGCAGTCGACCTCCCGGTGCTCAAGCTGGTACTGCGCCAAAAAGACAGGGCCGCTGCGATCGAGGTCCCAGCGCAGCCAGACGCGACGGAGCCCGTCAGTACGTTGCAAGGTGGCGGTGTCGAGATCAATCGCCTCGGAACCCGTGGCGATGAGTTGAGCCCATCGGTGAGGACGGGTACTCTGGGCCGCAGCAACATGGGTGGTCGAGAGAACCAGGAGGACTACGCAGGAGAATGGTCGCATGTAAGCCTCCACTGTGCGGAGGTGCCGGCGCCTAACGTGAATTCGACATACCGTATTAGAGTAAACGGCTCGATCCTGAGAATCTGCCTAGGATAGCCTTCTCCAGCTGCTTGGAATGAAATCGGCGGGTCCGCCTAAACGCAATATTAGAGCGTGTCCGCTGGGCTGCGCACGCCTCGACCTCCCCGACGAAGAACGTGCGTGTAGATCATGGTTGTCGCCACATTGCGATGACCGAGCAGGTCCTGAACGGTTTCGAATGTCGTAGCCCGATTCGAGGAGATGGGTCGCGAACGAATGCCGCAACGTGTGACAGCTCGCAGGTTTGGCGATCCGTGCGGCCCTCACGAAACGCGCGCTGCACCACGGTCTCGTGCAAGTGATGCCGCCGCCGTTGACCAGTGCGAGGCTCCTCATATCCGCGGCTCGCAGGGAACACCCACTGCCATCCCCAGTCGCGTCCCGCTTGCGGATACTTGGCCCCCAATGCCCCCGGCAACTCGACCCATCCCGCCCCCTCCTCCACATCCCGTTCATGCTGCGCCCGCACCGCCGCCAGATGATGCAGCAGCGGCCCCTTCAATCGCTCCGGCAACATGGTCACCCGATCGCGATCCCCCTTGCCTCCACGCACCGTGATCTCGTTTGCTGCGAAATCGATGTCCTTCACCCGCAACCGCAACGCCTCGAGCAAGCGGCACGCCGGCGACCAACGCCGATGCGCCTCGACCCCTCAGCCGGGCGAATATGCGACGGACTTCGTCGCGGGTGAGAACGACCGGCACCCGCTCAGGTCGCTTGGCGCGCACCAACGCGTCCAACCACCCGACGGGTACGTCCATCACATCCCGATACAAGAACACCAATGCCGACAGCGCTTGGTTCTGCGTCGACGCGCTCACTCGGCGATCCACAGCGAGGCAGGAAAGGAAACGCGTGACCTCCCCCTCGCCTAGCTCGCGTGGATGCCGGAGACCAGAGAACCGCACGAACCGCCGCACCACACCAGCCTGATGGATGGTGCCCCGCCCCGGAGTGACTAACTCAGGGGGGCTGCCATCCCCTCACCCTACGGCGAACGCCTCGGTTGGCAAGGGCGAAAAATTGCGCGGCCTTCGCACTACTCGGCGCACGCCAGATGGATGCGGAGCTCGCACCTCTGAGCGTCTCGGGACAGCGTCAGCAGTCGAGTGTGAGGTCACGCGACGCCGGCGCCACCCGGCGGACCCGCAGCGCAGCACCGTGGCTACACCAGACGCTGCGCGCAAACCGCGGATCTCGACCTCCTCCTTGGCGTCCAACACCGCCACCTCGACGACGGGGTCGAGCTGCGGGGCGACGACCCGCAAGGTCTCGGATGTGCGACGTCCGTGCGCCACCCGCAAGAAGTCTGCGGCGTCGAGCCCACGCTCGGCCGCCCACACGTGCCAGATGAGCTCGATGCACTCCCGCTAATCAACGAGTACGCCATCCAGATCGAACAGAATGGGTCGGAATGGAATGAATCTCCTCCGCGGCACGCGCGTCTCCAACCGGCCTTCACACGGCCTTCACACCGGCCTTCACACCGGCCTGTACACCCCCCACACCCCCCGCAACACGTCCGAGATCTCGCCCACCGTACAACGCGCCCGTACCGCCGCGATGATCGGCTCCATGAGCGGGGCTTCGGCCACGCGAGCGGCTGCCTGCAGCTCCTCCAATGCGCGCTTCACGCATCCCGCATCCCGCATCCCGCGCGCTTTCTCGGTTCGCCTCCGCTGCGCTGCTGCGAGCGCCCGGTAGTCGGGCGCCGGCACAGACGGGATCGTCTGATCGTCGGCGTACTCGTTCACGCCCACCACCACCGCGGCGCCCGACTCGATGGCCTGCTGCTGTTGGTAGGCGCTCTGCGCGATCGCCTGCTGAAAGAAGCCGCGCTCGGTCGCGCGCGCGGCACCGCCACCCGCCTCGACTTCCTCGAGCAGCGCCCGTGCCTCGCCCTCGATCCGCTCCGTGAGCGCCTCGACGTACCAGCTCCCGCCAGCGGGGTCGACGACTTCGGGCACACCGGTCTCGTGGGCGAGAATCTGCTGCGTGCGGAGCGCGAGCGTGGCGCTCTGCTCGGTGGGCAGCGCTAACGCCTCGTCGTAGGCATTGGTGTGGAGCGACTGGGTGCCGCCCAGCACGGCCGCCAGCGCCTGGATCGCCACCCGCACGACGTTGTTCTGCGGCTGCTGTGCGCTGAGGGTCGAGCCGCCGGTCTGAGTGTGGAACCGCAGCCGGCAAGCGGAGTCTGCCGCGCCAAAATTCTCCTTCATCAGACGCGCCCACAGCCGCCGCGCCGCCCGGAACTTCGCGACCTCCTCGAACAGATCGGTGAACGCCGCGAAGAAGAACGACAGGCGCGGCGCCAGTTCGTTCACGTCGAGTCCCAGCGCCACCGCGCGGCGCACGTACTCGAGCCCGTTCGCGAACGTGAACGCGACCTCCTGCACCGCCGTCGCCCCGGCCTCGCGCATGTGGTAACCGGAGATCGAGATGGGGTTGAAGGTCATCCCCTCGGCATGCACGAACCGGCACACGTCGATCGCGAGCCGCAGCGACGGCTCGATCGGATAGATGTACGTCCCGCGCGCAATGAACTCCTTGAGGATATCGTTCTGCACGGTTCCCTGCAGCTTGACGCGCGCCACCCCCTGCTCTTCCCCCACGACGAGGTACATCGCGAGCAGCACCGGCGCCGTGGCGTTAATGGTCATCGAGGTGGACACCCGGTCGAGCGGAATCTCGTGGAACAAACGCTCCAGGTCGTCCACCGTGTCGATCGCCACCCCGGCACGGCCCACCTCGCCCTCGGCCATGGGATGGTCCGAGCCGTAGCCCATCTGGGTGGGGAGATCGAACGCGACGGACAACCCCGTCTGACCCGCGGCGAGCAGGTGCCGGAACCGTGCGTTGGTCTCTTCGGCAGTGCCGAACCCGGCGTACTGGCGCATGGTCCACAGCTTCCCCCGGTACATCGTGGGGTGCACGCCGCGGGTGAAGGGAAACGCCCCCGGTGCCCCAAGGTCGCGCGCGGCATCGCCGCGCCAGTCCCCGGGCCCGTACACCGACGACCGCTCGCTCACGCGGGGACGCCGTCGGCGGCGAGGATCTCCACGGCGAACTCGACGTCGGTCTTGCTGCCGACGATGAACGGCGTCTTCTGGTGCAGATGCTGGGGCACGAGGTCGAGGATCGGCCGACGGCCGTCGGTCGCGAGCCCCCCCGCCTGCTCCACCACCAGCGCCAGCGGCGCCGCCTCGTACAACAGGCGCAGCTTCCCTTCGGCGGACCGCGTGTCGCCCGGATAGAGGAAGACGCCGCCCGAGATGAGGTTGCGGTGAAAATCGGCGACGAGCGACCCGATGTAGCGCGCGTTCTTGGCCTGCATCCGGCCGTCACCGTTCTTGAACGCCGCCACCACCCGCTGCACCGCCGGCGTCCACCGGTTCCAGTTGCTCTCGTTCACGCTGTAATACTTCCCCACCGCGGGCGTCCGGATGTCGGGATGCGACAGCAGGAACTCGCCAATCGTCGGATCGAGCGTGAACCCGTGCACCCCCTGGCCCGTCGTGTAGACCAGCATCGTGCTCGAGCCGTACAGGATGTAGCCAGCCGCGACCTGCTTCTTCCCAACCTGCAGGCAGTCGCCGAGGCCGGGCTCGCCCTTCGGACTACTCACGCGGCGGTGGATCGAGAAGATCGTCCCGATCGACACGTTGACATCGATGTTGCTCGAGCCGTCGAGCGGATCGTACAGGATCACATACTTGCCGCGCCGCGACGTCTGGGGGCAGAGCATCGGCTCCTCGTCCTCCTCCGACGCGACGATGCACACCCGGCCGGTGTGCTGCACGGCGTGGCGCACGGTGTCACGCGCGAACAAGTCCAGCTTCTGCTGCAGGTCCCCCGAAACGTTCACCGCTCCCGCGGCGCCGAGGATGTCGGTGAGACCGGCGCGGCGCACGTGACGGGAGATGATCTTCGCCGCGAGGCACAGGTCGTACAGCAGGTTGGACAGCTCCCCCGTCGCTTCGGGGTGGAGCCGCTCCTGCTCCATGATGAAGCGCTCAATCGTGATGACGGAGGTCGATGTATGCACGCTGCCCATCGGTCGTGAAGGTAATAGTGCCCACCTGGTCCGTTCGGAAGATCTCACTGCCCCAACGCCTCAGCCGGCCGAGCACCTCGGGTGCCGGATGGCCGTAGTGATTGTGCGCGCCCACGCTGATCACGGCCTGGCGCGGCCGCAGCTCCCCGAGCCACGCGTCCGACGTCGCGCTCAGCGAGCCGTGATGGCCGACCTTGAGCAGCTCTACCCGGCCGACTCGCCCCGCGAGGTGTCCTTCCACCGGCAGCCCCGCGTCAGCCTGGAACAAGAGGTGCGTGCCGCCGAAAGTCACCCGCAGCACCACTCCGTGCTCGTTCACATCGAGCGGCAGCGTCATCCACACACTGTCCGGGCTCAACACCTCGAGCACGACGCCGTCCACCTCGATCCGGTCGCCGGCGCGCGCCGGGTGCCAGCGGGCGCCCGATCCCTCGACCGCGGCGAGAAACTCGAGGTACAACGGCCGGCCGAGCGGCTCCCCGGGCTCGAGCACCAGCTCGGGGGCGAAGTCCTCGACTACGGCAGGGAGCCCGCCCAGGTGATCAGCATCGCCATGCGTCGCCACGACCAGCGTGACCCGCCGGGCACCGTGGCGACGCAGGAACGGGATCACGACCCGTCGCCCCGCGTCGATCCCAGGGATCCTCGGGCCTCCATCGATCGCGACCCAGCGGCCGTTCGGCGTTCGCAGCACCGCCGCGTCGCCCTGGCCTACATCCAAGAAAAATACAGTCAAGCAACGGCAGTCGTCGAGGACGACGTCGCGGAACGACGTCCCGACGACCAGCGTCACGAGAAAGGCGACGCGTGCGGCGATAAGCCAGCGACGGCGCGGAGCATTCCACAACCACCAGCCCGCCGCCGCGACGGCCAGCCAGACGGCCGCCGCCTCCCAGCCGGCGACCATGACGACGTGACCGCCCGGCACCGCCGCCGCACCCTGCGCGATGAGATCGAGCAGCGCGAGACCTAGCCCCGATCCCGCCGCGAGCAGCGCCGCGAGCCCGGAAACCAGCCACGACAGGGCGAGTGAGATCACCAGCCCGGGGACGACGATGGCGCCGAGCGGGATCGCGATCAGGTTCGCGAGCACGCCGATTGGAGCCACGGTACCGAATGCAAACGCGGTTATGGGAGCGGTGAGGAGTGTCGCGGCTGCGGCTGGCGCGACTGCGCGCACGCCCCAGTGGCTGCGCCGCGTCGCCCGCCCGGCCCACACGACGGCGGCGATCGCCGTCACCGAGAGCCACGCGCCGACCGAGTGCAGCGCCTGGGGATCGACGAGCAGCACGGCGAGGGCCGACACCGCGATCACGCCGCGCGGCGCGGCGACCCGCTGGCGCAGCCGGGCGACATCGTCCACCACGAGCATCACCGTCGCCCGCGCGGCGGGAGCGGGAAATCCGAGCAGCCACAGATAGCCGAGCAGCACCACGCCCGAGGCGAGCAGCCGGTGGCGGGCGGAGAGACCGAGGTTGCGAAGGATCAAGGCGAGCCACGCGGCGAGAAAGCCGACGTGCAGCCCCGAAATGGACAGGATGTGCGCCAGCCCCGAACGCGCGTAGCGCTCCCGCACGTCGGGGTCGAGCGCAGCGTTGGGCGCGAACACCAACGCGTCGACGAGCGGTGCCCGACGCCCGAACAGTGCTGCGCTGCGGGCAGCGAGTCGCCCGCGCAGCGCTCCCCGCCCCCGCGGCTCGCCGTCGAGCAGCTTGGCACGCCGCACCACCAGCACGCCGCGGTCGTACGATCCGACCCATCGCCCCGCCACCACCCACGTCGTCCCGCCGGCGGCCGGAATCCCGTCGGGCCAGCGCAGCCGCAGTGCACCGCCGCACGCGCCCGCCACGACGTCCGCCGCGACGGGTCCGCCCGAGTCCGGTGCCGGATCGCTGAGCCGCACGATCGCCGCGCGAGCTCCCTCTTCCGCGGCCTGCCACCGGCCTTCACACGTCGCGGCTCGCTCCCGCAGCGTCGCACCACCCCACAGCACCCCGGCCACGCCCATGATCCCTATCGCCGCGCCGAGCGGTGCGCGCCGGGCAAGGGCGAGCGCTACGACCAGTACCAGGGCCGCGACGTACCCTTCCCCCTTCCCCGTTCGCCCTTCCCCGAGGAACAGGCCGGCCCCGAACGCCACGGTGATCCAGAGAATCGGCGGCCGCAAGACAGGGCCGCCTCAGCGGATTACATCAGCTGCACCGGCTTCGCCCCGCAGCGCGGCGCGAGGCCCACCTTGCGAAACGCCTCGAGCAGGATGACGTCGAGCTTGGCCCGCTCCTGGTCGCTCGCGAGGTTCAGCTCCGTGAGCACCTCGCCCTGCCGGGTGGACACGTAGTGCGGCGACAGCCGGTTGAGCGCGAACACCAGCACGTCGCCGCGACAGGTGTCGCAGCCGCAGAACCGGGGGAACTGGGCGCGCAGCTTCTCGTAGTCCCGCTGCACCACTTCCCACGTCACGTTCGTCACCCCACGACGGCGAGCTCCCCCGCCGGCTCCAGCGGCCAGGCGGTGAACGTCGAGCCCGTGGTGCCCGTGAAGCGCACGCGCCGATAGGTCCCGATCCACGCGTCAGACCCCTGAAACAACGCGACCTTGTTGGTGCGCGTGCGCCCTTGCAGCAGGTCGCCGCGCTTCGCCTTACCCTCGACCAGCACTTCGTGCGCCGTGCCGACGAGCCCGACGTTCTTGCGGCGCGCCATACCGCGCACCACGGCGATGAGCCGCTCCAGCCGCTCGCCCGCGACGTCGTTGGGAATGGCGCCCGGGATGCGGGTCGCGGGCGTCCCCTCGCGCGCCGAGTACTTGAAGGTATAGGCGTCGTCGTACCCCACTTCCTCGACGAGCGAGACGGTCTCGCGGAAGTCTGCTTCGGTCTCGCCGGGGAACCCGACGATGATGTCGGTCGTGAGGGCGATCCCCGGCACCGCCCGCCGCAACGCGGCGACGACGTCGAGATAGCGAGCGCGGTCGTAACGCCGCAGCATCCGCTTGAGCACGCGCGAGCTGCCGCTCTGCACCGGGAGGTGCACGTGCTCGCACACGACCGGCGTCTGGGCCATCGCGGTAAGCACACGGTCGGTGAAGTCAGTGGGGTACGGTGAAGTGAACCGCAGCCGGCGCAGCCCGGGCACCGCCCCGACCGCGCGCAGCAGGTCGGCAAAGTCGTGCTCGTCGTCCGCGTAGCTGTTGACCGTCTGACCAAGCAGCGTGACCTCCGTCGTGCCGCCGGCCGCGAGGCGCTCGACCTCGCGCACCACGTCGCCCAACTTGCGGCTCCGCTCGGGGCCACGCGTCATCGGAACGATGCAGAAGGTGCACCGATAATCGCAGCCACGCTGGACCGTCACGAACGCCGACACGGAGGTCTCGCGCGCCGGTGGGACGTCCTCGTAGTGCTCCCACGTCTTGAACTCGACCGCGGCAGCGCGTTCGCCCCCGCGGGCCCGGGCGATGAGCTCGGGCAGCCCGCGGTAGCCATCGGGCCCGATGACCAGGTCCACCTGCGGCACGCGTCCGAGCAGCCGCTCCCCGAGGCGCTGCGCCATGCAGCCGACCACGCCGAGCACGTCGCCCGGTCGCTTGTATTGCTTCAGCTCGCCGAGGCGCGAGAGCACGCGCTGCTCGGCGTGATCGCGCACGGCGCAGGTGTTCACAAGCAGCACGTCTGCTTGCGTGGGGTCGTCGGTGCGGACATACCCCTCCCGACCCAGGACGCCGAACATCAGCTCGGAGTCCGCCACGTTCATCTGGCAGCCGTAGGTCTCGATGTAGATGCGCGGCATGGCTAGCGAACCGTCACCTCGCAGCGGGGGCACCCGTTCCATTGGGGGATAGGAAGATAGACCGAAAGGTAGTCCTGCGTCAGCAACTCGACCTTCCCGACGCCGTGACCGCTCACCACGCCATCCGCCGACTGCCCGAGCCGGCTCGCCCGATACGCCCGCTGCTTCGCGTCGCCCAGCTCACGCAGTTCGCGCGCCCGATCGCGCACGACCGCGGCCGGGAGCTGCTCCCGCAGCTTCGCCGCGGGGGCGTCCGGCCGCACGCTGAACGGAAACACGTGAAGATAGGTGAACGGCAGTGCCTCTACGAGCGCGACGGTGGTGCGATGGTCCGCGTCCGTCTCCCCCGGGAAACCGGCGATGATGTCGGCACCGAGCCCGAACACTCCCCCCAGCCGCTCCGCCAGCCACTCGATGCGGGCGCGGTATGACTCGGCCGTGTACCAGTGCCGGCCCATGCGCTTGAGGACGCGATTCGACCCCGATTGGAGCGGCGCGTGCAGATGCGCCGCCAGGTGGCGCGGCGCTTCGATGAGCAGGCGAGCGACTCGGTCGTCCACCTCGGTAGCTTCGACAGAGGAAAGGCGGAAGCGGACCTGGGGGACGGCTGCGATGAGGGCTTCGAGCAGCTCACCCAAGGTCGGCTGACCCCGGGGCGGTGCCCCGGGGTCCCGCCCGACAACGCCCGTCTGGGTTGAACCCCGGGCCGACGGCCCGGGGTCAGCCGCGCGGTCTTGCCCGTACGTCCCGATGTGCACCCCGGTGAGCACGATCTCCGCATGATGCGCCGCGAGCGCCTTCGCCTCTTCGATCAGCTCTGGAATCCATCGTGACCGGTTCGCTCCCCGGGCGAGCGTCGTCGCGCAGAAGGTGCAGTGCTCGTCGCAGCCATCCTGGATCTTGAGCCAACCACGGGACCTAAACCCCCGCCATGGTAGCGGCGCAGCATGCTTTTGTAGGGGCGCAGCATGCTGCGCCCCTACACCAGTGGGCATCCCTGCGGCCCGCAGCACCGCACCCGGATCCGCCCCGCCCACCACGGCCCGCACCGATCGGAGTCCCGCGATCCGCCCGTCGTCAAGCGCCGCGGCGCAGCCCATCACGACTGTCTCGAGCCGCGGGCCGCGCCGCGCCAGCCGCCGCACGAAGCTGCGCAGCTTGGCTTCGCTCTCCGCGGTCACGGTGCAGGAATTCACGACGGCAACGTCCGCGGCGGCGGGATCTTCCACGACGACCGCGCCCTCGTCAGCGAACGCCTGGCGCACCAGGTCGGTGTCGTACTGGTTCGCCTTGCAGCCGAAGGTATGGAAGTAAACGTTCACGGGCGGACCGTGAGACCCAGGAGGAACGTCCAGACTCGCTCGGAGAGCCCGCCGCCCTTGCGCTCGAGGTGCTCGAGCCCGACATCGACCAGCGCGCGGCCGCGCGCGAACGCCCGGCCCGTGCCGGCTGCCAAGCCGAGCTCTCTCGGCGCGGCCGCGCCCGCGCCGAACGGCAGCTGCCCGCCGCGCGCGCCGAGCCGGAGCGGCGAGAATCCGCTACCCACCTCCAGGCCCGCGGACCAGCTCA
>Ga0209470_1003503_pt1 | contig 10781 bp, 8 predicted proteins | sample GraSoiAngelo_125_FD_185882 | JGI IMG/M metagenome (GOLD analysis project Ga0209470, IMG submission 185882) | Grasslands soil microbial communities from the Angelo Coastal Reserve, California, USA - 14_0927_05_40cm (SPAdes) (version 2) | ecosystem: Environmental > Terrestrial > Soil > Grasslands ... | reverse complement strand
CGATCATCGTCGTCGATGAGGAGGCCGCCGCCGGCCTGACCATGCGCGACTACTACGAGTTCATCTACGCCGCCAAGCCGGCGGCGCCGAAGGCGTAACGGCGTGCATACGGTCGCGGGGTGCGCGGTTTGCTGATTAGGAGAACGCATTTCGGCGTCGCGTTGGATGTTGCGGTGTTGCTCGGGGTGGGGGTCCTGTTCGTGGTTGTCGGAGCGTGGCGGTTCTCGAAAATCGAGGCTTAGCGTGGTCCTTCTCGCCCTATTCCTCCTTGCTCAACGCCCAGATGTTCAGAGGCGTGCGATCGTATATACCACGGCCGAGAGCACCAGCTTCCGGTTGACGCCCGCCGATACCCTGACGTTCAAGCCGTCCGAGCCGACCTCCGAAGGGAAGGTGTACATCTTCGTCGATCCGCGCAAAACGTTCCAGCCCATGATTGGAATCGGCGGGGCGCTGACCGATGCCGCGGCGGAGACGTTCGCGAAGCTTCCGCCTGCACGACAGGAAGAGCTGCTGCAGGCGTATTACAGCGCCGACCGGGGGATCGGGTACACCCTGGGCAGGACCAACATCCACAGCTGTGACTTCTCGAGCGAGAGCTACACGTACGTCGACGAGGGTGACAAGGACCTGACCTCCTTCTCCATCGCGCACGACCTGCGGTTCAGGATCCCGCTCATCAAGAGAGCGATGGCCGCGAGCGGGAACCGGCTCAAGCTGTTTGCGAGTCCCTGGAGCCCGCCGGCATTCATGAAGGACAACAAAGACATGTTGCACGGCGGTCACCTGCGCGCCGACTACGCGCATGCGTGGGCGCTCTACTTTGCGAAGTTCATTCAGAGCTATCGGAAGGCGGGCGTGCCGGTCTGGGGCATCACTATCCAGAACGAGCCGATGGCGGTCCAGCGGTGGGAGTCCTGTGTCTATCAGGCCGGGGACGAGCGGGACTTTCTCAAGAACCACCTCGGTCCGGTCATGGTGCAGCAGGGGCTCCGCGACGTCAACATCATCGTGTGGGATCATAACCGCGACCTGATCATCCAGCGCGCACAGACGATCTTCGACGATCCGGAGGCAGCGAAGTACGTCTGGGGCATCGGCTTTCACTGGTATGAGGATTGGTCGGGTGGCCAACAGATGTACGGCAACGTGGCGCTGGTGAACCGGCTCTACCCCGACAAGCACATCCTCTTTACCGAAGGCACGCCGGCGAGCTTCGATTCGACGGGGTATGGCCGCTGGAGCCTGGGAGAGGCGTATGGCCGGTCGATGATCAACGATTTCAATTCCGGGACCGAGGGATGGACCGACTGGAACATTCTGCTCGATGAACGGGGTGGCCCGAACCACGTGGGGAATTTCTGCTTTGCGCCGATCCACGCCGACACGCGTACCGGCGCGCTCATCTACACCAATTCGTACTACTACATAGGTCACTTCTCGAAGTTCGTCCGTCCCGGCGCACGCCGGATCCTCGCGTCCCCGAGCCGCAGCATGCTGCTCACCACGGCCTTCGTGAACCAAGACGGTACGGTGGCGGTCGTCGTCATGAACCCGACGGCAACCGCCGGGCAATACAATCTGGTTGTCGGCTCCGCGTCAGTGGAGATCAGCTCGCGGCCACACTCCATCCAGACGGTGGTGTTCAAGGCCAGTCACGGCCGCCAAGCCGTCGCCCCGTAACTCGAGAACTGCCCCAAGGGAAGACGCAGGCCGGTCTGAACCTCGAATAACATGACGCCCGGGTCGGCGGCAACGACCAGCCAACGCCCATCGGGACTCCAGTCCATCCATTTCACCTGTCCGACATCGCTCGCGAGTGACCGTGTTCCCGTGCCGTCCGAACGAACTAGGTTGAGACTCGAGCCGTTGCTGTACGCAATGAGGCCCTCGACCGGCGACCAGGCGGCCATTGCACCCTGTACCAGGAAGTCCTGCGTTCCGTACGTGCGGTCCTGATTCGTCGCCAGATCGAGCACACGGATACATGGCACGTTGAAGCACGGGGTGCGAGCGCTGACGTAGGCGACGCTCTGTCCGTCGTGCGATGGCGACACAAAGTAATCACTACCATCTCGGCCGATATGCTCGAGGCCGGTGCCGTCGATTTTGATCCGGTACAGTCCCTGGGCCTGGGCTGCGGTGCCATAGGCGAGCGCGAAGTACACCCACTGCCCATCCCGCGAGAAGCGCGCAGCGGTGTTGAGCGCGTCACTCATCTGCACCAGCGGGCGCTCGGCACCACCCGGCTCCAGGAGATTCACGACATCCCCGCGCACGAGCGCCAGCTGGCGGCCGTCCGGCGACCACGCGAATCCGTGCGGAATGAAGCTATTGTCGAGACCGGGGGCGAGCGAATCACGGCCGGAGCCGTCGAGCTGCATCAGGAAGATCCCTTCCGGGCCGCCGTTGCCGGGATAGAACTTTTGTGACGCGACCCAACCGGGAGGTACGACGCTCACATAAGCCGTGTCACTGTGCCCCGCGGACTGCGCGATAATGGCAGCGCGGCCGATCGCCGTCGCGACGACGGCGCCGGTGAGGTCGACCGATACCGGTCCATAGGCGACGGAGAGCGCGACCGGCACGTCCGGCCTGGGATTGCGGTACTGATCGATCGCGGTCGCGCGCAGGGTGAATCCGTGAGTCGCGTACACGGCGGTGTCCGCAGGGACGACAGTAACGTCGGCTGCATGCCCGGCCTCGATCGTGAACCGTACGGTATCGATGAACCCGAGGTCTGGCACGCTCACGATAACGTCGCCGGGGCCCGCGGTTGTACCGAACCGAGTCTTCACGGACACAGCGCCCGCGGCGTCCGTGGTGTCCACTAACGCAATTCTGAAGTTGGTCGAGTCGCGTGCAGCCACGAAGACTCGAAACGGAAACGAACTGGGGTCGTTCGGGTCGATGACGCTCGGAGTCTCGAAGCGCACCGCCACGCCGCCAGCCGGACGCCCGGAGCGATCCCCCACAATCAATGCCAGCGGATGCGTGGAGAGAACTGTGTCGTTCAGTGTGGCGTTGGTGACGTGAATGCCGGGGGAACCCAGGCCGGTCACGTCGTCGCAGCCGCCGATCAGTGCGGCGACGCAGATGCTCCCCAAGAGCACACGCCGAGGGCGGGAGTGCATGGCTATATGCTATCTGTGGCCGGCGGTGTCCTCAAGGCTCGTGGGAGCGGTACCACTGCTCAAAGCGTGGGCTCACGAAAACCTCTCGGCTGGTGAAGCGATCTAGGGCACAACCGGCAACACGATGTGTGACGGCAGCGTCGCGGAGCAGTACACCCGGTGCGTGGCCTTCACGTAGTCGGCCGCCGTCGCCCGATAGATGCTCGGCACGAATTTCTGAGGGTTGCGATCGATCAGCGGGAACCAGGTCGACTGCACCTGGACCATCAGGCGGTGCCCCTTCAGGAAGACGTGGTCGTGGTCGCGCAGCGGGATGCGCCACTCGACCGGCTTGTTGGCCAGGAGGGCGCGCGGGTGCTCGAAGCTTTCGTTGTAGCGGCCGCGCCGGACCTCCATGGCGATCGGGAGCTCGTAGCCGTTCATGGATCTCGCATACTCGCCGGGGGCGGGCCCCGCGTCCGAGTCCCAGCCGTTGGGCTGTGCGTTCTCCGGATAGACGTCGATCAGCTTGACCACGAAATCGGCGTCGCTGCCGGAGGTCGAGGCGAACAGGTCGGCCGCCACCTCGCCCGTGATCGTGAGGTCGTGCTCGAGCGGCGTGCTCACGAACGTGAGGACGTCCGGCCGCCCGTCCACGAAGCGCTGGTCCTGTACCTCCCAGGTGCGCCAGTCGCCGCCGGGGTAGGTGGGCGAGATCGGACGGCGCCGGTACGGCACCGGATGCGCCGGATCCGAGACGTACTCGCGGTACGCCGCGCCCCTGGTGGCGGGCCGGTCGAACGAGAGCGTCCCGTCGGCGTGCAGATACAAGCTCGTCGCTTTCGTCTCGGGCGGCGGCCACGCGGCGTAGGTCCGCCACCGGTTCGCGCCCGATTGGAAGGTGCTCGCCCGCCAGGCCGGCTTCTCGCCGGCGCCGTGCAGGTAGTAGCGGAAGAACGGGGCCTCGATCGTTTCCCGGAACTCGCGGGCGGTCTCGTGGCCACCGAGCGCGATCAGCCCGATGCTGTCTCCCTTGGGAGTGTGCCACTCACCGTGATACCACGGGCCCGCGACCATGAAGTTCGTGTGGTCGGGGTCGTGCTCCGCGGCGTGACGAAAGATCTGCCACGGTCCCCACGGGTCTTCCTGATCCCAGAATCCCGCGACGTTCAGGTTCGGGACCGTCGAAGCGTGCAGCTGGCTGATCCACGCTTCCTTCTTCCAGAAAGCGTCGTAATCCGGGTGCGTGACGACCTCCGTCCAGAACGGGATGGACCCGTGCAGGTAGCGGGCGTCGATGTTCGAGAGTGGGCCGAGTGCCAAGTACCAGGCGTAGGTGTCGTACGTCTCGAACGCGAAGTTCGTGTTCTTGTTCTTGTCCGCCTGCTCGAGCACCGAGTACTCGAACGCATAACTCTCGCGCAGCGCCCCGTAGCGATGCATGTCGTCGTTCATCCACTGGTCCACGGGCGCCGCCTGCTCGCTCATCGCTTTGAGGGCCGGGTGGGGGTGGAGCAGCGCCAGGGCGGTGGTCAGTCCGTCATACGACACGCCGAACATCCCGACGTTGCCGTTGTTGGGCACGTGCTTGACGAGCCAGTCGATGCTGTCGTAGGCGTCGGTGGTCTCGTTCGTGGACGTCGAGTCCGTGAGATCGACCTGCGATGTGAGCCTGAAGATGCCCTCCGACTTGAACCGGCCCCGCAGGTTCTGGATCACGAAGATGTACCCATCCTGGGCGAGCGCCTGCCAGCTGGGCGGCACCCGCGGCAGCGGCTGGTCGGGGACGCCGTACGGCGTGCGCCGGAACAGGATCGGCAGGGGCCCGGTCTTGTCCGTCGGCGTGAGGATCGCGGTCTGCAGGTGCACCCCGTCGCGCACCGGGATCATCACTTCCTGGAGAGTGAAGGCCGGCTGGGGCGGCGACGGCTGCTGCGCCGAGGCGTTCGCCGCGAGTAATGTGGCAAGGACCCACAGGCGTTGATGCATGCGATCCTCCTAGAGTACGACGAGCCTACCGCCGCCCGTCGTCAGGATGACGAGATTCATCACGACCAACATCAGGTCGTAGTGCCAGCCGTAGGCTCGGGCGCCCCAGAACCCGATCTTCCAGACGAAGACTTTTTTCTGAATGGCGCCGAGCATGATCAAGATCAGCCCGATTGCGGCAAGCTGCGCGAAGACCCCGAGCGCGACCCCGATGCTACCGGCCACTTCCGCGGTGCCGAGAAATACCGTGAAGCGGGGACTCGCCCCGATGCTCTTCGACCGCTCGACGGGGTTTTTGAGGTGATTCCAACCGCTATCGAAGAACACCACCGCGACCATGAGGCGCAGGAGCAAGAGGCCGACGTCCGAGAATCGCAGCAGCGCGGGAAACAGGATGTGCATGTGTACCTCGTCGGAGCCTCAGGGTGAACTCCACGCCAGCCGCAGACTGAACTCCCGCCGCAGCAGTAGCATTGCGAGCACGAGCTGCACGAACACGGACGCCACCGACAACCACCAGAGCCAGTGCAGCTCAAAGCCCGGCAGCCGCGAGATGATCACACCGGGGATGGCGACGAGCGCAATGCGCACCACCGATGCGATGAGCGAGGGGATGGTGTTACCCATCGCCTGGAATGTGCTCGAGGCCACGAACACGAGGCCCGATGCGACGTAGTTGAATGAGATGATGCGCAGGTACTCGGTCCCGACCGCGATGACGCCCTCGTCCTTGCTGAAGACGCTCACCAACGGCCCTGGCAGCAGGTGGCAGGCGAGCGCGAACACCACCATGAGAGCCCCGGCCATCCAGGCGGCATCCTTGAACGTGTCCTTGACGCGTTGGCCCAGGCGCGCGCCGAAGTTCTGGCCCGCCACCGGAGCCACGGAGAACGCCAGCGCGACCACGGGCATGAAGCCCGCCTGGATGATGCGCATGCCGATGCCGAATCCCGCTTGCGCCGCGGCGCCGAAGGGCCGGGTGATCGAATAGACGAGCGCGAGATACACCGTCGTGATGCCGAACTCCACGCCGCTCGGCAGCCCAATGCCGAGCATCTGCTTCCAGATGGCGGGTCGCGGCCGCCAGGCGCTCGGGTCGAAGCGCAGGAAGGAGCCGACCTTGCGGAAGTACGCCGTGAGCCATACGAGCCCCACAACGATGGCGATGAGCGAGGCTATGGCCGCGCCGGCGACGCCGAGCGGATGGCCGGTGCCCCAGCCGAAGATGAGGAACGGCGCGAGGATCATGTTGAGGATGACCGTCACGGTTCCCACCACCATGCCGGTCTTGAAGTTGCCGATGGCGCGCAGGGCGGCACTCATCGCCACCAGGCCGAACTGCAGCGCCATGGCCGGGACGAACCAGGCGAGGTACTGCATCGCGAGCTCGGCGGTGCGCGCGTCCGCGGCCATGCCGCGGGCGTAGGGGAGGCGCGTCACCAGGCCGATTACCAGGAACAGGACGCCCGTCACGATCGCCAGCACCTGCGCCTGGTTGAAGAGCATGACCGCTAGGGGCGCGTCCTTCCGGCCGACGGCGTGTGAGATCACCGCAGTCGTGCCGACGCCGAGCATCTGCGTCAGGGCGAGTACGATGAACGTCAGATTGCCGGCGATGCCCACGGCGGCGACGGCGGCGGTGCCGAGCCGGCCGACCCAGTAGAGGTCGATCAGGAAGTAGAGGGTCTGAAACAGCATCGTCACGAGCATGAAGCCCGTGGTTTTCAGCAGGTGGCGCGTGATGGGGCCGGTGGTGAGGTCTTGCATGGCCACTTACTGCGGCGTCTCCAGCGGGCGCTTGCTCCGCTCGTAGAACTCATTTTGCAAACGCAGGCTCTGCTGGTCGGCCTTGATGGCGCGGATCGCCTGTACGATCCCGTTGATCCACGTCTTCGCCTCGAACTCGCCGAGCTCGCGGGTAGCCGCGGCGCCTTCGCCCGCATAGTGATTGGGGAACCGCGCGTACCACCAGATCCCGGTGTAGAGGCCGTCCGGCAGCCCCTTCAAGCGCCCCTGATCGGCGCCGGATTCCTGCGGCGCGCGATCCAGGTGCACCAGGTCGGGCCGGGCGATCATGCTCATGGACGTTTCGCTCTCGCCGGCATGCATGTCCGTGGCCGGGTCCGATTTGTGCTTCGGTTCGCCCGGCCCGCTGCGCGTGATGCCCAGGACATATACGACGTAATCGTGCGGCGTCTCGAGCTGCGACTGCGCGAAGTAGGGAAGCAGGCTGTTGTTGCCGCCGTGACCATTCACGATGATGACCTTCTTGCACCCATTGCGCGCCATCTCGTCGGTGGTCTCCTGCAGCAATTGCAGCTCCAGTCCCCGGCTGTAGGCCACCGTGCCTGGCTGATGTTTCGCTTCGAAAATTTGCCCGAAGTAGTACTCGGGAAAGACGATCGCGTATTCCTGCTGGGCGGCATTGAGGGCGGCGTAGCGCACGTTGAGCAGATCGTTGCCCAGGGGCAGATGCGGGCCGTGCTTCTCCAGGATGCCGAAGGGGAGCAGGCAGGTACCTTGCGCCCGGGAGATGCCGTCGCGGAACTCGGCCGCCGACAGCTCCTCCCAATGCACCGACAACTTGGTTTGACCCGGCGGCGACTGTGCCCATGCGATCGAGACACAGAGTGCGTTGATGGAAACCAGAACGGATCTGTACACGTGTCCTCCCGTATCGCGTTCGAGCCGAGCGTGGTGAGGCTTCGAGAATCACCCGGGCTCGCGAAAAGCGCTACCCCCCGGGAAGGGCTTGTCGATAGCCTCCCTGCCCGTTCGTCGTCAGGTACCCCATTTCGGTTGCACAGCGTGGTTCAGGTGTGTAAGGTCAAGCAAAATCGCACAGGATTCACCCGATGCATTCAGGGAGACGCCTTCGGTTCCTCGGCAGTGTGATCCTCGCATGTGCCGCAACAATGACTGCTTCGCAGGCTGCGGCGCAGCGCGCTCCGGACTATCCGGAGCGTCCTGCTGCTGCGCCCGAACAGGTCGCGCGCGGCCAGCAGCTCTTCAAGAGCAATTGCAGCTTCTGCCACGGCTCGGACGGCAGGGGGGGAGAGACGGGACCGAACCTGGTTCGTGACCAGGTGGTTCTCGCCGATCAACACGGCGAGCTTATCGCGCCGGTCGTCCAGAACGGGATTCCCGGCCGCGGTATGCCAAAACTCACGTTGAGTGCGACGGAGATCGCCGACATCGCTGCCTGGTTGCACAGCCAGCCGCTGTCCGATCGTGGCACGCCCAGCACCCTCGATATCCTGGTGGGCAACGCCAAGGAAGGGGAAGCCTATTTCAACGGCGCGGGACACTGCACGCAATGCCACGCGGGGACCGGAGACCTCGCCGGGATCGGCGCCAGGTATGAACCGAAAATGATTCAAAACCGGATCGTGTCCGGCGGAGGCGGCAGGAGCTTTGGTCGCCGGTCGGCCGGCGCTGCAGCGCCGAAGCTGCCGCCCACGACCGTAACGGTCACGCTCCCCTCGGGGCAGAGCATAACCGGAGACCTCGATCACATCTCCGCCTTCGTCGTGGCGCTGCGTGCGCCAGACGGTACATACCGGAGCTTCGCCAGACACGATGCGATCCCGAAGGTCGTCGTCACCAATCCAGTGCAATGGCATATCGACATGCTGCCGAAGTGGCGCGATTCAGATATTCATGACCTCACGGCGTATCTCGTCACCTTGAAATGAGGGAGGCGATCATGACGAGAACAGCCACGCTGCTTCTCTTGATTGGGTTCTGTTTGGCGCGTGGGTCGCTCGTGGGCCAGGGATTGGATGCCGCGTTGCTGACGAAGCCCGCGACCGACGCGTGGCCGACCTACGCGGGCGACTATTCGCAGCGTCGGTACAGCACGCTCGCGCAAATCGACACGACCAACGTTCGGCACCTCTCCCTCGCGTGGGTCAGCCGCCTCACGGCTGGAGCCGGCGGTGGTGAAGGGGGATTCTTCGCGCCACCTGCGCCTCCAACGGTCACCGGGGGTGTGGCGGAAGATCCGGTGAACATTCCCGGATCGACCAGCGGCTCGCCGCGTCTGTCGGGATCGATTCTGCAGGTGAACGGCATCCTCTACATCTCGTCGCCCGACAATGCGTGGGCGATGGACGCGCTGGACGGGCACATTCTCTGGCACTACTGGTGGAAGTCGCGCGGGGGCACGCACATCGGCAATCGTGGCATGGCGATGTACGGCGACTGGCTGTTCTTCGAGACGCCGGACGACTATCTCGTTTCGCTTGACGCGAAGACGGGCCAGGAGCGCTGGCACAGAGAGATCGCGGACTTCAACCAGCAATACTTCTCGACGACGGCACCAGTAGTGGTCGGCGATCATGTGCTGGTGGGGACGGGTGACGATCTCGACGCACCGGGATTTCTGCAGTCATTCGATCCGAAGACCGGGGATCTGCAGTGGAAGTTCTACACGGTACCGATGAAGCAGGGGGATCCGGGGCTCGACACCTGGGCGAGCCTGGACGCGGCGCAGCATGGGGGCGCGCAGGTCTGGATCCCGGGGTCGTACGATGCCGAGACGCACCTGTACATCTTCGGAACGGGTAATCCAACGCCGGCGTATACGGCGCGGGTGCGCGGACCGCGCGATGCGCACACGAACCTGTACACCTGCTCGGTGGTCGCGGTGAACGTCGAGACGGGAAAGATGGCATGGTACTTCCAGACGTCGCCCAACGACACGCATGACTGGGATTCGACGCAGCCGACAGTGCTCGTTGACGCGATGTTCGGGGGGAAGCCGCGGAAGCTGGCGATGCAGGCGTCGCGCAACGGCTACTTCTTCCTGCTGGATCGCACCACTGGTGAGCATTTGCTCACGATGAAGTTCTCGGACGCGGCCAACTGGGCCGGGGGCATCAATGCCAACGGGCAGCCCGAGCGGAACCCGGAGAAGGACAACACGATCGCCGGCTCGCTGGTATCGCCGGACAACGGCGGCGCGACGAACTGGCTACCGCCCAGCTACGATCCCCGGACGGGACTCTTCTATGTCGTGCTGCGCGAGCTCTACTCGATGTATTACCTGACGTCGACGGACCCGCGCATGATGGTGGGGCTGGGCGGCAGCGAGCAGGATGTCGTTGGATCGCTCGGAACCTCGATCGCCGCGATCGATTATCGGACGGGAAAGCTCGCCTGGAAATATCGCTTCCAGGGAACAGGGGGCGGATTTGGCGGCGTCAGCGGTTTGCTCACGACGGCGGGCAGTCTGCTGTTCGCCGACGACGGGGCCGGGAGTCTGGTTGCTTTTGGCCTGCGGGGGAGGAAGTCGCCTGTGCCGCTCTGGCACGCCCATATCGGTTCGGTCGAGAACGCTCCGGAGACGTACACGGTAGGCGGCCGCCAGTATGTGCTGGTGACGGCCGAGGGGGCGCTTTACGCGTTTTACCTACAGTAGTCAGCCAGTATTCAAGCCGGTTTGCGGGTTGGCGCCCTTGAATACGAGCCACAACATGATCGCCAGCTCCCCGAACAGGGCGGGCTGAGAATAGGCAAACACCTTGTTCTGGTAGTCCGGAAAGAAGAGCCCCGTGAGGCTCAGGACGATGTAGGCGACGCCGTTGATGATCAGCCACACGCCAATGAACCGCGGCAGGAAACGCGACTTATACGCCAGGGCTCCCATGGGGAAGAGCCATAGCCCCCACAGGATCT
>Ga0209470_1003502_pt1 | contig 10782 bp, 9 predicted proteins | sample GraSoiAngelo_125_FD_185882 | JGI IMG/M metagenome (GOLD analysis project Ga0209470, IMG submission 185882) | Grasslands soil microbial communities from the Angelo Coastal Reserve, California, USA - 14_0927_05_40cm (SPAdes) (version 2) | ecosystem: Environmental > Terrestrial > Soil > Grasslands ... | reverse complement strand
CCGAACCGGACCAACTGACCGCCCTGGGTCTTGTACTCTACCCGGACGTACGGGTAGCGCAGGGCGCTGGCGTTCACGGTTTGCTTGGTCAGCACTTCCGGATATCGCTCGTCCGCCTCGTCGACGAGCGTATTCTCATTGTTGTCCATCCCGTCCGACGCGAGAGCCGGCCCGTCGGGATCGAGGGCGCTGCGCCCGGACGCGATCACGATGTACCGACCCCAGCCGGCGACCGGAAGGCCCGGCGGGCCGATATAATTCAAGGACTCGGCCGGATACGCCATCCGATGGACACCCTCCGTGATGCCGGCCTCGGCCGCATAGAGCGCCTGGGTCGCGGACATCTGGTTGCCGGCAATCTGCTTCTCGGACTTCGTCACAGCGACATAGGCCACGCCCGCCGTCGTGAGCACGAGGAGAACCAGAAGCGCGACGACCATCGCGTTTCCCGACTCCCGGTGGGTTTCTATCCCTAGCCCCGCGGGGCCTTTCGCCCCGCCTCTCACGATCCGCATGGCGTTCCTCTCCTTTTTCGTTATGGAAGTATCGTCGAAGAATATGGATTCAGATAGATCACGATGTCCCCGGTGCTCGCTCCCGTCGACGTGCCGGCCACGATGTCGGGCACGGGATCGTCACCGAGGCGGTCCTGCGAGCATTCGAGGCGACCGATGGACAGCGCGTTCACGGCGCCGCCCGCGTTGGCGTCGGACCAGCTCTGGAGGGCGGGGATGATGTTGCCCGACGCGGCCGACGGGTTGCAGAAGAAAGCCTGAACCGCTGGCGGCGTGCCGCCTCCGGCTCCGGCGGTGCCAACCACAATGTCGTTGTTCGTGCTGGCGTAGACGAGCGGTCCGAGCGCGAGCGCGGTCGCTGGGCCCAGCGTCCCGACCTCGTCCTGCTTGGTGAGCGCGCCCGCCATGGTCCCGTTGTTGTGCCAGAACTCCACCTTGCCGGCGGCCGCGGCGCTCTTCACCGCGACCACGACGTCCGGACGGCTGTCGGCATCCATGAGGGCAGTACCGATCCCGTAGACCGAGCCGCCGACCGCGGTGCTGTATACGGTCGTGAAGCGCGGAGAGATCGCGGTGTTGTTGAAGAAGATGTCGGCGCTCCCTTGTTTGTCATTGGCGTCGCTGTCGGTCTTGGTCCCTACCACGATGTCGAGATAGCCGTCGCCGTTCATGTCCGCCACCGAGACGCTCCGGCATTCGCCGCTCGCGGTGTAGACATCCAGCGAGCTCGAGTGGGTGTAGACGCCTATGGCGCTTCCCCACCAGACCTCCACCTTGCCATTTCGAGCGGAGGTCCTGGTTCCGAGCACGACGTCCGGATGGCCATCCCTGTTGAGATCGCCGAGCGCGACGCCCTTCACTTCGCCGGTGCCCGGGTTGTCGTAGTAGCTTCCGTTCGGGGTCGTCGGGTTGCCTACCGCGCCGATCTTTCCGGGCGTATCGCCGACGCCGCCGAAGGCCTGGTTCTGCCACACCTGGAACCGCCCAGTGCCCGTGCCGCTGATGAGGCCGGCCACCACGTCGTTCGCGGCCGCGGCCGAGATGTCGACGTTACCCGCCGCGAGGGCCGCCACGTCATAGGAGGCGTTGCCCATATAGCTCTGAGTGGCCTGGTAGTAGCGACCGCCGGTGTATTTGCCAGGCTGCCCGTTCCACCAGACGCGGATGTTGGCCACGCCGCTCGCCTTGGTGCCGACCACGATGTCGAGGTCATGCTGGCCGTTCACCGTCGTGGCGGACCCTTCCGACGCGTCGCTCTCGTTCAGATCCGTGACCACCATCGAGAGCACCCGGTCGGTGGCGAGATGGATCGGCGGCTGGCTGGCGGGAAGGCCCGTGCCCGTGCCGGTACCCGTGCCCGTACCCGTGCCGCTGCCCGTGCCCGTGCCCGTGCCGGTGCCTGTGCCTGTGGCGGTGCCCGTGCCCGTCCCGGTCCCCGTCGCGCCGGTGTTCACGGCGTAGGCCGCGTTGGCCTCAGCAAGGAAGGGGAAGTTGCGCGGCTCGACGGAGGTCGCCACCTGCACCCGGTCGTAGGATCCGCTGTTGATGTTCTTCTGCTTGGTCTCGGTAACCATGTTCACGACGACGGTCTTCACCGCGCTCTTCACTCCCGGCGCGGGCGGCTTGCCCAGATCGGCGTTGCTTACGGTCTTCCCGTAGAAGACTCCAGATGGATCGTCCGACGTGCCCGCTTTCAGCTCGAGGGCGACGGCGGCCGAGCTCCGGTACGAGAAGATCGGAACGTTCTTGGCGGTGACGGCGTCCGCGGTCCGCTGCGTGAGACCGTAGGCCACGATTTCGCCTGTTCCGGCGGTGGGTGTCGCGAGCGAGTCACCCGAGGTTCCGACCTTGCGCCGCAGCACGAAGTCATAGGGGTTCGGGCTCGAGGCGACGATCGGGTCGCTCACGTTCGGGTCGAGGAAGTAGGTGATCACTTCGCCCATGTCGATCTTCCGGTTCCCGTTCAGATCGAGGGCGAACGTGACCCGGTACTGCGATCCGGTGACGATGGCGGGTTGCACGCTAGGGTCCACGCCGTAACCGGCGGACCGCAGCTCGCGCGCGATCAGATCCACCCCGCTACGGGCGTTCTGCGTCGCCTCGGCGAGCTCGATCCCCACCTGCTGGGATTTCTCTCCGCGGACGTAGATCGAATAGATGGAGCCGATCACGACCGCGAAAATGACCAAGGCCACCATCATTTCCACCAGTGTGAAGCCTGAGCTGCGCACGTCGCGTTCGGTATTCACGGTTCCACCTCGTTTGCGGGCTCCCTGCCCCATCACTGGGTCACGTAACTGCTCAACTGAGCCGTCTGGTTGCCATGCGAATCGATCCAGGTCGACGTGACGTCGATTTTCTTGCACCCGGCCATCGGCACCGAATCGGTCACCGTCCAGGTCCGGGTGAACACGGATGTCGTGTCGGAAAAGGTGCCCGCCGTCAGGACCGCGTACGGCGTCCCTTTGAGGTCTTCCAGCTTCACCTGCGCGGCCATGAGGCCGGACGTGAGCACGCGGCTCTGGGTAATACCCCGCGTTCCCGCCGGGATCATTGCGGCGACCGCCATGATCCCGATCGCGAGGAACGTCAAGGCAAACAGGACCTCGATCAGACTGAATCCAAGGGCCCGCCCAGGGCGACGCGTCTCCACGATCGCGCTCGATTCCATCTCAGGTCCGGTCATTGAATCGTCACCATTCCCGTCGGGCGGATAATCGAGATGTTCCTCGAATACCCGTCGGAGTTCGAGTAAATGAACGTGAACGACTGGCTCGCGCTGCCGTCCGGATTGAACGTCGTCCAAAACGATCCCATCGGGTTCGTGGCCGACTGCGTGGCAGTAATCCAGCCCGGCATGGTCTGAGGCGACGCGAATTTCTCACCAAAGACATAAATAAAGTCGCTGTTGTCGTCATCCCACCAGCCGAAGTTCCTCGCGAACGGGTCGTACCAGATGCGATAGGCGTTGTTCTCGGTTATGGCGCGCTGCCTTGCCACGCGCAGCATGGACGCGGTGACCTGCACCTGGTTGTTCAGATCCAAGCTGCGCATGAATTTGTTGAAGCCTGGGAGGGCGACGGCGGTCATGATTCCGAAGATCACCATGACGACCGTCAGCTCCACCAGCGTGAAGCCGGCATCGTGACGGCGTCTTATCTCCGTTTTCGCCCGGAAGTCGGACATAGCAAATACCTCCTGACCCAGAACACCCATTCGTAGGTCTAGAACGCAAGGGACATGCCAGGACTCAAGTCGCGCTCCGGTGCCGCGCTACGCCGACTCAAGCGCTTCCGAGCGTGGCATTCATCAGCCGCATGGCTCGTTTCAGCCAGGTCCGAGGAGGAGCGGGGCGCGGAATTCTTTGCAGATTGCACCACCGTCAAGGCAGGAACGATCGGTACAGCCGGAAGAGCGAATCCCCATAGAGGCAGAGCGCGATCGCGGCGGGCGCCAGGAATGTTCCAAACGGAATCGCGGTGCGTCGCGAGCCCTTGCCGAGCGCGATGAGCAGGATTCCAAAGACCGAGCCCGCGAGCGAGGCGAGGAAGATCGCGCCGAAGACGCCGCCGACTCCCAGGAAGGCGCCCATCATCGCGGCGAGCTTGACGTCGCCCCCTCCCATCCCTGGCACGCTCGTGGCGCATTCGTAGAGGGTGCCCACCAGCCACAGGCTCACGCCTCCGCAGAGAGCCCCCAAGAGAGCCGCCGCCAGCCCGGGGGGCGCGAATAGGCTCGCGGCCAGACCCAGTCCCACGCCCGGGATCGTGACGACGTCGGGGATCGTTCGCGTATCGAGATCGATCCACGCGATCGCGAGAAGGGCCAGGAGGAACGCGGCCTGAGGCACCAGCAGCAGAGGATCCCCCACCCTCCGGACGAGCAACCAGAGCAGGAGGCCCGACAGAAGCTCGACGACCGGATAACGCCACGAGATCTTCCGCCGGCAATGACGGCATCGGCCGCGAAGGATCACGAACGAGAGGACCGGCACGTTGTCCCAGGGGTGGATCCGCTTCTTACATCGGGGGCAGCGCGACGGAGGGGTCACGATGGACTCCCCGCGGGGCAGCCTCGCGATCACGACGTTGAGGAAACTCCCGAGGACGAGCCCGAGCGCGAACGCCGATGCCTGGATGAAGTGCTCGGGGTTCATCAGATCGCCCCCAATCGCCGGAGCTCGCGCTGGGCGACCTCCTGCATGTATTTGTTCCCGGTCGCCAGCACGTGTTTCCACAGGAGGATTGCCATTCCCGTGTTCCCGGCACGCTGATTGGCGAACGCCGCAAAGCGCTCGACGTACTCCTCGTGGCCCGGCATACGGCTGGCCAACGTGAAGTAGTGCGCCGCGGAGGCGGCGTCGTGCCGGCAGACGTAGTGGAGAAATCCGATCTCGAACGCGATCTTCCAATCGGAGGGGTTGGCGCGCAGGCCGCGCTGCAGGAGCTCCAGCCCGCGCTCGGGCCTCTTCATTTCCTGCGCGAGCACGAACGCTCCGAAGACGTACGGCTGGACGAATCGCGGATCCAGCTCCGTAACGATATCCATCACGTGCCCGATCATCTCGAACTTCTGGTCCGAGAGCCGGTGCTCGCCGTAATACTGAATGCCGCGCAGCCACGCGACATCCGCCGCGGCGGTCTCATACCCGAGCGTCGCCTGGCGTACCATGAACCCCGAGGGATAGTAGAGAAGCTCCTCCTCCCGGACCTTCTCAAGACGGGGCCGCGCGGCCAGGTGCACGAACGCCGCCGACGTCACGAAGAGCAACGCCAGCGCGAACCCCACGAGAAAGCCTCGATCGAGCCTGGCGATCAACGGAACTCCCGGCGCCGGAAGATGGTCCCGGCCAAGATCACGATCCCGCCCGCATAGAGCGCCCCGTACGCGAATGCGAACCCGAGCCGTTCCGGCTCCACGGCGATACCGTGCGCCACGAGCCCACGCGCGTTGAAGACGCCCAGGTGCGGAAGCGTCCAGTACACAGCTTCCGCGAGCGCCTGGACACCCACCGGAGCGCCTTGCGACGCGAAGTAGCGCAAGTCCTCGGCGAAATGCCCCGAGACCACGGCGGCGATCGCGAAGAAGGCGGTCAGCGCAGGCGTCGTGAACGAGGAGAACAACACGACGACCGCGGTCACGATCGAGAGCTCCATGACGCTGAGTCCGACGGCGCCGAAGACGGACCACGGCGTGGCACCGTACGCGACCGTCACGACCGCGGCTAGAATGCCGGCCATGGAGATCAGGAGCATGGATGTCGTGAACCAGAGTCCCAGGAATTTCCCAACGAGAAACTCTTCCCGGCGGATCGGCTTCGCGAGGATGGCGTAGACGGTCCGGCGCTCGAGCTCCTTGTGAAGGAGGCTCGACCCGAGGAAAACCGTGAGGAGCGTCGCCAGGATGCTGGATCCCGCGAGACCGAAATCGATCACCACCTTGCGCCCCTCCCCCAGCGCGAGCGGGGAGAGCGCCTGAGAGGCGATCACGAGCGCCAGGCCGAAGAGCGCCAGGATCAGGACGACCCGCTCACGCACGACCTCGCGGAGGGTGTTGCGCGCGATGGCAATGACGCGGCTCATGAGCGCCCCCCGCTTTCCCGTCCCGAGGCAGTCCCAACACCGTCGGCCTCGAGCACGCGCACGAAGTACTCTTCGAGGCTTTCCCGCCGCGGCTCGACGGATCGGATGAAGACCCGCTCCTCGGTCAGGGTGCGAAGGATCCCCTGAAGCGCTCCGGCGTCCAGGACCCTCACGACCCAGCGCGAACCGACGGAATCGACCCGGTGCCCTGCCTCGCGCAGAAGCGACATCCTCTGGTCGGGCAGCGCATCCGTTGTGATTTCCCACTCGAGCACGTCCGATTCGAGAATCGCCTTCACCGATCCCATCTCGAGGACTCGGCCACGATGGAGTATCGCGACGCGGTCGCAGAGCGGCTCGGTTTCCGCGAGCACGTGCGAGGTCATGAGAATCGTGGCGCCGCGGGCCCGCTCCTCCCTCAAGATGTGTTTCACGTCGGCGCGGCCGATCGGATCAAGCCCCGACATCGGCTCGTCCAGGACGAGGACTGCCGGCTCGTTCAGGAGCGCCTGGCAGAGTCCGAGACGCTGAGTCATCCCCTTCGAGAACCTGCGGAGCGCCTTTCGGCCGTGCACGCGAAGCCCCAGTCGCTCCAGGAGCGCCTCCGCGCGACGACGGACCGTCCGAGGCTCGATGCTGAAGAGCGAGCCCACGAGCCCCAGGTATTCCTCCGCCGTGAGGTGGTCGTAGAAGCAGGGATTCTCGGGAAGGTATCCCAGGCGCCTCCGCGCGGTGGGATCCTGGGGGTCGCGTCCTTCGAGCCGAATCGTCCCACGGGTGGGCCGGGTCAGTCCGAGGATCATCTTGATGGTGGAGGTCTTTCCAGCGCCGTTCGGTCCGAGAAGCCCGAAGATCTCGCCCGGCTCGAGGCTGAGCGAGACACCGTCCACGGCGGTGAACGGCTTCAACGTCATGGGGTCGCGGTAGACCTTGGAGACGCCATCCAACAGGATCGTCGGAAGCGGTTCCACTTCCCGCAATTGACTTCGGGCGGCCGCCTCGGCCGCCCAACCGGGCCTGCCGCGCGAGTCGTCCCGGTCTCGGCTCATGATCTCGAAATCCCCCCGGAGTATTCGAACCTCGTTCCACGCCCGCGAACCGCAAGTGCCATGCCACTCGCTGAAGACGGAGTCGCGGGCGCCTTGGTGCGGCTATCCTTCATAAAATGAAAAGGCGGCAGTCGCGTTGGAACGCGATCTGCCGCCCGGTACTTGATCGGCGATTAGCCGTTGGTCAACGAGAGCGGCAGGATCGCAGTCTTGCCGAAGCCCGTGATCGTGTAGCCGGTCGTCGTCGCGTTCGTCCCGAAACGACCGAGGGTCGCCGCGGCGCCAGCCCACGTCTCGGGGGCCTCGTTCGCGACACCCGTGAACGGATTTCTCGGCCAGTTACCGCTCGGCAGATTTGCCTGCACGAGCGCGGCGTTCGCCGCCACCGGGTAGGTACCCGTGTTCTTGACCGCGTAGTCTTCCACCGCCAGCTGGAAGCTGTGCATGTTCGCCTTCACGCTTGCTTCGCGTGCGCGGTCCTGCATGGCGATGAAGTTCGGAATCGCGATCGCTGCAAGAATCCCGATGATCACGACGACGATCATCAGCTCGATTAGCGTGAAACCTTTTTGATTGCGAAACATAGTTCCTCCGGTCCTTGATTAGCCGTTGGTTAACGAGAGCGGCAGGATCGCAGTCTTGCCGAAGCCCGTGATTGTGTAGCCGGTCGTGGTCGAGTTCGTCCCGAAACGACCGAGGGTCGCCGCGGCTCCAGCCCACGTCTCGGGGGCTTCATTCAGGACACCCGAGAACGGGTTTTTCGGCCAGTTACCGCCAGGGAAATTGCCCTGCACCAAAGCGGCATCTGCCGCCACCGGGTACGTCCCGCTGCTCTTCACCGCGAAGTCCTCGATCGCCAGCTGGAAGCTGTGCATGTTCGCCTTCACGCTTGCTTCGCGTGCGCGGTCCTGCATGGCGATGAAGTTGGGAATCGCGATCGCCGCAAGAATCCCGATGATCACGACAACGATCATCAGCTCGATGAGGGTGAAGCCCTTCGAGTTCCTCTCCATGGTGTTGCACCTCCCTTCAGGTCCCGCCATCCTTGACGTGATCAGCGTCCGTCCAACCTTACCGGACGAGATCAAAGCAACGGACATGCCACAGCGCAGCCCTGCCCCTTATGGGGAGGTTTCGCTTGCACTTCCGCGCGTGGCATGAACGGGGCTGGACTCCGGAGATGCGCGTTCCGCGCAGGATGCACGCGGGTCAACGTCCATTCTGCATATTGCATGATTCAACGTCGGGGCGATCAATTTGCGACCGCCTCACTCCGACAACATGCCCACGGTTTCCTTGAGCAACCCGTAGGAGATGAGCTTTCGGTAGAGTGTCGATGGATTGATTCCGAGGATTTCCGAGGCCCGTTTCTTCTGACCGCCGGTGTGGTGGAGCACCTTGAGGATGTACTCCCGCTCCAATTCCTCGAGAGTAAGATTGGGGTTATCGATGACCAGGCTGCCGCGGCCCTTGCCGCCCTGGATGACGCGCTCGGGGAGATCCTCGGGCGTGATGACGCCGTCGTCGGTCAGGATGACGGCCCGTTCGATCACGTTTTCGAGCTCCCGCACGTTCCCGGGCCAGTCGTAGACCATCAAGCAATCCCGCGCCTCCTTCGAGATCGCCTTCATCTCCTTTGGACCGGCGAGCTTCTTCAGGAAGTGATCCACCATTTCCTCGATGTCTTCCTTGCGCTCGCGCAGGGCCGGAAGGCGGATCTGGATGACGTTCAGACGATAGAAGAGATCGGCGCGGAAGCGCCCCTCCGCGACCGCCCGCTCCAGGTCGGCATTGGTCGCCGCGATCAAGCGGACGTCGATCTTCCTCGGTTTGGTGCCGCCGACCGGGATGATCTCCCTCTCCTGTAGCGCCCGGAGGAGCTTGACCTGCGTCGCGGGCAAGGTCTCCCCCACTTCGTCCAGGAAGAACGAGCCGCCTCCGGCGACCGCGAGGAGCCCCTCCTGGTCGCGCACCGCGCCCGTGAAGGACCCCTTCACGTGTCCGAACAAGTTGCTCTCGAGGAGGTCCTTGGGGAGGGCCCCGCAATTGATGGACACGAACGGTCCGTCGGCGCGCCGGCTCATATAATGGATGCGCTTCGCGATGAGCTCTTTGCCGGTTCCGCTGTCGCCTACGATGAGAATTGTCGAATCCGAATCGGCGACCTTTTCGACCAGCTTCAGGACCTTCTGGATCTGTTCGCTGTGCCCGATGATCTCCTTGGTGTCGTCGGTGCGCTTCAGCTGCCGCTTCAAATAGACGTTTTCCGACTGGACCCGGCGCATGGCGATCGCGTTCTTGATCACCAGGCGGATCTCGTCATTCTTCGCGCTCTTCTCGAGATACTGGTAGGCTCCCCGGTTGAGCGCCTCGATGGCGGATTTCTGCGACGCGAACGCGGTCCGGATCACGACCGGGATGCTCGGATCCAGCTTCTTGATACCGGACAGCACGCCCAGCCCGTCGATTTCACCCGGCATCTTGATGTCCGTCACGACGACGTCGAAATTTTCTTCCTCCGCCTTCTGGAGGGCGTCGCGTCCCGAGGTGGCCACGTGCACTTCGTATCCTTCCTTGGAGAGAAGGATCGAAAGAAACTGGACCATGCTCTCTTCGTCATCGACCACCAGAATTTTTTCGCCGCTCACCTGATCTACCTCGCTCGACAAGGGGTTACGCCGCGTGGGCGACGGTCCGCGCCGTGCTCGTTGCTCTCGGGATCCACACCCTCATGGTCGTTCCCGCTCCGAGACGGCTCTCAACCTCCATGGCGCCTCCATGGCGCTCCACGATCCGGTTGGCAATGGCAAGTCCCAGCCCGGTGCCACCCCGTTTCGTGGAGTAAAACGGCTCGAAAATCAGCTCGATTTCCGGCGTCGGGATACCGATCCCGTTGTCCTGAACTTCGACACAGACCAAGGATGGCGACATCTCGTGCGACCTGGCGGCCGGTTTCTCCCGCCGGGCATCGATCCGCACCTCGACCCGTCCGTCCGCCTCGACCGCCTCGAGCGCATTCAGGATCAGATTCATCAGCACCTGCCTCATCTGCTCGGAATCAACGTGCACCGTTACATCTCCGCCCTGCCCCGTGAGACGCAGGGTCTTGCCATCCGCGCTTGGATGACGCTGAGCGACATCAACCGTGTCCTTGAGCAGCGCGTCCAGATCCAGCGTCTCGCACTTGAGCGGCCGCTCGCGCGCATAGTCGAGCAGCTCGCGGATGAAATTGTCGAGGCGCTCCGATTCCCTCACGATCAGGTCCAGGAGCCTCGCGTTCTCGCCCTTGACCTTGAGCTCACGCTGCAGAACCTCGACCGAACCGCTGATCGGGTTCAGGCAATTTCGGATCTCGTGGGCGATCCCGGCCGAGAGCTCTCCGATCGCCGCGAGGGTCTCGCGACGGCGGATCCGCTCTTCCAGGGCCCGCACGTCGGAGAGATCCTGGAACAGGCCGATCACCCCACGCCGCCTCCCGTCCGGGTCGCGCAAGAGGCTTGTCGACATGCCGAGCGGCACCTTCGTTCCGTTCGGTCTCACGATCGAGATCGCCACGCGGCTCCCCTCGGTTCCTTGCTCGAGCGCCTCACGGAGGCGCTCCGTGAATTCCTTGAGGCCCGGCCCGAATGCGTCCAC
>Ga0209470_1003500_pt1 | contig 10783 bp, 7 predicted proteins | sample GraSoiAngelo_125_FD_185882 | JGI IMG/M metagenome (GOLD analysis project Ga0209470, IMG submission 185882) | Grasslands soil microbial communities from the Angelo Coastal Reserve, California, USA - 14_0927_05_40cm (SPAdes) (version 2) | ecosystem: Environmental > Terrestrial > Soil > Grasslands ... | reverse complement strand
GAGGGTGAGCGGCGTCGAGCGGTTGCCCGGGCTCCCGGTCCCGCCCACTGTCAGATTGTAGACCCCGGGCGCCACGGCGGCCCCGACACCCACGGTGAGGGTCGAGTTGGTCCCGGTGGGCGCCGCTGGGTTGAACGACCCGGTGACGCCGCTGGGCGCGTTGCCCAAACTCAACGTCACCGCGCCGGTGAAATTCGTGCGCGTGATCGTGACGGTTGCGGTGCCGGTCGCGCCCTGTTCAACGGTGAGCTCGGCCGGTGTCAGCGACAGCGTGTAGTCTCCGGGCGCGCTCACCGTGAGGGTGAGCGGTGTCGAGCGGTTCCCCGGTGCGCCGGTCCCGTCCACAGTGAGGTTGTAGGTCCCGGCTGCCACCGCCGCTCCCACGCTCACCGTCAGCGTGGAGCTGGTCCCGGTGGGAGCTGCCGGATTGAACGATCCAGTGACCCCGGTGGGCGCGTTGCCGAGACTCAGCGTCACGGCGCCGGTGAAATTCGTGCGCGCAATCGTGACAGTCGTGGTGCCGGTCGCGCCCGGATCGACCGTGAGCGCCGCCGGCGAGAGCGACAGCGTGTAGTCCGGAGCCTCGCTCACCGTGAGGGTGAGCGGCGTGGAGCGGTTGCCAGGACTTCCGTTGCCGTTCACCGTCAGGTTGTAGACTCCGGTCGCCACAGCCGGCCCGACACTCACGGTGAGCGTGGAGCTGGTGCCCGTAGGTGTCGCGGGATCGAACGACCCCGTGACGCCGGCGGGCGCGCCGCCCAGACTCAGCGTCACCGCGCCGGTGAAGTTCGTGCGGGTGATCGTGACGGTCGTGGGACCGGTCGCGCCCTGCGCGATCGTGAGCGTGGCCGGTGAGAGCGACAGCGTGTAGTCCGGGGCTGCGCTCACGGTGAGGGTGAGCGGCGTGGAGCGGTTGCCCGGCGTGCCGGTCCCAGCCACCGTCAGGTTGTAGGTCCCTGGCAACACCGTCGCTCCGACGCTCATCGTGAGCGTCGAGCTCGTCCCGGTGGGGGCCGCCGGGTTGAACGACCCCGTGACGCCGGTGGGCGCGTTGCCCAAGCTCAGCGTCACGGCCCCGGTGAAGTTCGTGCGGGTGATGGTGACCGTCGTGTTACCGGTCGCGCCCTGGCCGATCGTGAGCGCCGCCGGCGTGAGCGACAGTGTGTAATCCGGAGCCGCGCTCACCGTGAGCGCGAGCGGCGTCGAGCGATTGCCTGGGGCGCCGGTCCCGTCGACCGTGAGGTTGTAGACCCCGGGCGCTACCGCCGCCCCGACGCTCACGGTGAGCGTAGCGGTGTTTCCCGTGGGCGCCGCCGGGTCGAACGCGCCAGTGAGCCCAGTGGGCGCGCCGCCCAGACTCAGCGTCACCGCGCCGGTGAAATTGGTGCGGGTGATCGTGACGGTCGTGGTGCCGGTCGCGCCCTGGGCAATCGTGAGCGCCGCCGGCGCGAGCGACAGCGAGTAGTCCGGCGCGGCGCTCACGGTCAGCGTGAGCGGCGTCGAGCGGTTGCCCGGGCTCCCGCTGCCATTCACCGTCAGGTTGTAGACCCCGGGCACTACCGTGGCTCCCACACTCACCGTGAGCGTCGCGCTGGTCCCGGTGGGTGCGGCTGGATTGAACGACCCGGTGACGCCAGTGGGCGCGCCGCCTAGACTCAGTGTCACGGCGTCGGTGAAGTTGGTGCGGGTGATGGTGACCGTCGTATTGCCGGTCGACCCTTGGACGATCGTGAGCGCCGCGGGCGCGAGCGACAGCGTGTAGTCGGCAGCTGGCCCGGTGCTTTCCTTAGTGCCGCAGCCAACCGCTACGGCGACACCGGCGACCAGAACGAGGCCGGAGCGCATCCAATGTTTCAGAACGGAGTCGCGCATGATTCCTCGGAAAGTCTGACTTGGTGGGATGGGCAAAGGGGGCCTGACGCCCGCCGCTCTTTCGCCTGAAGCACACAAAAAACCGGCCACGTGGGTGTCTCCCACTCAGCCGGTTTCGCGATTCGCTCCCCCCGAGGCATAGGCGAGCCACACGACATCGCGCCTTGGGGATCACAGCATCCGAGTTGCGTCGGAAGATGCCCCTCGGACAGCTGACCGCTAGGGCACCCCCCAGCTCCCCGCTGGCGAGCCGTTCCCTGCCACGTGTCCGCTGGTTGCATGGGCCGCTTCCCAAGTGATACTGTTACGAGGCCAGGGGTTACAGCCTCTGCCCCACCACCCGCCGGACACGGGAGCGGGGCGTCCATCCTGCATTGCGTGAGTCCGCAGGGAATGCCGTCATGACGCTTCGGAGCATCCGAACGGAGCACGGCTTAGAGGGCAGCGAGCTGGGAGCGTTGCTGGGCGATCGAAGCGCCCTGGACCATTTGTTCAGTGTGACCTACGAGGAGCTGCGGCGTCTCGCCTCGAGCGTTCGGCGCAGCGATCCGAACGCTTCGCTCAGTCCAACGACCCTGGTAAACGAGGCGTGGCTTAAGCTCCGGAACTCACCACGACTCGCCGGAGTCCCTCGCCTGCACTTCAAGCGGATCGCCGCGCGCGCCATGCGCCAAGTCTTGATCGAAGCCGCCCGGAGACGGAAGGCTCAAAAGCGGGGCGGGGAGGCACTGACGATCGTCACCTTCGAGGACGCACCCGATCCGACGCCGACCGGCGCGGACCAATTGCTGGGTCTCGATGCTGCCTTGCAGGAGCTCGCCCGGCTGCAGCCACGTCAGGCGCTGGTGGTCGAGAGCCGGTTCTTCGGCGGCTTCGACGTGGCGGAAAGCGCCGAGCTGCTCGGCGTATCCGAGGCCACCGTGCTGCGCGATTGGCGTGCCGCCAAGGCATGGCTGGCCCGCGAGCTGCGACGAGCGAGCTGATACCCGTCGATGAATGCCGCCCGCTGGGAACAGATCCAGGTCCTCTTTCATGAAGTGGCGGACCTGCCGGACCCCGCCCAACGGGCCTCGCTCGAAGCGCAATGCGCCGAGGACCCAGCGCTCATGACGGAGGTGCTGAGCCTCCTCGAGGAGGATGCCCGGGGCGACTCGCTGCTCGACCGCGACGCCGCCCACGTGGCTGCCGAGGTGCTCGATGAAGGAATCCCCCCCGCCCTCCTGGACCAGACGTTCGGGCCCTATCGGCTGAAGGAGGCGCTGGGCCAGGGAGGGATGGGTGTGGTGTACCTCGCCGAACGGGAAGACCTCGGTAGCGTCGCGGCCATCAAGATCCTGCGCGACGCTTGGCTGTCACCGGATCGCCGGGAACGCTTCGCCAGCGAGCAGCGGACCCTCGCCCAGCTCAATCATCCCGCGATCGCGCGGCTGTACGACGCCGACACTCTCCCCGACGGGACTCCCTGGTTCGTCATGGAGTACGTCGAAGGTGTCCCGTTGACCGAGTTCTGCGAGCACCATGCTTCCTCGATTCCCGAGCGGCTGCGTCTTTTCCGCGCGGTATGCGAGGCGGTCGAGCACGCCCACCGTCACCTGATCGTCCATCGCGACCTGAAGCCCTCGAACATCCTGGTCAAGCCGGATGGGAGCGTGAAGCTGCTCGACTTCGGCATCGCCAAGCAGCTCGAGAGCCTTGAAGGACCTGTGGATCGGACCCGCACCGGACTGCGGCTGATGACACCGGCCTACGCCGCACCCGAGCAGATCTTGGGCGACCCTGTCGGCATTCATACCGACATCTACACCCTCGGCGTTGTGCTGTATGAGTTGCTCACGGGACGGCTGCCGTTCGATTTGTCGAACCGGACGCCGGGCGAGGCCGAGACGGCCATTATCGAGCAGGGCCCGGAGCGGCCGTCGGGAGCCGCCAAGGAGAAGTCCATCAGCAGGCGAGCATGGGCGGATCTCGATGTGCTCTGTCTCACCGCGATGCACATCGAGCCTCAGCGGAGGTATCGAACCGTCGAGGCGCTGATCCGGGATATCGATCACTACCTCGCGGGCGAACCGCTCGAGGCCCGGCCGGACACGTTCGGCTACCGGCTGGGCAAGTACGTCCGGCGCAATTGGCGGCCGGTGTCCGCCGCGACCGCGTCTTTCATCGTCGTGATCGGTCTAGTCGTGTTCTACACGGTGCGGCTCGCGACGACGCGGAATGCCGCCGTCGCCGAGGCGGCGCGGACGCAGCGCATTCAGCACTTCATGCTGAACCTCTTTCAGGGCGGCGAGGAGGCGGTCGGGCCCGCGGACAGTCTGCGCGTCGTGACGCTGGTGGACCGGGGCGTGCGGGACGCGCAGAGCCTCGATGGGGAGCCCGCGGTGCAGGCCGAGCTGTACGAGACGCTGGGCAGCATCTACCAGAAACTCGGCAAGCTCGACCGGGCAGATTCACTGCTCCGCGCCGCCCTTGACCAACGCCGCTCGCTCTTCGGATCCGATGACGCCGAGGTCGCGAAGAGCCTGGTGGCACTGGGTCGCTTGCGGGTCGACCAGGCGGACTACAAGGAAGCGGAGCGGCTGATCCGAGAGGGGCTGGCGATTAGCGAGCGGCACCGTCCGCCGGGCGACCCGGCGATCGCCAGCGCCACGCTCGCGCTCGGGCAGGTGTTGGAGGAGAGCGGCAAGTATGATGAAGGAATCAAGGTGCTCGAGGAGGCTGTTCGGCTCCGCGGGATGGCGCCAGCCCAGCCCACTACGGAGCTGGCCGCGAGCATGCGCGAGTTGGCAAACACGCACTTCTACGCGGGGCACCTCGCGGTCGCCGATTCGCTGGATCGGCTCGTCCTCGCGCTGACGCGCAAACTCAACGGTGAACGGCACCCGCTCGTCGCCGAGGATCTGATCAACCTCGGCGCCGTCCAGCACGAGTGGGGGCATTACCAGGAAGCCGAGCGCTACTACCGGCAGGCGCTCGACATCACCCAGGCGTTTTATGGGCCGAGCCACTACAAGACCGCCGCTGGCCTCACCGTGCTGGGTCGGGCGCTCATCTTCCAGAAGCGGTACGACGACGCGATGCCGCTGTTCCACCGGGCGCTCGCCATACGAGAGCGTGTGTTCGGAAAGGTGCATCCACAGGTCGCGTCGACGCTCAACGAGATGGGAGGCATAGCGCTGGCGCGCGAAAAGTTCGGCGAAGCGGAGGCGCTCGCCAGCCGCGTGCTCGCCATCTATCGGACGGTCTACAGCGGTAAGCACAACCTGATTGGGACCGCATTGGCCAATCTGGCGAGTGTGTACATGGCGCAGCACCAGTACGCTCGCGCCGAGCCCGTGCTCCGGGAGGCGATCGGCGTCTTCACGGAGACTCAGGGCGCCGCGCACCTGAACACCGGCATCGCGCGCATCAAGCTGGGCCGGACTCTGCTCCGCCAACGTCGCTATGCGGAGGCGGCGAGAGAGACGCTCGCCGGGTACCAGATCCTGACCAAGCAGACCGATCCGGGGGTGAGCTGGTTGGTGGCCGCCCGGAAGGACCTGGTGGCGGCTTACGACTCGCTCGGCCAGGCTGAGAAGGCGGCGCAGTTTCGAGCGGAGCTGGCCGATACGGCGGGCAAAGCCGCCAACGCCGCCAAGCGGAATTGACGAACGGCGCACTGAACTAGGTGAACTGGGGCTGGAGGACTCGAACCTCCAACTTCCTAAGGCGACCGCTCAGCCCGTCCAGCGCGTATCGCCCAAGGATAACGACTTAGCTGACGGCCGTTCTCGCGGGAAAGGACGGAAAACGCCGAAATCGGACCCCGAAACCATCACGCGCCTCGGCGCCGTCGCTCTCCGCGAAGCGAGAGCCCCGGTGCACTTACCGCTCAGCCGCAGTCGCAACCGCTGGTTTATCGACCGCCTCTGACACCACCAGTCGGATCCACATCCCAGCGGCACCGTGACCCGGCACGGCGCAGAAGAGGAGGAAGGGACCGGCCTTCCCGGGCACGAAACGGACGTCGGCACCCTGTCCGGTCGAGAACCCCTGTTCAAGGCGGCCACTCGCAGCGTGCTCGAACGCCGGAGGCACTGGACCCATAGGGAGCGCCGCCGCCTCAGGAATCACCTCCACCGAGTGGGGCAGGTTCGGGTCCTCGTTCTTGAAGTGGAGGACCACGGTCCACCCCTGCGGTACCGTCAGTACCAGGCCACCGCGCCCGAACCCGTTGAAGTTCATGCCGCCATTGGCGTCGGTGAGGCCTGCGACGAGCTTGAAGTCGACGGTCTTGCTTGCGGCATCCGCGCGTAGCCAGGTCGGGTCGATCTTGCCGCCTTTGGCTGTCTGCGCGCGCGCGCCGACCGCCCCGAGGAGCAGCGCCCCGGCGAGGAGTAGCCTCCGTCCAACCGTTACGCAGGTGGGTCGCATATCAAACAGTCTCCCTCGCTGAGGACGACGCTCGCCGCTAGTACAGCAGCCACGTCAGGATGTACAGCGTGTTGTTATCGCTCGCCCGGCGCCCGAACCCATCGTAATTGCTCGAGCTGCCGTTGAACTGATCGTACGCAACGTACTGGAATTGCAGCCGCAGGTTCTGCCAGGGCATCACGTCGACCTCGGCGATCAGGCCGTCATTCTTGGGGCTGCCGGTACGACTCCCCACCACGGGCGCCGGGGCGTAGAGCAAGGTGTCGCTCGTGCCGGTCGTGACGAACGGCGCGAGGGTGAACGCGTACCGCGTGCCGATGTGGTACATGGCGTCCATTCGGAACGTGCGCAGCGTGTTCGTGGGGTTCGCCGCGCCCCCGGCGGTCCAGGTCTGTTTCTCGTGGATCCACGTGCCGTCGAGAGTGAAACTATTCGACCCGAACGAGTGCATGTAGGCGAGGTCCACCGCCACATCGGTGAATCGATTGGTCGGCCCTGCGACACCGGCCGGATAGACGCTCGCCGCGATCCCGTAGGTACCGACGGACAGGTAGTTCTGGCCCCACACGTTAGGGAACGCGACCCGCCAGTACGGCGCGGCGCCACTGATCACCCCTGTGGCCGTCGAGTCTAGCGGACGTTGTATGCCGAGGGGCGCGGAGCGATAGGCACCGAATTCCCCGTAGACTCGATCGTTCCACATCGTGTACGCCGTCAGTCCAGCCACTTGCTGCCCGAGCGTGCCGTCGATGAGCGTGGCCGCGCCCGGCGCCGGAGCCACAGCCGAGCTGCCGTAGGGGAAGCCCCAGGCGGGTGTGCTGTTCCAGACGTCCTGCACCGTGGGGTTGTTGTTCACGCTCAGGCCGAAGGTCGCCCGCTTGGAGAGGACGCTCCCATGGGTCGCGAAGCGAAAGTCCGCGTTGTCGACTCCGATTTGACCGCTCTGCGGATCGAACGTCACTTGCAGGAAGCCACCCACGTGCGGCGTGATCTCACCCCCCGTGAATACGCTCAACTGGTCGGGAAACAGCACCGTGCCATTCTGGGTGCCGGGGAGCGCCTTCTTGGTGCTGGTGTACGACGTTTGGAACATCAAGGACACCGGTGCCACCAGGTTGAGCAGCAGGCTCTGTTGACCCTCGGGGTTCTTGCCCTCGAGGGATTCGCTCCTCCGGAACACGTAGCCGTTGAGCTTAAAGGCCCGTCCCGTGGGCGTGAGCTCCGGGAAATGAGTGTGGCAGGCACTGCAGGCCAGGCCGGTCTGGCGGGCATAGGTGGGGGTGAGGTGAGTCGCGGAGTGGACGTATGCGCTTGCGTACACGATCAACGCTTCGCGGGCGCCTGCTCGATCGCGTCCGCCATGGTCAGCGACGGCCGACCGCGCACCGCCCGTGATCAGCGTGCAGATGATGAGGAAGACCGTCCCGATGTGGCGTGACATAACTGCTCCTGGTCCGAAGTTGGAACTCCGTCTGCAGGGAACAGTTTGCCACGCGTAGGGAAGGCCAGACGTGAAGGCCGCATGAAGAGATCTTCACGCGAGGCGGGGTGTGCCTTCAATACTTCGATTGCATGTACTCCACGCCCGTCGCGACCGCCGTGCGCCAGGCTCCCTCTACAGCGGGCGTGAACTCATGGTCGTATTGCTTCACGGTGTCGATCAGGCTGTCGATGAACAGCGGATAGAGCGCGGGATCGATGGCGAGGTCTCGCCGGCTGTGCCGGTCGGCCACGCGCGCAAGAATCGTGGGCTCGCCGTCCGGCTGCGCGGGAAAGTTCAGCAGCAGGCCGAAGGCGTGACGCAGCAACCGGTGCTGCCGATCGAAGTCGGTCTTGGCGAACATGGGTCGAGCGGCCGGGCAGAGCGTGAAGAACCGCCGGTAGAACGCCTCGAAGAATTCCGGCGCCACAGAGCACCGGGCGTAGCTGGCTTTCGCCCGGGCGGCCGCCTCCTGGTCGGTCATGCAGTCCCCGCGCAGGAGTGGGCGGCACAGCGCACCAGCGTGCGACGGAGCGAGCGCTTCACGAGTCCACCCGATCCGGTGTCGCCAACCGGAACCCCACCCCGCGCACGGTGTGGATCACCTCCACGCCGGCCGCGTCCTTTAGCTTGCGGCGCAAGTTCCCCACGTGCACGTCCACCACGTTGCTTTCGGGGTCGAACTGCATGTCCCAGACCTTCTCCAGGAGCTCCGTCCGGCGGAGCACGTCCTCTGGCCGGAGCAGGAAGTGCTCGAGCAGCTGAAACTCCTTCGGGGTGAGATCGAGCCGCTTCCCATTGACGGTGGCTTTGTGCTTCAGACGATCCACCTGGACCGGCCCGTAGCTCAGCAGTTCGGTGCGTGAGGCGCCACCGCGGCGGACTAACGCCCGCACACGGGCAAGCAGCTCTTCGAACTTGAACGGCTTGGCGAGATAGTCGTCCGCGCCAGCGTCGAGCCCGCGCACCACATCTTCCGTTGCGTCGCGCGCTGTGAGCATCAAGATCGGTGTCTTGCTGCCCTCGCGCCGCAGCTCGGCGGCGATCTGCAGTCCCGTTTTCTTCGGGAGCATCACATCGAGCACGAGCAGATCATACTCGTACACGTGGGCGAGCATCGTCGCTTCGTCGCCATCCGGCGCGAGATCGACGGCGTAACCTTCTTCCCGCAAGCCCTGCTCGATGAATCCGGCAACTTTACGATCGTCCTCAACGACGAGAATCTTCATGATCAAGACACTAAGGGAGTGGAGTTCAACCGAGCCCAAAGGACGTCTGAAGAGATCTTCATGTTGACGGAGGCGCCAAGGGAAGGCTGAGGCTAAACGTGGCGCCCCGACCGACCACGCTCTCGACGGTCAACCGTCCTCCGAGTACCTCGGCTAATCGTCGGGAAACCGGGAGACCGAGTCCGGTCCCAACTCCAGAATGGGGGTCAAAGCGCTCGAACGGCTCGAAGATCCGCTCCTGCAGCTCCGTCGGGATCCCGGGTCCGTGGTCGCTGACCCGGAATGCCACCGCAGCCGGCTGAGGCTCAACCTGGACGGTGACAATGCCCCCCTCGGGGCTGTGCCGCACGGCGTTGGACAGCAGGTTCACGAGGATTTGCTCGAGCCGAACGGGGTCGGTGCGGAGAGTGGGCGGAGCGTCGGGACTGCGCTCGCCGAGTGCGATGCCCTTCGCCTCCGCCGCAGGGCGCACACCCGTGAGCGCGCGGTGCACTGAGTTGGGTACATCGACCTCGCGCCACACGGGACGCACCTTCCCAGCATCAAGGCGGGTGAGGTCCAAGAAGTTGTTCAGGAGCGTGATCGTCCGGTCGGCGCCCTCGTACACTTCGCGCCCCGCCTGCGCGATTGCCTCGGCGGACTTCCCCTTGACGAGCCGCTCTGCCCAGCCGTAGACGCCGGTGAGCGCGTTGCGCAGCTCGTGGTTCATCATCGCGAAGAACAAGTCCCGCTGGCGCTGCATGATGCGGACCTGGCCCAACAGGTCCTGGCTCGCCTCGTGGAGGCGTGCGTTTTCAATGGCTACTGCCGTACTCGCAGCGAGCAGTACCGCGATGGCTTCATCTTCGACATCGAACTCTTTCGCGCCGATCTTCTCCGTGAGGTAGAGGTTGCCGAACACCTCCCCGCGGCTCCGGATCGGCACTCCGAGGAACGACTTCATCGGCGGATGGTTGGGCGGGAAGCCATAGCGCTTCGGGTGACGATTGATGTCCGCCGAGCGGATCGGCTTTGGCTCCCGGATGACCAGGCCGAGCAGACCGCGGCCACGGGGCAGCTCGCCGATGCGCTCGCGCTCCACCTCTGAAAGGCCGGAAGTCACGAACTGACTCAGCGACTGGCGGTCTGGACCGAGCACCCCAAGCGCCGCATAGCGCGCTCCCACGACCTCTCGCGCTGAGTCCACAATCTGCTGCAGCACGCGCTCGAGCGAGTGCTCCGAGAAGATCGCGACCCCTGCCGAGAGAAGGGTCTCGAAGCGACGGCGCACCCGCGAGGCTTCCGTGGCTCTTCGTCGGGATGGCTGGGAAGGTCGTTTCTTCGGCAACCGAGCCTCGCTACTCGATGAGTGACCCGCTGGCCGGGAAGACTGTACAGTAAGGGGGAGGGCTCGCACTCGGAAGCCGACGTCGGAGGGTTCGAAGAGTCGGCGGCCCCTGATGTAAAACGAAGCGACGCCCGAGGGAGCCTCAGGCGCCGCCCTGGTTGACTGAGCGACTGCTAGTGCGCCATCGCCGCGACCTGCGGCGCCCCGACCCGGATCAGACCGACCGCGCCCTTGGCCGCGTCGGCAAAGGCGTGCGTCACGAACGCGTATACGCCCTCACCACTCGCGTCCTTGTCGAACACGGTCTCGAACACCGCCCCACCACCCGCCGGGACTCCATAGGTTTGCACGCTCGACAGCGCATGCTGCGGGTTTCCGTCCGGATACACCTTGTCGAACACGGTGCCGACGATGTGGAAGTCGCTCGTAAAGGTCGGCCCCGCGCTCACAACGAACAGGCGGACG
>Ga0209470_1003494_pt1 | contig 10798 bp, 8 predicted proteins | sample GraSoiAngelo_125_FD_185882 | JGI IMG/M metagenome (GOLD analysis project Ga0209470, IMG submission 185882) | Grasslands soil microbial communities from the Angelo Coastal Reserve, California, USA - 14_0927_05_40cm (SPAdes) (version 2) | ecosystem: Environmental > Terrestrial > Soil > Grasslands ... | reverse complement strand
ATCTCGAGGAAGACGGGCTCGGACCTCCTCCGCGGTCTCGCCATTGACCCCGCGATTCAACACGGTCCACTCGGGATGGGAGCGCATCATCCAAAAGGCGTACTGGCTCTCGGGATTCCCTTCCCCATTGGGAGGCGCCTCGAGCGGCGAGCGGAATCCGGGAGTCCCCGCGGTCGTCGAGTCGCCGAGGCCGACGATCGTCACGCCGGAAGGCGGCATCGAGAGGGAATCGGGAGCCGGCTTAACATGTTAACCAAATCGGGCCACGGGTTCGATTGGCGGATCGGGTTGGCGGAGTTCCCGCAAGAGCTATTTAGTCTCCGTCCCGGTCGCGGAACCGTCGGATTTCGAGCCTTCGACTCGGATCGACACGAGGAGGGTTGCCCGCGGCGCGGGACACGCTGAATCCGGACCGAATCCGGCGGAGATGCGTTCTCCTCCTTACGGTTGGTGCACTCGTCCTCCTCGCCGCCCAGGCCTCGCTCTCGCATGCTTCGGCCCAAGAGAAGGTCTACCATCTCGCGTCCAACGCAATCTCCCTCGACGTGGTCACGAATGGAGCGCTGCGGATCGAGGAACGCCTCACCTTCAGTTTCGACCTCGGGACGTTCTCGTTCGCGTATCGCGACATCCCCTGGCGGGGGTTCGACGACCTGGTGGACATCTCGGTCCTCGACGGAGCGCAGGTGCCGCTGAACTACAGCGTCTCGTTCGCGCCGCAGGCGACGGGGGATTGGCACATTCGATGGACCTTCCCTCTTGTGACCGCACCCGCAATCCAGACGTTCATCGTGCGGTACACGGTCACGAATGCGCTCCTCCAGCCCGCGAGCGCCCTGAACCGACTCGATTGGCAGGCGGTCGGCACCGGGTGGAGCGTGTTCACGGATAACCTCACGGTGGACGTCGTCCTGCCGGCAGGCATCGACGCGGCGCAGCTCGGGTACTCGCCGAACCCCTTCCGAATCTCGCAATCCGGGGGCCGGACGGACCTCACGTTCGGCGACACGAACCTCGCTCCCTTCATCTCGTATCGGGTCATCGTCGACTTCCCGAAGGTCCTCGATGTCCGCTTTGGGATCGCGAGGATCTCGCGGGAATCCCCGGTGGCGACCGCGACATTCACGTTCCTCGGTTTCGTCGGCGCCATGATCGGCCTCTGGGCCCTCCGGGGTCGCGAGCCGAAGGGCCGGCGCCCATCCGGGGACGCACCGATCCTGACGCCGCCCTCCGGACTCGAGCCCGAGGAGGTCGGATTCCTCCTACGGCAACACGTCGATGCCCCGGTCCTGCTCGCGACGCTCCTGAATCTCGCAAAGAAAGGGTATGTCGTCCTCCAGGGACCCGCCCACCCGGGCGGTTACGTGCTGGAAGAAAAGCAGATCGAGCTCACCGACAAAGCACGCTCGGTGGTCGCCGAGCCGGAAGGATGGAGCACGGAGCCACCTGCGTACCAGCGGACGCTCCTCCAGGCCATGGTCTCCCATCGAAATCGGATCGAGGCGATTCGATTCTCCGCAAAGATGCTCACCCGATCGATCGGGGACCGCCTCGCGGCGAGCGGCTTCCTGGCGGGGAGCCCTGCCCGGGTCCGACGCCGCTACGCCATCGCAACCATCGTGATCGGCACCGCCGCGCCGGTGCTCGTAGTCCTCGGGTATGTCGTGGCGGCGTTGTACAGCTACGTCGCGGTGAACGTGGGCCTGTTCATCGGGTCGTTCGCCATCGTGGGAATCGGCTACTACATGCCTCGCGCGACGGAAACGGGAGCGAAGGAGAAGGCCCGCTGGGAAGGGTTCCTCTCTCAGCTGCGCGATCGAATCGAGTCCCTCGCGCAATCGAGCCCGGAAGAGAGCGTCCGGCTGCTCGACGAAAACATGGCCTTCCTCCCCTTAGTCTCGAATCTCGAGATGTCCAGCTGGCTGAAGATTCTCGCGAACCAAATCCCCACGGTGCCGTACCGGCCATACTGGTACCAACCTACGGCTGAGATTTGGTATGTCCCATCTCGCAGCCCTGGGCAAACGTTCCCGGACGTGGGTGGGAGCCTCGCCCGCGATTTCGCCAGCTTCGCCAACTCGTTCGCGACCACGTTGGGCCACTTCCAGACGTACATGGCGCCGTCGGGAGGCGGCGCGGGCGGCGGAGGCGGCGGGGGAGGAGGCGGGGGCGGTGGCGGCGGAGGGGGCGGTGGCGGCGGTGGAGCCGGCTGAGGCTGCCACCCGTCCTGCCGTTGAGCCTTTAACCTGACGCGTCCCTCCAGGGATTCGATGGTCCGCGCGGTGAAGCCAACTCGAAAACGGGACGGTCGGCTCGGCCCACCCCAGGGCTACCCGAAGGACCCCGACAAGTACGGCGATCCAGCGAATTGGAAATATCCGGTGCACACGCCGTTCCATGCGCGCGCCGCGCGACGGTACTTCAACGAGCCGCGAAATCGGGCGAAGTACACGCCCGAGGAGCAGGCGTACATCGACAAGAAGATCAACGAGGCGCTCGAGCGGTTCGGCGTCGCGGTCAAGATCAAGGGCGGCGAGATCGAGGACGAGGCCGGCACGATCCAGGCCGACGTTCCGATGAACAAGGACATCGACAAGATGACCTTCGAAGAACTCCTGCAAGTCTTCCTCGGGACGAACCGCTTTGCGTCCGCAAAGGCGATCGATCCGTCCGTGGTCTCCGTAGACAAGGAAACGGATACCCTGCTGGCCGGCCGTGTGAAAGAATACTCGGTCCGGATCGACCGCCAGGAGAAACGGGTCGAACACGATTGCGTCGACTTCAGGACCAATCGCGCGACCGGGCGGCTGATGTGCAAACACCTCGGGGCGTTCCTCATGCGAGTCGACCGTGGGAAGGCGACCCACTTGTTGCGCGACTTGTTGCGGGAGCGGGACCACTGGACGTTCGAATGAAGACGAATCGGGTCCGTCGTGCTCGGCCAATGTTTATGGCGTTTGCCAACCATCCGCTCCGGGGGGTTCGTTCGGTGGCCGGAGGAGTCGTGCGTCGACGCATCTTCGAACTTGTCGGAGTGTTGGCGGTCGTCGGGCTCATGGCGGCAGGATCTCCCGCTTCCGCGATCACCTGGGGGACGATCGACACGACCCACCCGAACGTCGGCGCGATCCTCATCGTGCGTTCGGACGGAAGCGTCGGCGAGTTCTGCTCTGGGACGCTCGTATCGGCGCGCGTCTTCCTGACCGCCGGCCACTGCACCGACGCGCTCACGGCGTTCGGGATTCCCGCGAGCCGGCTCCGGATCAGCTTCGCGTCGAACCTGTTCGCGGAGGGAGCCGTTCGTCTCGCCGTGAGCGGGTATCAGACTCATCCGGAGTACCACTGGGGACCCACGTCGAATCCGCACGACCTCGGGGTCATCATCCTCGAGGATGCCGAGGAAGGGGTTTCGTTCGGCGTGCCGGCGCCGGCGGGCTACCTCGACGATCTCGCGACCGCCGGTTCGATCCAGGGCGCGACCTTCATTAACGTGGGATACGGCGACAACCAGGACTTCGTCGTCACGGGAGACCGTCAGATCTCCACTTCGAGCTTCCGAAACCTGCACGACGCATGGCTCTACATGTCGCAGAACATCCACCATGGAGATGGGGGCACATGCTTCGGCGACTCGGGCGGACCCACGTTCTTCGTTGACCCGTCGTCCCATGCCGAGTACATCGTCGCGGTGACGAGCTGGGGAGACAGCGTGTGCAAGTCGACGAACAACAATTACCGCGTGGACCTGGAGAGCTCTCGGTCGTTCATCGAAGACATGATCGCGTCGAACCCGTAGACGATCGGCCTAGAGGCGGCTGAAGTCCGCCTCGCGGTCTTTCTTCCGCGCTTCGCGCTCCTCCGCCTTGGGGAGTGGCGCGTCGCAGCCTGGGCAGTTGCCTCCGGCGTCCACGCAGCCCTTGCACAGCCACGCTCCGCATGCGTGCCGTTCGACTCCAGGCGCGTGATGCGGTCCGCACTTCGCCGGCGGAGCGTCCTCGACCGTTTTCGCGGGGGTCTTCGGCGCCGGGGCTCGCTTCGCCACCGCGGCCGGCTTGTCGTCAACTTCGACCTCCGGTTCGGCGGTCACGTGCGGCCTCGATTTCTTCCGCTTGATCTCCTGCGCCCCGCGGGTCGAGATCTTGTAGCCGCCGCCTTCGAAGATCTTGAGGGAGACCTCGAGCTTCTTCGCTTCGAACGGTCCCAGGTGGAGCTCCTTCGCCAGGTCGACGAGATTCCATTCTTCCTTCGGGAGATCCATCGCCTGCCGGATCAGGTCGTCGTTGTGCCACTCCGACGTCGGCTCGAGCGGCGCATCGCGGACCCAGTCGATGTAGCCCCAGATCGTCCGGGCCTCTTCCAGATCGACGTGGGGCAGGACCGCGCTGACGTCCGTGAGGCGCAACGCGTTCAGGTTCTGCGCGTTCTCGACGGTCCGCAGCACGGCGGCCCCGACCGCCTCGTACTTCCGCAGGTCGTCCGCCTCGATCCGATCGGGGGCGAGGGGAGCCGGCTCGTTGACGAACGCGATGACCTCGTCGAGCTGCTCGAGCGGGACGGAGCAGTACCGGAATACCTCGTCCCGCGTCGCGGGCCGCGCCAAGTGTTTCTCGAACCGCACGACGGCTTCCGCGAAGCCCTCAATCTTCGCCACGTGGATCCGTTCCTCCGCGGTCTTCTTGCCGGATTGCGCCGGCTCGTACGCGGGGTCGAGGGCGAGTGCCGCGTCGAAGGACCGGAGCGCGTCGTCGAAACGCTTCAGGTGGACGAGGGCGAGGCCCTTGCTGTTCCAGGTGAGTTTGTCGCGGGCGTCCAGGCGCAACGCCTCGTCGTACGATTGGACCGCGGCGTCGAATTCGCCGGCCCGTTCCTCCGCGAAGCCTCGCATGTACCAGAGCGCCTTGTCGGTCGGGCGGGCGACCGTCGCGTGGGCGAGCGCGTCCGCGGCGGCGGGGAACTCTTCGACCTTCACATGGAGGAGACCTTTGCCTCGCCAGGCATCGCCGAATTCCGGATGGGACTCGATCGCGGAGTCGAAGGCGGTGAACGCCTCGGCGTTCCGGCTGAGCGCCTCGTATGCCTCGCCCTTCCATGTCAGCACGCCCGCATCCGTTGGATTTGCCTTCAGGACGAAGTCGAAGCAGGGGAGCGCGTCCGCGGCATGTCCGGTCCGCAAGAGGCACAGCCCTTTCGTGCGGTACGCGTCGTAGTGGTTCGGATCCTTCTGGAAGACGACCGCGAGGAGCGAGAGCGCGTCGTCGAAGTGCGACTCGTGGGCGAGGCACATCGCCTTGCCGCTCAGGAAGTCGAGGTGGTTGGGCTCGAGGATCAGCCCGTCCTCGAATGCCTTCAGGGCTTCGGGGACGCGGCCGAGGTCGAACAGGATTCGCCCCTTTGCCGCGAGGGCGCCCCGGTCCCCCGGGTTCAGGTTCAGGGACTGATCGTACGCGGTGAGCGCGTCTTGCGTGCGCCCGAGTCGTCCGAAGAGCGCGCCTTTCGCGTTCCATGTCCGACGGTCCATCGGGTCCACGCGGACCGCCCGGTCCAAGGCTTCGATGGCGGCGTCCGGCTTACCGCTGCTTTCGAGGGCAGCCGCCAGCTCACGCAGCGCGTCCGTGTCGCGCGAATCGATCTCGAGCAGCCGCTCGCCTACGTCGGCCGCGGCCTTGAACGAATGTTGTGCCGTCAAGAGGTCGCGCTTGAGCCGCAGGAAATCGGCGTGGTCCGGCGCGACCGAGGCAGCCTTCGTGATCGCCGCTAGGGCATCCTTCGCATCGCCCGCGGCCTTTGCGAGGCGTGCGCGTCGCGCCCATGCGTTCGCGTCTTTCGGGTCCGCCACGGTCAGGCGAACGCTCACGTCGAATGCATCCTTCGTCCGTCGGAGCGCCTCGAGCGCCCCGCTCAGCCCGGCGAGCGCCGTCGTCTCTTTCGGATTCTTGGCGAGGACGGTCTCGTACACCGCGAGGGCTTCCTCGTATCGATGGAGCTCCGTCAAGCACGCGCCCTGTTTCAGCAGGGCCGGGACCATCGTCGGATCGAGCGTCGCCGCTTTGCCGTACGCGGCCGCGGCCTCCTCGTAACGCTTGAGCCAGTGCAGCGCGGTCCCCTTGCCGAGCCACGCCTTCGCGTGATTCGCGTCGAGCGCGAGGGTTCGGTCGAACGCCGCGACGGCCTGCTCGTAGCGCTTCTCCCCTTCGAGGGCGAGGCCGAAGAGGTACCAGCCTTTCACGTCGCCCGTCGCGTACCGCGTCGCTCGATCGAGGCAGTCGATCGCGTCCGCGAAGGCATTGAGCCGGTAATGCGCCCGCCCTTTCTCGTACCACAAGCTCGGGGACGCCGGGTTCGCCTCGATGGCGATGTCAAACGCCTTCACCGAATCGGCGTAGCGTCCGAGGGAGAACAAGAGAGCGGCCTTTCGGGCCGACGCGTCCGCGTTCCGGGGATCGAGCCGGAGCACGGTGTCGAACGCGGTCAGCGCGTCCTCCGGCTGATTCAGAGACTGATGGGCCTCTCCCCGCGCGGTCCAGGTGCCGGCGTCCGCGGGATCTTTCTGGAGGATCGCCTCGCACGTCCGGAGGAGGACCTTCGCGTTCTTGGAGTGTCGCAGGGCGTCTCGCTGGCCGCGAAGGGCATCGAGATCGTCCGGGGCGGCCACCCGGAGGCGCTCGAACGTCGTGTATGCCTCCTCGGGCTTGCCGAGCGCGAGGAGGGCTCGACCCTTGTCTTTCAGGGCCCGGGGATGGTGCGGTTGGATCGCGAGGATCGCGTCGCACGCGACGACGAGATCGGACCAACGCTCGGTGCGGAGGAGCAGATCCCGCTTCGCCTCGAGGCCGTCGTAGGAGCGGGGTTCGACGGCCAGGAAGCCGTCCAGAGCCGCGAGGGCTTCCTCCCGGCGGTTCAGTTGGATGCACGCGTGCGCCTTCGCGTACAGCGCTCCCGCGTGCCGGGGCTCCAGGGACACGACTTTCGACGCCTCCTTGACGATGTCGTCCCATCGGGCCAGAGAGCGAAGCGCCTCCAGCCGACCGACGCGGGGGGCGAGGGTCTTCGGCGTGAGACCGATCGCGCGGTCGTACGAGCCGACCGCATCGATGCTCCGACCAATCTTGCGCAGCAACTCCGCCCGGCTGGTCCACGCGGCCGCGTCTCCGTCGCGCTGGCGGAGCGCCTCGTCGTAGGACCGCAACGCTTCGTCGTTCTGGTTCGAGGAGCCGAGGACGTCTCCCCGGAACCGCCACGCGTCCGGGTCATACGGGTCCAGTTGGATCACGCGGTCGAGGCATCGGACGGCCCGCTGCGGCTCGCCCGCGGCGAGGTACGTGAGCGATTTTCCCTCCAGGGCCTCCTTGCATTCCGAGTTGATCCGGAGGGCGCGGTCGAACGCCGACTGCGCCTCGTCCAGCTCGTTCCTCCGGCGGTGCGCCTCTCCGGTCCGCACCCAGAGTTCGGCGTCGTCCGGCACCAGAGCGAGGACGCGCCGATAGCCCTCGACGTCGTCGGGATCGAGGTTCACGACCTGCATGTATGCGCGGATCGCCTCGGGCCGCTGCTCCAAGGCGACGTGGGCGTCTCCCTTCCGCTCCCAGAGGTCCTTGGCCTTCGGATCGACGCGCAATCCGGCATCGTAGTAGCCGAGCGCGTCCGATGCGCGCTCTTGCGTGAGCAGGATGTCGCCCTGCAGGCCGAGGGCTCGCAGATTCCCTCCGTTCGCCGCGAGCGCGTGGGTGGCCGCCGTCTGCGCGGACTCGATCCGACCGACGCGCAGGAGTCCCGAGCCGACGGCCGCATAGGCCTCCTGGAATTCCTCGATTCGCGCCGCCGGCTCTTGCGCCTCGAGAACCTCGAGGGCCTTGGTGAATGCAATCGCCGCGCGCTTTTGCGCGTCCGTTTCGAGAGCGGCGAAACCGGACTGGGCGAATCGGTTCGCCTTGTCGAGCACCCGTCCTTCTCGATCGAGGAGACCTTGGAAGAGGGCCATCCCTATCATCCCATCCCGCGGGGCGCGGTCAATTCGGGGCCGCGTCGGACAAGTGGCCGACATGGAAAGTCGATGACTTATAGATATCGCCAAGGGCCCCGCGCCTGGACAATCGGTCCGTTCGTCAACACCTCGTTCGCTGTGACAATCGCGCTAAGTACGGGCGAGAGAGTTTCGGGCTGACAATTGTCAGACGGGATGGAACGATGGCACGCAGAGGAGTGGAGCGGCCCAACCCGACAAAACTCCGAAAGGAAACGCGGGAGTGGCTCACGAAGCAGACGATCCCGAACGCCCGGCGGATTGCACGGGATCTGGAAAGTGAAGGCGAGGACGTGCACGATCTCCTCGCGGCGATCGATGAGCTTGAGGCACTCCTGAAAGAGGGCTCCACAAAAGCCAAACTGTGACCCGAGGAAGGACTCAAGTATTCGCGGTCGAGTCTCCTAACCGAGCGTGGGTAGTCTAGCGGTAGAACTTGGGCCTTCCAAGCCCAAAGCGCGGGTTCGACTCCCGCCCCACGCACTGGATCGTGCGACGGAAAAATAGGGGGACCGGCGGAGTCGTGGAGGCGACCCTCTCCGCCGATCGGTGGGATGGATGGGTTGTGAGCGTTAGCCGTCGTCGTCGGACACGTCGAAGTCGAGCGAGCATCCGTACGAGGCGTAGACGTCCTGCCAGCTCTGATCTTCTCCCGCGTACATCTCGTTCACCGGAGCCATCATTGCCGCGCTTGCCACGGTGGTCCAAAAGTCCCCGCGGTATAAGACGCGGCAGAGGGGAGAGGTGTGCGAAAGTACTCGGGCTGGCGGGGTGAAAGTATCCAGCCGCAATTCATGCGAGATACTCAGCGCTCGGCGCAAGACACATCAGCGGCGCGGCAATTACCGTCCGGGGTGCTTGCTTGCTCATTCCCCGGTCGAACGGCCCAACAGACCGACTCCTCCTGGCGTTTGGGGCAATTACGCTGCTGATTGTCGCCACTTGGACCACGGTCGCGTATGCAATCGAGCTGCTGAGAGTCAACGTATCAGGTGACCCCTTCATTCTCGCCTCCGTAGTCATCCCGAGCGCCGGTCCTACCGCCCTGCTCCTTCTGGTTGGATGGGGAATCCAGAGGTACCGAAGACAACCGTACGCCTTGTTCGTTGGATTCGTCGTCTTGGTCCTTTTTGGCTGGACCACGGGTTTGGCGGCGAACCTCTGGATCTTTTTCGGATTTCGATCCGGTGGCGTGCCGCCGTTCACGAGCCTCTTCATCTTATTCGCCGTCGCTGGAATCGCTCATCTGGTCGGTCTCTTCCTCCTGCTGCTCCTCGCCCTGCTCCGCAGAGCATCGGGGCCGATCCCGGAACCGACCAGCGCCCCACCCGTCGATTCGAATCTCTGAGATGCGTCAGCGAGTCGTGAGCCATTCGAAGGCGTGGTTTGCGACGAACGCCGCCGCGATTCCGAGGGGGAGGAACGCGAGTCCTGCTTCGCCGACCCACGCGAGCCACGCGGCAAACAGGATGACCGCGAGGATCATGACCATCAGAAGCCGCGGCGGAATCGTCTCGACGAAGACGACGAGGAGGCCGAGGAAGAGCAAGAACACGACGAGGGCGTAGAGGGCTGCCGCGGTCAGGTCCGGGATCAGCGCCATCCGCGGCGCCGATATCGCGGCTCCCCATAACCTTATGGAGGTGCGTCGACGACATGGCGGACGTGGACCGCTTCGCCGCGCCGGAAGTCGACCATCTCCCGAGCGCCGAGCCGCGCGGTGCCGACGGCGCGCACTTCCTTCCGATGGCGCACGACGACCTCGTCTCCCGGTCGAATCTCGGGTGCTGCGTCGACCGCACCGACAGCGAAGATGTTGCCCTTCGGGAGGAAGTCCTCGATCTCGACCCAGTACCGGTCCGCGTCGGAGAGGATCGCACCGCCCGCGAGTGTCAACGACAGCATCCCTCGGCGCGTGTACATCGCGACCTGCCCGCCCTCGCGAATCACGCGGACATCCGGCATCCGACCTCGGAACGGTGCGGCGTTCACGAGCCCGAGCCCCGCATCGCCGAACTGGAAGCGAGCGATGTTCGACATTTCCTCGGCGAAGCGAAGGCCTTTCGGGACTCGTGCGGAGGACGAGGTGGCCACGCTCAACGCTTGGGTCAGGGACGCGAGCGACTCGTCAGACGTGGGCCGCTCTTTCGCGGTGAAGAACGCGTCCGGGACGGCCGCTTTGACGATGGGGGCTTCCGAGCCCAGATGGGCCACGACCGTCTCGTACCGATTCGCAGCGAGAAACGCGCGCAGATCGTCGGTGACCATCGCGCCCTCGTCACGACTCCAATCTCCCGTCACCGGAATGTCGTACGCTCCGGCGGGATAGAACCGCTCGAGCTCGCGGGGAATGAGGCCGAGAGGCGATGTGACGATGACCTCGTGGACGGCGGCCGGATTCGCACTCGCCAGGACCGCATCGCGAAATCGGCGGTGGCTACGGCTCGTCGAATACGGCTTGCGGGCGGAGCATGGGAGCAACAGGAGCACCGAAGTCGAAGGCGGCTTGGCATACCGTTCCCGAATCCGCCGACGAAATCGGATGATCTCCGGTCGGGCGAGCGACTCAGGGGCGTACGCGAGCATCTCGCCCCCGGCCACGGACGTATACGATTCGACCAGGTCGTATTCCCGAAGATCGAGATGCCGGATGACGGCCGTGTTCCATGGAATGTTCGCGAGACGACGCTCCGCCAGTTCTCGCAGGCGACCGTGCACCAAGTGATTCCGAACGAGGAGCAGCTCGCGGTAGAGCGCCCGATCATTGTGGGCTTGGAG
>Ga0209470_1003482_pt1 | contig 10830 bp, 8 predicted proteins | sample GraSoiAngelo_125_FD_185882 | JGI IMG/M metagenome (GOLD analysis project Ga0209470, IMG submission 185882) | Grasslands soil microbial communities from the Angelo Coastal Reserve, California, USA - 14_0927_05_40cm (SPAdes) (version 2) | ecosystem: Environmental > Terrestrial > Soil > Grasslands ... | reverse complement strand
CGACGAATGGGCTCGTATCCGGACACATCCAGCCGTCGGCGCGGACCTTGTGTCCCGCCTGCCGATGCTGCGCAACATAGGTCCGATCGTCCTGTCGCACCATGAACGGTACGACGGGACGGGTTATCCGGCGGGCCTCGTTCGCGATGAGATTCCGCTCGGCGCACGCATCATTGCCGTCGCCGACGCCTATGAAGCGATGACGTCGATGCGACCCTACCGGGGCGCGGTCACGACGGGAGACGCGATACGGGAGCTGCGCGCGGCCGCCGGGACCCAGCTCGATCCCGACATCGTCGAGCGATTCGTCGAAGTCATCGAAGAGAAGCAGAGACCAGTAACAGCCCAAGACAGCGTGGCCGCGCCGGTGCCGACCTGAGCTTGACGATCGCGCAAACGTGGTCCCTCGTTTTGGTCGGCTGCGTCACGCGAACGTGTGACGCGCGAGGGACAGACACGGGGCACTGAGCGGCCTAAGGTCGGGGCATGCGCCGCACACTTCTCCTGGCGTCCGTCCTGCTCGCCGTCGTCGCGGCGCCAGTGGCGGCGGACGACGATCGCACGCATTTCCGACGCACCACGCCGCGGGCGACCCTCGAGCAGGACGATGGTGTCTTCACCCTCGGCGTTCCGAGCGGTCGCGCCTGGGGCATCGAGAGCGAGCTGCGTCCGCTGCCAGCGGAGCGAGCGCTCGCGGTGCGCCTCGTCGTCGCGGACGACGAGGTCCGCGAGGCCTTCGCTCGGGTCGCGTACTACGCAAGCGCGACCGGACGGCCCCGCCAGATCGCCATCGTCGACAGCGAGGCCGTCGCGGCAGGCGAAGGGCGCCTCCTCTTCGTGGCGCTTGACCCGCCGCCCGGCGCGGTGGCCTACCGGATTCGCGTGCTGGCGCGCCTGCGAGCCGGCTCCGAGCGCTCGCAGGACGCGGCGATCCAAGCGCGTGTGAGCCTGGTCGACCGGGCGGCGACGCACTTCGGCTCCCTGTTCTCACGCCTGCTGCCTGACGGCCCGTGACATAAACTCCAACGTCTATGGCGACCGTCACCTACGACCACGTCAACAAGAAGTTCGGAGAGACCAGCGCGGTCAAGGACCTGAACCTCGCGGTCCGCGACGAGGAGTTCCTCGTGCTGGTCGGCCCCTCGGGCTGCGGCAAGACCACCGCGCTGCGGATGCTCGCCGGTCTGGAAGAGCAGACCACCGGCGACATCTTCATCGGCGAACGCCGCGTGAACGACGTCGCGCCCAAGGACCGCGACATCGCCATGGTCTTCCAGAACTACGCGCTGTATCCGCACATGAGCGTCTACGACAACATCGCATTCGGCCTCAAACTGCGCAGCGTCCCCAAGCCCGAGATCGAGCGGCGGGTGAACGAGGTGGCCGAGATGCTCTCGATCGGGCAGCTGCTGAAGCGCAAGCCGAAGGAGCTTTCGGGTGGTCAGCGACAGCGAGTCGCCGTCGGCCGCGCGATCGCTCGGGAGCCCGCGGTCTTCCTGATGGACGAGCCGCTGTCGAACCTCGACGCGAAGCTGCGTATCCAGACGCGCGCGATGTTGCAGAAGCTCCATCAGCGTCTTCGTCGCACGACCATCTACGTGACGCACGATCAGGTCGAAGCCATGACGATGGGCGACCGCATCGCCGTGATGAGCGCGGGCGAGCTCCAGCAGCTGGACACACCGGAGAATCTTCACGAGCGCCCGAACAATCTCTTCGTCGCGGGCTTCATCGGATCTCCGTCGATGAACTTCTTCGACGCGAAGATCGTTGGCGGCGGGGGTGGCGCGACCGCCGATGCCGGCTTCTTCCGCGCGCCGGTGAAGGGCCAGGCCGCCGAAGCGGCCGGCCGCGAGGTGGTGCTGGGGGTCCGGCCCGAAGACATCGATGACCTCGCCAACGCGCAGCAGAACGGACATCTGCCCGTTGAAGCTCGTGTGGAAGTCGTGGAATTCCTCGGTAACGAGCTGCAGCTTCAGCTATCGGCGGACGGACAGACCTTCGTCGCGCGCGTCTCCACCAACACCCAGACGCGCCCCGGCGCGATGTTGCGGGTCGGGTTCAACCTGAAGAAACTGCACGTGTTCGACAAGGCGACTCAGATCGCGCTCAGATGACGCTTCGCGGAAGTGTTCAGGACTTCCCCTTACGGGCTGTCCTGGACCTGCTCGGGCAGACAAAGAAGACCGGCGAGCTGCAACTGCGAGCGGACGATCGGGTCGGCGCTCTCGGTATCGCCGGAGGCCGCGTCGTGACCGCGGTGTTCGCCGAGGAGGAGCCACTGCTCGCGCTCGGCGCCATCTTCGCGCTCGAGGGCGCCGAGTTCGAGTTCACGCCCTGGGATGACGCGCCGCCCTCGAACCTGGAGGGCACGCTCGACGAGCTGCTGCGCAAGGCCGACCAGGCGAAGAAGCAGGCTGAGGAAGCGCGCCGAAAGGCCGAGGCCGAGCGGGAAGCCGCGCGAAAGAAAGCGGAAGAAGAGAGGGAAGCGGAACGCAAACGCCTCGAGGAGCTCCGTGCTCTGATCCCCAGCGACGACCTGGCGTTCCGCCTCTCCGAGCGCGCCGTCGATCAAGGTGCGGTCACGCTCACATCCGAGCGTTGGCGCGTCGTGCTCGCGGTGAACGGAGATCGCGATCTGAACGCCGTCGCCGCGATGCTCCATCTCGATCACGACGCCGCGCTCTCGACGCTCGCCGCTCTCGTGCGCGATGGGGTCATCGAGATCGTTCCGCAGGCCGCCGCGGCACCGCCGCCAGCGTACGAGCCCCCGGTGTCCGAGCCGGAGCCGACCGCGCCAGCGTCCGAGCCCGCGCCGATGTACGAGGCGCCGCCGTCGTACGAGTCGCATGCGGACACGTTCGCGAGTCCCGCGCAGGAATTCACGATGCCCGAGCCCACGCCCGCACCTGAGATCCCGGCAGCGACTCAGGACTGGATCACGCCGGATCAGGCCGTGCCGGATCAGGACTGGAGGATGACCCCGAGCGAGAGCGGGCCCGTGCCCATCTCCGAGGTCGCTCCGCAGTGGGGCCGGGCGACCGAGACGCCGGCGCCGGCGCCCGAATGGATCGCGCCGCCGATCGCCGACACGCCGCCTGCCTTCGACGATCGCCTCAGCGCACTCTCCGGGATCTTCGGTCCGGCTCCGACGGAGCCAGAGCACCCCGCGGCGGCGGAGCCGTCGGGCAACTCGTGGGCGCCGACGGCCGCCCCCGACCAGTGGGGCACCAAAGCACCGCCGGCCCCAACGGCGGATCGTTGGACCGCGCCACCGGCGCCCGCGACCCCCGCGGCGTCCGACGATCCGTGGGGCACGCCGCCGTCGTCCGCTCCGGTCCGCGACTCGTGGGCACCTCCCGCCGAAGCGCCACCACCCGCAAAAGATGCGTGGAGTGCACCAGCGCCGGCGCAGAACACGCAGAACACCTGGACCGCTCCGTCGCCGAGCGCGACGTCCGCCGACCCATGGGGAAGCCCCGCGAGTGCGGACCCGCGCGCCCGGGCGCTCCGTATCCCCGAACCCGCGACGCCACCGGTCGAGGAATGGAGCCCGCCGCCGTCGGCAGCGCCCGAGAAGAAGAAGCGCGGTCTGTTCGGTTTCGGCCGTGAGAAGCCGGCCCCGCCCCCGGTCGCAGGGATGCCGCTGCCGACCGCAGGCGTCGTCGGCAGTCGCGTCGGCATGCTCGCCGCACTCGCGAACACGCTCATCGCCGAATACAACAACGGTCAGTACGGCAAGAGCCGGGTCGAGGAGCGCATCGCCAACCTGCTGATGCGCGTCGACGAGCAGGCCGATCCGATCGATCGGCCGCTACCGATCGTCGACGACCGCATCGATGTCGAGGCGCTCGAGCGCGAGCACCTCGCCGACGCCCAGGCCCTTCCGTATCTGGCCCTCCTCGTCACTACGATCTTCGCCGACGCCGAGAAGACCTTCGGCAAGGACAAGGCGAAGAAGGGGTACAAGGCCGCGCAGAAGACCGTGCTGCTCGGTGACGCGAGCGCGCTGTCGACGCCGGAGCTCGCGGGCAAGCTTCCCAAGGTCTGAGCGACAACAGTTTCCTCGGCATCGATCTCGGCGGCACGCACATCCGCACGGTCATCGCGACGCTGGATGGCGACCATCACGAGATCGCGGCGCGCGATGAACGGCGCACGCCTCGCGACGGCGCCGACTCGGTCGTCCGCGCGATCGCGGATTCCGCCCGCGCGAGCGCACGCGAGGCGGGCCTGCCGCTTCACGAGCTCCTCGCCGCTGGTTGCTCCGCGCCGGGCCCGCTCGACCACCGCACCGGCTTGGTGCACGAGGCGCCGAACATCGTTGGATTCAAAGAGTTCGCCCTCGCCCCGCGGCTTTCCGACGCGCTCGACGGACTCACCGTTTTCCTCGACCGCGACACAGCGATGGCCGCCATCGCGGAGAGCGCGATCGGCGCAGCGCGCGGCGTGCGGGATTTCATCTACGTCACCGTGTCGACCGGCCTCGGCGGCTCGATCGTGAGCGGAGGCCGGATGCTGCGCGGCGCGACGAACACGGCAGGCGAGATCGGGCATTGGCCCGTCGCGTTCCAGCTCGACCCGTCCCGCGACGCGGGGGCCGATCTGCCGCGCTGCGGCTGCGGCTCCTTCGGCTGCGCGGAATCGTTCGCCGCAGGCCGCAACGTGGCAGACGCGTACGGGGTCGCGGACGCCGCGGCGGTCTTCGACGCGGCGGCCCGCGGCGATGCCCGTGCGTCGACGATCGTCACGCGCGCCGAGCGGGCGCTCGCCAATCTCGCCGTGGGCCTCGTGAACGTGCTGAACCCCGCGCTCATCGTGGTCGGCGGATCGATCGCGGACAACCAGCCGGGCCATGTGCTCGAACCGATGCGCCGCGCGATCGCCGAGCGCGCGTTCCGTGCGCCGGCGGCGGCGGTGCGCGTCGTGCCGGCCGCGCTCGGCGGCGAGGTCGGCATGATCGGTGCTGTGTTCGCGGCCCGGGAGCGCCTGTCGGGGCGAGGAGAGTGGTTCCTTTAGTCTCACGTCACAAGGGGGGTCAGCCATGGGTGTGCGCATCGGCATCAACGGTTTTGGGCGTATCGGCCGCCTGTTCCTGAAGGCCGTCCTCGAGCGTCATCCGGACCTCGACATCGTCGCCGTGAACGATCTCGCCGATCCCAAGATGAACGCGCATCTCTTCAAGCACGACAGCAACTACGGGAACTTCAAAGGCGACGTTTCCGCGACGGCCGATGCGATCGTCATCAACGGCCACAGCGTTAAGGTGCTGCAGGACCGCGACCCCGGGAAGCTCCCCTGGAAGGCGCTCGCCGTCGACATCGTGATCGAGTCAACGGGTTTCTTTACCGATGCGACGAAGGCGAAAGCGCACCTCGACGCCGGAGCGAAGTACGTGATCATCTCGGCGCCGGCGAAGAACGAGGACAAGACGATCGTCCTTGGCGTGAACGAGGAGGAGTTTGACCCCGAAAAGCACCACATCATCTCCAACGCCTCGTGCACGACGAACGGGCTCGCACCCGTGGCGAAGGTACTGAACGACGAGTTCGGCATCGAGAAGGGCTTCCTCACCACGATCCACTCGTATACGAACTCGCAGAAAGTCCTCGACGTCGTGTCCGACGATCCACGCGACGCGCGCTCAGCGGCGGAGAACATCGTGCCTCACGACACCGGCGCGGCGAAGGCAGTAGCGCTCGTGATCCCCGAGCTCAAAGGCAAGTTCACCGGTATGGCCTTCCGGGTTCCCACACCGACGGTCTCGGTGGTGGACTTCGTCGCCACCGTGAAGCGGGAGGTGACGAAGGAGGAGGTCAACGCCGCGTTCAAGCGAGCCTCCACGGGCGACCTGAAGGGGATCATGGCGTACACCGATGAGCCACTCGTCTCGAGCGACCTCAAGGGAGACGAGCACTCGACGATCGTGAGCGGCATCGACACGATCGCGCTCGGGAATATGGTCAAGGTCATCTCCTGGTACGACAACGAGTGGGGATACGCCTGCCGTCTTGCTGACATCACTGCATTCGTTGCGTCGAAGATGCGGGTGCCGGCCGCCGCTGGCGCGCGGTAATTGGCGGGCTTCGCGAAGAGGACGATCCGGGACGTCGATCCGTCCGGGAAGAAGGTCCTCGTCCGCGTCGATTTCAACGTCCCGCTCGCCGACGGTGCGGTCGCCGACGACACGCGCATCCGGGCGGCGCTCCCGACGATCACGTACCTCCTCGAGCGCGGCGCGGCTATCGCGCTTTGTTCGCATCTCGGGCGCCCGAAGGGCCCCGAGCCGAAGCAGAGCCTTCGCCCGGTAGCACGGCGCCTCGGCGAGCTCCTCGGACGTGAGCTTCCGCTACTGCCCGACTCGGTCGGGCCTGCGGTGCGTGACGTCGTGGGCAAGCTGCGGCCCGGCGAGGTCGTCCTGCTCGAGAACGTGCGCTTCCATCCCGAGGAAGAGAAGAACGATCTCGCGTTCGCGAAGGAGCTCGCACGCGGCTACGACCTGTACGTGAACGACGCGTTCGGCGCCGCGCATCGTGCTCACGCGTCGACCGAAGGCGTCGCGCGGATCCTCCCGGCGCACGCCGGCCTCCTCCTCGAGAAGGAGCTGCTCGCGCTCGGCGGTCTGGTCGAAAGCCCGCAGCGCCCGTTCCTCGCGATCATCGGCGGCGCGAAGGTGAGCACGAAGATCGACGTGCTCCGAGCGCTCCTCGCGCGCGTCGATGCGCTCGCGATCGGCGGTGGCATGGCGAACACCTTCCTCCTCGCGACGGGCTGCAAGATCGGCCGCTCGCTCGCGGAGCCGGACCGTGCTGGCGAGGCCAGCGCGATCCTCGACGACGCGAAAGCGCAGGGAAAGCGCGTGCTGCTTCCGGACGACGTGCTCTGCGCTCCGTCGGGCGATGACGACGGCGCGCGCCGCGCGACGGTGAAGAAGGTCGACGACGTCCCCGACGATCAGTCGATCGTCGATGTCGGCCCGCGCACCATCGAGCTGTACGCCACGGAGATCCGCCGCGCGAAGACGATCTTCTGGAACGGACCGCTCGGCGTCTTTGAGATCCCGACATTCGCGACGGGCACGAAACGTGTCGCGGAGCTGCTCGCCGCCAGCGGAGCGGTGACCGTCGTCGGCGGCGGAGAATCGGTGCAGGCGGTGGAGGAGCTCGGCCTCGCCGACAGGATGACGCATGTCTCGACCGGGGGCGGCGCCTCGCTGGAGCTCATCGAAGGTAAAACGCTGCCCGGCGTAGCCGCGATCCCGGACCGGTAGCGCATGGGAGAGAGGTGATGCCTGAGACGACGATCGAGATGATGCGTGGCCGCGAGATCCTGGACTCGCGTGGCGACCCAACTGTCGCGGTGGACGTCATCCTCACCGACGGTTCCCGCGGGACCGCGATGGTGCCGTCGGGTGCATCGACCGGCGCCCACGAGGCCGTCGAGCTCCGCGACGGCGACAAGGCTCGCTACCGCGGCAAGGGCGTCCGAAAAGCGGTGAGCAACGTCGACGATGTCATCGCCCCGGAGCTCATCGGTGAGGACGCCGCGGACCAGACCGCGATCGACAGGCTCCTGCTCGAGCTCGACGGCACGCCGAACAAGGCGAAGCTCGGTGCGAACGCGATCCTGGGTGTCTCGCTCGCGTGCGCTCGCGCCGCCGCGAACGCCGTCGGCCTGCCGCTGTACCGCTACCTCGGCGGCCCGCTCGCGCGCACGCTGCCGGTGCCGCTCATGAACATCCTCAACGGCGGCAAACACGCGATCGGCTCCGCCGACATGCAGGAGTACATGGTCGCGCCCATCGGCGCGACGTCATTCCGGGAAGCGGTGCGCGCCGGCGCAGAGGTGTTCCACGCGCTCAAGGCGATCCTGCACGACCGCGGGATGGGTACCGGCGTCGGCGACGAGGGCGGCTTCGCGCCGGCCGGACTGAAGGACAACGAGGAACCGATCCGCCTCGTCCTCGAGGCGATTGACAAAGCGGGCTATCGCGCGGGCGAGGACATCGCGATCGCACTCGATCCGGCGGCGACCGAGCTTTACGCGGACGGCAAGTACGCGCTCGCGCGCGAGAAGGCCACGCTCGATGCCGCAGCCATGACCGACCGGTATGCAAGTTGGCGCGCGAAGTATCCGCTGGTGTCGATCGAGGACGGCCTCGCGGAGGACGACTGGGCCGGCTGGAAGCATCTCACGACGACGCTCGGCGACAAGCTGCAGCTCGTGGGCGACGACCTCTTCGTCACGAACATCGAGCGCATCCGGCGCGGCGTCACGGAAGGCGTGGCCAACGCGGTGCTGATCAAGCTGAATCAGATCGGCACGCTCTCCGAGACGATCGACGCTGTTGAGCTCGCCCATCGCTCGGGTTACGCGACCGTGATCTCGCATCGCTCCGGCGAGACCGAAGACACCACCATCGCCGACCTCGCCGTCGCGCTGAACAGCGGCCAGATCAAGACCGGCTCTCTCTCACGCAGCGAGCGCAATGCGAAGTACAACCGCCTGATGGAGATCGAGAACGAGCTGCAGGACGCGGCGCGCTACCCGGGCCGCGACGCGTTTCCGCGCTGGGGTCGCTAGGTGCGACAAGAAAAACTGCTTGTCTTGACAAGTATTCTCGCCGCGCCGTAGCCTCGCGCCATGGCGGTGCAGCGCAGGGCCGTGGGCGAGCCGATACATCTCGTCGAACCGCGGCAACGTGTCGGTCGCCTTCTGATGGGCGTGGCGCGTGAGCTGCGCACGGTCGTCGATCGTCAGGTCCAGCCGCTCGGGCTCACGATGCAGCAAGCGGAGCTCCTCGTCTGGACGCACCGGCAGCGCGGCGCCACCCCGACGCAGCTCACCGAGCTCCTTCTCACCGACGACGCCGGCGTTTCGCGCCTCGTCGATAGGCTCGAGGCGAAGGGGCTCATCACGCGGACGGTCCGCGGGCGGGATCGCCGATCGCGCGAGCTTCGGGTGACGCCTGCGGGCCGCGCGCTTGTGACGAGGCTCATGCGGTTTGCCGCGCGCGGCAACGAGAAGCTTCTTGTCGGCCTTTCAGCCCGGGAGACAGCCGAGCTGCGGCGGTTGCTCGAGCGCGTCTCGGAAAACCTGCGCAAGATGCCGCTCGACACTCCGTGAGCGGGCGTCTCGTGGCTTCGCTGTCCGCGCTCGGTGCGCGCGACATCGTCGTCGCCGGTGGCAAAGGTGCGAACCTCGGCGAGCTCATCCGCGCTGGTTTCCCCGTGCCGGACGGCTTCGTGATCACGACCGACGCATACGTCGATGCGGCCAGCGCCGCCGGCGTCGACCCGCGCGATCCCGTCGACGCGCGAGATCGCCTGACCTCGAAACCGGTGCCGGCGGAGATCGCGAGCGCGATACGTGACTCGTACCGCGCGCTCACTGGTCGGGTCGCGGTGCGCTCGTCCGCGACGGCGGAGGATCTGCCCGAGGCGAGCTTCGCGGGTCAGCAGGACACGATCCTCGACGTCGATGGCGAAGACGCGCTCCTCGACGCGGTGCGACGCTGCTGGGCCTCGCTCTGGAACGAGCGCGCGGTCGCGTATCGCGCGACGCACGAGGTCGACGAACAGGCGCTCCGCCTGGCGGTCGTTGTCCAGCGCATGGTCCCCGCGAGGATCGCGGGCGTCCTGTTCACGGCGGACCCGATCACCGGGCGACGCCGGCGCGCCGCGATCGACGCGGTGCGCGGCCTCGGAGAGCAGCTCGTCTCAGGCGCGGTGAATCCGGACCACTACCTCGTAGACGCGGGCACCGGCGCGGTGCTCGAGCGTCGCGGCGACATCCTCGACGACGTGCGCCTGCGTGAGCTCGCCGTCATCGGCGCCCGGATCGAAGCGCATTTCGGTACGCCACAGGACGTCGAGTGGGCGATCGACGCACAGAAGCTATGGATCGTCCAATCGCGGGATATCACCACGCTCTATCCGATCCCGGCCAGCGCGCCCGATCCCGATCGCGATCTGCGCGTCTACCTCTCGGTGAACGTCGCGCAGGGGGTTCTGCAGCCCTTCACGCCCATGGGCTCGCAGACCTTCCGGCTCATGAGCACGGCGCTCGCCTCCGCGGTCGGGCGGCATGTCGGGGATCCCACGGCGGGCGTGCCGGTCTTGGCGGAGTCCGGCATGCGCCTCTGGGTCGATCTCACCGGCCTCGTACGAAACTCCGCGACGCGCAAGGTCCCGGTTCGCGTCCTGTCGGTCATGGAGGCGCGGAGCTCGGGGATCTTTGCGAGGCTTCTGGAAGACCCGCGCCTCGCTCCGCGCGGAGGCTCGCGCCTGCGATCGCTCCTGCTGGGTCTGCGTGCCGTGGCGCACACCGGGGCGCCGCGGGTGGTGCTGCGCGCGCTGCTCCGGCCCGACGCGACGCGCGAGCGCTTGCTGCGTGAGGTGGACGAGATCGTGCGTCTCGACGCCGGCCCGCTCAACACGCCGGCGGAGAGGCTTGATGCGTTCGAGCGTCTGTTCCTTGTCTGGCCGCCGCGTATGTTCCCGAGGCTCGTCGCGATGGTCGCCGCCGGTTTCCTCTCCTACAACCTCGCCGGGCGGCTGCTCCGCGGCGTCGCGAGCGACGACGAGCTCCGGACGCTGCTGCGCGGTCTGCCGTACAACCCGACGACCCAGATGGATCTCGATCTCTGGGCCCTCGCCGTGCGGACCCGCGAAGACCCGCCGTCACGGTCGGCGCTCGCGGACCGCGAGCCGGCCGACCTCAGCGGGGCCTTCCGCCGCGGCGATCTGCCGTCCCTCCTGCAGCACGAGCTCGACACCTTCCTGGAGCGCTACGGGCACCGCGCGATCGCCGAGATCGACCTTGGTCTCC
>Ga0209470_1003479_pt1 | contig 10834 bp, 13 predicted proteins | sample GraSoiAngelo_125_FD_185882 | JGI IMG/M metagenome (GOLD analysis project Ga0209470, IMG submission 185882) | Grasslands soil microbial communities from the Angelo Coastal Reserve, California, USA - 14_0927_05_40cm (SPAdes) (version 2) | ecosystem: Environmental > Terrestrial > Soil > Grasslands ... | reverse complement strand
GCGGGGGGGGGGGCGGGGGGGCCCGCTGTTCATTTAGGCGTGCCGGCGGCAGAGTCGGCTTGCCTGAGCAGTCCGGCGAAGTCCCCGAGCTCGGGGAGGCCCAAGTCGGAGACCACCCAGTACCTGTAGTCTGCCGTGGCCCAGTGCAGCAGGTGATAGCCTTGCCGGGTGCGGGTCGAGGGACCGGCGGCCGTGCTACGCGCCGCGGGCCACAGGAAGACGTTGATCACGTGCTGACGCCGGCCGTACGCGAGCGCCGCCACTGTCCGCCCATCGACGTAATCGAGCCGACCTCCGAGGAGCGGATAGCCGCGCCCGGCGAAGTCGTACACGGGGGGCGAGAAGTCGAGCTTCCCGTTGAACCACGGCTTCACGGTGTGCTGATCCGATGAGAGCACGTCGGTCAAGTGGCCGGGCATGAGCGAGCGGATGTGGCTCGCGAGCACGTCATCGGTGAGCGTCTCCCCGGCCGCGCGCTGCAGCGCGAGGCGCCAGCTGCCGACGGCGACGCCGGCGAGTGACGCGGCCAGTGCCAGCGGGCGCCACAAGCGCAGCACCGCGAGGCGGCGCGGGACGCGCGCGGGCGCCGCCGCGCGGAGCGCCCCCCGCACGCGCTCGCGCAGGGCGGCTGGCGCCGGGAACGCCGGAACGCGTGCGGCGATCGCCGCGCGCAACGCGAGCCGTCCATCCCGGAACTGCGTGCACTGCGGGCACTGGGCGAGGTGGGCCTCGAGCTCGCGCGCGTCGGTCGCGGCGATCTCGCCATCGAGATAAGCGTCCAACTGGGCTTCGAAGCCCGGATGGGTCACGGTCAGCCTCCCTCCTCTTCACGCAGCGCCTGCTGGAGGCGGTTGCGGGCGCGCGACAGCCGCGACATCACCGTGCCGACCGGCACGCCCGCGACGTCGCTGATCTCCTTGTAGGACAGCCCTTCCAGCTCCCGCAACACGATCACCTCCCGGAATTCCGGCGCCAGGCGGTCGAGCGCACGACCGAGCGACTCCTTGGCGGCACTGCGGAGCACCTCCGCCTCCGGGTGCTCGTCCGCCACCGCATCGCTATGCTGCGCCTCGTCGAACTGGAGCACGACCGCATCGGGGCGCTCGCGGCGCCGCGAGCTGAAAGCGGTGTTGCGCACGATCGCGAGCAGCCAGGCGCGCGCGCTCGTCGCCTCCTCCCCGCGGAAGCCCTCGAAATACTTGAGCGCGCGCAGGCAGGCGTCCTGCACGACGTCTTCGGCGTCGTGCTCGTTTCGCGTCAGGTAGCGCGCCAGCGTGTACGCGGCATCCAGGTGCGGCAACACGACGGCTTCGAACCGCGCCAGCTCGTGTGACTCCACTCCGCCCTCAAGATGTCGCGTAGGCCTTCGGGAGAAGACTCCGCGGCGGCCGCGTTTATTCCCGCGGGAATACCCGCCCGGCGCGCGCGGTCTCTGGCATCGAACGACACTGCTGTCCCACTACTCGCAGGAGGAAGATCGCGTATGTCGCACTTACATGCCATTGCGGCCCGAAGCGGCGCAGGGCTGCTGCTCGGCGCCGTTGCGCTCGCCGCAACCCCCGCGCACCGCGTCCCGGGCGACCCGGCCGCGGTGAGCGCCAAGTTGTCCGAATGGAAGGTCGAGCTCTCGGAACGCACCATCGCCGCCGGGACCGTGACGTTCACCGTCGCGAACGTCGGCAGCATCCCGCACGCCTTCGAGGTCGAGGGCCAGGGAATCGAGCAGGAGACCGGCGTCATCCAGCCGGGGGCGAGCGCCACCCTGACGCTCACGCTCGGGCCCGGAACCTACGAGGTGTACTGCCCCGTGGGCGCGGACTCGCACAAGAAGCTCGGCATGGAAACGGACTTGAAGGTCGTGGCCGCGAAGGGCTCGGGCGCGTCGGGGTACGGCGCGTCCGAGATGAGCGGGTCCAACATGGCTCAGATGAGTGGCTCGCCGGCGCGGGGAGACAACGTGCAGGCGATTCGGGTGACCGGCGGCGGCCCCGTCATCCAGATCCTTCCCGGAGCGTTTCCCTTCCCGGACAGCGCCGCCCCGATCCTCAAGCAGTTCGGGGACGAGCGGGAGGGGCTCGAGTCACAGGTGAAAAACGGGCCCTACTCGAACAACGTGACCACGATCGCCGGTACCTTCACCTTTACCGCCTGGGACAAGGGCGCGGTGCGCGACTCGGTGGATGGGGTCGCCGAGTTCACGAGCCAGGACGGCGCCCGCTGGAAGCTGGTGCTGGACCGCGTCCAGACCAAGGACGTCCCGCATCACCCGCGCTTTGGCGGCGTGATCCTCGGGCTGTATTACCACGGCAACACGACGGTACACACGCCGCTCGTGCCCACGATCAAGAGTGCGGTCGCGCTGTGGGCGTTCGGGCACCTGTACAAGAACGGCGCGCTCGTGACCGACAACGCCATGGTGCACGTGATGCTGTTGTCCCGCACCCGGCGCGACGGGGACTTCGCCCTCGCCTGCTGGGATTGCTCCAAGAACAAGATCGAAGAGTTGCAGCTGCAAATCCTGCCCGGACCGGGCGAGCCGAAGTTCGACGCACCCGGCGGGTTCCTGTTCGTCAACTGGCAAAAGTCCAGCTCCGCGAAACCGGCGAGCTGAGGGAGATGATCCAATGCATGTACGCACAGCAGTCATCGGCATGATCGCCCTCGCGACACTCGCGGGTTGCGGCGGTTACACGGCGTCCGGCCCATACGGGGGCGGCGGCGGGGGCGGTGGGGGCGGTTACGGGGGCGGCGGTGGTGGCGGCGGCGGTGGCAGCGGGCCGGTCGGGTCCGTAACCGTGGGAAACAACGGACAAATCGTGTTCATCAGCGCCCACAACAGCACCGCGAACCCGGCGGTCGACACGGTGGCAGTTGGTGCGACCGTGACATGGACCTGGACCAACAACCAGGGCGTTTCCCACAGCGTCCAGTCTCAGGGATCGACCGCGTTTGCGAGCAGTCCGATCATGGGCGGCAACGGGCAGACGTACGCCGTCACGTTCAGCACGCCGGGCACCTATCAGTATGACTGCGCGGTGCACGGCACGGCGATGACCGGCACCATCGTGGTCCGCTAGGAGTTACGGTTGGGCCTCCGGATCTCGATCGGGATTCGGAGGCCAGTTCTTCACCTGCAACGAAACGAGACGGCGATGTTGCTGAACACGCGGGACTGGTCACACAGTCTCGCGTGTGCGTTTCGGGCCTGCTACATTTCAACCACAAGGAATCCGATGGCCTCCTCGACAGTTCCCGTCACCTCCCAGGTAGAGAGCGAATCTCGGACCAACGAGGCGTTTCCGCAGCTGACGCCCGAACAGCTCGCCCTTGTCGAGCCTCACGGCCGTCGCCGCCGGCTTGCGCAGGGCGAGGTCGTCGGCGAGCCGGGCCAGCCGGTGACGAAGATTTTCGTGGTCGTCTCGGGGCAGCTCGACGCCGTTACTCCGCTCCAAGCCTCGACCGAGTCCATGCCGAGGTTCACGCCCGGCATGTTCACCGGTGAGCGCTCGATCCTGTCGGGCGGCCGCTTTCTCGGCCGGATCTCGGCCACCGTGCCCACAGACGTGATCGAGGTGGAGCGCGACGAGCTGCTCAAGCTGATCCATACCAACACGGAGCTGAGTGACATATTTCTGCGGGCGTTCATCCTGCGCCGCGTGCAACTGTTCGATCGCGGCTACGGTGACGTGGTCGTGCTGGGATCGCAGCATTGTTCGGGGACGTTGCACATCCGCGAGTTCCTCACCCGCAACGGTCACCCACACTCGATGCGAGACCTGGATACCGACGCGGACAGTCAGGAGCTGCTGGACCAATTCCACCTGAGCGCGAACGACGTGCCCGTCGTGATCTGCCGCGGCAAGACGGTGCTCAAGAATCCGACGATTCAGAAGCTCGCCGATTGCTTGGGGCTGAACCCCACACTCGATCGCACGCAAATCTGGGACGTCGTGATCATCGGCGGCGGCCCCGCGGGGCTCAGTGCGGCGGTGTACGCCGCGTCGGAAGGACTGAACGCCCTCATCATCGAAGCCAATGCGCCCGGCGGGCAGGCCGGCACCAGCTCCAAGATCGAGAACTACCTCGGCTTCCCCTTCGGCATCTCGGGTCAAGAGCTGGCCGCGGCCGCCTACAATCAGGCGCAGAAGTTCGGCGCCAAGGTGTTGATCGCCAAGCGCGCGGTGCGACTCGGTTGCGACCGGAAGCCCTTCCGCGTGCTGCTCGATGGCGTGGACGGTGACGCGCTGCTCGCGCGCGCTGTCATCATCGCCACCGGCGTCGACTACCGGAAGCTGGCGATCGATAACCGGCATCGGTTCGAGAATGCAGGTGTGTATTACGCGGCGACGCAGATGGAGCGGCGGATGTGCGCCGACGATGCGGTGGCCGTCGTCGGGGGCGCCAACTCCGCCGGCCAGGCCGCGGTGTTCCTCGCGGAAACCGCGAAACGCGTGCACATGCTGATTCGCTCCGATGCCCTCTCGGATACCATGTCGCGGTACTTGATCAGCCGCATCGATGCGCATACCCGAATCGAGCAACATTCCCGAACCGAGATTGTCGGCCTGGAAGGGAATGGGCATCTCGAGCGCGTGTCCTGGCGAACGGGGCCGGGTGGACCTGTTGAGACGCACAACATTCGACACGTGTTCACCATGACGGGTGCCGAGCCGAGCACCCAGTGGCTGGCGGGATGTGTGACGCTGGATGGGAAGGGGTTCGTCAAGACGGGCGCCGCCTTGACCGTGGATGAGCTGGTCGCCGCCAAGTGGCCCCTGCGCCGACCGCCGTATCTCCTGGAGACCAGCATTCCCGGCGTGCTTGCAGTCGGCGATGTCCGCAGCGGCAGCACCAAGCGGGTCGCCTCGGCGGTGGGCGAGGGCTCGATCGCGGTCGCCACGGTGCACCAGGTCCTGGCCGAATAGGAGGCCTCTGCTGATCGTGCGACGCGCCCGGCCCCCGCTCGGACCCGCGGCGACGGCGTTGCGGCAGATGCTACTTGCGTGACGCCGCGGCGGCGTCCACCTCCGCCGCGAGTCCGCGCATCACCAGCGTGCGAAAGATGCCGTCGACCTCCTCTGCCGGCAGTTTCGCCGCCTGGTCCAGCCACCAGGTCAGGACGGCCATGAACGCGCCCGCGATGTACTGGGCGGCGAGGGTCCGTCGCTCGGGACTGCCCTTCATGCCCAGCGTCTGAAGCGCGCGGCGCGCGAGGTCCACGATCGTGGCGTGAATGCGTTGTATCACGAACGCCCCGCTTCCTCCCCCCCGGCCAACGATCGCCGCGTACAGCGGCAAGTGATCGCGGGCGTGCTCGAGCATCGCGAGACTGAAGCCGAGACCCGGGGCTTGTCGCTGCCGCTCGATCAGGAAGGCCCGCAGGTCCTCGAGCCGGCTCGTGAGTAGCGTTTCCTTGTCCGCGAAGTGCGCGTAGAACGTCGCCCGGCCGACGTTCGCTCGGTCGATGATGTCCTGGACGGTCGTGGCTTCGTAGCCCTTCTCGATCATCATCGCGATCAAGGCGTCCTGGAGAAGCTGGCGGGACCGTTGCACCCGCCGGTCCACTCTCTCGTGTTTCTGTGGCTTGGGCATCTCGCCTCGTTTTCGAACGCGGTCCGCAGGCACCGTCTCCAACCGAACAAGTCCTCGCCCGGTGTTCGGAACCGAACGAACCCACGCCGTTTGTCGCCCACGGCGCCCGCACTCTTGGACACAATATTCGTTAACGAACAGTATGTCAATAAGCGAATGCTGTGTTCAACAATGCAGGGAGGAGGGAACGATGCACCGGTACGCGCGCTTGTCGCTGCTCAGTGTCCTGCTCACCGCCGTGATGATCACCGTGAATCATCTCTACTCACTCGGTCCCAAGGCTCTAGGGTTGGGCGCGGTGCTCCTCCTCGTGCCAGCCGTCCTGCTGCGGTGGTTTCGCGACACGAAGAGTCCGGTCGCGTTCGTTGGCTACCTGGTGATGAATCTCTGGATCGTCGTCGGATTCGGACTGCTGAAGGGCTTCTGGGGCATCACGCTGCCGCTCTTCCTCGGGACGCTACTCGCTGCGCTGTCGACGACGTTCCCCAAGCCGACCCTCGGCGTCTACGGGTTCGAAGCCAGCGGGATCCTGATGTTCTACGGCAGTCTGTTCATCGCCTACTATGCCTACAAGCTCATCCAGGCGAGGCGGGCGGGGCCGGCTCCCACGCGGGGGGAGCTCCGGCTGGCGCTCAGTGCAGCGTTCGCGTTCCTGCTCGCGATCGGCGCCTATGCGTGGCTCGACCAGGACCGATGGTCGGCGCCCGCCAACAACATCGTCAGGATCGGCGTGATCGTGCCCCGGAGCGGGGCGTTCGCTATTCTGGGCAACTCCTTCCTGAAGGCCGTGCAGGTGGCTCAGGAGGACCTGCGCGGCACGCGATACCAATACCGACTCGTCATGGTCGACGTCGGGACCGATCCGCGAGCGGCGCGCGAGGCGATCCGCCACGCCATCCAGGACGAGCGAGTCGACGCGATTGTCGGCGGCATTTCGCTGTTCGGTCAGGTGACCAGGCCGCTCGCGACCGCGGCGCGCATCCCCCACACCTGCGTGTGCAGCGTCACGTCGATCGGCGACGGTGCGTACAACTTCACCAACATTCCGACCCCGGACGCCGAAGCGATTCGCTGGGTGCAGGAAGCGCGGAGACGGGGCATCACGAGTGTCGCGATCCTGAGCGGTTTGTATCCACCCAGCGTCCAGGGGCACGTCCGGGCAGTCAAGGCGGAGGCGGCACGGGAGGGCGTCCGCATCGTCTCCGACCAGACCTTCGACACCGTCACCACCGATTTCCGCGCCATGATCGCCCGGGCCCAGGCCAGTCATCCCGACGTGTACTACGTCGAGGCGGCGGAGCCTTCACTGGACAGCCTGGCGTTACAGTTGTCCCGCGCCGGCATCCACAACCTCGCGTCGGTGGTGGCGCCGTCGGTCAGTTCCAGACCCGAGCTGTTCGAAGGCGTGTGGTACACGGACAGCGATCTCCGGGACTTCGGGTTCAAGACCCGCTTCGAGAAGAAGTATCCCGGAACTCAGTTCGCCACGCACATGATGCCGTACGCGTACGACGATTTCAATCTGATCGTGCAGGCGTTCGAGCAGGGTCAGAACCCGGCCGTCTTTCTCCGGAACCTCACGCGATACGAGGGGATGGCAGGCCCCGTGACGAAGGCCCCGGGGAGCGGGACGTTCCAGTCCGTGCCAGCGGTGTGGGTGATCAAGAATGGAAAGCCGGCATTGGTCGGTGGATGAATGTCCGATACGACCAGAGGAGGGTGAAACGGTGGCAAAGCAAATCCGCGTCTGGATGATCCTGGTAGTCCTCATCGGTACGACGCTGGCCGGCGCGTACCTGATCGTGGAGCGAAATGGCGGCGCCGCTGATGCCGGGGAAGCGCCGGCGGGAATCTTCCACTAGTGGCACGACTTGACGGCGCTCCCTCAACGCGCGCCTGGCGCAACTCGCTGCCCAAGTCGTCACGGACCGACGTCCCTTGGGATCGAAACGGACGGTCATTGGTGGCATATTCTCGGTGTCGAGTATCGGCCAGACGGAGGTTGGCGTGCCACCACGACGGCATAGTTCCCTGCGCGAAGGCGTCATTCTCGGCGCATTGGTCGGCACCAGTATCTGGGCGTGGATCGCGATTGTGGACGCGGTGGTGGGCCGACCGTTCGAAACGTTTGCCGTCCTCGGTGGAATCGCGCGTTTCACCGTGCTCCACTACGTGCTGTGCCTGATCTACGGTGTGGTCGCGGTGGCCGTCGTACACGCGGCAGCGCGCGAGACCAGTCTGGTGGTAGGCGCGGCGTTCGCGTTCTTCGTGCTCGAGTTCGGGTTCGTGATGCTGTCCGCGATTCTGTCACAGATGGGGCTCGGCGGGCTCGCTTGGGTGCGGATTCTGGGCGGGAACATCGTCGGGGCCACCGTGACATTCCTGGTCCTCTGGACCCGGCATCCACTGGCCCGGGAACTCCGCGACGCCACCGGCGCCGAGGACGACTGATGGAGGATGACTGGCAGAATGGGAACCCACAGATGACGTCGCCCGCGGTGACCGTGAGTCTCGTGACGAGAATGCTGCACGAGGCCTTCGAAGGACCTCCGGGCCCCTGGACCTACTTCACCGACGCAGCTCCGGGGACCGGCGTATTCGCGACCATCGAGGCGTTGAGCGCCGCGCAGGCCTCACAGCAAGGCGGGCCGGGCCACACGACGATCGCTGGCCATGTCCACCACATGAGCTCGAGTATCGCGCTCTCGACGCGAGCGCTTCACGGGGAGCCAGCCTCGCGCGACCGCAGTCGCAGCTGGACGGTGACTACGGTCGATGAAGCCGGCTGGGCCGCATTACGCCGGGGATTGCGGCGCGCCTACGACAGCCTGCTGGTGGCGGTAGAGACTCACACGGCGTGGGACGAAGACGCGCTGGGCGTGGCGTTCGGCGCCATCGCGCACACCGCGTACCACCTTGGCGCCATTCGACAGCGAGTCATATGAACATCCTTTCGAGCCTTCATCAATTCGGTGACTGGGGCCTGCTGGCGCTCCGGCTCGGTGTCGGGAGCGTCTTTCTGGTCCACGGCAGCCAGAAGCGGGCCATGTGGAAGATGCAACCTTCGGCGCAGATGCCGGCGGGCCTGCTCTCGATGTTGAGAGTGCTTTCGATCGCGGAGCCGCTGGGCGCAGTGGCGACGCTCACCGGCCTGCTCACGCAGGCAGCGGCGGCAGGTTTCGTCCTCGTCATGCTGGGGGCGATCCGCCTCAAGATCACGGCGTTCCATAAGGGTTTCAGCGGCGACGGCGGCTGGGAGTTCGACTTTCTGCTGCTGGTCGGCGCGATCGCGCTCCTCTTCCTTGGCGCCGGGAGGTTCGCGCTGGACCGCGTGCTATTCGGGATATAGGAACGTCACTCGTGATTCGGCCGTGACGGCGACTCGGGTCCTCGAGCGTCGAGCCGTGGAATTCTTGGCCCACCGCGATAGGGTGATGGCCAAACTCATCAAGCGCACGGGTCCCTTCCGGTTGTCGAGGCCTTCCAACGGCCACTTTGCCGCCCTCGCCGAGAGCATTCTCCACCAACAGCTGGCCGGGGCCGCGGCGCGCGCGATCCACCGACGCTTTGTCGCACTGTTCGACGGCGACCTCTCGCCGAACGCCGTCCTGACCCTCTCTCCCAAGAGGCTTCGCGCGGCGGGACTCTCGGGCAGGAAAGTCGCCTCGATGCGAGATCTCGCGGCGAGGGTCCTGGATGGTACTGTCCCGCTCGCTCGCATCGGCAGGCTCGCCGACGAGGAAGTCGTCACACGCCTCTCGAGCGTCCGTGGGATCGGACGCTGGACCGCCGAGATGTTCCTGATGTTCCAACTGCGGCGACTCGATGTGTGGCCGGTGGGGGACTACGGCGTGCGCCAGGGTTACGCGCTGGCCTACGGGCTGCGGAAGCTCCCGACGCCGAAACAGCTCGAGGTGGAAGGCGAGCGGTTCCGGCCCTACCGAACAGCGGCCGCCTGGTATTGCTGGCAAGCTCTGCGGGAGCAGCGGAACCAGAGTGGGCTTCGAAGATCCTAACTGACGACCGGTTGAACCTCACGCGACAGCCGCCGAGCACCATCGTCGGGCGATGGAGGTGTTAGTCGCGCGGGCGTGAGCGTGTGGCGTCTATGCCGAGCATCTCCGCGCCGCCCTCAACGCGGTCCTCCAGGTCGGCGAGCAACCCCTCGTCCGAGAGATCGAGGGGGTGCGAATGCTCCCAGTCGTGTCGGGCGACCTTGTGCAGCCGATCCACGACCTCGTCGTCGCGCACCTCGATCGCCAGCTCGCGCCGGCCGTCGAGACTGCCGGCCGCGAAGTTGATCGAGCCGACGATCGCGGCGACCCCGTCCGCGAGCATCATCTTGCCGTGCAGCCGGAGGTGCTTGAGCTTGTGGACCTTGATCCCCACGTCGTCCATGATCCTGAGACCGCCGACACCCTCCACCAGCTTCTCTCGCTTGAGCGCATGAGCCGGACGCGCCATGACGTGCACCTTCACACCGCGGCGCGCCGCGCGGACCAGGCGCTCGATGATCAGCATATCCTGAAAGCGCTCGTTCTGCACGAACAGGGTGTGCCTGGCCTCGTCGATGAAGCGGGAAAGCCGATCGCGCCCCGGCCCGGGACACCAGACCAGCTCACTCCGCTCGCGCGGCGTGAACGTTCCCCGGTCCCAGTCGGTCTCGAAGCATTCGACGATCTCAGCCACCTCGTGGCCGCTGGTCGTGACGACCGCGTAGTCACGCGTCTCGGTCATGTTCTTCGTCGTCCAGTTGAGCGACGCGACGAACGCCGTGTGATCGTCCACCACCATCGATTTCTCGTGCGTCAAATCGAAGGCAGGATTGGCGTCGTTCACGTCGATGCCCGCTCGCTCCAGCGCCTCGCGCGTGGCCTCGTTGTCCTGCTCGCCACTGCGGCGGGCAGGGTTGAGCATCACGCGGACCTTCACGCCACGCCGCTTCGCCGCCAGGACCGCCTTGAGCAACGTCGGGTCCGAGAAGACGAACATCTTGACGCGCAGCGTCCGCGACGCGCCATGTATCGCCGCGAGGATCGGCGTGACGGCGTCATCCGGGAGGACGATCAGCGTGCGGCTCACGCGGATGCTCCTCCGGTCGGTTCGGTGGAGTGCGACGCGGATGATCCGACGGGCGAGACCCTCGTCCAGTACAAGTCGGCGTAGATTCCGCTCCGGGCCAGCAGCTCGTCGTGCGTGCCCTGCTCCGCCACGACCCCGTCGTGCAACACGATGATCGTGT
>Ga0209470_1003476_pt1 | contig 10839 bp, 9 predicted proteins | sample GraSoiAngelo_125_FD_185882 | JGI IMG/M metagenome (GOLD analysis project Ga0209470, IMG submission 185882) | Grasslands soil microbial communities from the Angelo Coastal Reserve, California, USA - 14_0927_05_40cm (SPAdes) (version 2) | ecosystem: Environmental > Terrestrial > Soil > Grasslands ... | reverse complement strand
GCCCCTTGTCACTCTCTTTGCAATTTGATCTCATTGCGCGATGGAAAAATTTCGTCCCTGGCTTGCGGAATTTGTCGGAATATTTGCTCTCATTTTCGTCGGCATCGGGGCGATTAAAACGGCCGGACACGACGTACTTGGTATTGCGCTGGCGCACGGTTTGACCATCGCGGTTTTTGCTTCAGCCACGATGCACATTTCGGGCGGGAACTTGAATCCGGCGGTCACGTTCGGTCTGCTTTGCGGCGGTCACATGACGCTTGCGAGGGCAATTCGTTATTGGAGCGCACAACTGCTGGGCGGCTTCACGGCTGCTTTGATTTGCCTGGGCCTGTTTGGTCGCGAGGTGGTGGTGATGGGAACGCCCCAGCTCGCTATTAATTTGACCGGGATGCAGGGAATCTTGGTCGAGGCCATCCTCACCTTCTTTCTGGTCTTCGTCGTTTATGGGACGGCAGTCGACGAACGCGGCCGCGGACTCGCTGGATTTGCAATTGGGGCAACGGTCACGCTCGATATTTTGTTCGGCGGCCCCTTGACCGGCGCGGCGATGAATCCCGCCCGCGTTTTTGGACCAGCTCTGGCATCATGGTTTTGGCATGATCATTATGTCTACTGGCTCGGGCCATTGATCGGTGCGGCACTCGGCGGTTTCGTTTACGGATTATTTATCGAACGTAAACCAGCCGCGGCAGGGTAGCGGCGGTTCACCGAACCGCCATGGCGATTGAGGTCAATCGCCGCTACCAATCTCACGCGATCGCAAGCGTTTCGATTGGCAACGGCGCGAGAAATTCCTTCGCTTGGTCAATTTGCAACACCGGTCGGGCCAAATGCGCCGCCAGATAACTGGTGTCAGGCGATGATGCGATTCCGGCTTGGGCATGAATTTCGCATTTCTCGAGTTTCGCAATAACACGTGAGAGTTTCGCGGTCAGATCTCGGCTCTCGGTAAATTGGACAGTGCAAACTCCGGAGGCGGTTGCTTCGACAAATGGCGAAAGCATAAACGCATGCTGCAATAAAATTTCGGCGATCACATTTTCCTGCGCGCGCTCGCGTGCTCGAATGACGACGTGCAAGCACCGGGCCAGGGCCTGACTCGGCGTCAGGCCTTTAGTGATGCCGGCTTTTTCGGCGGCGTCATTCAGCTCAATAATCGCAACTTTCTTTTCACTGGCGTCGATCAGGGCCACGGGTTGAGCGCGCAATTTGGGATGATGCCGTATTGCGGCCTGCAAATAAAAATTGGGTAAATAAATCGTCGCGAACATTAATTTGCTAATCGGGCTTCTGACCTCTGATCGCTGAGCTCTGATTTGCGATGCGAGCGTTGAATGCGAAATCGCAGATGCGAAATTGCATTTTCTTTTTCCAAAGTTTGCAGTGTCCAGGGATTCTCGAGAACGATTTTTAATTGGGCGCTGCCGACTATCCCTTCTCGATTGATGATGAGACATGCCGTCGGCACAGCTTCCGCCAATCGTTGCAAACGGTACCAGCTTGTCTGCGGAATTTTTCGCAACTCCTCCGGCGTGTTCAGAACAAGATCGACAATTACCAGCGGGAAATTGCCGTCGCGCAAAAGGAAATCAGCGGCTTTGATGGCGTCGAACGCTTTCCGGCAGCGAACCCAAAGCAAATGCCGCAACGCAGAATTGTCCGATGAACCGGGGTCAAACGAATCAGAGCCATCGATCAATGCGACAAAATGGCGGTCTCGTTGGGCCGCTCTCAGAAGCGCGTGAAGGAGCGACGCGCTTCCGGCGCTGGGTCGCGGTGTAATTAATTCGGTGATCGCGCTTTTCGGCAGGCCGCCGCAGCTTGCCCGGTCTAAAAAGGGCAAGCCAGTGGTTAAAACCGAGGCGGCCGGCGCTGAGCGCGCTGGAAATCGTTCAGAGAGCGCTTTCCGGAGATCGATAATGACCGCAGGCGTCGCCATGACCAACCTTGGCACAAAGGAGAATATGTTCAAGCGAACATTTATGCCTGGAGGGAGACCCGCCGCCGTGGTCCCAAAATAAAAAAGCGCCGACGCGCGGCGGCCTCCAGCGAAAATTGAGTTCGTCTTAGTATTATTTCTTCCGCCGCTCGTATTTGCGCACCAGCGAGACCATCACGCCTTGAATTTTTAATTCGCGCGCGGGAATCAAGTTCGGATAGCGCGGGTTCTCCGCTTTCAGATAAGGCCGGCCATGATCGACCACGTATCGCTTCAACGTTGTCTCACCGTCGATCAGGGCGGCCACGATGTCACCGTTATGGACGTCCTTGCTCTGTTCCAAAATCACGATGTCGCCATCCAAAATGTGGACCCCGATCATCGAATCGCCCCGAACTCGCAGCGCGAACGTGCCGTGATTCCTGGAAACATTCGCCGAACGCGCATCCATCGAGATGTGGCCTTCGATGTCCTGTTCGGTCAATGCCGCCATGCCCGCCGGGATTTGGCCGTAAATCGGCACATCGGTGATTCGGACTTTTTGAACCGGCGTGATCAATGCGCGCGCTTTGCCGGCGTGGCGTTGGAGAAATCCTTTTCGCTCGAGCGCGGCGATGTACTGCATCACCGAAGTTTGGCTGGCAAAATGAAAATGACTTTGGATCTCGCGCGTGCTCGGCGTGAGTCCTTTGTCGCGCTGCTCGCGTTGAATGAAATCGAGAACGCTTTTCTGGCGATGGGTCAGCATAAACCCAGCATCGGCGCAGCAGTTCGCCGATGCAAGTTCAAATGAACATTCCCGTTATCTGGATCGCAAGCGAGGGATTTTGGTGTAGCTGCCGCCGTCCCTGGCGGCACACTCTTTACAATCTGCCGATGAGGACATCGGCAGCTACAACGCTCGCACAGCGAAGCGGCTACGGCGTCGCGCGATTCGGATAAGGCGGCGGCGACGGCAATTGATAGCCTTTCGTCTTCATCTCTTGCTGAACCTCCTGGATCGCCCGGTCGAGTTGCTGGTCTTCGCCGCGAAATTCTTTCGCCGGATCGTTATCGACCACGATATCGGGATCAACGCCGTGACCTTCGATGATCCATTCTTTTCCGTCCTTGGAATAAAGCCCGAATTCCGGTTTGAAGAACTGGCTGCCGTCCACCAGCGGAAGCGAATCGCGAATTCCGACAACGCCGCCCCAGGTCCGCTTGCCGATTAGTTTGCCCAGGCCCAGCGTTTTGAAGCGGAATGGGAAAATATCTCCGTCCGATGCCGAGAATTCGTTGATCAAGGTGGCCATCGGGCCCATGAAGGCGTGCGCTGGATCGGGCTGCGGCATTCCGTTGCGCGCGATCCCCACCATCACGAACGCGCGCCGCAATCTTTCGATCACCAACGGCGAAACAAAACCGCCACCGTTTCCGCGAACATCGACAATCAACGCGTTTTTGCGGATCTGTGGGAAATAAAGCTTGGTAAACTCATTTAATCCGGGACGTCCCATATCCGGAATATGCAGATAACCGACTTCGCCGCCGGTTTTTTTCGTCACGTAATCGATGTTCTTTTGCACCCAATCTAAATAATAGAGCGGTCCTTCGTTTGCCGTCGGCACAACGGTCACGTCGTGTGCGCCCGCGTCCGAAGGCTTCGAGTTCACCCGCAAAATCACCTGTTTGTCCGCCGTGCCGATCAGGGCCTGATAAATATTGGGGAGGGACGAGACCGGCGTTCCGTTGACGGCGAGAATGTAATCGCCGACTTTAACGTTCACGCCCACGGCCGTGAGCGGCGAGCGCGTGTGTTTATCCCAGTTTTCGCCCGGCAAAATGTGGTCGATCCGGTACGCGCGCGTGGCCGAATCGCGCGAGAGTTCCGCGCCCAACAAACCGAGCTTGATCCGGGGAGTGTCGGGCCGCTCGCCGCCGCCGACGTAAGTATGGCCGCTGTTCAATTCACCGATCAATTCCCCGAGCAAATAAGTGAGATCGTTGCGGTGATTCACGAACGGAACGAGCGCGGCGTATTTATCGCGCATTGCTTTCCAGTCGACGCCGTTCATCGTCGGCGAAAAGAAGAAATCGCGCATGTGCCGCCAGCATTCGAAATAGATCTGGTTCCACTCCGCGTGCCGGTCGAGCTGCATGTCGAGGCCTTCGATCTTGTGCTCGTGGTCTTTGGTCTCGATCTTGTCCTTCGGCAAATCGATGATCGCGTAATCTTTTTTGATTTTAACAAGCATCTTTTTTCCATCGAATGTGATCTCGTAATCGTTCACATCGCCAATCACCGTTTCTTTACGGTCCTCCACGCTGTAAGAGCAGAGATGTGATTTCCGGTCGCGGCCATCGCCATTGTCGTCGTCTTCGCCGACGTCGTCGCCGGCGGTCCGGCGAAGATAAAAGATGCGATCGTCGACCATTCGGATGTTTCGGTAATTTCCGGGCGTGATCTCGATCCCGAGGATGCGATTTTGAATTCCGTCGGTGTCGACTTTAACTACCACCGGTTTCTTCGGCTTGGCGGCTTCCGTTTTCTTTTCGTCTGCTTTTTTCTCGCCGGCTGCTTTCTCTTCCGGCTTTTTTTCCTCCGCTTCCTTGGCTTTCTCTTTCTCGCGTTTTTGCTCGGCCTTGCCCACTTCATCACTCTTTGGCCCGAGCGGGTTTTCGGTTTCCTTCGAGAGCGTCACTAAATAAACGCGTTCCATGTCGCGATAAATGTTCGCGAACTCCTCGTCGCCAAAAGTTGCTTTGAAATCGCGCGCCGAGCCGAGCAGTAAATATTTGCCGTCGTCGCTGAAGACGGGCTCGCCCGACCCGTACCAATTGTCCGTCACCGCTGTCTGCTGTTTGCTCGCGAGCGAGTAAAGATACACCCGCGGCATTCCGTTTTCTTCCGGCCGTCCCCACGCGATCCATTGGCTGTCCGGCGACCAATTGAAAATTTCGATCTCGCCATATTTGTCCTGATCGACTTGCGTCACGGTCTTGCTCGCAACATCGACATAACGCAGCCGCTGCAACCGATCGGCCCAGAGTAGCTTCTTACTGTCGGGCGACCATTTCGGCGCGTAAAAATAGGTATCCGCTCCGCCGGTCACTTGAACGGCATCGCCTTTTCCGTCCTGCGCACGGACATACAATTCGTTTTCGCCGGTTACGTCCGAGTTGTAGGCAATCCATTTTCCGTCGGGCGACCAAACCCCGTCGCGCTCGTGCGCGTTTGATGTCTTGGTCAAATTGCGCGGCGTCCCGTTCCTAGCCGGCACCGAGAAAAGGTCGCCACGGGCGACCACGACCGTTCGTTCCCCATCTGGCGCGAGGCTGACCGACTCAACATGTTTGGATGCATCCACCAAGGCCGAACGTCCGATCGCCAAATCTTCCTTGATCTCGATCGGCAGCGGCGTGGCCTGGCCGCCCTTCAAATCGTATCGCCAGATGTAGCCGGCTTGTTCGAAAACGATCGATTCTTTCCCGATCGACGGAAATTTGATGTCGAAATCTTTGAAGTTGGTGAGCTGTTTCGACTCCTTCGAGTTGAGATCGACCACGAACAGATTCATCCGGCCGTCGCGATCGGAAATGAAATAGATCTTGTTGTCCGGTCCCCACATCGGGCAAATGTCCTGGGCCGGATTGTTGGTCAGGTTTTCAGTCGCGCCGGTTTTGAAATCGTGGATCCAAATGTCGTCGGCCATTCCGCCGCGATAATGTTTCCAGGTCCGGAACTCGCGGAAAACGCGGTTGAACGCCATTTTCGAATCGTCCGGTGAAAACGAAGTGAACCCGCCGCGCGGCACCGGCACCTGCTGCGGAAGTTCGGCGTCGAGGCCGACGGTGAAAAGCGAGCCGATGAAATCGTTAAACGATTTCATCCGTGAACGGAAGACGATCAGCGGTTTCGTGTTCTCCCACGCCATCACGATGTTGTTTGGGCCCATTCGATCTGAGACATCGTCGCGGCCGAGCGTCGCCGAGATCGTAAGGCGCTTCGGCGCGCCGCCTTCCGCCGGCATCACGTAAACTTCGCGATTACCATCGTATTCCGAGGTGAAGGCGACTTGCTTCCCGTCCGGGGAAAAACGCGGGAAAGAAGTATAACCAGGACCGCTGGTCAGACGTCGCGCGATCCCGCCGTCTTTGCCGACCGTGTAAAGCTCGCCCGCGTAACAAAAAACGATCTCGCGATCGTTCGTCGTTGGAAAACGAAGAAGACGGGTGGTATTCGGCAACGATTGCCCCGAAGCCGCGAAGATCGAAAACAAAGAGGAAATTGAGACAAGAAGAAGAATTCGAGAGCGCATAAATGCAGATTGAAAACGGAAGTCAGAAAGCTGGTTGTCACTGCACTAAAGTGCAAGACCCGAATTCGCTTCCCTTTCCTACTTCTCGCTTTCTTACTTCTTACTTTCCTTACGAGGCGGCCGCACTTGCCGGAATAAAGTCCGTGCCCTGGTCCAACCGCAGCTTTTCGTCGAGTTCCGCTCTAGAATTTTCCGACTTCCCGGAACCAATGCAGAGCCCGTTGAATCTCTTCGCCCTTGAGTTCATGACCGCCGGAGAAATGTTCCAGGCGGACTTGCTGAAACCCGGTGCGTTTCAAAGAATAAAATACTCCTTCCTCGGCTCCGGGCCGCGCAATTTGATCTGCCGTGCCGCTGCTGAGCCAGACGGGTATGCTGAGGAAATCGGCTGGAGGTTGGTAGTCATGGTAGGCGGCGCTTAGCCGATCGGCGTTCATTCCGGCCAGGAAAAATCCACAGATTTTAAACCCACGGTTTTTTGCCAGCATCGCGCCGAGAAATCCACTGCTCTTCGCACCACCGGAAAATCCGGCAAACGCTGCCGGCCAACGGCCCGATTGCGGCCAATTGTCGCGAATCATTTGCAATCCCGCCGTTAACATTGCCAATCGCCATAAGACCGAATCGGTGCGCGGACGAATGGTCGCGTCCGTCGCAAGAACGACCCAGCCCTCTACCATGGCCGCGTCTCGGTACCATGGCGCGTCCATTATGCTCGTGCGGTCGAGATCGGTTGTCGATGTCACAATCAGAATTGGCCACGAACGCGCGGGATCGAAATTCTTTGGAAACATCAAAAGTGCGCGACCGGTGGTTGGTCGCGGATTGCCGCCCTGCGCTGCGGATTCCTGGAAGTAACTGCTGATCGGAAATTGAAAGTCGAGCGTGGCTCCGCCTTGAACCTGGTGACCCTCGAGCGTCGCGGCTACCGCACTTGGCAGAAGCAATCGATTAACTGCCAGCAAAGCGATCGCAATCGCGCAGAGAACAGACTTGCAGTTCATTATCCTTCAAGACGCGGCCGCACTTGCCGGAATGAAGTCCGGGCCGTGGTCGTCGAACCGCAACTTTTTGTGCAGCTCGCGCCGCAGCAGCAACAAATTGATGCAGGCCTGAAGGAGCTGCGATCCGACCGACAGATACCAGACAAGTTTAATGTCGAATCCCGGTTTCTGTGACAACAACAGTGCCGGCAACGCAAAGAGAACGAGGCGTGAGGCCGAGCTCAGTAATGGCGGCACCGTGTTGCCCAGTCCTTGGAACATGCTCGAACTGGTGAAGACAATGCCGGCCGCAACGAAGTTGAAAGCGACGATGCGGAGATAATCGCTTCCAAAGTTAATCACATTCGGATCTTTGGAGAAAAAACGGATCATCGGTCCGGGCACGATCTCCGTGATCACGGCGAGTACGAGCATCAAGGCAGTGGCCAGCCCAAGCCCCGATTTAACCGAATGCCGGACGCGATCGGCCCGACGGCCGCCGAAGTTTTGTCCAACCAGGGGCGACACTGCAAAACTTAGTGCGACCACAGGCAAAAAGAGCGCTTGCATCACCCTCGCGCCGACCCCGAATCCTGCCTGCGCCGCCGGACCGAAATTTCGGATGATCCAGTAGACGATGACGATGTAGACAAAGAGAAGGACAAACTCAGCGCCGGCTGGGACGCCGATGCGCAGCATCGCGCTCCAGATTTTCATTTGTGCGCGCCACAGCGGAAACCGGAAGCGGAGGTAACGATACTTTTTCTCGAAGTACCAAATGATGAGCAGGTCGGCGACGAGAATGGAAATGAAGGTCGCGAGTGCCGCACCCGTGACACCAAGTTTCGGCCACGGTCCGATCCCGAAGATCAAAAAGGGAGCGAGTACGATATTCACAATCACGCTGACCACCTGGAAGATGACTGGCGCCTGAAAAATTCCGGTCGCGCGCAAGGCCGAGCCCATCGAGACGAGCGGGAACTGCAGCAACATCGCTGGAAGAAACCAGAGTAGATATGCTTTGGCCAATCCCGCGGTCGCGGGATCTGCGCTCAGCGAATTGGCGTAAGCGTCCATTGAAACAAAGCCGACTGCGCCTAGCGCGAGCGCAATCCAGATCGACATCGCGCATGATTGATTGAAGACGAGTTCCGCGTGCGGCTGATCTTTTCTTCCGGCGGCTTGCGAGATTAGCGCGGTTGTGCCGACGCCGAGCATTTGGGTCAACGCCAGCACGATCATAGTGAGATTTCCAGCGACACCGACCGCAGCGATGGCTTCCTTGCCGAGACGTCCAACCCAAAAAAGATCGGCCAGCAAATAAAGCGTCTGCACCACCATGCTCACGCCCATAAAAGCCGACATGTGCAATAAATGCTTGGTAACTGAGCCTTCGGTCAGGTCTTTCATGCGATGTTTCGAATCCTGTCGCGCCGATGCAATTGGTGGCAACCGAAATCGAAAGGGACCTTCTAAACCGCCAGTCCAACGCCGGTGCGGCCCGCACCTCGGACCTACACTTTTTCCGCCACGATCTCAAGAACAAGCGGAGTCAGCATGAATGAAGGTTTCTCTTTCTCGGCCGCAGCCAGGTCGGCCCGGACCTTGTCGGCAAACTCGGCGTCGATTCGGCCGAGCTCTTGCAAGCGCAACAGATGGACATGAATGAATTGGGCCGGCCACTGCCACATGTAATCATTCGATTGAAGACAGAAAATTCGCGGCGCCGCCATCCGCACGGTGAATCCGTTCTTCGTTAACCATGACGGCAGTTGTAGTCCGGTGTCCGGCTCGCCCCCGGCTTCGCGCCAGGTCGCGATCACGTGGCTTCTGAATTCTTCCAAACTCGCCCGCTGCGGAAAAAAACGCCATGTCGTGTAATGACCGTACTCATGAAAAATTGCCCGGCCGCCTCGGCGCGTGACGCGCGAGATTTTCTTAACCAGCAGCTCTGGATCAGAAACGAAGCAAAGCACCCAGCGGCACCAGCTGAAATCAAAAGGACCGTCCGGCAAATCGTCATTCATCAAGTCGAGCTCGTGAACATCGACATTTGAAAGCGATTGGGTTTCGATGGCGCTCTTGATCGCGTTTACAAAATTACTCGACCGTTCGACTGCGACTACCCGTCCACCGGGTCCGACAATTTCAGCAAGATCGACCGTCGCGTATCCCGGTCCCGCGCCGACATCGAGGACGCGACTTCCATTGGTAATGCCCGCCTGTTTCCAGCAATCCAAAACTACCGGCCGCCAGGCGCGATGTTGTACTCCCAATCGCGCCAGTTCCTCGTCGTGTGTGCCGAGAACGTAATCGCGCTCTTTTGACTGACTCATCGAATCAGGTTACATCGCGGCGGGATTCGTCCCACCCGATTCTTGCTGGCTACGAGTCTTGAAATCTCAACGGAGAGGCCTGCTGACACAAAGGAAAGGCCCTCACCTCAATCCTCTCCCTCAGGGAGAGGAAGACGCGAAGCGGCAGGTGAGGGTGCAGACCCGGTCGACTGTGAACTAATAACCAAGCGCGCAGCGCTTATTTCTTCACTTCCGCTTTTCCGGTCTTGTCCTGGATCGTGACGCTTAATTTCTTGGCCGCTTTACCGGCGTCGCGCGCGACGTACGTGACCGACCAGGTGTCGCTGGCCGCGTTGTATTCTGCTTTCGGCAATTGATACTCACCCAGATCGTAGCCTTTCGTGCGCGCTTCAATATCGGCAATGTCCATGGCCTGCACTGCCGTTAATTTCGCACCAGCAGTCGGCGACGAAACGGCGGCGATCGGAGGCGTCGAGATTTGCGCCGGCGGATTTGTTTCCGGCGGCGTCCTGAGGTGAAGCGATGACGGCGGTCCGGTCAATGTTCGGAGCGAATTGTCCACCGGAGTTTCGTTCGAAGCACCTTGAGCGTTGAGAGTTGAGGGTTGAGAGGATTCGGCTATTGCGGATTTGGAACTTGGGCTTTGGGCTTTCTCGGCCCCAGCCGAGAGCGGCCCTTCCGCTGGAATATCTTCACTTAATTGTGTCTTGGCTTTGGATGGTTGAGAGGAGGCGGCTTTCGCGATCTTCGATGACTTTTCGGTTTGTTCGGGCTTCGCGCGGTCAGAGCGCCTGGCCGGTTCGGTTTCCGATTTTTTGGCAACGGCGTGAGTCGGATGTTCAATCGCGCGGACGGCGCCAGGCGCAAGTGCGGCTTTCCTGGTCACGGGTGCTCGCGGCGTAGCCGATTGCTCCGGCTCTTCACTGGCAGTCGCTGATTTACTGACCTCTGACCTCTGACCGCTGACTTCTGATTCTTCTGGTCCTGCGGCCGGAATGTCGGCACTTGTTTCTTCTGCAACTCGCGGTTGCGTTTTTTCTTCCGAAATCTTTTTCGTCTTTGACGATTCGCTGGCGACTTCTGTTGATGTTGCGGATGCGGTGCGCTCCGGCTTCTCCGCCGCGGCCGCGGGCTCTGCGCTTTCTGCTTTTGTAACTACTGGGCCGGCGGTCCAGCGCCCGTTGTTATGACCATCGACAAACGTCGCGTGATACGTTGTTCCATGATCGACCGTCATGACACCGCCGCTGAATTTCCCGTGCACCATCGTCCCTGAATAACTGCTGATGAGTGTT
>Ga0209470_1003468_pt1 | contig 10848 bp, 9 predicted proteins | sample GraSoiAngelo_125_FD_185882 | JGI IMG/M metagenome (GOLD analysis project Ga0209470, IMG submission 185882) | Grasslands soil microbial communities from the Angelo Coastal Reserve, California, USA - 14_0927_05_40cm (SPAdes) (version 2) | ecosystem: Environmental > Terrestrial > Soil > Grasslands ... | reverse complement strand
GCGGCGGGCTCCCGGCGTTGCCCCCAACCCCGATCAGATGGGAACGGCCCTCCTGCGGGCGGAGAACCTCAGCGTCATCCCGGATCCGCTGCGCAGCCAGCTGCGCACGCTCGTGGCGCTGGCGGGCGGCGGCGGTGGGCGCTACGCCCTGGTGCCGGCAGCGCTGGTGTACCGGCGACCGGGCGCACCCGAAAAGGCCTCGGGAGATGTAGGGGCGCAGCATGCTGCCCCCTTAGACAGCGCGACCGCCGAATTGTCGATGGCGATGGTGGACGTGCGCTTGGGAAGAATCGAGTGGCGAACCGTGGCGCGGGGTGACGGCGACGACCCCTGGAGCTCGCTCGGGCGCGCGATGAAGGTTCCTACCACCAACAGATCCCGCGGGAAGATCCATCGGAACGCGGCGGCCGACGCCGATCGATGACCCTCCAGCCCGGTGCTACGGTAACGACCGCGGCGGCTGAGATGGACACCGGGATCACGACCGAGCGCCCGTGGTTGAAGCACTATGACGCCGGCGTGCCGCGTGCGCTCACATATCCCAGGATCCCCCTCCAGCAGCTCCTCACAGACACCGCCGCGCGCCACCCGCGCGCGGTCGCGACGATCTTCGGCGCGGTCGTCGCCGGTCGGCTCGTCGAAGCGTCGCTGACCTACGCCGAACTCGATCGCCTCGCGGACCGCTTCGCCGCGGGCCTCCAGTCGCTCGGCGTTCGCAAAGGCGATCGCGTCGCGCTGGTCTTGCCCAACTGCCCGCAGTTCGTCATCGCCTTCTATGGCGCGCTGCGCGCGGGCGCGGTCGTGGTCCCATGCAACCCCCTTTACACCGCGCCCGAGCTGCGCGGGCAGCTCGCGGACTCCGGGGCCGAGACGCTCGTCGCGCTCTCGCGGCTCCACACCGTCGCGCGTGCGGCGCGCGACGGGACGCCGGTTCGGAACCTGATCCTCACCAACATCAAGGAGTACTTCCCGGCACTTCTCCGTGTGCTGTTCACGCTCGCGCGCGAAAAGCGGGAGGGGCACCGCACGACGGTCGACCGCGCCGCGGGCGAGCATCTCTTCGCAGAGCTCGTGCGCGCCGAGACCGCCCTTCGACCGGTGGACGTCCGCCCCGAGGACACCGCGGTCCTCCAGTACACCGGCGGTACGACCGGCGTGCCCAAGGGAGCCATGCTGTCGCATCGCGCGCTCGTCGCGAACGTGCTGCAGTCGCGTGCGTGGAACCCGATGCTCATGGAGGCGCTCGAGCGCGGGGTGGACGTGATGCCACTCTTCCACGTGTACGGCCTCACCGTCGTCATGGGCGTCTCGGTCGCGACCGCCAGCGCGATGGTGCTCATCCCGCGATTCGATCTCGAGCACGTCCTGCTCGCGATCCACACACATCGGCCACGCTCGTTCGCCGGCGCGCCGCGCATCTACGTCGCCGCCGCGAACGCGCGCAACCTCGCTCGGTACGACCTCCGCTCCGTGGACGTCTTCGGGTCGGGGTCCGCTCCGCTCCCCGTGGAGGTGCAGACGCGATTCGAGCAGCTCGCCGGAGGAGGGCGGGTGCTCGAAGGCTACGGACTCACTGAGGCGGCGCCGGTCACCCATACGACGCCGCGACGGGGGCAGCGAAAGCTCGGCTCGATCGGCGTGCCCATTCCCGACGTCGACGCGAAGATCGTGGACCTCGAGACCGGAACACGCGATATGCCCGCAGGCGAGCCCGGCGAGCTCGTCGTGCGCGGTCCGAACCTGATGGATGGCTACTACAAGCGACCAGAGGAGACCGCGCTCGCGCTGCGCGACGGATGGCTCTACACCGGAGACGTCGCGCGCATGGACGAGGACGGCTACTTCTACATCGTCGACCGCAAGAAGGAGCTCATCATCGTCTCGGGGTACAACGTCTACCCGCGCGAGGTCGAAGAGGCGCTCTACACGCATCCGGCGGTGCTCGAGGCCGCCGCGATCGGCGTCCCGGATCCTGAGCGCGGCGAAGTCGTGAAGGCCTTCGTCGTGCTGCGACCGGGCGCTTCCGCGACGACCGAGGAGCTGCGGACACACTGTGCCTCGTCGCTCGCGCGCTTCAAGATCCCGGCCGAGATCGAATTCCGCTCCGACTTGCCGAAGAGCATGGTCGGCAAGGTGCTGCGGCGCGCGCTCGCCGACGAGGAGCGGGCAGCGCGCGTCGCGAAGGAAACGTCAGGGAGGCAGCGTTGAAGATCGACGAGCTAAGACGGGTCTGCGTGGTGGGGGCCGGCCTCATGGGCCGCCAGATCGCGCTGAACGCGGCACACCGCGGGTTCGCCGTGCGACTCTGGGACGCGAGCGCGGAACAGCTACGGGCCGCGGAGCGCTGGACCGACGAATACATCGCAGGCCGTATCGAGAAAGGCCGTTGGACCAAGGACGAGGCCGCCGCGGCGCAGGCGCGGCTCGGTTTCGCCGCAGACCTCGCGGAGGCCGCGGCGGATGCGGACCTGGCCATCGAAGCCGTCGTCGAGGACATCGCGGTGAAACGAAAGGTCTTTGCCGAGCTCGATCGACTGTGCCCGGCGCGCGCGATCCTTGCGACCAACTCATCCACCTTCGTGTCGAGCCTGGTCGCGGACGCCACCAAGCGTCCGACGCAGGTCGCGAACCTCCACTACTTCAACCCAGCGATGGTCATGGAAGTCGTCGAGGTCGTGCAGGGCCCGCACACCTCCGCGGAGACGGCTTCGCTCCTGGTCGAGTTCGCGCAGCGCGTCGGCAAGCGGCCGATCCTGATGAAGAAGGAGATCGAGGGCTTCATCGCGAATCGGCTGCTCCGTGCGCTCGGGCGCGAGGCGACCTTTTTGGTCGATGAGGGCTATGCCTCGTTCGAGGAGGTCGATCTCGCCGCGGAGAAGGCGCTCGGCCATCCGCTCGGACCATTCCGCCTCATGGATCTCACCGGCATCGACCTCGCATTCACGATCCGCTCGGCGATCTACGAGGCGTCGGGACGCGAGGAGGACCGCCCGCCACGCTGCATCGAGGAGCGTTACCGCGCGGGCCACTACGGCCGAAAGACCGGCCGCGGTTTCTACCGCTACTGACGCGGAGGCGCAGCCGACGCGGAAAGCCGGAGGCGGAGGTCACGACTGAGGGAGCCTCAGCGGTAGCGCTCGAGGTAGCGGGGACTCGCGACCCGCAGCTTGTCGGCGACCGTCGCCAAAAGATGCGCGAGCGTGTCCTCGGGAATGTCGCCCGTGCGGATGCGCAGCGCGAGCTCGCGGTTGAGGTCGCCCGCACGTCGACGGAGCTCCTCGATATCGTCTGGGAGCGGGTCCGCGTGGCCGAGTAGCCGCGCGAGCGAACCGACCTCTCGCCGCACCAGCGGCGCTCCGAGCGCGATCTCGCGCTCGAGGATGCCGAGGCCGTTCGCGGCGACGAGCGTTCGGAACCGAAGCCGCGGATCGTCGATCCCGGGGAGCACCTCTGTCTCGATGAACTCGCGCACAGCCTCGGCGAGCTCCGCGGCGTGCGGGCGATCCTGCATCAGCCGGCCCGCTCGAGGAGATGCAGCAGCTCGAACTCCATCTCGGCGGCAAGCCGCCCGAGCACCGCGAGCTCGACGCTGCGCTGCTGTCCCGAGAGGTGGCGGCGCGACTGGGTGAGCGCGCCGATGGCCCACTTCATATTGCCGACGATCTCCCAGTAGTCGAGCGAGGCGAGCGTGATGTGCCGACCGGTGAGCGCGTTGTAGCGCTCGAGATACGGCTCGACCTCGCCGATGCCACCCAGGCGCAGCTGATCGATGCCGAAGCGCCAGGCCCGAACGAGCGGCCAGGCGACGTCTTCGGCCGGGTCGCCGTGGTGCCCGAACTCCCAATCGAGCACATGGCCGAGGCCCGTCGCGTTGACCGCGAGGTTGCCGACACGCAGGTCACCGTGGAGCACGACCGTTTCACTCTGCTCCGGCGCCTGTCGTCTCGCCCAGGCGAGGCCGAGCTCGATCGACGGGTGCGCGTCGCCGAGGCTGTCGACCTCGTCCGCGAGCCGCGCGAGGACGTCACGTGTTCCGCCTCCGCGGAGAAAGGGCACGCGCTCGGCCGGGATCGCGTGGATCTTCGCGAGCTCCTCGGCCATCTGCGTCGGCAGCACGCCGCGCGCATCAGCGAGGTCCGGCCGCTGCACGATCCGCCGCCCGATCGTCTCGCCCGACACGCGCTCGCTGACGAACGCGGGCCGGCCCGCGATCTCCCCAAGGTAGCCGTACGGCTTCGGGACGCGCACGCCGGCCGCGAACGCGACCTCGAGCAGACGGTGCTCGTCCTCGAGCGAGAGCGTCTCCTTGTGGATGACGCCGCCGCCCGCGCGCCGGACCAGGAGCTCGCGCACCCCCTGCGGCGTGCGCAGGTCCAGCGCCCATGCCTCCTTCGACGCTCCGCCCGCGAGGAGGGCGAGTCGCTCGATCGCGATGTCCTCGCCGAAGAGCGGGATGAGGCGCTCGCGCAGCTCGACCTCGACGGTCAGCGCCGTCCGCGGCGACCCCGCGACGCTCATAACGCCGTATGCCCGCCGTCCACCGCGAGGATCTGTCCGGTGATGTAGTCGGAGGCGCGCGAGGCGAGGTAGACGATCGCGCCCTTGAGGTCCTCGTCGCCGCCGATGCGGCCGAGCGGAATGTTGCGCGCGAGCCGGTCGCCCCAGCGCTCGACGATCGCGCTCGACATCTTGCTCGGGAACCATCCCGGAGCGATCGCGTTCACGTTGATCTTGTGGCGGCCCCATTTGACCGCGAGGTCGCGGGTGAAGTTGATGAGTCCGCCCTTGCTCGTGTTGTACGCGATCGAATCGAGCACCTCGGGCATCGCGCCGCCCAGTCCAGCGACGGAGGCGATGTTGATGATCTTGCCGCCGCCCTGCGCGATCATGACGTTCCCCGCGGCCTGCGAGCACAGAAAGGCGCCGGTCAGGTTCACATCGAGCACGCGCCGCCAATCCGCCACGGCCATGCTCGCGACGGGCGCGACCCAAGCGCGGCCGGCGTTGTTCACCAGGATGTCGATGCTGCCGAGCTCGGCCTTCGCGCGATCGACCATCGCACGCACATCGTCGACGTTGGTGACGTCACAGCGCAGGCCGAGTGCGCGGACCCCCAGCGCCGAGAGCTCGGAGGCCGTCTCCACACAGCGTTCGGCGTTGCGTGCGCAGAGCACCACGTCCGCGCCCATCTCCGCGAGCGCGGTTGCCATCTGCCGCCCGAGCCCGCTGCCTCCACCGGTGACGATGGCGACCCGCCCGCTGAGGTCGAATAGCTCTTTGGTGTGCATCCGCTCCCCCTCGTTCATTTGCATCGCTCACGCCGGTTGTACAGTCCGCCGGTGCCGGCCTTCGCGCCGTCCTCCGATGTGCAACAGCGCCGCGAGCACCTCGCGGAGTTCATGGAGGCACAGGTCTACCCCAACGAGCACGCCCTCGCCGCTGAGGACGACGCGGCCGAAGCGCTCATGCGCGAGCTCCAGGGCAAGGCGAAGGCCGCGGGTCTCTGGGCGATGTTCATCGGTCCGGACGCGGGCGGGACGGGCACGGGATTCCTCCCGTACGTCTACCTCAATGAGGTCATCGGCCGCAGCCTGGTGGCGCCGCGCGTCTTCGGCTGCCAGGCGCCGGACACCGGCAACGCCGAGATCCTCCACGAGTTCGGGACGCCCGAGCAGAAGGCGCGCTGGCTGCGCCCGCTGGTCGCCGGCGAGATCCGCTCGTTCTTCGCGATGACCGAGCCTGAGGTCTCCGGATCCGATCCGCGCGGCCTGCGTGCGCGAGCAGAGCGCGCGGGCGATGCGTGGGTGATCAACGCGCACAAATGGTTCAGCTCGGGCGCGGAGGGCGCGGCGTTCGCGATCGTGATGGCGGTCACCGATCCCGACGCGCCGCCGCATGAGCGCCTGAGCCAGATCATCGTGCCCGCGGACACGCCGGGTCTTGAGATCGTGCGGGCGATCGCGACCCTCGGTCATCGCGGCCGCGGATACAACACCCACTGCGAGGTGCGGCTCACGAACGTGCGCGTGCCGATCGCGAACACGCTCGGCCGACCCGGGGACGGCTTCCGCATCGCGCAGAAGCGGCTTGGTCCCGGCCGCATCCACCACGTCATGCGTTGGCTCGGGCAGATGCAGCGCGCGTTCGACCTCATGTGCGACCGCGCGCTCGCGCGCGAGGTCTTTGGAAGCGTGCTCGCCGAGAAGCAGACGGTCCAGAACTGGATCGCGGACTCCGCCGCCGAGATACAGGCCTGCCGCCTCTTGACGCTCCAGGCGGCGCACCGCCTCGACGCTGGCGACGAGGCGCGTGTTGAGATCTCGCTCGTGAAGTTCTATGCCGCGCGCGTGCTGCACGAGGTGATCGACCGCGCCATCCAGGTCCACGGCGCGCTCGGCCTCACCGACGAGACGCCGCTCAGTGCGATGTACCTCGCCGCACGCACCATGCGGCTGGTCGACGGACCGGACGAGGTCCATCGCATGGTGGTGAGTCGCGACGTCCTCAAGACGTATCGGGCCGGGCGGCGCTGGGAGTTCATGTAGCGGCGAGCGAGGCCTGGCGGACGGCATCGGAGCTAGTTCGTGGCCTCGACGAGCCCGGCGGCCCCCATCCCGCCGCCGACGCACATCGTGATGAGCCCGTAGCGCGCCTTCCGGCGACGCAGCTCGTACAGCACCGTCCCGACCAGGCGCGCGCCGCTCATCCCGTAGGGGTGACCGATCGAGATCGCGCCGCCGTTGGGATTGAGCCTCTCGGGATCGATCCCCAGGCGGTCGCGGCAGTAGACCGCCTGGGACGCGAACGCCTCGTTGAGCTCGACGAGGTCGATGTCCTTCAGGGCGATCCCAACTTGCCGGAGCAGCTTCGGCACAGCGAGCACTGGACCGATACCCATCTCGTCGGGCTCGCATGCCGCGACGGTGAACCCGCGGAAGACGCCGAGCGGCTGCACGCCGAGCGCCTTGACGCGCTTGGCGGACATCAGGAGCGCCACCGACGCGCCGTCCGAGAGCTGACTGGCGTTGCCGGCCGTCACCGTGCCGCCCTCCTTGAACGCCGGCGGAAGCTTCGCGAGACCATCGAGCGTGGTGTCGGGGCGATTGCACTCGTCGCCTTCGACGGTGACCTCTTTCGTCGATGTCGCGCCCGTGACCTTGTCCGTCGTCTGCATCGTCACGGTGATGGGGACGATCTCGTCGGCGAACTTCCCGGCGCGCTGGCCCGCGGCGGTCCGCTGCTGCGAGAGGAGCGCGAACGCATCCTGGCGCTCGCGCGTGACGCCGTAGCGCTCGGCGACGACCTCCGCGGTCTGCCCCATCGGCATGTAGATGTCCTTCTTATGGTCGAGGAGCCACGGGTTCTGGAGGTTCTTCCGGTTGTAGTCGTTCTGGAGCATGGTGATCGACTCGAGCCCGCCGGCGATCGCGATGTCGTAGCTGCCGCCCTCGATCATGCGCGCGGCGATGGCGATGGCGTTGAGCCCCGATGCGCAGAAGCGGCTGACGGTCGATCCCGGCACGGACGTCGGGAGGCCGGACATGACCGCGACCGTCCTTCCGACGTTTTGGCCCTGCGGCCCTTCCGGGAAGCCCGCGCCGAGGATGACGTCGTCGACCTGCGCGGGGTCGACTTCGGGTACACGACGCAGCAGCTCCCGAACGCACTGCACCGCGATGTCGTCGGGCCGGGCCAGGTTGAACGAGCCGCGGAACGACTTGGCGAGGCCGCTCCGCACGCTCGCGACGATCATCGCCTCAACCATCGGCGTGCCCATCGGCCTGCGCGGCCCAGCGCGGCCCGCGTTTCCCGAGGAACGCGGCGATGCCCTCGCGCGCGTCCGGATGCGTGAGCAAGCGCGCGAGCGCGGCGGTCTCGGTCCGCAGCCCGTCGCGGAGCAGAGCGCCGCTCGTCTCACGCAAGAGCGCCTTGATCACCGCGAGCACGTGAGGCGACTGCGCCGCGAGCGTGCGCGCGATCGCCGCCGCGGTGTCGAAGACCTCGGCAGGCGCGACCACCTCCTCCACGAGTCCCCACTCCGCGGCGCGGCGTCCGGAGATGGGCTCGCCGCTGAAGATCATGAGCCGCGCGCGGCCGGGTCCGACGACGCGTGGCAGCCGCTGCGTGCCGCCGCCACCAGGCAGGATGCCGATGCGGACTTCGGGCAGGCCGATGCGCGCGTCCTCGGCCGCGATCCGGATGTCGCACGCGAGCGCGATCTCGAGCGCGCCACCCATGCAGAAGCCGTGGATCGCGACGATGAATGGCTTTGGGAACGCCTCGACGCGGTCGGCGAGGCGCTGGATACCCTCCCCGCGCGTGTCGGCATTCGGCTCGAGGAGCGCCGGGAACTCCGAGATGTCGGCCCCGGCGCTGAAGCCGCGCGGCCCCGCGCCGCGTAGGAGCGCGACACGCGTCGCCGTGTCGGTCGCGAGCGTCTCCAGTGCCGACTCGAGCGCGCCGACGACCGCCCGGCTCATCGCGTTCACCGGCGGACGATCGATCGTGATCGTCGTCACGCCGGCCGACCGCTCGAGGTGGACGAGCTCAGGAGGCAGGTGACGCCTCGCGCGCCGTCGCGAAGCGCTCGCGGAGCGCCGTCTTGCGGAACTTGCCGGCCGCGGTCTTCGGTATCTCGGTCACGAACTCGAACGCGTCGGGTAGCCACCACTTCGCGAACGTGGGCGCGAGGAACGCACGGAGCTCGTCCGCGGTCGCCGTACACGCGGGCTTGAACAGGACGACCGCGAGCGGACGCTCCTGCCAGCGCGCATGCGGGACCGCGATGACCGCGGCCTCGGCGACCGCGGGGTGACCCATGAGCGCGTTCTCGAGCGCGACCGAGCTGATCCACTCACCGCCGGACTTGATGAGATCTTTCGAACGGTCCTGGATCTCGACGTAGCCGCGCGCATCGATGGTGACGACGTCGCCGGTGCGGAACCAGCCATCCGCTGTGAATCGGTCCGCGGACTCGGGGCTCTTGTAGTACGCGCGGGCGACCCAGGGACCGCGCACCTGGAGCTCGCCCATCGTCTTCCCGTCCCAGGGCACGTCGTGCCCGGCGTCGTCCTGCGCGCGGATCTCGACGAGCGGCACCGGATAGCCCTGCTTCGCGCGATAGCCGAACCGCGTCTCGGCGTCGGCCTGCTCGAGATCGCTCATGAGGCTCGACACCACGCCGAGCGGCGTCGTCTCGGTCATGCCCCAGGCGTGAAGGACGTGAAGCCCGTGCCGCTCGTCGAAGCCACGGATCATCGATATCGGCGCGGCCGAGCCACCGACCACGAGGAGGCGCAGGCGCGACAGGTCGTACTCCTTGGGTCGCTCGTCGAGCCTACGCAGGAGCCCGAGCCATATCGTCGGGACGCCCGCGGTGTATGTGACGTGTTCGCCGACGAACAGCTCGCACAGGCTCTCCGCATCCAGGTGCGGCCCGGGATGGACCTGCGTGGCTCCGACCATCGTGCAGGTGAACGGCAGGCCCCAGGCGTTCACGTGGAACATGGGCACGACGGGGAGGACGACGTCGGACTCCAGGACGCCGACCGCGCCGGATGCCTGGCCGAGGCTGTGGAGGACCAGCGCGCGGTGCGAATACACGACGCCCTTCGGTCGGCCGGTCGTCCCGGACGTGTAGCACATCGCGGCGGCCTCGCCCTCGTCGAGCTCCGGACAGGCGAACGCATTCGCGTTCGCGCCGGCGAGGAGCGTCTCGTAGCCGATCGTGGCCGCGGGCGCCTTGGCGCCGTGCTCGATCACGACGATGTGCGCGATACGCACGTCCGTGCGGAACTTCTCGAGCACCGGCAGCAAGGTCTCGTCGATGATGAGAACGCGGTCCTCGGCGTCGTTCACGATGTGGGTGAGGTCGCTTGGATGCAGGCGCGGGTTGATCGTATGGAGGACCATGCCCGCAAGCGGCACACCGAAGTACGCCTCGACGTGCTCGTACTGGTTCCAGCACAGCGTCGCGACGCGGTCACCCCGCCGCAGGCCGAGGTGCTGGAGCGCGACCGCGAGCTTCTTCGCGCGCGGCACGAAGTCCGCGTAGGTGTACCGGTGGATGGTCTTGTCCGGTCGGCGCGTGACGATCGCCTTGTGCCCAAAGAGCGTCTCCGCACGTCGGAGGATGAATTCGATCGTCAACGGGTAATCCATCATCAGTCCGTCCATGTCGAGGTCTCCCCTCTCATTCCGTTGTCAGCCATCAAGCACCGCCTGTGCGATCTCCGCGCGGTGGGCCGCGCCGGAGCGGTCGAACGCTTCGATCCAGAGTGCCCGCTTGTAGTAGCGATGGAGCGGATGGTCCCAGGTGAAGCCCATGCCGCCATGCACCTGGATCGCGCGCTCGCATGCCGCGACCGCCGCCTCAGCGGCGTAAGCCTTCGCCGCGACCGCGGCGAGCTCGGCCTGATCGTCATCCTCGGCGATGCACCACGCCGCCCAGTACGCGAGCGAGCGCGCGAGCTCAGTCTCGACATAGGTGTCCGCGAGCTTGTGCGAGACCGCCTGGTACGCGCCGATCGGACGACCGAATTGCTCGCGACTCTTCGCGTGCTCGACACCGAGCTCGAGCGCATGGCTGGCGACGCCGACCGCCTCGAGGGCGAGCGCGGCCAGCGCGCGTCGCCGAGTGCTTGCGATGATCCTCGCCGCGGCGGGCGGTGCCGCGAGGAGGCGAGCGTCGTGATCCGCGAAGGTGACGCGACCGAGCGGCCGCGAGACGTCGACCGTATCGAAGACACGGATCCGCGCCTGCGCGTCGTGGGGCTCCGCGAGGTACAGGCCGATGCCGTCGGGCGCGCGTGCGTGGACCACGAACGCGTCGACGGCGCCGGCGTCGGG
>Ga0209470_1003467_pt1 | contig 10853 bp, 9 predicted proteins | sample GraSoiAngelo_125_FD_185882 | JGI IMG/M metagenome (GOLD analysis project Ga0209470, IMG submission 185882) | Grasslands soil microbial communities from the Angelo Coastal Reserve, California, USA - 14_0927_05_40cm (SPAdes) (version 2) | ecosystem: Environmental > Terrestrial > Soil > Grasslands ... | reverse complement strand
GCGGACCGGCGGCGGCGTTCGCGCCTTCGGCCTGGAGCCGCTCGAGCTGCTCCGCCAGGGCGCGCTGGCGGGCGGCGAGAGCCTGGAGCCGCTGCAGCATGGCTTCCCCGCTCAACCCCATCAGCGGCAGCAGGCCCTGGGCCAGACCGTTCAGCCCCTGCTGATCACGCGCCAGGCGCGCCAACTGCTCCACTGCTTCGGCAAACCCGCTCCCCGACTTCCCACCCGCCACTTGGCTGCGGCTCCGGGCGAGCGCCAGGGCCGTGGCGTTCAGCGCGTCGACGGCGTCGTTGGCGAGGGTCGCCGCCTCGGCGGCGTTGGGGTCGGCTTCTTCGAGCTGGGAGCGCGCCGCCGCCATCTGTCGCTTCGCATAGCCCAGCGCCGCATCCAGCTGCGGCGACACGAGCGCGTGCTTCCCGGCCGCCTCGCGGATCTGGCGTGCCACCGCGTCGGTCCCCTCCTCCACTGCCGCCTGCCGCGACCGGGTGGCGGAGCCCGCTTCGCCGCGCCGCAGCGCGTCGGCGACGCGCTCCTGTCCCTGGGCGAGCGCGGCCGTCTCCGAGAGCGCCCGGTCGAGCGCCGCCAGCGTCTCGCCGCGCCACTCCCGCGCCAGCGAGTCACGCTGACCGCGCAGCGCCTCCGGCACGCCCGCGAGCTGCTGCTCAGCCTCCGTCCCGGCTTCCGTCGCGGCCGCGGCGCGAGCGTCGTCCGCCGCTTGCGCGGCGCGCTGCATCGCCGCTCCCGCCGCGCGGGCGGCCTGCTGCGGCGCCGCGAGCGGCGTGCGGGGGCCCGCCCGGAGGTCCGTGGCTACCCGCTCGATGCCGCGGGCCAAGGAGTCCGCACGGTCGGCGAGCGTGCGTTGCCGCGCCGCGCCGGCGCTGTCCGGCCGCGACGCGTCCTCGCGATTCCACTCGGCCTGACGCCGTTGCAAGTCCTCGGCGTCGGCCGCGAGCGACGCCAGCGCGCCCTCGACGGCGGCCCGGCGGAACAGCTCCTGACTGCGCTCGAGCTGGGCCTTGAGCTGCTGCTGCGCCTCTGCCAGGCGCTCGAGCGCACGCCGCGTCGCCTCCGGATCGAGCCGCGCGAGCGCCTCCTGCAGCTCCCGCAGCCGCGCCGCCAGTTCCGGCGTCACCGCGCGCTGCAGCAGATCCTGGACTTCACGCAGCCGCGCCTGGAACGCCGTGTCGCCCAGCCCGGCGGCCTGTGCGGCGCGCGTGACCTCTTCCACCGCGCGCGACAGCTCCTGAACCCGCTGCTGCAGCGCCTCCTGCTCGCGCGCGACGGCCTGCGCGCGCTCCGTCGCCTGGAAGGGAAGCGGTCCGTCCCGCGCGTCCGCCGGACGGCGGGTGCCGCCGGCCTCGCGGGACCGCTGCTGCGCCAGGTCCCGCGTCCGCGTCCCCAGCTCGCGCTCCGCCTGGGCGAGCGAGTCCGCCGCGGCGGCCACGTCCCGCGCCGCGGCGCGGGTCGCCGCGCGCAGCTCCTCGAGGCTCGGCAGCCGCAGCGCGATCTCCGCGCTTCGCCCCATGTGAGTACCGGGGGCGGGGACATTGTCCCACGCCTCGACGCGGAGCCGCAGCGTGTCGCCGGGCAACAGCCCGCGCCCTTCCGCATCGAGATCCCCCTGAACGATGGCCCGCTCACCCGCGCCCGACACATCCAGCGACTCGCGCACGGCCGCCCCCTGCTTCCCCGTCTGACTCACCCGCCAGCTCACCACCTCGAGGCGAGTCAGACCGTGATCGTCCCGTGCGTCGATCACGAGCGGTTGCTTGAGCGATAGCGGCAGCGTCGTGTCGCGGCCCGGGATGGGGACCGTCACGACGGGCGCGGAATCGGGCACCACCCGCAGCCGCAGCTGGGGTACGTCGCCCTCGAGCGGCGTGCCGTCCGCCGCCGCGAGGTCGAGCAGCCACGTGCCGGAAGCGGACGGCGGGGCGGCCAGCCGGCCCGAGAAGCGAGCCCCCTCCACGGCGAGGCGTGCGCGTCCTGCCGGCCCGGTCTCGCGGCGCCACGCCGCCGCCGCCAGCGCGACGCTCGCCGTGCCGCTCGTCAGGATCACTGTGCCTTCGGGGATCGCCACCGGATCCGGGCCGGGCACGAGCGGCTCGTCGGGACGGGCGAGGTACTCGGGATACCGGGCGGTGAGCTCGAGGCCCGCAAGGAACGCGGGCAGTGCCACGCTGACCCGGCGCTCGACCGAGCGCCGGCTGCCGCTCGAAGCCCGGAGATACAGGTCGGACTCGAGGGGCCCTACTCGCCGCGTGGCGCGGCCCAGCGAATCGAGCGCGATCGGCGCCGCGCGCCATGGCTCGCCCGGGCCACGCGTCCACAGGATGGCCCGCGTCGCCGCCGGCACTTCGAGCGTCACCGTGACGCTGTCACCGCGGCGCACGGTCGCGCGGTCCACGGCGAGACGCACCGGCGCGCGCGCATCGACGATGGCGCGGAGCGGGTGCCAGAACGCGGCCGCCCGCCCCGCGCCGGGTGACGATGCCACGAACAGCACGGCGCCCAGCGCCGCCGTGCCCGCGCCTATCATGAGCGAGGTCCGCGTGCCACGGGCCAACAGCCGGCCCACCGCCGGTGCGGCGCGCTCGACCACCGCCGCCGCTCGAGAGTCGGCCAGCCCCAAGAGCTCCGCGCTCGCTCCGGCGCTCGCCCCCGGCGCGAGCACGCCCACCACGCTCCCCGCGCGAGTACCGGCGGCCGTCTCGACCAGCCGCCCCACGGCGGCGGCCGCGGCGGGGCGTCCCGCCCGGCGCACGAGCCACACCGCGGCGCCCGCCGTCCCCGCGATCAGGAGCCACGCCACCACCACCGCCGCGACGCGCGGCGCGAGCGTCAGCCCCGCTCCCGCGATCGCAAACGCGACGCCCGCGCTCGTGAGCAGCACGGCTCCGGCGCGAGCGCGTGCGTGCGGCCCGCCGAGCCGGCGCAGCCGAAGGGCAGTGTCGGTCACCGCGTCGCGCTCACGGCGTAAGTGAACAGGTTGACCCCCATCCGTAGTGCCGCCTCGTGAAGCTCCGGAGGATCGTGGTGGACCTCGGGATCCTCCCACCCGTCGCCCAGGTCGGTCTGATAGGAATAGTACACGACCAGCCGGTTGCCCAAAAAGATACCGAAACCCTGCGCCGGCAGGCCATCATGCTCGTGGATCTTGGGGATGCCCCTGGGGAAGTCGTACACCAGGTGATAGATGGGGTGGCTCAACGGGACCTCAACCAGGGGATGATCGGGGAAGACGCGCGCGATCTCACGGCGGAAGGACTTGTCCATGCCGTAGTCGTCGTCGGCGTGCAGGAAGCCCCCCTGCTCGAGCCAGCGTCGCAGCTGTTTCACCTCTTCGTCCGAGAAGCGCACGTTCCCGTGCCCCGTCATGAAGAGGTAGGGAACGTCCCACAGCTCGGGTCCCGTGAGGGTGACGACGCGCTCGCGCTCGGTGACGGACAGGGCGGTACGCTGGCGCAGCGCCGCGAGGAGATTCGGCAGCGCGGAGGGGCCGGCGTACCAATCGCCCCCACCATCGTAGTGCAGGCGGCCGATCGTCAGGGAGGCTAAACGCGGAACGCGGAAGTGGGAACGCGGAGGACCGCCCACGAACGCTAGTGCGTCTGTTCCGCGCTCCGCGTTCCGCGTTCCGCGTTCCGGTATCCCATCGGCGACGGACAGCCAGAGTGCCAAGACGAGGATGGCCGGGGCTCTCACAGGTCGTTCACCAGTCGGTACGCCGTATTTCTCGTGATCCCCGTCTCCACCGCGAGCTGCTCGGCCACGTCGCGGCGCGTCATCCCCTGGGCCAAGAGCGCGCGGGCACGCTTCTCGGGGTCGGGGCCAGTGGCGCGCTCCTCCCGGGTGGGCTTGCCGGTGCCCGCCACCATCACCGTCACCTCGCCGCGGGCGGGCGCTTCGGCGTAGTAACCCGCCAGCTCGGCCAGGGTCCCGGCGCGGGTCTCTTCGAACAGCTTGGTCAGCTCGCGCGCCACCGCCGCGGGTCGCTCCGCGCCACACGCCGCCGCGAGGTCCGCGAGCAGCTCCGCCACGCGCGGCGGTGCCTCGAACAGCACCACGGTCCACTCGCTCTTCGCGACGAGCTCGAGCAGGCGCCGCCGCTCGGCGCCCTTGCGCGGGACGAAGCCCAGGAACAGGTAACGATCGGCGCCCAGTCCCGACACGGACAGCGCGGCCGCGACGGCGGTGGGTCCCGGCACCGTGATCACCGGGATGTCGCGCTCACGGGCGGCGGCGACCAGGACCGCGCCCGGATCGCTCACGGTGGGCGTCCCGGCGTCCGTCACGAGCGCCACGTCCTTACCGGTGGCCAGCAGATTCAGTATCCGGCGGAGCGCGGCGTCGCTCGAGTGCGCGTGGAAGCTGATGAGCTCGGCGCGCGAGCCCACGTGAGCGAGCAACGGTTTGGTGTGGCGCGTGTCCTCGGCCGCGACCGCCGCCGCCCGCGTCAGCGTGGCAGCCGCGCGGGGAGAGAGGTCCTCGAGGTTGCCGAGCGGCGTCGCCACGACGTACAGGGTGCCCGCCATTTCACCACGCCACCGGCCACGGCAGGCGTCCGTAGTAGCCCGCCGATTGCAGCACGTAGCGGTGCTCGCGCGTGGCCTCGCGGAGGATTTTGGGCGCGGTGCCCGGCATCATCACCTCGACGCCCTCGAGCAGCTGGAGCGACCAGTCCGTGAGTGCGTTCGAGAGCTCCTCCGGCTGCACCACGGAGTCCGGGGTATCCGTGCCGCGTGGTGCCGACAGGATCGTGATCGCCTTGTGCGCATCCACGATCCCCGAGCTGACCTTCTGCGCCCGGCGTTTTGCCTCGCCCGGAAATTCCTTGTCCACCTCGTCGACGATGCGCCAGTACAGCTCCCGGTAGGTGTTGATGAGTGCGTTCGGCGCCTGCTGCGGCAGATCGGCCACATAGCGGAACTCGGCCGCCGTGAGCACGGGCATCTGCCGGTCGGCACCCGGGTGGAACTGCGATTCGAGAAACTTGGGAATGGCCATCACCTCCGGCTTGTCGCAGAAGTAGCCGCTGGCGTAGCGTCCGCCGTCGAACCGCACGTACGACACGCGCGCGTTCGACGTCAGCTCGAGGATGCCGCTGGTCTTGTCCCGCGCGAAGGCCGCGAAGAACGCGCCCGGCTGTCCCGGATCGACGGTGCGCATCTCGACCGGCGCGGCGCACGACTGATACATCCAGGCGAGCTGCTCCATCGGCGCGGCCGAGTAGGCCAGCTCGCCCCGCTCGACTTCGGCGCGCATCCGCTTCAGCGCCTCCGTGATCGTGATGACCCGTCGCCCCGTGGTGTCCAGGGACGCGGCGTTCACGGCCTCGCCTTTGCGGAAGAACAGCAGCAGGCACTCCTCCGGCAGGTAGGCCGCGATGTAGCCATCGACGCGACCGTCACGGTCGCGCTTGCCGAAGGCGAGGAGGTTGTCGAGGTGAATGAACGCGAGCCGGGTGCGATGAATCAGCCGGCTCACCTGCGGGAACGTCAGCTCCGCGAGGCGCACCGGCGAATTCATCAGGCGAGCGGTGCTCGCGCGCATGGTCCTCCGGGGAGGATGCTACGACAGATGCTGCTGAATCTTCTGCTCCAAGACCGGCTTCGGGTACGCGCCCACCAGCGTATCCACGTGTCGCCCGTCCTTGAAGAATAGAATACTCGGAATCGAGCGAACGTTAAAGCGCATGGCCGTCTTCTGGTTGGCGTCCACGTCCACCTTGGCCACCTTCAGCTTGCCTTGATACTGTCCCGCCAGCTGGTCCAGAATGGGTGCCACCATGTGGCACGGCCCGCACCACGTTGCCCAGAAGTCCACGATGGTGAGCCCCTGGTGCTGCTCGACCTCCAACCCGAACGTGGCGTCCGTGACGGCCGTGAAATGTTCCGCTGCCATGACCTCTCCACTCCCTCTCGTGCAATCGTTATGTTGACGGCGTCATGACTGAGTCACGCGCCCGCGTTGCCCACATCGGCATCGCCGTTCCGTCCATCGACGCCGCCCTCGGCTTCTATCGCGACGTGCTCGGCCTCGAGCCGGGGCGCCCCGAGACGGCCGACGGTGCAACGATCGTCGGCTTGGCGTTGGGCGACGTTCAGGTCGAGCTCCTCGAGCCCCGCGACCCGCACGGCCCGGTGGCGAAGTTCCTCGCCAAGCGTGGGCCGGGCATCCATCATATCTGCTACCGCGTGCCGGATCTGGACCAGACGCTCGAGCGCTGCCGGGCGGCGGGGTACCGTCTCATCGACGAGGTGCCACGGCGCGGCGCCGGCGGCCGGCGTATCGCGTTCGTGCATCCGAAGACGACGGCCGGCATCTTGATGGAGCTGACTGAGTAAGTGAACACGCGGCCAGCGCCTTGAGTTCCCGCGGACTCAACTCTTGCACGCCGCCGCCGGATTGGGGATGCTCGCCAGATCCGTCCCGACCACCAGCCAGCGTCCCTCCTTCGTGCGTGCCAGCTCGATCGGCACGACGACCGTGCACGACGTCGAGCGCTGCAGTTCCACCCGGAGGAGCCGGCGGTCCTCCTTGTTCGGCACGGGCAGCGGGCCCTCGATGACACGGTAGCCGACATGGTTCAAATAGATTTGGAGGACGGCGAGGCGCTGGTTCACGTCGGTCGATTTCAGATGGCTGGACGCGAGACCGCGCTCACTGCCCCACAGCGTCCGCATCCGCTCGAGGTCGTTCGCTTTCACGGCCGACATGAACTGCGCGAGCGTCTCCTGAGGCGACTGCGGTGCGAGCTTCCCCGGGCCGGCTCCCCCACACGCGAGGCAGCCCAGCGCGACGAGCACGGTCAGTCCCGTTCCAACGTTTCTCGACCGAGATGAGGTGCCCGGGCAAGCGAGTTGGAACGGGATCAGTCGTGGTCTCACAGACGATACCTCGAGTGGGGGCGGAGTGAACCGAAGGTAAGACGGCATGCGGCTCTACGTCAACATTGATCACGTCGCGACGGTGCGCGAGGCGCGCCGCACCGACGAGCCCGACCCCGTGCGCGCCGCCGCGGCCGCCGAGCGGGGCGGCGCCGACGGCATCACCGTGCATCTGCGCGAGGATCGTCGCCACATCCAGGACGCCGACGTCCGCGCGCTCCGCGCCGCGGTGCGCAGCGTGCTCAACCTCGAGCTCGGCGCGGCGCCCGAGATCGTGCGGATCGCCGGCCGCCTGAAGCCGTTTCAGGCGACGCTCGTCCCCGAGCGGCGCCGGGAGATCACGACCGAAGGCGGCCTCGCGCTCGGCGGCGCGAACCGCAGGATCGGCACGGCCGTCCAACGCCTCACCGCCGCCGGCATCCGCGTCAGTCTCTTCATCGATCCCGATGTGGAGACCATCGATCGGGCCGCCGCGCTCGGCGTTCCCGCGGTCGAGCTGCACACCGGACGCTACGCCCGCTCCTGGCGGAAGAGCGACGCGGCGCTCCGCGCGCTGGGACGGGCGGCCGCCCACGCCCGCGCGCGCGGCCTCGCCGTGCACGCGGGGCACGGTCTGACCTACGACAACGTCCAGCCCGTCGCCGCCATCCGGGACATCGAGGAGCTGAACATCGGGCATTCGATCGTGAGCAACGCGATCTTCGTGGGAATGGAAGCAGCGGTGCGGCGCATGCGGCAGTTGGTCGATGAGGCCAGGAAGCCTTAGCTTGGTAGCCCTATGACGGAGTCCCCGAAGCCCCTCGGCATGTCGGACTTCTTCGCCCTCGAGGCGGGGGAGTATCTCGAGCGGCTCGACGGCATGCTCGCCAAGGGCGACAGCCCCAGCGCCGACGAGATCGTGCGGCTCGCCCGAGCGCTGCGCGGCAGCGCGCTCATGGCGAACCAGCCCGCGATCGCGCGTGCCGCCGCCGGGCTCGAGGTCCTGGCGCGCGCGGTGCGCGAAGGACGGCGCGCCTGGGATCCCCAGACCCAGCAGCTCGCCCTCCGCGCGGTGGACGACCTGAAGATCTTCGTGCGCCGGGCGGGCAGCTGGACCGATGCCGACACCGCGAAAGCCGAAGCGCTGGCGGTCGAGCTCGAGCAGGTCGCCGGCCGACCGTCGGCGCAGATCCGTGCGGTGGAAGCCCTGGGGCTCGACGCGGGCGCGCGGGCGTTCGTGGCGCGGGAGGGCGCGGCGATCGCGGGCGCGCTGGAGCGCGCGGCGCAGGCGCTGCGGGCCAATCCCCGGGCCCACGACCCACTCCAGCACGTCCTGCGCGCGCTCCAGCCGCTGCGCGGCCTCGCCGCCCTCACCGATCTGCCGCCGCTCCCCGACCTGCTCGAGGGAATCGAGCGCGCCATCGGCGAGCTATCGCGCTCGGGACTCGAGCCCCCCACCAACCTGGGCGAGCTGTTCCAGGTCGCAGGCAGCGCGATCGCGCGCGCCGCCCGCGAAGTGGCCGAGCGCGGCCGACCCGACCCGGAAGGACCCGATTTCCGGCAGTTCGCCGGGTTACTGGTGAAGGTCATGGAAAGCGAGGCGGACGCCGTCTCGATCGGCTCCCTCTATTACAGTGACTCGGGTCCCCACATCGTGTCGCGCGGCGTTCCCGCGGCGCGTCCGTCCACGCTCGGCAAGCTGGAGCTCGTGAGCCACGGCGAGCATCTGCGTCAGGCGGCGGACTCGCTCGAGCGCGCCCCCTCCGCCACGCAGCGCGAGCTGCGCGCTCACACGCTCGGCACCACCTTTCGTGCGCTCGCGAACGCGGGCGGCGGCGTGCTTGCCGACCGCGTGGCCCAGTTCGCGATCGCCGGGCGCGAGGCAGTGGCGTCCGGGATTGCCGTGAGCAGCGCGGCCGCCTTCGCCGCCGAGCTGCGGCGGGCCGGCGACCTGCTGGCGCGCTCGGGCACGGGCGACGAGGAAGCGCTCGCAACCGAGCTCGACGCCCTCACCGCCGCGCTGCGTGCCATCCAGCCCGGCGCCGCTCCCGCCCCCGCACCCGCCCCCGCTCGCGCGCCCGCCGCTCCGGCTCCTGCTCCTCGTCCCGCGCCCGCGTCGCGGCCGACACCACCTCCGGCCCCAGCGCCGGTGGTTCGCGGGGTGAAAGCGGCGCCCGCGCCACGGGTTGAACCGGCGATGCCTGAAACTCCCGACTTGGTCGGGTCGTGGTCCGCTTACCAGCGTTTGTTGGAAGGAGGGATCGGCTCGGCGTCGCTCGCGGAGCTCATCGCCGGCGTCCAGAGTGCGCCCGCAGCCCCTGCTCCCGGCTCCCCCGTAGCGGCTCCCGCGGCGCCCGCCGTGGACGTGCGCGCCCTGTTGTATCGCGGCGACCGTGCGCTCCAGCGAGCGAAGGAGCTGCGGGAAGCGGCGAAGCGGGTGTCGGGCGACGAGCTCCGCGCGCTCGTCGACGAAGTCTGCGACCTCGTTGCCCTCGCCCTCGAGCCCAGCCCCTAGCCGGGCGTCCGCTTCCCCCTCCCCCTCCCGCTGGGCCTGGATCCTCGGCCTCGCGGTCACGGTCGCGTTCTTGGCGTGGGCCGTGCGCGGGACGCAGTGGAGCGAGGTGCTCGCGGGTCTCCGCGCCGTCGATCCCCTTCTCCTGGTGCTGACGGTAGCACTCGCCACGTTGACGTTTCCGATCCGTCTGATCCGGTGGCGTGTGATCCTGCGCGACGAGCGCGAGAGACCGCTTCCGTGGCTGCCGCTGTGGCACGCCGTCGCCATCGGCTTCATGGCGAACAATCTCCTTCCCGCGCGGGCCGGCGAATTCGCGCGTGCCTACGTCGCCAGTCGTCAATTGCCGGTGCGGTTCACGACGGCGCTGGGTTCCATCGGCGTGGAGCGTGTGTTCGATGCCCTCGTGATGCTCGGGCTGATGGCGCTGGCCATCGCGTCCCCTACGTTCCCGGCGCACTCGACCCTGCTCGATACGCCGCTGTCACGTCTGGCGGGGCGGGCCGCGCTGCTGTTTGGCGCGATGTTCGTCGCGGCGCTCGTGGTGGTACTGCGCCCGGCGCCCTGGCTCGCGCTATTCGAGCGCGTGACCCGGGCCGTGCTGCCGGCCCGGCTGGCGGCGCGCGTCGCCGGCATGGCCGAGGGCCTCGTGGCCGGCCTCACGGTGCTGAAGCGCCCCGGGCGGTTCGGGGCGATGCTGTTCTGGTCGTTGGTGCTATGGCTCACGAACGCCGCGTCGTTCGCCGTGTGCTTCCGGGCGTTTGGGTTGCAGGTGCCGATCGAAGGATCCCTCCTGCTGCAAGGGATCCTCGGGTTCGCGGTGGCGGTCCCGGCGTCGGCCGGCTTCTTCGGCGTCTTCGAGAAAGCGACGCAGCTGACGTTGCAGCTCTACGGCATCAGTCCGAGCCTGGCGCTGGCGTACGCGGTCGCGTATCACGTTTCCACGTTCCTGCCGATCACGCTGCTCGGCCTGCGCTCGCTTGCGAGTGTCCACCTCCACCTGGGCGACCTGGGTCGGGCACGGACAGCCGATCAACTGGGGGACGCGAGACCGTGACCGACGCCGTCCGCGTGGCGGCGCACGCCAAGCTCAATCTCCTGCTGCGCATTCTCGCGCGCGAAGCGCCGGCGGGTTATCACCAGATCGAGACGGCGTTCGCCCTGCTCGAGCTGACGGACGAGCTGATGGTGACGCGCACGGCCGGCGGGGTCGCGCTCACCGTGCACGGACCCGACCTGGGGGCGCCGGAGCAGAATCTCGCGGTGCGGGCCGCGCGCGCCGTCTTGGAGGCGATCGGACACAAGTTCGGCGTTGCGCTCGAGCTGACCAAGCGGATCCCCGTGCGGTCGGGCCTGGGCGGCGGCTCGAGCGACGGGGCGGCCGCACTGCACGCGGTGAACGCGCTCGCCGGCAACGCCGTCCCCCGCCACGAGCTGCTCCACCTCGCCACGCGGCTCGGTGCCGATGTGGC
>Ga0209470_1003458_pt1 | contig 10870 bp, 10 predicted proteins | sample GraSoiAngelo_125_FD_185882 | JGI IMG/M metagenome (GOLD analysis project Ga0209470, IMG submission 185882) | Grasslands soil microbial communities from the Angelo Coastal Reserve, California, USA - 14_0927_05_40cm (SPAdes) (version 2) | ecosystem: Environmental > Terrestrial > Soil > Grasslands ... | reverse complement strand
TCGATTGTTGGCCGTTTATTGTTGGCCAGCGGATTTGGGATAAGCTTCAGTTTCACACTGGCATCCGGGCGGCCTTGAGGCGGAGAGTCTGCGACCTGGCTCAGATCTTCCACTTTAAGAGCACTAACTAGATAACCACGAGCTCGATATTTTCCGGCGGGCAAATCTTCACCATCGTCGTTTTTTCCGTCCCACTGTGTTACCAGCGCGTCCGCGCCGATTGTAAATTCGTTCAGTTGCGCTTCCTGATGTAGAACGCGCACCAGTTTGCCGGTCGTGTCGTAAATGCCGAGACTGATCGTTCCTTCCAATGGCGGAGGAACGAAGCTGACGCGGACGCTTCTCGCGGGTGAGGCTGATGGTGTTTGTACTGGAGCAGGCGGAGCCGTGATGGATTCTTCGGGCGAGATTGACAGAGCAGGCGATTCTTCTGGTGTTGCCGACGCTATTGGACTTGGTGATTCCTGTGCAGCGGCGATTCCAATGGCGAGCCATGCCGCTGCAATCCGCAATCCGCAATCCACAATCCGCGATTCAAACATAGTAGCGCCAGTCCACGTTTGGAAAAATATTATCGCGCCATTCGCAGTCGCGCAGGAGTTCTTCATCGAGCCCGTTTGTGACAAACTGGTCGTGCAACCGGTTGAATCGAACAAGGTGGTCCATCGTGCGTTTGGTGGCGTATTCACACGCGGTTCCGGTTTTCATCAAAAACGCCCAATCACTGGATTGCGCCAACAAAAGTTCGCGGGCGAGTTGTTTAAGCACACGATCCGCGAGTGGGCTGCAGTTTTCTGCGTGCGTGCGCGCAGCTTCAGTCATCCGCTGGGCCGCAGTGTGCAGATGTGGATAGATCCAAACGTTACTCGGATCGAGCCAGACGCCAAGATGGCCGTTCTCGCCCCACGTTGAAGCTGCGGGTTCAACGATCTGCTGTGTGGGGTGCGTCCCAAGATATTCACTCGGGGTGGTGAGCCGAAAATTCTGATCGTTTGCCGCTTCGCGAATGAATTGTTCTAGGAAAATGGGTCCTTCGAACCACCAGTGCCCAAACAATTCCGCATCAAATGGAGCGACAACTATTGGGTCGAAACCAAATTCGCTGATTTCCCGAAGTTGCTGCTGGCGCTGTTCCAGAAAGTGACTCGCGTGTTTTACCGCCGCATTTTCCGCTGCCGCGCGATTATACAACCCTTTCTCGTTACCACATCCGGTGATCCGGTGATACTTCACGCCTGAGAATTTTCTGCTCCCGCGGGCGATCGGCCCCAAATGTTCCATGGCAAGATCGAAACCAATGTCACGGTAGAACTCCCGGTAGACTGGATCTCCTGGGTAACCTTCATGCGCGCTCCATACTTGCCGGCTTGAATCGCCATCGCGTGCAAACGCGGCCGGACCCGCAGGCGTATAACACGGCGCATAAATCGATCGGCACGGGCGCGGCGTTCCAAACAATAAGCCGTGACCGTCCAGAACGAACCAACGGATATTTGCTCCCTGCAAAATTGGATCCAGTCCCCGCACGTAAGCGCATTCGGGCAGCCAGAATCCCGTAGGCTCTGCATCGAAAACATCGATACATACGTCCCGGCCGATCAAAACCTGCACACGCGCCGCTTGAACGGACTGCTGCTGAATAATCGGGAGCAAGCCGTGCGTGGCGGCACTGGCGATGATTTCGAGTGCGCCGGTGTCTCGCAACTCGCGAACAATCGAGAGCAAATCGCATTTCCATTCGTCGACAAAGAAATGGCGGTTCTCTGAGAATAGCTCGAAATAGAAGTCTGCGAGCTCGCGAAGCTGCGGATGATTACAATTTCGCTTTTGTTCTCGCCCAGTGAGATCAATTAGAAGATCAAGGTGCCGCATGTAACGCTCGCGCAAAAGCTGATCTTGAAGCATTGCGCAGAGCGTTGGCGTGAGAGACATCGTGAGTTTGAACGGCACAGAGTCGTTCACTAACCGGCGCATCATGCGTAACAGCGGAATGTAACTCTCCGTGACCGCCTCGAAGAACCAGTCTTCTTCCAAGAAGTCTTCATGCTCCGGATGCCGAACGAACGGCAGATGCGCGTGGAGAATAATCGCGAAGTGACCGGGCATTGCAGAAGACTAGAAGGCTGGCAAACAACAGCGCAAGGTGGATCGGCTTCTCCGAAGATGTTGATCAGCCGCCCAAGGCGCAATTATTTTAGCAACGCGTTCAGGAGAACGCGTTCCAGCTTAGAGCGTGCGGCAAAAGTCTTGGAAGCGATCCAGACCTTTTTTGATCACGTCGAGGCTGGTGGCATAGCTGAGCCGGACCGTGCGATCGTCGCCAAAGGCAGCGCCCGGAACGACGGCGACGCTGGCTTTGCTCAACAAACGGTCGGCAAAATTTTGGGAAGTCAGCCCAAGCTGGCTGATGTTAACCAGCACGTAAAATGCGCCCTCAGGTTTCACCGCTGTCACGTTGGAAATCTTCGATACGCGGTCGAACATGTAATTGCGACGCATATCAAATTCCTCGCGCATATCGGCCAGCGGTTGTTGATCACCTCGCAAAGCGGCAAGCCCGCCGTACTGCGAAAATGAAGACGGATTGGAGGTGGTATGGCTCTGGATCGAATCCACCGCTTTTGCCACCGCCTCCGGCGCCGCCAGATAACCGAGGCGCCAACCTGTCATCGCGTAGGACTTACTGAATCCGTTGACCGTGATCGTGAGATCGTACGCTTCTTTCGAGAGCGACGCGATGCTCACATGCTTGACGTCGTCATAAACGAGTTTCTCATAAATCTCGTCGGACAAAATGTAGATATCTTCCTCGGCAGCGACGTCGACGATCGCCTTCAATTCTTCCCGCGTATAAACAGAGCCAGTCGGATTGCCAGGGCTGTTCATGATCAACATCTTAGTGCGAGGGGTCATTGCGTTTTCGAAGTCTTCGGCGCGCATTTTCCATGAATTGCGCTCACTGGTGGGCACGATCACTGGTTCGGCGCCGACCAGTCTGACCATGTCCGGATAACTGACCCAATAGGGTGCCGGGATAACAACTTCGTCGCCGGGCTGGCATGTTGCGAGGATCGCGTTGTAGCAAGAATGCTTTGCGCCATTGCTGACGATGACCTGCGCGGCGCGATAATTCAGTCCGTTATCGGCGGCCAATTTTTCCGCGATTGCCTGACGCAGCTCCGGAATGCCAGCGCTGGGCGTGTACTTGGTAAATCCGGCCTCCAGAGCGTTGATCGCCGCCTTTTTTATGTGTTCGGGCGTATCGAAATCCGGTTCGCCTGCACCGAAGCCGCACACATCAATGCCTTCAGCCTTCATGGCTTTGGCCTTACTGTCGATCGACAGGGTGAGTGAAGGAGTCAGTTGAGCGGCGCGTTCGGAAATTTCCATGGTGGTGAGCTTATTCAAAATGGGAGCGCAAACTATTGGTGACGATAGAAGTTTTCAATCAGAGGTTTGAAATTATTTTCATCAATTTGGACGATCGCCATTTCGCGTTTCGCGTTCTCAGGAGAATCCGATGCGTGCGCGGCGTTGATCATGATTGTTTGGCCGAATTCCCGGCGAATTGATCCCGGCGGGGCTTTGGCTGGATCAGTTGGGCCAAGCACGTCGCGGATCTTGCGCACCGCATCCACGCCTTGATAAACAATGGCGATCGATTTTTCAGTGCCGGGAGCGTCGCGTTCCGCCGGTGGACATTCACTCGGTTTTCGGCCCGCCATAAATTCAATGATGCTTTCCCAGTTTTCACGACCGCTTTTTGGGCCAAGTTTTTCCTCAAGCACTAGCAGGACAGGCCCGTAGAACTCCTCCGCTTGCGCGACGCTCATGCAATGGACCTTAAATCCAATGATGGTGAGTCCTGAACGTGAAAAGACTTCAATGACACCGCCTGGCCGCAGATTTGGAAACTTGAAATTATCTGGCTTGATGAGGACGAGTGTCTTTTCGGCTTGCGCGTTCGGCAGATAAGAAACGGCACGGTCCAGGATTCCGCCGTCGGAGTCGGAAAAGTCCGCCCAGAGTTTCAAATCGCGCTCGACTGCTTTTGGATCGAAAGCGGCCAGCACGCCGGGCTCAAAGTAAGTTACGTTGCCTGAATCATCGGTGATGTAATCGCCGTAGGTATCGCGAATCGTTTCACCGCTGGTGCGTTCATGTACGATGTGGCCGACAGTGCGATGAATCTTTTCCACTGCGTCAGGTCCGCGAAAAATGAGGAACAAGACCCGCGGACGTTGGCCGTTCTTTTCACCGGTAAAATTTTTCAAGATGTACTGGCGAATTAACTCCTGCGTCGCCCGATGACGCGGATCGGTTTCCGTCACGATGCTGTCTGCGTAGCGCTTTGCCAGTTCAGCGCCTGGCGCAAACATGCGTCCCGCTACCAGATCAAGTCCAGTGCGAGAAATCAACCGGCCCACGATGCCGCCGGTACGCGATTTGCGCATCGAGTACGGCGTGACGATGGCGTAGGCAAGCTCTTCAGTTTGCATTTCGATTACCTTAGCGGCGTCTACCAAGGCCGCAAAATTCTTCTCCCGGACAGTACGGCCTGGGAGGTCTGCGATCGAGCCCGCAGAACGCTAACTCGCGGGGCCATTTGCGCGCTCCGGTAATAGATCAGCAGGCTGGCCCGCCAACCATAGCTTGGTGGGTTTGGCGGTACACCTTCGCTAAAGCCCAACTTTCGCTTAGCACTACGCTCCAAGCGAAGGCTGGAGCGGGTGACGAGGCTCGAACTCGCGACGTCCACCTTGGCAAGGTGGTGCTCTACCAACTGAGCTACACCCGCATTTTTAAGAGCGAATAATAATGTCGAGCCACCCGCGAAACGCAACCTTTTAATTGTTCGCGCAGGTCGAAAATCGTTGAATCTAAATTGCCCGGTGAATGCATCCTATAACCAAAGCACTAATATGAAAAAATTAATCCTCCTTTGCATTTGCTCCGTGGCACTGCCGATAACCTTATTTGGGCAGACTCCCACGACTTCGCCGGTCGCCAGTCCGCCAGCAGGAGCAGCAACAGCAACACCAACGGCAACCGCCAGCACGTCTCCATCCGATCTCGCCGACAAGATTCACCAGAAGCTGGAGAAAAAGTTACGCGGCAAGCATGGAATCATCATTGATGGAGGTGGTAAAGATGAAGATGCCGATCTTCAAAAGATGCGCGACTTCGTGGCAATTCCCATTGTCGCGATCGTATTCTTATCAATATTCGGCGCGCCTGTGCTGATCGTGATCATGGTAGGCATATTCGCGCTTCTGGGAAGCCGCATGCGGCAGCGCACCATCAGGATGATGGTGGAGAAAGGTCAGCCAGTTCCCGCCGAACTGCTGGCACCCGAGCTGCGGCACGTACGGCGGCGCTCCGATGTGCGGCGTGGTGTTGTATGGACCATGGTAGGCCTCGGCCTGATGATATGGCTGGCGGCGGTCAATGACTGGGAAGGCGGCGCTTGGTCGTTCGGGCTGATTCCATTTCTGATCGGTCTCGGCTATCTCATCGTATGGAGGTTGGAAAACAAAAAGGACGTTCCTCCTCCGCCGCCGGCACCGTAGTATCGAAACCGTGGAGCTTACTGATGCGGACCTTGTCGCGCGAGTTCTTGTCGATGACGATCAGCACGCGTTCGGAGAGCTCGTGCGACGGCATCAATCAACCGTGCGTGGTCTGCTTCGGCAACTCACCCGGACAGATATCGCCCTGGCCGATGATCTGGCGCAGGAAACTTTTATTCGCGTTTACAAGAACATCCGCAGCTTTCGCGGTGAAGCGCGATTTTCAACCTGGCTTTACCGCATCGCGTACAATTGTTTTCGCGAGGATGCGCGCCGCCGCAAAGAGGTTGTCGGCGTTGATGAGGAGCAGTGGCAAGCGGAGCATGATCCGCAGACTGTCGATCCTGGTTTGAGACATGATCTTATGCACGCACTGAGTTTGCTTCCGCTGCACGAGCGCACGGCTATTGTGCTTTGCTGCCAAAACGGATTGTCGCATGACGAGGCCTCGCGCGTCCTTGATATTCCGCTTGGCACCGTAAAGACAAACGTGCTCAGAGGGCGCGAAAAACTAAAACGCACACTGGCCGCATGGGGACCAAATTGATATAATGAACGCAATGATTGACGACGAAACGCTGGACCGACAATTGCGTGAAGCTGCCCCGTACGTTGACGACGAAGGTTTCACCGCGCGCGTCATGGCGAAATTGCCCGCAGCGCCACGCGAACCGCAATGGCTTCGTGCAGTGATTCTAGTAGGCCTGGCATTACTAGGAAGCGGGGTTGCCTACTTGCTGTCGGGCGGCGGCCGTTTCGTTCGCGAAGGCGTGATCCAGTTGGCTGGCTTCCCGATCTGGCTGTTGCTCGTGTTCGCGTTCGGTTGCGGCCTTGTGGTTGGCGCCTTTGCCGTCATCGTCGCCATTCGCAAAACGCCGGAGGTGCGCGATGTTGCCCGGCTGCGGTTTTGAAATGCTACCCGGTTAAGCCAGAGATAATTTGCGCGCCTGCTTAACGTCGAGACCGATCTGGCGAACAAGCGCCTCGACACTTTCGAATTTTGTCTCCGGCCTGAGATAGCGGATGAATCGCACTTCGAGATCTTTTCCGTAAATATCGTGGTCGAAATCAAAAAGGTGGATCTCCAGAATCCGCTCAGATTTTCTGGTGTCCACGGTCGGTCGATAACCGAGGTTCACCACGCCGGGATAAATAACTCCCTCCAGCTTCGCTTCAGCGAAATAGACGCCGTTTGGCGGGAACTGTTCGTTGTGGGCACTAAGGTTTGCCGTTGGAAATCCAATCTTTTTGCCTCGATTATCGCCGCTAACAACGGTTCCCAGAACCGTGTATTCGCGGCCAAGCATCTGCGCCGCCTTTGCGAGATCGCCTGTTTCGACGGCTTTACGAATCGTCGTGCTGCTTACCAATTCGCCATTGACAGTCACTGGTGGAATTCCCACGACCCCGAAATCGAAGCGTGCGCCGAATTGATTAAGCAGTTTGAGATTGCCGCGCCGATTTTTTCCAAACGACCATTCGTGTCCCACGCAAATTTCGCGCAGCGACTTCGAATGCTCCACTAGTTCGTGCACGAACTCTTCGGGTTCGGTTGCAGCAAATTGTTTATCAAACGTGATGATTAGAAGATGCGCCACGCCCAGGTCGCGAATCAAAGCGATCTTGTGGGGGGTAGCGGTGAGCAAATGAGGCGCGGTTTTTGGCCGCAACACCTTTTCCGGATGTGGATCGAATGTGACCACGACAGGTGTTCCGTTCGCCGCCCGGGCGTGTTGGGCGGAGGTCGAGATGACTGCCTGATGGCCGAGATGCACGCCGTCGAAGACGCCGATGGCCAGGAAGAGCGGACCACGTAATTTCGACAGCTCGGAAATCGATCGGAAGGTTTCCATCACGAAAATGACGAATGACGAACGACGAATGACGAACGAAATCCGAATGACAAATGACGAAAATGTTCGTGGACACGTTTTCGTACTTCGATCTTGCTCATTAATTCGTCGTTCGTCATTCGGATTTCCTTAGGCCCCGCGCATCTTCGAGACTTCCGGAAGGCTGAGCATGTGATCGAGAATTTCCTCCCGCGTCGCCGCCTTGATTTCTTCAACCGTAATCGCGTTCGCCACGTCAAACCTGCCGGATTTCAACCGGCGCAGTGATTTCAAGTGGGCGCCGCAGCCGAGGGTATCGCCGATGTCGTGCACGTAGGTGCGGACATAGAATCCTTTGCTGCATAACACGGTGAAGTTGATTTCGGGCAACGCGATCCGGTCAATGCCGTAGCGATAGACGTGCACCAACCGCGGCTCGCGCTCGATCACTTTTCCTTGGCGCGCGAGCTTGTAGAGCGGCACGCCGCCGTGCTTCTTCGCAGAAACCATCGGCGGCAGCTGATAAAAATCGCCACGGAACTTTTCAAATGCCGATCGAATTTGATTTTCATCCAGCGGGGGGACCGGCCGCTGCTGAATCACTTCCCCTTGTCGATCCTGCGTGTCGGTCGTCACGCCGAGCACAAACGTGCCGGCGTATTCCTTATCTTCGCTCATCAGCAAATCTTGGACTTTCGTGCCACGCCCAACAGTGAGCAGCAGTAATCCGGTGGCGATCGGGTCGAGTGTCCCGCAATGACCGATTTTCTTCGTCCCAAGTTTTTGCCGGCTCAGCGCAACAACGTCGTGCGAAGTCATCCCTTCCGCTTTATCCACCAACAGAATGCCGTCAGGGTCCGCGCTTAACGACTTCACGAATTTCCTCCAGAACCTTTTCTTCGACTTCGGCAAGACTTCCGCGAATGCGCGCGCCGGCAGCAAGACTATGGCCGCCACCACCGAACTTCTGGCAAATCGCGCAGACGTCGACGGCTTCGTCTTTCGAACGCATACTCACCCGCACTTTGCCCTCGGTAAGTTCTTCGAAAAAGACGGCGACGATCACGCCGCGAACTGCGCGAAGATGATCGATCAAACCTTCGTTGTCTTCAGGAAGAACACCCAGCTTTGCGGCGGTTTTTAGGTTGAGGCTAAAATTTGCCACTCGATCGCCAGCAGTAAAACGCATCGTTCGCAGAAGTTCGCGCAACAGTTCCAAGCGGCGGCTGGGATAGTTCTCGTACAATTGCTGACTTATTTTTCCAACGTCGAGATCGCCATCGCGCACGAGTTCCGCGGCGATCTCAAACGTGCGCGCGCTGGTCTTTGGATATTGAAACGACCCTGTGTCAGTGGAGATCGCGGCATAAAGATTTTCTGCAATGTCATGATTCAACGGAAGGCCCTGGCTCTTGATGAGGTCGAAAATGATTTCTCCAGTGGCCGGGGCGCTTGGATCGAGGATCACCAAATCGCCATAGCCCGGATTGCTGAGATGATGATCGATGTTGATCCAGATTTTTGCCGACCGAACCGCAGCAACCGTAGTTCCCAGCCGGTTCTGAATTGCTGTGTCGAGCGCAATGGCGACATCGAAGTCTTCTGCCGTCGCGGGCGGTTTCGTGAGCAAATCCGCGTGCGGCAGGAAGGAATACTTTTCGAGCATGCCGTCTTCGTTCCACACGCGAACCTGCTTGCCTAGTTGCTCAAGCGACAATGCGAGCGCAAGCTGACTGCCCAGCGCATCCCCGTCCGGTCGAACATGACTCAAAATCGCGAAATGCTGATGCTCGCGCAGGACCTGGCCGATTTGCTCGAACGTGGTGTTGCTCACTCGTCCTCGCTGCTACCTTTTTCAAGGTCCTGCAAAATCTCGAGGACGCGTGCGCCGCGTTCGATGGAATCGTCGAGATGAAAAATGAGGTGTGGTGTGTATTTCAAGACAACGTGGCGAGAAAGCTCGACTTGCAGCGCGGGACGATAAGCTTCCAATTTACCAATCACGCTTTCACCGTTTGCCGCGCCGAGAGTGCTTACGAACACATGCGCGCTCTTCAGGTCGGGCGAAACATCAACAGCGTTAACGCTGACGAGTGCGCCTTCGAAGTTTAACTCGCGCGCAATAATTGCGCTTAGCTCACGCTTTACGAGTTCGTTTACCCGGAGTTGTCGATGTTTCATGGTCGTTATAGGGCGTTTCTGTGAAACGCCGGCGTCCGCCGCGGCGGACGCCCTACAATTTCTGCTCAATCTGCTCGAGTTGGTAACACTCGATTATATCGCCCACCTGATATTCGCTGAAATCGCCCAGCTTGATTCCGCATTCCAGACCGGAGCGCACTTCTTTTACGTCGTCTTGGAAACGACGAAGTGTCGAAATGCCGCCGTCGTAAACCGGCTGGCGCTTTCGCAGGACGCGAGCCCGCGCAGCGCGGGCGATGCGGCCATTGGTGACCAGACAACCAGCAACAATGCCTCTGCTCAGCTGGAAAATTTGTTTCACCTCCGCGTGGCCGATCACTGTTTCGCGAAGCTCCGGTTCAAGCAGCCCGGCCATGGCATCTTTGATCTGGTCGAGTAGTTCGTAAATGATGCTGTAAAGCTTAATCTGCACCCCTTCGCGTTTCGCAGCAGGCACAGCCATCGCTTCGACTTTTACGTTAAACCCGACCACAACCGCGTCCGACGCGCTTGCCAGCAAAATATCCGATTCGGAAATCGGTCCGACAGCTGAGTGGATAATTTCGAGATTGACCTTTTTGGTTTCGATCTGTTTCAACGCGCCGACGAGCGCTTCGAGCGAGCCTTGCGTATCGCATTTCAATACAATGCGCAGGACTTTTTGACCTCCCGCTGTTTCAAGCAGCGTTTCCAGCGTAGCGCGTTGCGGAACGAACAGCTTGGTAGCGCGTTTTGCTTCAAGTCTTTCATCACTTAATTGTTTCGCCTCACGCTCCGATTCCATCACAAGGAATTCATCACCGGCATTCGGCAGGCCAGTAAACCCAAGCACTTTCACTGGGGTGGAAGGTCCGGCTTCCCTGATGGGTTGGCCGCGATCGTCCAGCAGCGATTTTACCTTGCCGTTGTAATCGCCGCAGATGAACGGATCACCGACTTTTAGCGTGCCCATCTGCACGATCACGGTAGCAGTGGGTCCGCGTCCCGCCTCTACTTGCGCTTCAATCACGGTGGCGCGTGGTCTGGCCGTGGGCGACGCCTTGAGTTCCATCACCTCCGCCTGCAAACTGATCATCTCGAGCAAGTGATCAATTCCGGTGCCTTTCGTCGCTGAGACAGGACAAACAATCGTTTCGCCTCCCCAATCTTCCGGCGTCAGCCCGTGTTCCTGAAGTTGTTTCTTCACCCGGTCAATGTTCGCTGAAGGAAGATCAATTTTGTTGATTGCGACCATGATCTTTACGTGCGGCGCCGCCTTGGCGTGATTGATGGCTTCAACCGTTTGCG
>Ga0209470_1003457_pt1 | contig 10873 bp, 10 predicted proteins | sample GraSoiAngelo_125_FD_185882 | JGI IMG/M metagenome (GOLD analysis project Ga0209470, IMG submission 185882) | Grasslands soil microbial communities from the Angelo Coastal Reserve, California, USA - 14_0927_05_40cm (SPAdes) (version 2) | ecosystem: Environmental > Terrestrial > Soil > Grasslands ... | reverse complement strand
AAACTGGAGTAATTTACATTTATTTGTTACATCAAGACGATCTGGCGTTGCCAAGACCGTCCTGCGAGATCAAGGCCTATCCAGTGAAGAATGAATGGCCTTTACTAATTATGGTATCAATAATATTCGGGTTCGGTGGGATTCGGTGGGATTCGGTGGGATTCGGTGGGATTCGGACACTGCATGTATACGGGTTCTGTTACATGGTATTTAGCTTTTATGTTCTGATGGTGATCCTGCAGGGATTATCTTGGAATTAAATAGAAATCGTTTAGTAACATGGGACTAAAATTTATTAGCTCGCCTAAATTGTGAACAATCTTTTTTAGTCAAGTCTTTAAATAAATCAAAGAAAGGATGAGGGTTGGTACCTCTCATGCCCTATTAATTGAATCTCCTCATTTGATTTCTACTAATTCAATTCCTTCTTTACTACCTTTGAGAGTTTTTTCCTTGATGTCTCCTACATTGGATGCATAGTATTTTTGTTCAACGACATCAGGCTCGAGTGATGAAAACTCCTTAGTTTTGATCACATTCGAATAAGAACCGTAAGGAACAGTGACATTATTGTCCAAACTTAGAACAGTTGCCTTGTCTTCGGCGACATCTTTGGCGAACTCTTGGTCATATGTAATTCCTACCTTCGGTTCTCCTATCATTATTAATCCACCCTTGGCTCCTTTCACTCCGGATTCCCAGGAACCTTCTTTGGGGTTTTTCTTGTTGGTAAAGTCAGTCGTATCCTCTCCCATATACCATACATTTCCTTTGTCATCTTGGGCATACCAATCATTTGTAGTCTCTACTAATTTTCCTTCCACAAAGACAGTATCATTAACCACGCGTGTGGGTATCCCCTGAATCTCTTTTGTATCGTTGGTGATGGTGATAATGTCCCGCATCGACTTTCCCTCCTCATCAGTGCCATTGTAACTCATTATTGTGCCCGGCTTCAAAGAGTAGTACTTGTTGTCTATTTTCAGTGGATCATGAAAATTGGATGTGTCAAATGCAGGAGTTTGTGTTTGCACTTTTGATGCGGCAAGTGCATAATTAACACCAATACCTCTTGGTTGTTGACTAAATGAACCCAGACTAGCTACAATCAAAACACTGACAATCAATGAGATTAATGCCACAAAAGTCAAAATTAACTTATTTTCCATTGGATGAAAGTAAATTGCATCATTAATAAAAAATTTGGTACAAATATATCAATAAGTTATCGTTTATGAGAGGAGAGGCTATTAATCACTTACACTCTTGTACCAATATATTATAAATAAAGAACAAACTTCTTACGATGATTTGCTAGACGCGCTAAGGCGGCTATGATTTTAATTGACAGTCGAGCATTCGAGCACAATAAGAATACTAGTCTTAATATTCATAATAAATATAATATTTATAATAAATATCCAACAGAAACCAGAAGTCTGTATTTGATCATCTGAAAGATTTGTCTAGATGGTAACATGTGAATTCTTTTGTTATCTCACGCGTTCAACCATATTTCCTTACATTTGTTGTCATAGTAGGATTGATAAGCTCTACTGTGTTGCATTGCCTTTAACATTGATTTGTCCCCTTATCTCTCCGTCTGGATGATCACTTGTGTGTATATTAACATATGTCTCATTAGTGCCCATTGCGTCTTGCAGATCAGATAGTGCTTTTCCTTTCATGGAACTTTTAAAGTCAGAAGCAGTAAAGTTTCCTACAATTGTGATTCCTCCCGATGTTTTAGTCTTCTCGCCTGTTTTTAACAAATCAACTATTGGATCACCATTTTCTCCTTTTTTGCCTGCGTGTATGTGAGCGCCTGAAACATCTGTTATTCCAGTTATGTTGATTTTAGATTTTATTGTATCATCCTTTACTTTGAATGTGGCTACACCTTCTGCCGTTGAATTTACGGGTGGGACTTCATTATTTCCATCGAGTTTTGCCCTAAATTTGTTTTGTGCATAGGTAAAATTCGAATATGTAGTTGCAACGAGTACCAACGATAACAGTGCACTGGCCAATATGACTATATGTAGTGTTTTGTTGTATTGCATGAAGGAACTGAATAATTAATCGCATATAAAAGTTAATTGACTGTTAGTCAAGTGTACCAATCGCTTTATATAAAATCAATATAATTTAGAAATAGGTGAAATCTATCCCTCGATTTCATTGGATGAACAAGAAATAACCACCAATAGCAAAATTACTCCTGTCAGGAGTAATACTTGCTTTTGGAACAGTTTTAGTGAGACCGTACTACATTCCTGTGCATGGTTTATAAAGAACAGCACTTTTGAAAAATATAATAAACTCGAGGATTTAGTGGACGATATAAAAAAATGGTAAAGTGAATTTTAAAAAATTCAGAGAAAATGATTGAATACCATTGATGGTAATGAAAGATCCAGACATTTCTAATGAAGCCTGTGCTTAATTAGATTTCAAATTTAAAGTGAATCTGGCATACCACGAAACTGTCAATGACTTCTCTAGGTTATGAATCCACAGTTTTAATTAATCATTTAGATAGTCGTACCATAAGGTTTTAAGATGATTTTTGTGTTAAAAAGTGTAGATCCTGGCCTTCTTCACTGGACAGGCCTCGTTCTCCGAAGGACGATTCTAGCAAGGCTGACCGTCCTTATGTAACAATTAAATTTACCAAGTTAACGTAACTCTGCAAGTTGACGGACTTTGCCAGCCTTCTTGCGACTGGGACTACTGCCTTCGTCGCTTCTAACATTGATGATACTTTTATCCTAATATTGTTATTTTCAACTCCTGGTCTGTTGGTACATAATATTATCCTTGGACAATTTCTTGGAATACTAGTCCTTGTAATTATTTCATCGTTGGCTGCGTTTCTTACTTTGGCAGTTCCTTTATTTGTTATTGGTTTAATGGGATTTATTCCGATTATTCTGGGTATTAAAAGGTTATTAGAATTACAAGAAGCACCTATAAAAAAGAAACAATTTTTGAAAACAGAACATTTATCATTGCTTTTAGTGTCAGCCGTGACCATATCTAATGGAGGAGATGACATCGGTGTATTCACACCGCTTTTTGCGAAATACAATACACCTGCCGAAGTAACGATTCTTGTAATCCTTTTTATGGTAATGACTGGACTATGGTGCATCGCAACTTTTTATTTTATCAAACATCCTTTCGTAGTTTCTCGTGTCAAATACTTTAGTCGTATCGTAACTCCTTTCGCGTTGATATGTATCGGAGTTTATATAATTTTAGATTCTTTTGTTTTTTAAACTAATTTTTTGAAATTATTCTATGGAAACACCGTCATGTATAATATTCGAATATTATCAGTTCAGTGCGATTCGAAATTATAATTAGGCAGTTGTACCAGTAGGCTTTAATGCGTTTATAACAATGAGGATTATGTTGAAATCTGAACTTACTGCTTTTGCTACAATCATGATACTAATGTTTGCGATGCCAAGTATCGTATTGGCGGATTCAGACAAGGATTATTGCTATGATCAGGTTGGAGACGGAGAACCATGTTTTGATACTAAAAAACAGTGTAGACAGGATCAGAAAAATGATGTAATAGCAGAAAGTCCGTGTTATAACAAAGATACAACAATTTAGAGCGAATTAATTTTAATTTTTAGTTGATAAGTATTCTGCATTATATTTGTTGATCTAATTTCGAAGTAATTTACAGTCCTCATTACGTTACTAAAATCTAATTAACTGTAATTCCTGAAAGAAAATGCATATTATTTAAGATCATACAAATAAAACTTACCCGTAATGCAATTGTAAGAATCAGAATGAACAACAACGACAATCGATAATCCCTCGTGGGCCTTTTCTAAAAGGCCCGCCTAATTTAAAAATCGAACGAAACTTGTATTTCCATATTTCCAATTTATTAGCTGAAACTAATCCCATATGTTCAATAAAATAATTCCTCACTGTTTGGTAATTTGAATATCCTTGGTTGAGTAAATTGCTTATGCGATTATCATCAAAGTTTAAAAATTACTACCTTGTCATTTATTCCACTTTCAGACAAAGGCTGTGCATGTAATTCATCTTGAAAGTCCGACACTTAGATAATTGTATCACATCGTTTAACTTATTCAAATTAAAATAAGTATATGTCTGTGGATGCATAAAAAGAAATACTTTATTCTAGTTATACCCATGGTAGTAACATATTTAGTCTTTTTTGCAATTGACGCTAGTCTGGCTTCAGCCTCAGCTTTAGCTCCAGCTGGAAACACAACAGCAGCAAAGGAGGTTCAGACTAAATATACATTCATCGAAAAATGGGGTTCATTTGGAACTGGTCGTGGTCAATTTAATAGACCACATGATGTAGCCTTTGACTCAACTGGAAACGTATATGTTAGTGATAGGGATAACAATCGTGTTCAGAAGTTTACTCCCAATGGAACATTCATCAAGACATGGGGCTCAAAGGGTTCAAAAGATGGACAGTTTAGTATTCCATATAGTCTTGCCATAGACAATTCAGATAATATTTATGTTGCAGACAGAGAAAATTCTCGTATACAGAAGTTTGATAACAACGGTAATTTCATAGCAAAGTATGGAACTGATGGTAAAGGGGATGGGCAATTCCATAGACCAGAAGATGTTAGAATTGAATCACATACAGGTGACATCTATGTCACAGATACCTACAATAATCGCATAGAGAGGTTCGATAAGAATTTCACATTTATTACAAAATGGGGCTCGAAGGGTAGTTCGAACGGTCAATTCCAACTTCCACATGCTATTGGTTTTGACTCAAAGGGCAATGTGTATGTTGATGAGTTGGAAAGACCTGGTGTTCAAGTATTTGACAGCGAAGGAAAGTTCCTAAGAAAATGGGGTAGCGTAGGAACAGCTGATGGCCAATTTTCTCTCCCTCAAGAACATCTTTGGATAGATTCAAGAGACCATCTATACCTTGTTGATGGAGCTCCTAATCCAAGAGTACAAATTTTTGATCCTAATGGAAATTTTTTAGGAAAAGTTGGATCTCCATGTAAAATGTCTACTGGTGAGGGGTGTATAGACCCAGATGGACCAGGGCCCTTATCTTTAGGTGATGGTCAATTTTCAAAGCCAGAACATGTAGCTATAGATTCTGAGGGTAAAATGTATGTTGTTGATAGGGGTAACCACCGCATTCAAGTTTTTGCTCCGGTGATTAACGAGTCAACTAAATAGATTAAGTTGATGTACCTATTGATTATAGAATAACTTCTTGTCTATTACGCCTTTCTTGATCACCGCTATAAAGAAAAACACTAGAATGGCGAGCCCCATTGAAGGAATAATTATATCGGTATATGGATTATCGATTCCAAACAAGTTCTCTAAATTTTCATATATCAGAAATCCACAAAATAAGGAGAATGCAATGACAGCGTATTGCAGCTTCTTCAGACCACTCCTTCGATATGCAGAAATCGACAGAGCAACCAAAATTGCGGATAGTACGGTACCCGCAGCATATAACAAAGCCTCTATCACATCGTTGATTGGGATCTGTTGAATTAGTGGTTCAATGAACTGCATTTCTCTTATATCCAGTACTCTTATGATAAACATAATCAAACTTTAAGGGTTATAGTACGACCATCTAAATTTATCAAGTAAATTAAGAGTATCCATGTTTCGTGGCTTTGAAAATTCGTTATTAAAATCTAGAATTACGTAGCAGAAATTTACTTCGTTATAGTGAAGTAATCCTGCTTTTCATGATTATCATTCTTATAGAACGTACCTGTTAGATTAAATTCCTTTTTGGATTTTTCAATATCCACGTTTAGAAAGCCATTATTAGCAAATTGTGATTTTATAAAGGGCCTTTGGCTAGTGAAATTATAGAGCGGGGCACCCGCAGTCCCTACTGTAACAAATATTGGTCCCTTGGGGTCATTGTATAAATTTTGTTTATCTTTGTTTAATACTATCGGAGATGATGGGTTCGTTTCATTAAAGGTAATTGGATAAGTTCGCTGGTAGTTATGGTTATGGGCTTGCAATACGATATCAACTCCATATTTGTCAAAGAGCGGGTGGTAGAAGTTACGAAGTTCATCTTCTCCAGGGTGAGTTGTATTTGAAGAATAGAACGGTTTAAACGAATACACAATAATCCAATTAATACTCTTATTATCACGAGCCAATTTAAGATCATTTTTGACAAATTGATATTGTTGGGAAGTCCTATCATAAGGTATTAATTTATTCTTGGCTGTTGCCATTGCCAAGAAGTGCACATTCTGGTAATTAAAAGAATAATAGGGCTTAGTCAAGTTGAAATGCTTTAGGTAGGTATTATATTTGAACAACTCATTGCTCATGTCGTGATTTCCAAATGAGATTTTGACCTTACCGCCATTATCTATAGGGCCGATAATATTTAACCAACAGTTAGGTGATCTTTGATATGAAAGGTCTCCTAATGCTAATACAAATTCTGGATCTTTCTCTACCATACCTTGCACCGTTCTTTTAGACTCATCACTACAGCCAAAATCGCCAGAGGCAACGAAGTTAAATTGTTGCTCTTCACTAGTATCAAGTTCATTACTGCCTTCTGATTGAGTATGGGATAGCATAGTATTAAGTAACAAACACGCTAACAGTATCAATAATGCAACTTGCCTACCACCAATTATCAAATAACCAGATGATATTAGTAACAGAATTTGGTTAGGTTTGGAGAACCTTATGTTTTTCAAAGGTAACGATATGTATTTTTATCAGAATATATATAATGTGGTACAAGTAGCTAATAGAATTATTTTGGGCAACTATATTTAAATAGGATTCTTTAAGGTCGTTACCAAACATTTAGGTATTTCTAAATATTCCTATCGGGTTAAAGAAAAATGACTTTCCTGCATAACCAGAACACATTTAGATGTCTGTATCACAAAACATATTATAATAAATCACAATACTTCAATTGATAATCACTAGATTGTATTCCTTGTATACTTCCAATGCTCAATGTAAATACAGTATCATGGATGATTGAAAGATATGAAGAGAATCAGTTTTACTTCTAACATTAATCAATATCACAAGATGATTATTTTTTCAATAGTTATTTCAGGTTTGTTATTTTTATTTAGTACGATTTCGGCTAGCGTAAACGCATTTGATCCAAAAGCAACGGATTATTTGTTTGTTAAAAAATGGGGTTCACGCGGAACAGGAGATGGTCAATTCCAACGGGTACATGATCTTGCTTTTGATTCATCAGAAAAACGTCTGTACGTATCAGATAGAGATGGTAATCGTATACAGGTATTTGACAAAAATGGGACATTCCTTTTCAAATGGGGTACAAAAGGTACTGGCGATGGTCAATTTACTGTACCTTACAGTGTTGATGTTGATTCTCAAGGAAATGTTTGGGTTGCGGACAGAGGTAATCATCGTATTCAAAAATTTGATGGAGATGGACATTTCCTTTTCAAGTTTGGTAATACTGATGGACACCCAAGTAGTGCACTGGGAAAATTTGATAACCCAAGACAAGTTTCTGTAGATAAAGATGTAAAATTTCTCTATGTAGCAGATTCAAAGAATAATCGAGTTCAAAAATTTGATACTAATGGTAACTTTATTAAGAGTTGGGGTTCAAAAGGAACTGGGGATGGTCAATTTGATCTTCCCATTAGTCTTATTATTGATTCAAAGGGTAACATAATTGTGAATGATTTAGGTAATAGTCATATACAAAAATTTGACACTAATGGTAAACTTCTTCTTAAATTTGGTTCTACAGGTAAAGGCGACGGACAGTTTTCAGCGATGGAGCACATGGCTGTAGACAAGTTCGATAACATATATGTTAATGATCCACAGGCAGGTCCAAAAGGCAGTCATATGCCACGCGTTCAAAAATTTGACACGAACGGTCACTTTATTACAAAATGGGGATCATACGGATCGGGTGATGGTCAATTTGTAGATCCAGAGCATCTAACAGTTGATTTAGAAGGAAATGTTTATGTTTCCGATAGACATAATAATAATATCCAAGTATTCAAGCCTTTGGATAAAACCAAAAATGTTAACTCCACTGGATACTAAAATTAGTATCTGATTTCGAATAGCATTTAAATTATAAAGTTTATAATATTATCTAGTAGTAACCATATCCAAGAATTATATCCTCAAGGACAGTCGGGTTGTTTGCCTCCATAACTTTCATACTTTTAAAATTTTGTAATAATTTAATTATTATTTATATGGTAACGACTTAATTATTGGTCCAAGACTAGTTATAGCGTCTTTTACTGGAAGCGTAGTAGAATAAATCAATAGAGTGTTAGGTCCGCTGATATCTTTTTGAACAGACTTTGTGTTAAAATTGTGCTCTGAAAGAATCTTAAATCCTGCTTTCAAGAATTGCGACTTACAATCAGGGAGTTGCTTGGTTGGACAGAAGAATCCACCCACCGTAAGGGCGCCAGTTGATTTTTCAGGTGTTACAACTATTTTTCCTTCCATAGGCGGACTATATTGTTTGTCTGAAATACTATATGGGGATCCAGAAACGCTCAGTGTCTTAGAATCAGAACCATCTGGGAACTTTACTGGAATAGTGGTCCATATTGCATTTCCATCTTTGTCTTTTACTATCCCTACATGTAGGTGGCTCGGATCATCATGAACAAAAGCCACTTCAGTACCTTCTGGGATTTCCAGTGTATTTGGAACGTAATTAGGATTCTTTGGGCTGATTGTCTTTTGATCTGTGGGGGGATGGTGAGCTTCGTCAGGAATAAAAATAATGACACCCTTTACCGATGAAGGTAATGTCATTGTACCACTATCAAATATAGATTGTGCAGTTGGAATTGAATTAGGGCTAGAAACATTTGTTGAGGTTGATATATCTCTCTGGTCAGTAGACAAACTTGGCACATTGGTCATATTGCTAGAGGAATTATTATCAAAAGTCGTATTTACCTGAGCGTATATAATCAGGCTTAGATTAATTAGCGTTAGAGTGGATGCTGCAAGCAGGGAAAATATAAGAAACGGAACACTCAATTTCAATTTGTGCGGATTCTTAAGCGCGTTGATAAATAAACTATGTGGTACAACTGTCTACATGATATCGGCTAAATATGGCACTTTCTGGACCTGCTAATTTTAGACACATATGCTTAGAGAAAAGTTGCGAGGTTTGGTGAAGAATGAGAATTCATCCGCTGATATTCAGGCCTTCGTAGAAAAGATAAATTCTAACTTAAATCAAGCAAATACAATACTATCAAATCAACCCGGTAATTAGTAGGTATTTCTTCCTCTAACTTTGAAACTTATTCTTGTATGTGTAATCTTTACGAGTAACTTCCAATTACTTTTGATTTTTTTTCTCTGGAATAAATATATCGATTTTTCTGAGTAGATTGAATATCCTGCTCTGTTATGCTTTCCTGGTCACTGCTAAAAAGAAAAATAACAGAATGCTCAGCCCTGTAGCGGGAATAATTATATCAGTGAATGGATTATCTAACGAAAACAAGTGTTCTAAATTTTCGTATATAAGGAATGCACAAAATAGAGAGAACACAACAATGGCATATTTCAATTTGATTAGTCCGGTCTTTACGTATGAAGACACCGACAACGCAATCAGTACTGCTGCAATTAAGGTGCCTACAACATACAGGATCAACTCTGTTAGATCATAGATTGGTATTTGAGAAATAAGTGATAAGATTATGTCCATGACCACACCTGATCACCAAACACAACAAACAATGTAATTTGACAAGTATCCTTGGTCAACAGCATTAACAATGGTTATTCGTCTCATTTGCATCTAATCAGGATTATAGAACTTAAGTGTTCTCGTACTGTTATCTAAATAACTAATTCCAATTATTAGGTATTTTGCGAAATTTTTTGGTTGAAGGTATATTGCTAATAGGTTAAAGTATCTAGGGTAAATTAGATTTCTGAAAACTATCTAGTACTTTGTTGTTCATGTTGATGAACCATCCATTAAAATGCTTTGAGTTTTCGTCATCAATTTGTAGATCAATTATTGTAATTCCGTTTTGACCAGTCATGCATTTTATGCACGAATTTCCATTCCAATTGTCAGATCCTATTGGATACATACTGGAACCAGTATCATGCGTCCCCGTACCGAATACACCATATAACAGACCATCAATGTCGAATCTCTGATAGTTGTGATTATGTGATTGAAGTACTCCATCAATTCCTCCTGCTCTAAACACTGGATCATAACAATTGAATTCTCCATTGGGAGGATGATCACTTTTTACAGTAACGAAGGGCTGATGGACTACTGCAAACTTGTACTTTGCGTTACTGGATTCAATTTGTGATTTCAAAATTTCAAACTGGGGACTAGAACAATCGAACTTTGTATTTGCATCTATGTTGAAGAATGCCAGTCTATCACCAGAAAAAGCAAAATTAACTTGTCCAAATGTCCTCTCCTCATTTAACCACGCTTTGACATCTTGTTCTGTATCATGATTTCCTACGACAATGTCCACATTTTCTTTCGTGAATCCATGGGATTCAAGATCCGACAAAACTTTGTTCCCGTTAGTGTATTCGAAGTCACCTGTAAGTATCAATGCCTGGACATTGTATTGGTTAGCAATATCCAACTGAGTAGTCAATCCAGAATTAGAATCAACATCTCCAACAACTGCAATACGTATTATCTTTGATGTATCAAAATTAACAGACGGCTTATCACCTGAGGGAGAATCAATTGGACAATTCTCATCAACGAGTCCATTGCCATTATTATCCTTTCCATCTCCACATATCTCTAAAACTGGAATCATAGGTTGAC
>Ga0209470_1003455_pt1 | contig 10874 bp, 9 predicted proteins | sample GraSoiAngelo_125_FD_185882 | JGI IMG/M metagenome (GOLD analysis project Ga0209470, IMG submission 185882) | Grasslands soil microbial communities from the Angelo Coastal Reserve, California, USA - 14_0927_05_40cm (SPAdes) (version 2) | ecosystem: Environmental > Terrestrial > Soil > Grasslands ... | reverse complement strand
CATCCGGGTCACGGCATCCGGGGTGAACCGCGCCGACTTGAGCCAGATCGCCGGGCGCTACCCACCCCCGCCGGGTGAGTCCGAGATTCTGGGGCTCGAGGTGTCGGGCACGCTGGTCGAAACCGGAGAGCCGGTCTGCGCGCTGCTCGCGGGTGGCGGGCACGCCGAATACGTCGCGGCGCCCGCTGGGCAGGTGTTTCCGGCGCCGGCCGGCCTCGACTTGGTCAGCGCGGCGGGCATCCCGGAGGCGTTCCTCACGGCGTTCGTGAATCTGATCGTCGAAGGCGGCCTCGAGCGGGAGGCGTCAGTACTGATGCACGCGGGTGCGTCCGGCGTGGGGCTCGCGGCCATCCAGGTATCGAAGCGGTCCGGCGCGCGCGTGGCCGCCACGACGCGCAGCGCCGACAAGCTCAAGGCCCTCGACGCGGTAGGAGCGGATCTCGCGATCGACGCCTCCCGACGGGATTTCGCGGCCGAGATCGAGCAGCGCTGGGGCCGCGACGCGGTGGACGTGGTGCTCGACCCGGTGGGGGCGTCGACGCTTCCCGGCGATCTGGGGGTCCTCAAGACGGGGGGGCGGATCGTGGTCCTCTCCACCATGTCGGGGTCCGAGGCAAGCCTCGACCTCGCGCTGCTGATGCGGAAGCGTGCAAGGATCGTGGGATCGACGCTCCGGGCCCGGAGCCGCGCCGAGAAAGCCACGATTGTGAGCCGGTTCAAGGACGAAACCCTGCCGGGCTTCGCCAACGGAGCACTGCGCGTCGTCGTGGATGCGGTGTTTCCGGTCGCGCGGGCGGCCGAGGCGTTTCAGCGTATGCGCGAAAACCGCAACGTCGGCAAGATCCTGATCGCCTGGCGAAGTGACTGATGTATCTTTCGCGGCCGTGAGACCAGTCGGAGCGGCAGGCATCGTCTACGCCGTGGCGTTGGCGGCCGCGTGTCGGGGGGGGAGCGCGCGTAAGCCGGCTGCCGCACGGGTCGCGGCGCCGGATACGGTGCGCCCGCCGGACACGGTCAATCTCTACGCCGCGGCCGGGGCGAACGCGCTCTCAAGCGTCGCGGCGCGGGCCCGGCCGCTCGTCTACGTCCCCAATTCCCACGACGCCAGCGTGACGGTCATCGACCCCCGCCGCTACCGGGTGGTCCGTACGTTTCCGACCGGCGACCTGCCGCAGCACGTCGTTCCCTCGTATGACCTGACGACCCTCTGGGTCGCGAACAACCGCGGGAACAGCCTGACGCCCATCGATCCGGTGACCGGTCGAGAGGGAACGAGGGTACCCGTCGCGGATCCCTACAACCTCTACTTCGCGCCGGACGGTAGGCTCGCGATCGTCATCGCCGAGCGCCGCCGGGAGCTCGATTTCCGGGACGCGACGACAATGGCGCTGGTCCAGTCGCTCCCGCTTGCGTGTAAGGGCGTGGACCACATGGAATTCACGGCGGACGGCCGCTTCGCGGTCGCGACCTGCGAGTTTTCGGGGCAGCTCGTGAAGGTCGATCTCGCGACTCGCACCGTCGTCGGCTACCTCACCCTCGACCCGGGGGGACTGGACAGCGCGAGCATGCCGCAGGACATCCGCTCGTCGCCGGACGGGCGGGTGTTCTACGTCGCCGACATGAAGGCGAACGGGGTGTTCCTCGTGGACCCCGAGGGGTTCCGCCGCCTCGGGTTCATCGCGACCGGGAAGGGGACGCACGGGATTTATCCGAGCCGCGACGGGCGCTTCATGTACATCACGAATCGCGGCTGGAACACGACGGCCGGCGGACGTCACGGGCCTGGGTCCATCAGCGTGCTCGACCCGCGGACGCGACGCGTGGTGGCGACGTGGCCGGTTCCCGGTGGCGGCAGCCCCGACATGGGGAACGTGAGCGCCGATGGGAAAGAGCTCTGGGTATCGGGTCGCTACGACGAAGAGGTGTACGTCTTCGACACCGAGACGGGGCAGATGACGCACCGCATAAAAGTGGGCCACGAGCCGCACGGCCTGTGTGTTTGGCCACAGCCGGGCAGGTACTCGCTGGGGCACACCGGGAACATGCGGTGAGCCCTCCGCGCCTCGGTCCACGGTCGTTTGACGGGCTCGCGCCCGGCCGATAAGCTATCCCCGCGAGATTGAGAAGGGCACACCGGCGATCCCGCCTCCTCCACACGCCCCGCCGGACGTCCTGAGGGATCCAGACCGCCGAGTTGCCGCGATCTGTCCCCTCTCCCGAAAGGCATGGGACCCATGAAACGCACGTTGCTCCTGGGGCGCGCGCTACGCTTCGCCCTCAGCATCACCCCGGTATCGGTCGCCCTCTCCGCGGCCGCCGCCCAGCAAGGGAACGTCGACCGCCTCGCCCACCGCATCGTCACAACGTCGGTCGCCGTGAGGCCTGGCGAGGTCGTCGTGATCACGGGCGGAAAGCACACCATCCCGCTCATGGAAGCGCTGGCCATTGAAACGCAGAAGGCAGGCGGGATGGCCGCGATCTTGCTCGCCTCTGATAAAGTTGTCCGCTCGCTCAACGTCGATGTGCCGGAGCAGTTCCTGACGCAGGAGCCGCGCTACTTTGCCGAGTGGCTGAAGCGGGCTGATGTGTTCATCACGCTCCCGACGGCCTCGGACATCAAGGCGCTCGACGCAGGTGTCCCGGCGACGCGGCTGGCGAAGGTGAACGAGGCTGCGCAGTTCTTGCCCCCTCTTTTGGACGACATGAAGTTCAGGGAACTGGACATCTCCTATCCCACCAGGGAGCGCGGTGCTTCGTGGGGCATCGAGGGCCAGACGTACGTGACGATGATGTGGAACGCGATCGGGGCGGACTACCAGCGGATCGCCCAACAAGGGGATGCACTGCGCGACATGCTCCAGGGGGCCAAGAGCGTCCACGTCACCTCCCCGAGCGGCACCGACGTGACGTTCGCGGTGGAAGGCCGCCCGGCCTTCGTGGACGAGGGCGTCATCACCGCGGAGAAGGCCAAGGGCAAGAAGTTCCTCGCTCGAGACGTGGGGCTGCCCGGCGGAACTGTGTTCATGGCGCCGCTCGAAACGTCTGCGAACGGTCGCGTGGTCGTCCCGCGGGTGCAGTGCAGGTTCCTGACCATGACCGGCGTCAGCTTCGAGTTCAAGGACGGCAAGCTGGAGAATCTGAAGGCGACTAAGGGCCTGAACTGCCTGAATGAGCTGATGTCCGCGTCGGGTGGGCCGACCAACGTCATCGGGGGGTTTTCGATCGGGCTCAATCCCGGCCTGAAAGTGCACGAAGAGGGGAACGCGGCCTACTACGGTGGGGGAAGCGCAGCCGGGGTCGTCTACGTCTCCATCGGGGACAATCAGCTGCTCGGAGGAGGCAACATCACGACCGGCAACTTCGGGTTTGGCTTCCCAATCAGGGATGCAACGGTGGCGATCGACGGCAAGACCGTGGTCGAGCGCGGCAAGCTGTCGTTCTGATCTCCGACATGAGTCACATCGCGGGAAAGCTCATTCTGATCACCGGCGCAAGTTCGGGAATCGGCGAGGCGTGCGCCCGGCGGTTCGCGGCCGAAGGGGCGGACTTGATACTCTGGGCGCGGCGGGCAGACCGTTTGGAGCGGCTGGCGGCCGAGCTCGGGGCGGAGCACCAGGTGTCGCTCTCGCTCGCGGTGGTCGACGTACGGGACCGCGCTGCGGTCAACCGGGCCGCGGAGGCCCTGGTGCGGGCCGGTCGCGTGCCGGACGTCCTCATCAACAACGCGGGGCTCGCGAGCGGCCTCGCGAAGATTCACGAAGGTGATCCCGAAGACTGGGATCGCATGATCGACACCAACCTGAAGGGGCTGCTATACGTGAGCCGGGCCATCATGCCGCACATGGTGGCCCGGCGCCGCGGGCACGTGGTTAACATCGGCTCGACCGCCGGCCATCAGACCTACCCGATGGGGAACGTGTACAACGCGACCAAGTTCGGCGTGCGGGCCCTCACGGAGGGCATGAACCTCGACGTCGCGGGCACGCCGGTCCGCGTGTCGGCAGTGGACCCGGGGTTTGTCGAAACGGAGTTCTCCGAGGTCCGCTTCCACGGCGACCGGCAGCGCGCCGCGGCGGTGTACCAGGGGTTCAAGCCGCTGTCGGCGGACGACGTCGCGGACGCGATCGCGTACGTGGTGAACCTGCCCGAGCACGTGAACATTCTCGATCTGATCATCGTGCCGACGGCGCAGCGCAACGTGTACGTGGTGGATCGAGAGCAATGAAGACGCGCCTGCTCCTGGTGCTCGCGACGCTGCCGCAGGCCTCGAGTCTCCACGTGCTGCACGCGATGGCGGATGGACAAGCACAGACGATCGTGGTGCTCGATTCGATCCCCGGTCTCGTCACCTGGCGGCTGGTGCCGAACCGGAACTAGCCACCCGCGCCGCGGCGGCGAACTGTCGCACGATCTCTCCGGCAGGCTCCACGCTCGTGATGCCGCTGACGCTCTTCCCCGCCTGCCAGTAGTCCCGCGACGACGGTCCGGCGAAGTTGGCGCGCTTCAGGCGCCATGCCGAATTGAGCGCGTACAAGGTGCGCATGAAGTGCTTGGTTCGCCGGTGCCGCAACAGCCAGCGCGCGATGGGGCCGGCCTTCGTGCCCACGCGCTCCACGTAGGAGGTGCGGATCACGGCGAGCGGCACGCCGGTGACGCGCTCGGTGAGCACGATGTCGTCTTCTTCGGCGTCGACGATCGCGCGCTTGTAGTCGGGGTGGGCCGTGCATTCGGTGGTGGCAATGAAGCGGGTGCCGAGCTGCGCGCCCGCGTAGCCCATGCGGAGCGCGGCGACGAACCCGGCGGCGTCGCCGATCCCGCCGGCGCACACGAGGGGCACGCCCAAATCACCCAGCTCGTTCACCAGCTGCTCGGCGCTCTTCGGTCCCGCATGCCCGCCCGCACGCTGGTTCACCGCGATCAGGCCGCGCACTCCCGAGTCGAGCCCTTTCAGGGCCCACTTTCGCTCGGTCACGTCATGGTACACGAGGCCGCCAACCTGGGCAACGCGGTCGACGACCCACCGGGGCTTGCCCAGCGACGTGATAAAGAACCGTACGCCCTCCTCGATCGCCACGTCCACCCAGCGCTGCATGCGCTCGAGGTACAGCCGGGAGGACTGCTCGATCAGGACGTTCATGCCGATCGGCTTCGGGGTGAGGCGGCGGATGAGCCGGAGTCCCTCCCGCAGCTCATGTCCGTGCACGTACACCATCGACAGGGGTTGGACGATACCGATGCCGCCCGCCTCGGACACGGCGGCCACGAGCTCCGGGTTCGAGCACGGGAACATGGCGCCGCCGATGAGCGGCACCGCGATCCCGGCATCGCGGGTGAGTGCGGTCTCGAGACCCGTCACCGCCCGGGCGCCGGACCGATGCGCCAGCGGACCGTCGCCCGGGCCACCACCTCGCCCGCCGCGTTCGATATTACGGATTCGAAGTCGTGCTCCGCGTCGCGGCTCGCGTCGGGGATCGCGCAGCGGGCTTCCGCCGTGAGCGTGCCACGGGCCTTCTTCAAGTAGGTGATGGAAAGCGTGATGGGGATGCCGCGTGCACTCGCCGGCATACCGATCGTCACCGCGAGGCCACTCGTCACCTCGGCGAGATTCGCGAGCGCGACGGCGTGGATGGAGTGGAGGTGGTTACGGACGGCGCGGCGGTCGGCCATGCGGACCTTGGCGTAGCCGGGGCGGAGCTCCAGCACGTGTGGTCGCACCGAGCCGGTGTATGGGACCAGCCGCCACAGCAGCCAGCTGAACAGGCGTTTGCCCCCGGGGAGCGGGGCCAGCCGCTCCCACCAGGCACCCACGGTCACGGGGTGGCTGATCCTCCGTGTCCCAGCAGGTAGCGCTCGGTGAAGAGAATGGTCGCGTAGAATTGGAAGTCCTGGTTTCCTTTCTTACGGAAGCCGTGGCCCTCGTCCTTGGCCATCAGGTACCACACCGGCACGCTGCGCCGCTTCAGGGCCGTCACCATCTGCTCGGCTTCACTGCGGGGCACTCGCGGATCGTTCATGCCTTGAATAATGAAGAGCGGCTTCGTGACCTTGTCCACGTTGTTGAGCGGCGAGGTGCGCTCCATCCAGGCGCGCAGCGTCGAATCGCGCTCGTCACCGTATTCCACGCGGCGCAGATCCTGGCGGTACCCGGAGGTGTGCTCGAGAAACGTCGCGAGGTTCGAGATCCCGACCACATCCACCGAGCAGCAGATCGGGCCGTCGTATTGGGTGGCGGTCACGAGCGTCATGTGGCCCCCGTAGCTGCCCCCCGTCACCAGCACGTGATCGGCGTCGAGATCCGGACGCGTGCGGATCCACCCGAGCAGCGCACCGATGTCCTTGTAGGCGCCGTCGCGCAGCACCCCGTTGTCGAGCTTCGTGAAGGTCTTGCCGTAGCCAGTCGAGCCGCGGACGTTGGGGAAGATGATCGCGATCCCGAGCTCGTTCACGTAATAGTTGTTGCGGCTCAGGAAGCTCGGCCGAGACTGTCCTTCCGGCCCCCCGTGGATGTTGATGATCACCGGGCGGCGTCCGGCGAAGCGAGCCGGTGGCTTATGGAGGAAGCCCGAGATGGCGCGGCCGTCGAAGCTTGGCCAATGGACGAGCTCGGCCTCGGCGAAGTCGGTGGTATTGAGCCCGGCCGTCTCGCTCTCCGTCCAGCGGGTGATCGTGCCGCTCGTGAGGTCGAGCGAGTAGGCGTCGGCGGGGGCGCGCGCCGAGCTGCGCGTGAAACCCAGCTCGGCAGCGCTCTTGCGCCAGCGGACGTCCGAGATCAAGCCGGCCGGGAGTCTGGGAAGGCGGCGCTCGGCGCCCGTCGCGGCGTTGATGACGTGTAGGGTCCCAACGCCGTCCTCGTTCGTGACGCACGCGATCCACCGGCCGTCCGTCGAGAGATCGAACTCGTCGACGTCCCACGGGATCGCCGTCGTCAGAAACCGGTAGCCCTTGGTCGCGAGGTCGAGATACGCGAGGCGTTTGAACTCGGCGCCCTGGTCGGTCGAGAGATAGACCCCCTTCCCGTCGCGGCTGAATTTCGCGTCGCCGTACGCCACCGGCTCACTTCCGGGCTGCGGCGCGAGGATGGTCTTCTTGCCGCTGGCTGCGTCCAACAGCCACAGATAGCTCTCGTTGACGGACACTCCCTGCCAAAGGAGCATTGTGCGGTCGTCGGGCGACCAATCGACGGGCGCGTACCCGCCGCCCTGGAGCTCCAGCACCATGTGATCACTGGTGGGGTTGCTCGGGTCCACGACCCACAGGTCCAGGTCCCTCCCGTTGCGGCGCGTGGACATGTAAGCGTAGCGGTCGCCCTTATGCGACCAGGCGCCACCCACGTTGCGCGATTTCCCATCGGTGAGCAGGGTAATTTCCCCGGTCGCCACGTCGTAACGATACTTCTGGAAGAACTCCGCACCCCCGACGTCCTTCGTGAAGACGATGTAGCGGCCCTCCGTGGGTTGATACGACGCGCCGGACACGGGATCGGGGAAGAAGGTGAGCTGCGTGCGGTCGCTGCCAGGTGACCGCACGCGGTGCAGCTGCTGCGCATCACCGAACCGAGTGCCGATGATCATCTCGCGCCGCGTCGGATGCCAGTCCCAGAACGCGGCTGTGCGGAACTCGCTGTAGGGGCGCGCCGCCGCGGCAATGGCCGCGGGCACCGGCGGGAGCCCGTCGGTCACGAGGTTGTCGTTCGGCGTGACGACTTCCGACTGGGCGAACGCCGGACTGGGGAGGAAGAGGGCAGCGGTAAGAAGGACACACGACAGCTTGGACATGTGCGCACCCACGGGCGATGTAGGTGGACAAAGCTACGGCGCTCCCTCGCCGATATACAGCCCGCCGCATAGCTTTCCGCGGACCCTAGACGATGGGGAAGGGGGAGGAGTGACGGACTACCGCTATCCCGATAGCCACGTCTTCTACCGCAAGCTCGGCCGCAGCTACCCGCGCATCGTGCGGGGTGAGGGCTGCTGGTTGTACGACGAGCAGGGGAAGGGCTACCTCGACGCCGTGGGCGGCGCCTACGTCGCGAATCTCGGCCACTCGAATCCGGAGATCGCGGAAGCGCTGGCGCGCCAGGCACGCGAGTTCGGCTACATCTCGGGCACCGCATTCACGCACGGCCCCGTGGAGGAGCTCGCTCGCGAGCTCGCCGCCACGCTCCCGGGCGAGCTCGACAAGCTCTATTTTCTTTCCAGCGGCTCGGAAGCGATCGAAGCCGCGTTGAAGCTCGCCCGGCAATACTGGATCGAGGCCGGCAAGCCCGGCAAGCATCGTATCATCGCGCTCAACCCGTCCTATCACGGGAACACCCTGCTGGCCCTCTCGGCCTCGGCGCGCGAGCAGTACAAGCTTCCCTTCCGCGAGTGGCTCGTCGACGTCGAGCACATACCCGCGCCCTACCCGTACCGCTGCGGCTGCCGCGGCGACGACCCGACCTGCCCGGCCTGCTGCGGCGCGGCGCTCGAGGACGCGATCGAGCGCGCGGGCGCCGACACGGTCGCCGCGTTCATCGCGGAGCCGGTCGGTGGCTCGTCCACCGGGGCGTCCACGCCGCGCCCCGAATACTTCCGGACGATCCGCGAGATCTGCGACCGGCACGACGTGCTCTTCGTGGCCGACGAGATCCTGTGCGGGGCGGGCCGGACCGGCAGCTGGTGGGCGATCGAGCCGTATGGCGTCGCCCCCGACCTCATGACGCTGGGCAAGGGGATCTCGGGCGGCTACGCCGCGCTGTCGGCGGTGGCCGCGCCCGAGCGGATCGTCGACGTGATCGCGAACGGCTCGGGGAGCCTGCTGCACGGCCAGACATTCTCGTTTCACCCCGTCGCGTGCGCGGCTGGACTCGCCGCGGTTCGGCTGCTCAAGCGAGACCGCCTCGTCGAGCGGTGCGCCAAGCTCGGCCGAGTCCTGCAACGCCGCCTCGCTACCCTCGCCGAGCTGCCCCACGTGGGCGACGTGCGGGGGCGTGGGCTGCTCGCGGGGATCGAGTTCGTGGAAGACAAGGCCACCCGCGCCCCGTTCCCGCGCGCGGCGAAGTTCGTCGAGGCGTTCACCGAGGCGGCCCATGGGGCTGGGCTCGTCGTGTGGCCCAACGTCGGCCATGCGGATGGCGTGAACGGCGATCTAGTCGCCGTGGCGCCACCGTTCATCATCACCGAGCAGGAAATCGAGGAGCTGGTGACCCGGTTCACGCGTGCCCATGCGGTCGCGCTGAAAGCGGTCAAGGCAGGAGTAAGGTGAGGCCGTGACGGCTACGGTCCCCAACCAGTCCAAGGTCACGTACACCTCGGCGAACGTCGACTGGGAGGCGTTTCACCGCCAGTTCGATGACGCCCTGGCGCGCATTCGGGCGCAGCTCGGCCGGGACTACCCGCTCTACATCGGGCGCGAGGCGGTGCCATCGGGTGGCCCCACGATCGTGGACGCCTCGCCGATCGACACCGGCGTGATGCTCGGGCGGTTCGCCACCGCGACCCCCGAGCAGGTCGGGCGCGCCGTGGCCGCCGCGAAGGCGGTGCAGCGTGACTGGGCGCGGCGGCCGTGGCGCGACCGGCTCGCGATCCTGCGCCGGGCGGCGAGCCTCATCCGCGAGCGCAAGTTCGAGCTCGCCGCGATCATGGCCCTGGAGGTCGGTAAGAGCCGGCTCGAGTCCATGGGAGACGCCGAAGAGTCGGCCGACCTGATCGACTACTATGGCCAGGAGCTGGAGGCCGCAAACGGCTTCGTGCGCCAGATGGCCAAGGTGACGGCGGTCGAGCGAAACACCGACGTCCTCCGACCCTACGGCGTATTCGCCTGCATCGCGCCGTTCAACTTCCCGCTCGCCCTGTCCACAGGCATGTCCGCCGCGGCGCTCATGACGGGTAATGCCGTCGTGTACAAGCCCGCCGAAGACGCCCCGTGGACCGGGCTCAAGCTGTACGAGGTGTACCGGGATGCCGGCGTTCCGCCGGGGGCATTCAACTATATCCCGGGCACAGGGGAGGTCACGGGGGAGGCGCTGTGGCGGCACCCGGGCATCGACGGCGTCGTCTTCACGGGGTCGAAGGCGGTAGGGATGCATATTCACCAGAGCCTCTCCCGCCAATGGATCAAGCCGTGCCTGCTCGAGATGGGGGGAAAAAACGCCGCAATCGTGATGGACTCGGCGGACCTGGATGCAGCGGCGGAAGGGATCACACGCTCCGCGTTCGGGCTGCAGAACCAGAAGTGCAGCGCCACGTCGCGGGTCTACGTGCATCAGCGCGTCGCCAGAGCCTTGGTGGAGAAACTGATCGAGAAGACGAAAGCGCTGAAGGTCGGAGACCCGACCGAGCAGGACGTGTTCTTCGGTCCGGTAATCAACGCGGCGGCGGTCGAGCGTTTCGCGCGTGCCGTGGCGCAGGCGCGGCAGGAGGGGACGGTCCTCGAGGGCGGGGAACGACTGCAGGACGGACGCCTCGGCCGCGGCCACTTCGTGGCACCCACGATCGTCCGGCTGCCGCTCTCGTCCTCACTCTTCGTCGAGGAGCTGTTCGTGCCGATCCTGGCGGTTGGCGAGGTGGCGGGGCTCGAGCAGGCGATCGCGGAGGCCAACAAGGCGGAGTACGGCCTCACGGCGGGCATCTTCTCGAAGAGGCCTGAGGAGATCGAGCGCTTCTTCGACGAGATCGAAGCGGGCGTGTGTTACGTGAACAAGCGGACGGGTGCGACCACTGGCGCGTGGCCGGGGGCGCAGCCGTTCACGGGCTGGAAGGGATCGGGATCGACGGGGAAGGGCGGGTGCGGGCCGTATTATGTCGCGCAGTTCCTGCGGGAGCAGAGCCGGACCGTGATCGAGGAGTCGCGATGAAGCGGGATTATCCCCGGATCGTAGTGGCGCCGCCCGGCCC
>Ga0209470_1003453_pt1 | contig 10877 bp, 10 predicted proteins | sample GraSoiAngelo_125_FD_185882 | JGI IMG/M metagenome (GOLD analysis project Ga0209470, IMG submission 185882) | Grasslands soil microbial communities from the Angelo Coastal Reserve, California, USA - 14_0927_05_40cm (SPAdes) (version 2) | ecosystem: Environmental > Terrestrial > Soil > Grasslands ... | reverse complement strand
GTTCGAGGGTGCCGATTTCCTGGCCGCGACGTACCGCGCGCTGCGCGGCTCCGGTAAGGACGGTGTCCGCGCGGTGACCGCGTCGCAGCACCTCGAGGCTCACGCCCCCGGCACGGCGCTCCAGCTAGCCGAGGGCTCTTGGGGAGCGAACGGCGACCACAGCATGTGGCTGAACGACCAGACAGCGTGGACGTGGGAGCGCCTCTGGCGGCTGGAAGACGCGTTCTGGGACGCGGCGCCGGCTGCCCTCGCTTCCGCCGCCGCTCGCCCGGTGCTCGCGCAGGCGGCTCGCGAGCTCCTGCTGGCGCAGGCCTCCGACTGGCAGTTCATCATCTCGACGGGGGCGGTGGTCGATTATGCCGAGCGCCGCTTCACCCTGCATTGCGACGACGCGGAGCGCCTGATCAGAGCGCTCTCCGGCGGCGACCTCGAGGGCGGGGGTCGCTTGGCCGACGAGCTCGCACGCCGGGACGACCTCTTTCCGGATGTCCTCGCAGCGGTGACACGGGCGCTCGGCCGCTAAGACGCATGCGGTCCATCGTCATTCACGGCCACTTCTACCAGCCGCCGCGCGACGACCCGTGGCTCGGCACTATCCCGCGTGAGGCGTCCGCCGCGCCCTACCACGACTGGAACGAGCGCATCGAGCGCGAGAGCTACGCCCCGGTTGCCGCGTCCCTCGCGTCCCTGAGCTTCGACTTCGGGCCCACGCTCCTCGCATGGATGGAGCGCTACGCCGCCGAGACATACGCGGCCGTGCTCGCCGCCGATCGCATCGGCAACGCCGTGGCGATGCCGTACCATCACACGATCCTTCCTCTCAGCTCCCGACGGGACAAGGAGACCGAAGTGCGCTGGGGAATCGCCGACTTTCGCCGGCGCTTCGGGCGCGAGCCCGAGGGGATGTGGTTGCCGGAGACGGCGGTGGACGACGAGACGCTCGACGTGCTGGCCGCCGACGGGATCCGCTTCACCATTTTGGCGCCGCACCAGGTCGAGCGCGTGCCGGGCGGCGGGCGCCCCGGCTGGCATCGCACCGCCGGCGGCCGTCGCATCGCCCTGTTCCTCTATGACGGCGCGCTCTCGCACGACGTCGCCTTCGGACCCCTGGTGCGCGACCCCGCCGCGTGGATCGAGCGGCTCACCGCCCGCGATGGTCCCGAGCTTGTCTCGATCGCGACCGACGGGGAGACGTTCGGGCACCATCACCGGGGAGGCGCCGTCACGCTCGCGCGGGTGCTCGAGGCTCTGCGCCAGCGCAGCGACGTGCGCGTGGACACCTTCGCGGCGTTCCTCGCCCGCCATCCACCGCAGGAAGACGTGCGGTTGGTGGCGCCGAGTGCGTGGAGCTGCCCCCACGGAGTAGAGCGCTGGCGGTCGGACTGCGGCTGCCGCGTGCACGGGGATCGCGCGACGCACCAGCGCTGGCGCGCCCCGTTGCGGAGCGCGCTCGATTGGCTGGCGGCAGAGCTGCACGGCGTGTTCGAGCGGGAGGGGGGCACCATCTTCGGCGCGGACCCATGGACGGTTCGGGACGTCTATGGCGCCGTGTTGGGGGCGCCGGACGACGCAGTCACGGCCTTCATAGGCGAGCGGCTGCGACACCCCGACGATCGCAGCGCGCTAGCGCGAGCACGTGAGCTGCTCGAGCTCGAGCGCCACGCGCTGCGCATGTTCACCTCCTGTGGCTGGTTCTTCGATGACATCGCCGGGCTCGAGTCGCTGATCGTGCTGCGCTCGGCGGCGCGCGCGATCGAGCTCGCCGGGACCGACGCCGCCCGACTCGAAGCGGGTCTGCTGGAGCGCCTCGCCCTGGCGCCGAGCAACGATCCGGCGGTCGCGACCGGTCGGGAGCTGTATCTGCAAGGCGTGAAAGCGGCGCCGGCCCGCGGTGTGCCCATCTGATGGATCCAGTGCGGTTCGTGTTCGGCGTGCACTTCCACCAACCGGTGGGGAACTTCGACCACGTCTGAGATGACCACCTGCGAGACGTGTACCTCCCCCTCGTGGAGCGGCTCACCGAGCGGCGGTTCCTGCCGTTCGCGCTGCACATCTCAGGACCGTTGCTCGAATGGCTGGAGGCGCACGCCGCAACCTACCTCGATTCGATCGGTCGCCTGGCGGCGGACGGGCACGTCGAGCTGCTGCTGGCGGGATTCTACGAGCCGGTGCTCGCGTCGCTGATGCGTCCGGATCGACTCGAGCAGATCGGCTGGATGCGTGAAGCGATCCGGCGCCGCTTCGGCGTCGAGGCGACCGGCCTGTGGCTCACCGAGCGGGTGTGGGAGCCCGATCTGGCCGCCGACCTGGCCGATGCGGGCGTACGGTATCTGCTCGTGGACGACCGCCACTTTCTGGTGAGTGGGTTCGAGCGGGACCGGCTGCATGCGCCGTTCCTGACCGAGAGCGGCGGCAAGCGCGTCGGGCTGTTTCCGATCGATGAGCGGCTCCGCTATCTCATTCCCTTCAGGCCGCCGGCGGAGATCAGCGCCTACCTCCGTGAGCTGCGGCAGGCGGGCCGTCCCCTCGCCGTGTTCGTGGATGACGGCGAGAAGTTCGGCGGCTGGCCGGGGACCAAAGACTGGGTGTACACGCGCGGCTGGCTCGCGCAGTTCTGCGACGCCATTGCGGCGCTCGTGGCGGCCGGCGAAGTCCGCCTCACGACGCCGGGGGCGGCGCTGCGTGAGGTCGCGAGCGCCGGGCTCGCGTACCTCCCGACCGCGTCGTATCGCGAAATGGAAGCCTGGGCGCTGCCGGCGCACGCCGTCGCCCGCCTCGTCGCGCTGGAGCGCGACCTTGGGGAGGAACGGGTAGCAGGGCCCGACGGCGCCTTCTTGCGCGGCGGCCACTGGCGGAACTTCCTCGTGAAGTACCCCGAGGCGAACCGCATGCACAAGAAAATGCTGGCGCTGTCGGCGCTGTGCCGCGCGCGTGGGGACCCGCCGGCGGCGCGGCGCGCCATCGGTCGCGCCCAGTGCAACGACGCCTACTGGCACGGCGTGTTCGGGGGACTGTACCTGCCGCACCTGCGAGCTGCCATCTGGCGCAATCTGGCGCTCGCCGAGGGCGAGCTGCGTCGCGGAGAGGGCCTGGCGGTCGAAACCATGGATCTCGACGCCGACGGCGCCGATGAGCTGTGGATCCATTCGGGCGCCTGCTCGGCGCTCGTCAGCCCGCGGCGCGGCGGCGTGGTCGAGGAATACACGCTGTTCGAGCAGGGCATCAACTATGCGGACGTGCTGACCCGCCGGCGCGAGCCGTACCACCTGCCGCCATCCGGTCAGCCGGGCCATGCGGAGACGAACCCCTCGACGGACGGCACGCTCAGCATCCACGACATCGAGGCGGCCGCCCGTCTGCAACGCCTGCCGCCCATCGACCCTTCGGACCGTGCGCTGTTCGTGGATCGCGTCCTCGGGAGCAGCGTGACGCTCGATGCCTATGTGGGTGGAGCCTTCGACTCGGTCGCGTGCTGGGTAGGCACCGCGTTCCGCGCGACCGTAGAGCAGTCGGCGCATGCGGTAGAGGTCGTACTCCACCCCGCTTCTTTGACTGCGGGGCTGCTCGAGAAGCGCATCAGGCTCGACCAGGCCGGGGAGTTGACCGTTCGCTACCGCTGGGATCCCAAGGCGTTTCCGCCGGATGCTTTCTTCTGTCCCGAGATCTCGGTCTCGCCCCAGGTGGAGCTCGATCTCACGCCGGCGGCCGATGTGTGGAAGTTCCCCATCGCGACCGTGTCCCGCTCGGAGCGCGGGTTCGAGGAGACGGTGCAGGGCTACTCGTACACGCCGCGTTGGCCAATAGACGCCAGGGAAGGCCAGGTCACGGTGCGGGTGCGCCCGTAGAGAATCCTGCGATCCCGCGAACGAACAACGGAGCGCCCCCCCATGCGGACAGTTCGCAATTTTTCGGTACGACTCGCAAGAATCCGGTTCTTTCTCCGGGCTTCCCCCACGTATCGTTGGCGCGTGTCAGCCTACGAAGACTTGGACGCGTTCAAAGCCTGCCATCAGCTCACGCTGGCCGTGCATCGCCTCGCGGAGAAGCTGGAAGAGCGGGACGCGACACTGAGTGGGCACCTGTGGGCGGCCGCCCTGTGTGCGTCCAGTCGCATCGCGCGCGGGTCGGCATTCCGCAATCGCCGCATGTTCGCGGCATGCGTGGATCGCACCCTCTCGGCGCTCTCCGAGATCTCCTATTACCTCGACATGGGGTACGCGATGGGCCTGATCTCAAAAGAAGACCATCAGGAGATCGAAAGTCTGGGCGGGCGCGCCTTGTTCTACTCCATGAAGCTGGTCATGTCGCTCGCGGGGGGGAGTCCGGACGAAACCGCCTAGGTCGCCGGGCCTAGGGTCGTACCAGCTCTAACAGGTCGCGCACCACGAAGTCGGGCTGCGGATCACCGTCTCGCCGACCGGCGCCGGCGGGATCGAGCCACACCGTCGCGAGCCCTGCGCCGGCCGCACCGCCGATGTCGCAGCGGAGATTGTCGCCGACAAAGACGATCTCGGAGCGCGGCACCGGGAGTGCACTCACCGCCTGGTCGAAGAGCTTACGCGAGGGCTTGATGCTGGAGGTATCCGACGAAAAGACGGTGACGACGAAGCGGTCGAGCACACCGGCGCGCCTGAACTCCTCGAGCCAGAGGTCCTTCCGGGACAAGATGTTGGCGACCAAGCCGAGGGGGTGGGAGCGAGCCAGGCTTCGCAACGCTATCGCGTAGGAGTCCGGGACCTGGCCGCGCTCCTGGCGGGCGATAACGTCCTCGAGCAGCTTCAGCTCTCGCTCGTCGAGCCCCTTCGCCTGAGGCAATGTGCGAAGCGTATCCAGAACTCGCGGGAACGAATCGCACCGTGCGGGATCGTTGTAGATCCGTTCCATAATCTCGTAGCAAGCAGGAATGGCTGCCTGGACCACTTCAGGCGCGAGCCGCGATCCGCCGAGGGAACGGTACGTAGCAGCGTAGTCCTGGTCCGGCCCGAAGCGGTCCCCACCGAACATGAGCGTTCCGTTCATGTCGAGGAGCACGGCGCCAAAGCGGGAGAGGATGTCGGGTGTGGCCACGCGCGAGGGTGGTTATCAGGATCTTGGAATCGATACCAGTGGACGCGGCTCGTACGACCTGGCGCATCGCCCTTACCCTGCGGGGCGACTCCCCCGCAGGGCGCAGTGTGGTCGAACGATAGTTCGTGCGCGCCGGCGCGCAACACTGCCCTTCCCGTAGAGCGATCACCGCCCGGCAGCTTCAAGCGATCGAGCCCATGGGCTCGGTCAGCCGGTCACGGTTCGTCGCCTCCGACAACTCGCCCATTCTCAACTTCGGTTCCAGAACCGGGAGGATTCTGCACGGCGACACCGTGCAGCACCAGACCGGAAAAATCACCTGTGCCGTGCCGGTTGGTCTTGGCTGCGCCGAAGCGGACCTCCTCCAGGCTCCCGTTGAACGGCCCCTCAAACGTTCCGTTGAGATCTGTTCTCCCGAAGAACTTGGTCACTAGAAAGATGCTCTCGCCGAAGACGCGTCCCTCGACTTGGGGCGTCCCGACGTTTCTCAGGGTGAGATTCAGAACGACGCGGGCGACGCCCTCGATATCGCCCGTGAGGGGGCAGTCGAAGACGGTGCCACGCTGAATCAACATGCCCGCGACGTTGCTCACCGTGCCGGGATCGATGACGGTCGCCCGGGCGCAATCCCCGATCACGCTGTAAGGAGCCTCCGCGGCGGGCGCGAGGTTGCTGCTCCGCTCTGCAGCGGGCGGCGAGAGTGGGGATGGCCGTTCGCACCCGGTCCCGAATACGGTTACCGAAACGAGCATGACGGCGGCGATCTCAGAAAAGGTCTTGAGGGAGTGCATGGAACACCTCCGGGAATGGTGCAGCGCCCCAGCACGGGTCGAACGCGAACGCCGTCGGGGCAGATCGGGGCAGACTTGAGAGCTGGGTTCAGGAGCGCTGCGTAGGTGGAGACGCAGGCGGCGAGTATCACATAGCCCCAGCCACAGGATGGGTCGCAACTTGGCGACCTCCATTTGCAAAGTTGGGGCGCGCTCCAACATGGGCCTTGAGAGGGGACGTGCCAGTGACCCCAGTCACCTCCCCTCTGCGGTGCACGCATCGTCGCCCAGGGCAAGCAATTGAGGCTTGCTCGGTGCTAGCTTGTCGGCGTAGGCACACATCGAGGGGCTATCATCTTGATCTCCGACCGTTGTGTCCGATTGCGAGCGCTCGCTGCGCTCGTTCTGGCGCTTGGCGGGTGTGCGCCGTCTCAACGGCTCTCCCCCACCGTCCAGCTTCTCAAAGTGGCGTCGGATCCCTCCGCGCCACTCCCCCGGCCCACCCTGCCACCTCCGGGGGACACCAACGACGCGAGGGCCTACTACGAGCGCGCCGTCCCCCTTATCCAGGCCGGCTTCAACCTGGACACCGCGGATATGGCGTTGTATTGGGCCTCGCGGCTGGATCCCGACTGGGCGAATCCGCTTTATGCCCGCGCCATGGTGATCCTTCGGGCCCTGCGTGCGGACCTGCTCTTTGCGCTGTTCCGTTACCGCTCAACGCTGAGGTTGAGTCTCACGCCGCGACAGGCTCAGGTTGTCGACTCGCTCGTGCGGCTGGCCTGGGCTCACAATCCCCTGCTGTTCACGGACGTCGATTTGTTCGTCATGCCTCTGAGTCCCCCGGGCGCAACCCTTGACCCGGGGCTGGAGGGATGGCGGGCGTATAAGCTCGGAGATTTCCCACGCGCCGAGAGCCTGTTGGCTGTAGCGTTACGCAGTCATCCGGATCAAGTCGAGCTGCGGATCTCTCGGGCCCAGTCGCTGGCCCTGTTGGGGCGCTACGACAGCGCGGCCGCGGAGCTCGGCGTCGCTCGGGACACGGTGCGGGTGCGGGCCGTCAGCCACGCGTCGCCGGTGTTGCCGTCGCTCGAGATGTTCGAGTATGCGATCGGCATCGTGCGCGTGAACCAGGGCGACTTCCCGGCCGCTCGAGAGGCATTCGGGCGCGCGCTGACCGAGAACCTGGCTTTCTATTGGGCCCACGCGCGGCTCGCCGGAGTCGACCTTGCGCTCCACGACACTGCGGCCGCCCTCACCGAGCTCGGCCTGGCGGTCGAGATCGAGCCGAACGACCCCGCCCTGCGGCTGTACAACGGGTACGTATTGCGCCTGGCGCGGCGTTACGCGGAGGCAACGTCCGAACTGGGTGTGGCGATACGGCTCGACCCGTATTACGCGCAGCCACACGTTCAGCTCGCGCTGGTTGCCCAGGCGGAGGGGAATAGCGCGGCAGCGGTGGACCACTACCGGCGGTTTCTGGCGCTCGCCGCACGCCGCGACCCCGATCGTGCCAAGGTCGTGCGCGCCCTCGCGGCCCTCGCAGCTCCGCCGGATTCCCGCTGAGGCAAGCCGTCACGGTCGATGAGGCAGGGGAGCGGGAGGTTGGTCTCCGACTACCGCGTAGCTCGCGCTGATCACGTCGACCAGCTCGGGAGTTGCCCGCGCACCGGAAGGGTCGATCGCGAGGGCCCGCGCGAAGTACGACACCGCTTCTCGGTCGCGTGCGACGATGCCGGCGCAATACGCCAGGCCCAGCCATGCATCGACCTCTGCCACTCGATCTGCGATGGTAGTCTCGAGGTAGCGCGTCGCGATCGCACAGTGTCGTCGTGACTCATCCAAATGCCCCAGCTGGGCGAGGGCCACCGCCGCATAGGTGTGGGCATCTGCGAAAGTGGAGTCGAGGCGCACCGCAACGGCAAAGGCGTCGGCTGCCGGCCCGAACGCGTGGAGGCCGAGGTGCGCACGGCCGAGGTGGTATGGCATGGTCGGGTCCGCGGGCCACAGCACGGTGGCGCGCTCATACAGTTTCCGAGCATCGTCAAACTGGCGGGCGCCAAGCATGGCGGCACCGACCTCGCCGTAGGTGGTTGCGCGCTCCCCCTCAAGTGCAAACAGCTCGCTTAGCGGCTTCCAGGCGTCCCGGGCCCGGTAGAAACGCGCGAGCGCAATGACGTATTGACGCAGGGCCTCCGGGTTTCGAGGTTGGGCCTTGGCCATCTGGCGGCACACGTCGATCTTGCGGTCGCCATCCTGCAGTGGGGCGCAACTCTCGGCGAATGCCCGCACTTTCACGTGGTGAAGGGGCGAGGCGATGGCCCACGACGCTTCCGCCTGAGTTTGAGAAAGCACGAACGTCTGAAAGTCCACGTCCTGTGGGTGGCCCGGTGGTGGACGTTGGCCCGTCTCGCACTGCAAGCGCGTTTCGAGGCGGACCCGCGTCCACGGGCCGGTGGGCTCCACGGCGATCGTGAGTGTGGCTCCTGGATAGACGAGGCCTCGCCAAAGCTTGAAGATGACGTCGGTCGGCCATGAGAACTTCGGGGCGGTGACAAACGGCCCGGTTGTGTCCGCGAACGTGTAACCGAGTCCGGTGATCGCCTTGACTACATGCTTGACGACTACATCCCGGGCGTGGGGCTCGATCCAGGTGTACTCCTCCACCGCTGTACTTGTTCGTCCCCCAGGGCATGAAGGGGTCTGCGTCGCTGCCACCGCGGGAGTCAGGCATGCGAGGACGAGAAGGGAATGAGTGGTGGCGCTCATCGCTCAGATGAGGGAGGGATGCTGGCGTATGAGCCGATAGTCATCCGCTTCGTCGATCAGGGTCAGGTGCTCGAGGCGTCCAGCGGCTTCGCTCGCCGGCACGCAAGTACCATCGTTTGTGCGTCTCACCGCGCCGTGGTCAATACGATGTTACGGTACTGCACCGGCCCGTGATCGCCCTGCAGCATGATCGGCCCCGGCTTCTCTTCATAGCTGTCGAGCGCCCCGCCCGTGATCCCGGGAATGGTGGCGCGACAAATCACCTGATGTCCGTTGAGCACGACGGTGACGATCCGCCCGATCAGCGTGATGTCGTAGGTCTGCCACTCGCCGGCGCCCTTCGCGGCATTCTCGTTGGGAATCAGAAACCCGTAGATCGCGCCGAGGCCGCCGGTCGACGTCTCGCGCCCGGTCGAATCCTCGATTTGCGCCTCATAGCGCCCGCGCAGATACACGCCGCTGTTGCCGCTCGGCGGATAGCGAAACTCGAGGTGCAGCTTGAAGTCGGCGTAGGTCCCGTCCGTCACGAGATTGCCGCCGCGCTGCGTATTGGTCAGCACGCCGGCCACGGCATTCCACCGGTTCGTACCGCCTACGGCATGCCAGCCGGCGAGGTCCGTCCCATTGAAGAGGTTGACCGCCCGTCCCCACTGCACCGGGCCGCGCCGCTCGAGCGACGGGGCGCGGTGCGCGCTCCAGGCGAGCCGATCGCCGTCCGGAGTAATCACCGAGCCGGCCAGTGTATCGCTGGCAAACGCGCCGGTGAACTGAAAGGCGCCGTTGCCCTCCTCCCACTGCGGCGGCACGGAAAACCGCAGGGTGTCGTTCGCAAAATCGAGCCGCGAAATGGGCCGCACGCTCCCCACCACGCCGACGAACTGGCCCACCAGCACGCGGTTGCCCGACCACTGAACCTCGAGCCAGGACGGGGCACGACGGCCCGCGTTTGTGACAATCGTGAGATCCCAGCGCCCAGTGACCGCCGGCCGAACGGGCTCCTGGGCAACCAGGGGGATCGATAGCAGGCAAGTCGTTACGCTGATTAACCAGGAGCGAACCATGTTGCCCTCTGAGCCGCGACACGCGGCGTGTAGGGCTACGCGGGCTGAATGACGACTGCCGTGCCGTAGCATAGAACTTCCGTAGCCGAACCCTGACGACCCACCTCGGAACTCTCGTATCGGACGCCCACCACGGCATTTGCCCGCAGTTCTCGGGCATGCTGCAACAACAGGTCGTAAGCCTGTTGGCGGGCTTGCTCACACATCTCGGCATACGCTCCGATCTGCCCGCCAACAATCTGCTTGAGCCCGCCCAGAATACCCTGCCCTATGGTTGGGGAGCGTACGACAATCCCGCGAACGAGACCCTTGTATTCGGTGATGCGATAGCCCTCAATCGAAAACGTCGTCGTCGTCTGCAGCGTGCCTTGCATCCTTGCTCCTAGGTGGGGTCTTCCGTGGACTGCGATGGATCGGCGATTGGTTACTGCTTAACGGACCGCGCTTAAGCTGCGGGCGACTCGCCCGCCGAGCGCTAGCTAGCCTGCGGCCGTGATCACGAGGTGGTCGCTCTCCAACCCGCGATCTGGACCACTCGCCCGTGTGCCATCACGACGCAGAGCATTGTATCGATGTAATACTCCCCGCCGGAGACCTTGGAATCAATGACATGCCGCGAATAGTGATAGACTAGTGTATCCCCTGCAACGGCGGACGGCTGTCCGAGCAGCTGCCGAAGGGCGCTGGCTGAGAGGCCTAGGGCGACGCGTCCGGGCAAGTCGAGTGTCCCGCTGCGCGCCGAAAGCGGCGAGCAGCGGCGGTCAATCGAGGGAGCGGACGGCACGGCAAGAACGTGGAAGCGGTTCACGGTCCCTGCGGCCATTTCACCGGACTCGAGCCACAATAACCAACCGTTTTCCCGGTTCGCGGCGTGCACGCACAGCCACTCGAGTGACGAGGCGGCGTCGCCTCTTTGACGGATGGGCCCCGCGCCGAGCCGGAGCCGCAACGAGTCTAATCCAGTCTCCTCCAGGACGATGGACTCAGACCCGAGCCGGACGCTCGTAACGAAGTCTTGCGTGACCGTTGCTGGTGCGTTGATGGATTCGCCGGGAAGAGGCGGGGGTTCTGAAGACCCCTGAGAGTATGCGCACCTGAGACCGAGCACCAAGGTGATACCGGCGAGGGACGCTACTTTCGACGTCAACGGTGGGTGGCCGTGCCAGGGCTGTGGTGGCTGAATGCCATCGTACTCCGCTGCTCCCATTCG
>Ga0209470_1003447_pt1 | contig 10892 bp, 9 predicted proteins | sample GraSoiAngelo_125_FD_185882 | JGI IMG/M metagenome (GOLD analysis project Ga0209470, IMG submission 185882) | Grasslands soil microbial communities from the Angelo Coastal Reserve, California, USA - 14_0927_05_40cm (SPAdes) (version 2) | ecosystem: Environmental > Terrestrial > Soil > Grasslands ... | reverse complement strand
GACATCCTTCCGTTTGTGCTTCAAGAGGGTGGGCGGCCTGCATTCATGATCCGCGTAGCTTTGGCCGCGACGCTTTCGCCGCTTTACGGCATCTACAGCGGATATGAACTCTGCGAGAATGAAGCGTTGCCGGGCCGCGAGGAGTATCTGGATTCCGAAAAATACCAGTACAAAGAGCGCGATTGGAATGCGCCGGGAAACATCAAGGACTGGATCGCCCGACTAAACAAAATCCGAAAGGAAAACCGCGCGCTGCAGCTTTACACGAATTTGCGGTTCCACGACGCCGACAACGACGCCATTCTGTTTTACAGCAAGATGACCGCAGCGCGTGACAATGTCATTCTCGTCGTTGTGAACCTTGATCCGCATCGCAAACAGAATTCGTTTGTATATGGCCCCGTAGAGAGTTTCGGCCAAATGGAGAGCGACGTCTATCAGGTGCAGGACTTGCTGAGCGGCGCGACTTACACCTGGCGCGGCCGCCGTAATTACGTAGAGCTCGATCCGAACATTCAACCCGCGCACATTTTTCTGGTGCGCCGCTGATGACGTTAGGGATCCCGCAGCCTCGGGAGGCCGTCCGCTCGATTCGGCGCGCACGGCGGTCGCGCCCTACCAAATGGTTTCCAGCAACTCAGCGAGGAACCCCGTGTTTGATCTGACAATGGCGCATTTGCATCGGCTGATCGCCCCGCATATCATTACAAAATTTCCGGCATGAAGATTTGGGTCCTGTTGTTTGCCGCGCTGGCGAGCGCGTCTCCAGTTGTAGCACAAGAAGCCTCAGCTACGCCGCCTCTGGTGCCTGAGCGTTCACAAACCATACTGGAGACGCTCCTCAAAGCCGGCCCGGTAATGATTCCGCTCGTTTTGCTGTCGATCTTTTTTGTCATGTTGGTCGTGGTTTACTTGATGACAATCCGTCGTGGCGCCGTGGTTTCGAGCGGTTACATGGCAACGGCGGACGCGCTTTTGCGTAAACGCGATTATTTGGGTCTGCTTGCCGTTTCCAATCGGCATGGGGAAGCGATCGCGCGGGTCGTGCAAAAAGTGCTCGATTTCATGACCAAAAATCCGCAGGCAGATCTTCAGCAGGTCCGCGAAATCGCCGAAACGGAGGGAACGCGGGTTGCGGCGAATCTAAATAATCGAGTCATTTATCTCGCGGACATTGGAATGATTGCGCCGCTGCTGGGCCTGCTTGGCACGGTCTTTGGAATTATCCATTCCTTCGGCGCACTGGGAGCCGACATCGGGTCAGCACGTTACGTAGCTCTGTCGCGCGGGATCAGCGAGGCATTGGTCAACACGGCCGCCGGGCTGGCCATCGGCATTCCCGCTATGATGTTCTACGCATTCTTTCGCGGCCGAGCACAAAAGCTGATCTCGGAATTGGAAGCTGCCTCGACACATGTTTTGGCCTTGCTTTCGTTGCAGTATGGCAGGCCCCAGCGAACTCCTGTACTGATCGAAGAAGAACTGTAAAGCTGTTCACTCCAATGAATCTGCGTGGTCACGCACCTCTGCATCATCCGGGTATTCAACTGGCGCCCCTCGTGGACGTGCTATTGCTTTTGCTGATTTTCTTCCTGCTGACATGGAACGCGGCCCGGACTGAGAACGAGCTCGACGTTAAAGTGCCAAAAGCATCAGCTGCCAAGGAGAAAGCGGCGCCAATTGGTGATGTAGTTGTTAACGTAAAGGCCGACGGCAACGTAGTGGTCAATCGCCGCACTTTGAGCGGTGCCGAACTTGGCGAATTACTGAAAAGCCTGGTCCAATTGAATTCCGAGCAAGCCGTGGTGATCCGCGGCGATGAAGGCGGTGCTTACAAGAACATCATCGGCGTGTTAAACATTTGCACCGAGGCCGGGGTAACCAACGTAGCTTTCGCGACAGCAAAATGAAAACGAGGTGCAGCGCAGCCAGTCTCCTGGGACTGGCGATGCTGCTTTGCACGGCGAGCAGCGCCATTGCTCAAACAGAGCCGGAAGTTCGCCGGGCGCGTCCCGTGGATGAACCGCCGGTTCCGCGCGCTCTCCCCGCGGACGAATCAGTCGACAGAGTTCTCCGCGCTCTAAAGGAGGAATCGTCTGCGCCATCACAGTCATCACAGCATGAAGGCGAGGGAACAGCTCAGCGCCAACTCGATTACGCGAACGGTCTGTTCACTCGCAAACTTTATGACCTGGCGGCGCCTGAATATCAAAAGTATCTCGACGATTATCCCGGACGCGCGGGCCGGGCGAACGCTTACTTCTCGCTGGGTGAATGCTATCGCAACCTCGGTCGCACTTCGGGCGCTCGCACAAACCTCCAGAAGGTGCTCAACGATTACGCCGACAGCGAATTCGCCGGACCGGCGGCATATGCGCTCGCCGAGATGGCGTTCGCGGACAAAGATTATGCCGCTGCGCTTCCGCTGTTTCATCGTTCTGTCGGAAAATCAAAAGAACCGGCAGTAGCGCTTTCCGCGCATTACTTCGAAGCGCGTTGTCTCGAGGCCCTTGGCCGAAAGGAGGAAGCTGCCAACATTTATGCTGAAGTTGCCGAGGCCGGAAATCCGAATCCTTTCCGCGACGACGCACGAATTACAGCAGCATCCATTTTCACAGCCCGAGGAAGAAAAATCGATGCACTGAAGGAATACGAAGCGCTGGCTAACGAAGCCCAGAAGCCGGCGTTGAAGGCGGAATCGGCCGTGCGCGGCGGCATGATCGCGCTGGATCTTGTCCAGGCCGACAAGGGCAAAATTGACAAGGCAATGGCTGACAGAGCCGAGGCTTTGCTGCGGAAAGGTCGCGCTCTCCCTGAAGCCGGAAAATTCCGGGCGATCGCGCAGGTTGGCTTACGTCGTTTGCAATATCAGGCCGGGCAATACGCGCAGTTGTTAGCAGAGTACAAAAAAGAACAGGGGAATCTGCCGGAGGCAGCCCAGGCCGAAGTGTTGCTACTCGCAGCAAACAGCCAACGGCAACTTGGTAACTCGAAGGAAGCTGAAGCGTTATATGGCCAGATTATCACGAAGTTTCCGGATCGAGAGGAAGCAAAGGATGCTGCCTATCAGCGTCTGATCAACGTGTACAACTCCGATCCTTCCGCGCTGATTTCTGCAGTCGACGAGTTTCTCGCAACGAATCCAACCAACGAACGCGCCGATCAGGCGAAACTGTTAAAGGCTGAAGCCCTTTATAAACAGCAGAATTGCGCGGAGGCAGTCCCGATTTTCGAGGAACTGCGCTCTGGTCAGCTTTCTGCCAGGTTACGCGCCGATGCTGCGTACAAATTGGGCTTGTGTCACGCGCAGATGAAAAATATCCCCGGCGTGATCGAAGCGTTCACGTACTTCGTGCAGGCGTTTCCGGATGATCCGCAAGCGCCTGCCGCGTTCGCTCAACGAGCTTTGGCTTACCAACAAGACAAGAATTACGACGCCGCGGTGGCGGATTTAAACACGATCCTCACCAAGTATCCCAAGGCGCACGAGCGAGAGGCAGCTTTGCAGTTAAAAGCTTTGATCCTCGGACAGCAGGAAAACAACAAGGGAATGGTAGACACGTTTCGTCAGCTCCTGCGAGAATACCCCAAGAGTTCTGTTGCGGCACAAGCACAATACTACATCGGCAAGGCCGCGTTTGAAGCAAAGGACTACAAGACGGCGTTGCCGGCGCTCAACGCAGCCCGCCAACTTAACAAGGAGCAATATTACAACCTGGCGTCGCTCCGAATCATGCTAAGTCAGTTTTATTTGAAAGATCGGGCTGCGCTCACGAAAGAAGTGAACAGTTTCATGGCAAACAGCCCGAACACCAATGTGCCACCGGAAGTTCTGGAGTGGCTCGGAATTGGATATTACAACGAGAAAAATTTCCAGGCCGCGGAAAAATACCTGAGCGCGCTCCGAAAAATCGATAATCCTGGCAGCGTTAAACCCGATTTCTTGTTTTATCTCGGAGACACGGCTACCAAGCTAAAGAACTTGCCTGAAGCCGAGGATGCCTTTGGCAAGTACTTGCAGACAGCGAAAGATCCGGCTGGAAAGGCGAAGGTGTTGCTTGCGCTCGGTGCGGTGAAGATCAGCGCCCATAAACCCGACGAGGCTCAGAAAATCGCCGAAGAAATCATGGCGCTGCAACCGGAGGGACGCGTCAACGCCGAAGCGCGCTTGCTTGCGGGCGAAGTACAACTGGAGCGTGGGAATTTCGATGACGCGGGTAAGGCCTTCAAGGGAGTCGCTTTGCTTTACGATGATCCGGCCATCACTCCGCGCGCGCTGGACAAAGCAGCACTCGCGTATCGGCAAGCAGGGAAAACTGACGAAGCAGACCGGTTGTCGCGAGAGCTGCACGAGCGATATCCGAATTACGCCGCCGGTGGATAGAGCAAAGAAAGGCAGCTTGGGCACCCGTCCGTAACAAAAACTAACGGCTGGGAAACCGTCATTTCTTGGAAACAGTTGTGATGCCCCACGGACCGTCACCGACTTTGATACGGCGCAATTCTTTGCGCGATTTTACATCGACAACTGAAACATCGTTCGATGCACCGTTCGCGGTGTAGAGTTTTGATCCGCTTGGATCCAGCGCGATTCCCCATGCACGGTTTCCGACGGGAATCGCCGTTGCTACTGCGTTCTTTTCGGTATCGATAACTGCAACCATGTTCGCGCGGCCTGTTGACACATAAAGCTCTTTTCCATCCCTGGCCATTACAGTGCCCATCGGCAGCGAGCCTGTTGGCAGTTCGATTTTTGATAACAATTTGTGCGAAGCCGAATCGATAACGGCAATGTAGCCGCCGTTCTCGCAAGCGGCGTACGCGCGCGAGCCGTCCGGCAGAAATGCAATCGACCGCGGCCGTCCGCCAGTCTCGATCTTTGCGACGACGCGCTGTTGATCAGGATCGATTGCGAACACCTCGCCTTTCTCTTCGCAGGTGACATAGACTTCGCCGTTCTGCGGGTTCACACCAACGCCTTCGGGTTCCTCCGACACTTTCACTTTTCCACGGGACTGCCCGGAGCCGAGATCGACAATCAAAGCGCTCGCATCATCTTCATTCGCGATAAAAGCAAACTTTCCATCTTTGCTTATCGCGAATTGCTCGGGGTCCGACCCGACATGCCAGCGATCGATCAATTTGTGCTCGACTGGGTCGATTACACCAAGCCCGTCGGCAGTTTTGTCCGCTGGCGCGCGATTTTCATCCAGACCGGGGGCCATTCGCGGCGAGCCGCTCAACGTCACAAAGAGCCGCTTGCCATCTGGCGCTGCGTGAATTCCGCGAGGTCTTTTGCCCGCTTTAAAGGTCGCGACAACGGCGTCCGTCGCTCCGTCAATGACGCTAATATCACCGGATCGTTCATTGCTGACATAAACAAAATAGTTTGGCGATTCAGCGCGCACCAGCATTGCGCCTGCAACGATCAGGCAAAGGACCAATTGGGCATTCACGCGTCACGCGTACATCGCACGCGATCTGCACGCAAGTCATCTGCTAGAGTTTAATAGTGGACGTTGAGCGCCTGCCGCGCCGTAGCCCTTGCGAAGGCGGGTTGGACGTTGGACGTTTTCCCCGTGATTCCGCACGACAAGCTTTTCATTCCAGGTCCCGTTGAAGTATCGGAAAAAACCTGGGCCGCATTTTCGCGTCCGATGATTGGGCATCGCGGCGAAGACTTTAAGAATCTTTACCGCGCGATTCATCCAGGGCTTCAGACATTATTTGGAACAAAGCAGCCAGTGTTCCTTTCCACCTCTTCGGCGTGGGGCGTGATGGAGGCATCCATCCGGAACCTGGTCGATCGCGGAGTGCTCTGCTGCATGTGCGGCGCGTTCTCGGACAAATGGTTCGACGTGGCAAAGCGCTGTGGCAAGGTGGCCGCTCCGCTCCAGGTCGATTGGGGAAAGCATATCGACCAGAAGGCGATCGACAGGCACTTGGCCACGGGAAAATTCGACACTGTCACTCTCGTCCACAACGAGACTTCAACAGGCGTGATGAATCCGCTCCCGGAGATCTGCTGTACTCTCGCCAAGTATCCCGATGTGGCGTTGGTCCTCGATACTGTCTCCTCATTCTCGGGAGTCAAAATCGACATGGATGCGCTCGGCGTCGACGTGATGCTCACCGGTGCCCAAAAGGCGCTGGCGTTGCCACCGGGTTTTTCATTGTTCTCGGTTTCGGAGAAAGCATTTGCTCGCGCAGAGAAAATCCTGAACCGCGGTTTTTACTTTGATTTCCTCGAATTCAAGAAGCAACAAGCCGAATGGATGACGCCGAGCACGCCAAGCATTGGGCACATGCACGCGCTACAATCGAAGCTGAACGAAATTTTCGAGGAAGGCCTGGAGGCACGCTTTGCTCGACACGAGCGGACGAACGCGCTCGTGCATGATTGGGTCCGCCGCACTGCCTTCGAATTCTTCGCCGAGGAAGGATTTCGCTCCAAGACGCTCACCTGCGTGAAAAACAACAAGGAGATCAACGTTCTGGAGTTGGCGAAAAAGCTTCGCGAAAAACATCATCTGGTGATCGACCCCGGTTACGGCAAAATCCGAGGAAAAACCTTTCGCCTTTCCAACATGGGCGATGAGACCGAGGAAACTGTGGCGCATCTTCTCAGCTGCCTGGATGATGTTTTGTAAACGATTAGCTATCTCATCTGCGCATCGCCCAGAAAACCACGCCACCCTCACAAATATTTCTGTTGGTTGTCGGTGACCAAGGGAACAAAGTATCGCATGAATATTCGGCCACTGATCCTGGTTTTTATTCTCAGTTTCTTTAAACCACTCGGGTCAATTTGCGGAGATCCTGTGGCGATAACGCAGGACGAACTTGTTCGCCGCACCCAGGAACTTTTCGACGCGGTAGTACCAGGCACAAAGGCGCCATGGCAAAAATATTTCGCCGACGACTGCATCTTCGCCGATGAAAAAGGGCGCGACTTTAACAAAACACAACTGGTAGCCGATATTACGCCGCTGCCGAAAGGTTATTCGGGCACGATCAAGATCGTGAAGCCCAAAAGCGTCATTCACGGTGACGCGGCCATTTTAAGTTACGATCTCGATGAAACCGAAACCATCTTTGGCCAGAAGCTCACTGCTCGTTATCACGTAACCGATACGTGGCTGCGACGCAACGACGCCTGGCAAATCGCCTCCAGCCAGGCAATGCGTTACTACGAAGATCCGGCTGTTGCCAGGATTCACCCGAAAAAATTCGCCGATTTCAACGGCACCTACGAGCTGGCGTCCGGTCAGACCAGACGAGTTTTTTCTGAAGGCGAAGATTTGTATGTGGAGCGCAACGGGAAACGTGAACAACTTCTGCCTGAGGGATCCGAAATCTTTTTTCGCAAAGGCGTCGAAGGCCGCATCCTATTTCGCTACGCGGATAGTGGGAAAGTGGACGCCCTGATTGATCGTCGAAACAGCGAAGACGTCGTCTGGCGCAGACTGAATTAAGCTCGAGAACATAATAGAAAAAGCTCCCGTACTGCGCGCCAGTTTTCCTCAGACGAATCGCGGGTAACGTCTTACGTGGAAATTATTCCCATCACTTATGCCAGTGATTGAAACTTCAGGCCTGACCAAGGTCTATCGCACTTATCGGAAGGAGCGGGGACTTTGGGGATCAATCAAAGGTCTGGTCAAACGCCGTTACGATGAAACGCGCGCGGCCGACCAGGTTTCCTTCAACATTGAGGAAGGCGAGTTCGTTGGTTTTCTCGGTCCGAACGGCGCGGGCAAGACCACAGTGCTGAAGATGCTTTCAGGGTTATTGAATCCAACGTCCGGCGATGCGCGGGTGCTCGGCTTTGTTCCATGGGAACGACGCAATGAAATGAAAAGGCAATTCAGCCTGCTCATGGGACAAAAAAATGCGCTCTGGTGGGATCTGCCAGCGCAAGAATCGCTCGAACTCAACCGCGCCATATACGGAATCGATCATGTACGGTTCAAAAAGGTTGTGGACGGATTATCGGAGCTTTTGGAAGTGCAGGACAAAATGAATGTGATGGTCCGTGAGCTTTCGTTAGGCGAACGGATGAAGATGGAGCTGATTTCCGCACTCATTCACGAACCGCGCGTGCTCTTTCTCGATGAACCAACGATCGGCCTGGACGTGGTCAGTCAAAAACGGGTTCGCGAATTTCTGCGCGTCTACAATGAGGAACATCACATTGTTACGTTGCTGACCAGCCACTACATGCAGGATATCCAGGAGCTGTGTCATCGCGTACTCGTGATCGATCACGGCAAAATCTTTTTCGACGGGCCGCTGGATGAGATCGTCGACCGGTTTTCAGGATACAAGATTCTGAGTCTGACTTTCGAAAAAGAGGCGGCACGAGATCTTTCCGCCTTCGGGGAAATAACGGAACAAACGCCTGTTTCGGTGCAACTAAAGGTCCCACGCGCAAAAGTCACCGAGACCTGCCGCGAACTGCTCGAAGCCTGCGACGTGAGCGACATCAACGTCCAGGAAGTGCCCGTGGAAGAAGTGATTCGCCAACTCTTTGGCGAACGCCGCGAAAATCATCGCGCGACTGATCTTGCAGCTACACAAGCCGCTCAAGCTACCTGAGGTTGGTCGAAGCCGAACCGCCAGCAGCGTCGTTGCAATCGAGTGACTATGACACCACTTGCGGACCGGTTCGAGTGGCGCAAAGTCAACCAGTTTCCTATGAGATCGTGGGATCGCGTGATTGGGTGTGCGCTTTTTTCGTTGGTTCTTCTCTCATGTCACCTCAGCCGGGCGCCCAAATCAGACGAGGACTCGAAACAGGCGTTGCTAGCCCTGGAAAATCGGTGGCTACAGGTGGAGGACGATCCTGTGGCTCTCGAAGGTATTCTTGCTCATGATTTTCTGCACGTGGTGCCGGGGGCAATCATCACAAAGGACCAACACCTTCAGTTTCTGCGCGAGCATCCTGCCGGTACCCAACGTGCGGAGAAGCATTTCGCAGATCTGCATGTAAGGGTTTACGGTGAGGCAGGAATTGTGAATGGCGCCGTGATCCAAACGACCGAACATGGCGAGCACAAGACGCTGTTCACAGATGTCTTCGCGTATCGCGATGGCAAATGGCAGGCCGTTAGCGCACAGGAACTGCCTTTAACCGGTCCATAAGCTATCCACAGAGTTGCGCCCAATCCGATGGAACGCGGTTCGACCGCCAATTCTTACGTCTTAGAGCTTAACGGAATCTCAAGTACAGACATGCTACGCAGAATGCTTTTTTCCATTGCGTCGACAAACGTAGGGTATTGAAGAGTCCAGCCCAGCCCCCTGAGTTTCGCATTGCTAACCCGCTTGCTGGTGTCGCCGCGTTTACGTTGTCCCGTTGATTTTCCAATCGGCGGCAGTGGGCGCTTCAATCTTTGTGCCAACCAGCGATAGCATTCACTTTGCAGCATCGGTTGATCGTCAACCACGTTGTAGGTTTGAGTTTGCTGCGTTTCTCGAGTCAGCAAAAAGAAAATTGCTGATGCGATATCATCGCGGTGCGCTTGATTAAGGAAGCGATCGTTTTCCGGGTCGATGGTCGCTGTGCCGGCGAAAAACTTGCTTAGCAACGCCGACCGGCCCGGGCCGTAGATGCCAGCGAGCCGCGCGACGGTGCCGCGCCGATCGAGCACCAGCTTCTCCGTCTCCAGCAGGATTTGACCCGTGTCGCGAGCAGGCTTGGCTTCGCTCTCTTCAGTCACCCAGGAGCCATCGCGTTGCGCATAAACGCTGGTGCTACTTGTTAAGAGTAGTTTTGTTTTAGCAAATCGATCGAGCAGATTGCGAGCGCCATTCAAATAGATTTGACGGTAAGACTCGACTCCGCCGCCTCGCGAACTCGCGCAGTGAACAACAGCATCGAATGTTCCGGAGCGCTCTGCGACCTGATCGCAATTTGAAATATCGACTGTGCAAACAGGATACGGTTTGGCCGATAACGCCGCTGCGGATTCCTCAGAAGCTGTCCAGCCTTCCACATCCCAGCCTGCGGCATGGAACAAGTCCGCCGTCGCTTGACCGACATAACCGCAGCCAGCGATCAGGATTCGCGGCATCTCGCTTTAGATACCCCGCTGCGCCGCGGCACACCTTGGGCATTGCATCGGGCACGGCGACGCGCGCCTCGGCTGGGTTTTGGCATGACAGGCACCGCCAAGGTTATAACAGTCGCTTGCATAATCGCCAGGGCCTCACGCCGCGGCTGCGATTTCAATTTCTTCAAACATGTTTTTCTGGACAGCGCGGACTTGTTTGAGACGAATGAGTTCAAGCAGCGCTAGAAAAGTCACTACCACTTCCACGCGCGACACGGCATTCCCAAACAAATCGGAAAACCGCAGCCGCGCGCTATTTGCGACTCGTTGCAAAATAATATCAATCTTCTCCGAAACGCTAAAACGTTCGGCGAAAATTTCCTGCACATCCTGTCGCGCTTCGATCCGTTTGAGCACCGTCTGGAATGCGTTGATCAATTGAAAAATTCCAACCTCTTCCAGGCGCAGCGGTTCCTGCAATAGCGACGATGCGCCGCCCTCTCGCGCGAAAATCCGCTCCTGTTCCAGCTGCCGCAAATGGAGCTCTGCTGCGGCTTCCTTGAACTTTTTGTACTCGATCAACTGCCGGATTAAATCCCAGCGGGGATCATCTTCCTCAGCGTCTTCTTCGGGCGGCTGTTGATCAATTGGCAGCAGGCTGCGGCTTTTCAGGTAAATGAGGTTCGCCGCCATGACGATGAATTCGCCGGCCAGTTCGATATTCAATTCTTTGAACGCTTGAAGGTATTCGAGGTACTGACGAGTGATGCGTGCAAGTGAAACGTCGTAAATATCGATCTCGTCCTGCTTGATGAGGTAAAGCAGTAGATCGAGCGG
>Ga0209470_1003442_pt1 | contig 10896 bp, 10 predicted proteins | sample GraSoiAngelo_125_FD_185882 | JGI IMG/M metagenome (GOLD analysis project Ga0209470, IMG submission 185882) | Grasslands soil microbial communities from the Angelo Coastal Reserve, California, USA - 14_0927_05_40cm (SPAdes) (version 2) | ecosystem: Environmental > Terrestrial > Soil > Grasslands ... | reverse complement strand
GCATTTTTCCTTATCCACACTACAAATTTTAATGCTAATTCCATCTTTAGCTTCACCCTTTGCACAATACCGAAGATCTGAGGTATCATCCGCATAAACTAACACGGTGTCCAAGCAGCTAATTGTAATTATTATGAGGGCAAAAATCGTAATTATCGATAGAACGCTACTCATTAGTGATATTTAGATACTAGGGTATTTAAGCCAAACTCTGAATGTATAATTTTTAGTACTTGTTCCCCGTTTAAATTTGATAATACTTTTGGAAAGTACAAATGAAACATGAAAATGTTACCAATTATATCGAATTAAATTGGTTAAGACCCATTAAAATTAGTAAATAAATCAATTCATTGAGAATTCATCCCTTTTCACCTTGGCGTGTGGAGTCTTCAGCCGATGTGACACCAGTCATTCCCTAGCATCAACACATATTTTCAATCACGAGCGCGAGTTTCTTTTAAAAACTTGCCTACCTCAAATAGAATAAATTGTGTATGCAATCTCGAAAGTGAAAGCATGATACAAAATGCCTGCACCAACTCAAATAACCTCATGATAACTCTAGTGTAACTTTTTGTAAATGTGGAGGAAAATCATTTACATATTTGCGCTATTTATTTCATGATTTATGTCAAAATTTAATTCTTAGTGAGTCTCAAATTCATAATTAAAGGCCTCATCTCTTATATTATAAATCTGGTAAGAATTACAGTACTTACATATAATAATCAAATCGGTAATGCTAGAGTGGAAACATAGGGGTTCCAATATTTAGTAAGATTCTTACATAAGAATCGTTCTTTTTATTAAATTGGCTTGTTATTTTGATGTGAGAGAATATACTCAGTATGAGGGACAGTCCCATGATATGGATCGTGCTGCAATTAACAAAATACCTTCTCAAGAGATGGTAGACAGGAAAGGATTAGTCTGGAATTACATTTTGGTCCTAGACTGCGAGTTTAAACTAGTTTGATTATATATACTCTCTATGAACTTTCGATTTTTATTTAGCAAATTTTAATAATTTATCCTCAGTGGAATTTGGGATCTTGCCGTAGGTCCAAATGACAATTTGTCGATTGTTTGAATAGAATGGGAAGAGTTGTACATCATCTCGTCTACCTATGCAATCTTGTCTCAACAAATGTTACTATGCTTCCAATGGAGCCAATAACTAATGTTACAACATATGTTACTGTTCCAACACAGACTCCAGAGGAAATCCCAATTCTTGAGGCGTAAAAGAAGTTATTTGGATTTTATAAATAAGACAACTTTTTATTCACGAGTATCAATGACTGCTGGAGTTTAGCTTGACAATGTTATGTGGAAGTAGGAAATGAATTCGATAATAAAAAGCAAGATACTACCTGATGTTGATAATACCATCTCAGTATAAGTAGTCGTGAGTTTGTGATGAGCGGTAGTACCATTTAATATGATTCCCTGTCGACATCGGATTTCGTCATTTCATTACAAACCATAGTTAGTATCATCCTCGGTGGTTCCACTAATGTAATCTTCAATTACTGTACCTTTTGAAATCGCTAAGTCCGGATGCCCTTTTGATATCAATGATGGAAGAAATAGAGACGTATGAACTACTAAAATTAGTGATCACTAATTTTCAGGTTTGCTCCTTCTAGACAGAACTATGTTAAGTCAAATTTAATACATCAAATAGTAGGTTTTACTATGGATAACAACTTAGATAAAAATGATTTCAGAACAAAAGGAGGATGCCATAAGGAACCTGTATTTATCGGGAATTGGTGAAGAATTCATTGCGATGCAAGTAGATTTAGAGATTCCCGTAGTAATATCCATCCTGAAAGAAATTGGTATATACAGATCGGTGAGAGAAGAGGAAGTTGGATCTAATCTAAATTAAGAATATTACCACTTGGAAGGCATATCAATTGGTTTCTATTGAGAGGTATTAGATTTATTATTTTATGGTTAGCGATTATTATTCTACCTGATATAATAAGTGATATCTCCCAAAATAAAGTGTAAAAATGTAATAGTTTGTGTTAAGTGCTACGTAAAAATTCAACTTCTTTTGGTATCCTTTCTCAATTCCCTCGCGATTGAGCAGGGATCACTGTAATTATGCTGACAATAGGTGATTTATATTCAATAAACTCAAAAATACTTGGTACGTTGTATGTTATCAAAAAGAAGCCTATCTAATATCTACTACATGAGTCAATGGTATACTCTATGCCGGTACTGTGAAAGAATATTGGTCGCAAGAATTCCGAAAGCAATCGTACCTACTAAAGAAATCAGTAATGTTCTTTTAAATTTAATCGGAATAACAGCGGGTTAATTCGTTACAAAGTTTAAATAGTCACTTCTAATTTTACCTGGTAATGAGGAGCGGATCACTATTAATAATAGGTGGGATAGCTACATTAGTGATTGTTGGAATAGCGTATAGTTTGTTTTACTACCAAATTCTTAAATGGTAAAGAAAAATATTCATAGTTTGTATGATAAGTTATTTGAAAAATACATAAACTAGTCTGTTATATCAATTTTTCAAGAACTGAACACACGAGACTTATTTTGATATCAAGAACTTAGATCTAATTCAATTTTTAATAATTTTAGTGGATATGAAGAGGAAATAAACTTGGGAGGAGGTCTTTATACTCCTATCTCTCTGGCTAGTTTCACAAGTTTTTTACCATCTTCAGTCAAATTATTATATACCTTATTTTTAACGCTCTTTCGGGCTACAAGTCCGCGTTTTTGCGCCTTAAGGAGCTGTTTATGTCCGTATCCATATGCACCCAATTTAGTTAACAATTCTCTAGTTGCATATCCTCTTCCAGTACCAAGTGTCTTTAACAACCTCACCAGACCCTTTTCCTCGACAAGTATTTTTAACAATCTTGCTTCTTTCATTGTGCATTAATATAAAAATGATTAATTATATAATCGTTACTTATTATCAGATACAAATTATCGTATTTTTAATATCAAAATGACATTTATTAAAATATAAAAATACAGAAACATTCAAAATTATTAATAATGACATTATAAACGTTCTATTTTATTATATACTGATCGCTAAGTAAAAAATTAGTATCAAAATATCTTATTATTCCCCGTAGACGTTATATTGATTGATCTGATAGCCTGAGCAATTACACATATTCAGCTTTTTTGTCACTGCATTCAATACCATTCAGGGCAAGCAAAGAGCGATATATACATAGATATCATAACATATCATTGGTATCGACTACGACTATCAAATGAAAAATTAAGACACTATTGTAGATAAGGTTTTTATGGAATGTTCTTCTAACAATAATTGTTTATTATGAGAAGAGGAGTAGAAATTATGACAAAGTCAACAAATGCCAAGAATGGTGATGAGCGCATTACTACGGATAGAGAAAATACTAGACATTTGGAATATTTTAATAATGGTCAATGGCGACACAGTGACAAATGTAGGGAGTTTACAAACAAAGAGTGTACCTTCAAGACACTTAACAAATCTTTACGATGAGCATCAATTTTATCCCTCTTCACATCTAATTTCTTTAGGATATAACTTTATGATTCAAGGGTTCCATTATTCTCCATTATAATATCAAAGTGTGACATTGTGCGTATCAAGTTAAAACAAATCCATCGCCTTTGAAAAATCTCAAACGAATCAGGATACTAATCTGGACAGAGTGCCGAGCCTAAGCATTTATTCGGTGCAACTGCAATGCTCCACATATTCTCACCTTCTAAGGCTGACACTGTCTGTGTGCTTATGAAAGCCAACTATGAAAAAATAAGAAAAATAAAAGATAGATCTATATTATGTGAATTTGCTCCTTCCTCAACCTAACAATATTAGCATTCTTAAATAATCCTAACTCTTTGCTCTTGTCTTATAAAATTTGTACCTGATTGAGAATTATAGGCCATTTAAGATAAGAAATGGACCAAGAATTCGTAAGATATCAATGAGAATGTGTAAGCTATTTTAACAGTTACCTAGGTTTAACAATTTATTAATATCAAAGAAATTCTATTTAAAGCGTGACTTTCATTTGATTTTAAGGAGTATAATGAGTAGCATACTTAATTTCCAATGGCAAAATGAGAGATTACTAAAATTTTTCAAGTTTCAAGGTTAAGACTAAAGTTTATAAAAAGTTAGAGGTTTAGTTATTTGGTCCTAAATAAGGAGCTTAGTGAATTAAAAATGCCTGATAACAAAATTGTTAGCATCGTAGATGATGAAGTAAAAACTGCTCAGTTATTCCACAATGCTTTATGTACAATTAAAGGTATCAATGTATTCGAATTTACAGACCCTGTTAAAGCATTACAACACCTCAAACTAAATAAGAAAGATTATGCAGTTATGATTTCTGATTTGAGAATGCCTGTAATTAATGGAGTGCAGTTATTGAAAACTGTAAAGGATTTGAATCCTTTAGCAAGAACGATTTTAATGACAGCATATGATATTGATGATAATTTGATTCAAGAATATACTAAAAAGGAGATAATAAACAGTTTTCTAAAAAAGCCAATAGAACTTAACCAATTACTTTCAGAAGTCAATAAACAAATTTACTCTATTAAGTATATTAATAAAAAATAAGCGGAAATATTGTTAACAGGTATTTTTTAATACTCTTTTATTCTGCTGGGCTTTTTATTCGTTTACTACGGTTGGCATAGCCAAGTACCGAAATATTTGATTTGTCGTACAGTTCCATATAGTTACTTCATAATTGTCACTAGTGTCCTCTACGTTCGTACACGTTGCTTTCGCTTTAGATTTGTAATTGCTGACGGCGACGGTATAAAACTAAAACCACTTGAGAATGGAGATGGTAGATTCTATGCACATTGTGATGAACTATAATCTAAATTAAATCTATTTCGGTATTGTAACCCTACCAAAGTATGATTTTACGTACGGTCTATACATGTAGTAAAGAATTGCTCCGCTAATAATTAATGTAGTAATATTTACAATGTCTCCTATTGACAGAATACTGAAGATTATAGTTATTATGGCAAGTATCACAGTGATTAACCAGGCCCAGTATTTAGCAGTAAACAAGCCCCAAGCCAGCCCAAACCACGCAGCTCCTAATACGACTGATACGGATGCAACAATGTAGATCACACTTATTATCGTACTAGTTATTCCGGATCTAATCTGCGGATTTAGCTGATTTGTATCAGTTATGTTAGAAAAATTACTTAGTTGGGAAGTTATAATAGTTGGAACAAAATATATGGTAATTACACCTCCAACCAGAAGAATGATTCCGTTAGCTAAAGCCAGTATTGTTATAATTCTAATGGCAGATGGACGGCTTTTTTCCATTCTATTTTGCTACCATGTCTATGTACGATTATATGATAAATAGTTTTACCAAATACTATTAATGACATTTAGACAATAACATTGCCTAACCATTTTTCATCATAACTCACGATTTCAACCTAGCCCTGCAAAAAACTGGGTGAAAATTAGCTGCTATTCACCACGGTTTCTTGCCTGTTGTACTAACTTTTTATTAAATTTCTTAATTTTATTTTACGTTAAGATGATAGGTAACAGATTGTGAGGAATTGAACGGATTAAATCTATTTACAATATGAATCTTCCTGATCGATTGTTACTATTATTTAGAGAAGAGCTCAGTAGAGTATAATGATATTGTCTGAAATTAAACCTAACAAAGATCTAGGATACTAGTCTTGACAAAGTGCTGAGCCTAAGCATTTATTTGGCACATTCGCAATGCTTCCTATGTTCTTGTTTTCTTCTAATGATGCTGATGTTTGCGTATTTGGTGAGGGTTGATGTCCATCGGTCCCACCTGTTGAATTAATTATGTTCAGTCCTTTCGAATCAGAATGTGTAAATATGTAACCAAGCATTGCAGCAGAAAGGATAAGTATCATCCCTGCTACAAGGATAGAAATGAGTAGAATACCTCTACGCATTTATTTCAACTCGTTATTTTGTATTGCAGAATGATAAGGCTAATCTAAGTTGTTCTGGACTCTCGTAAAATCCTCGTTGTTCGAAACCTATTATTTTATCTCTACATGCAGAATATTGCTTCATTATGCCTTCTGAGTACCATATGCCAGAGTACATCAACAAGATAATTGCCATAGTTATTGCTAATGAGGTTAATAATATGGATGAGGTCTTTGGTTCTTTATGTTTTGACTTTGTAATTTCATGTGGTCTTAAGATAGGATTCTCTAGTAAATTACTCATTTTGATACCCGCTTTCTAATTATTATTGAATTCATGAGTTAAATCTGGTAAAACTTCCACATTAATTCTAGTAAGATGTCTTTTTTACTAATATCAAGGCTTTAGTATTTTTAATGTTAGAATTATAGTTCTCCGTTTTGCTGACTCGACTCATTATTAGAAGATTAATTTTTGAAGGGGGGACAAATATCATACTAGTTCTCTAGTGGTGCGAAAGGCATTTTGATATAATATTCAATCTGAATTCAGTTATTTCATTTGGATTCATCTAAAGGTATATGAACTCAAAAAAAGTTCAACTAAAGTTCTGAATAATCTCTTTTGCAAAACTTTCTAATGAGTCTACTTCACTGGATGGCTCCAGATTCACGATAATATATTCAATCCCTGTCTTTTAGAACAACTCTATCTGTCTACGTACTTCTTCATGCGTTCCATATATTGCAAATTCTCTGATTTGTTCTTCAGGCATTCCATTAAGTATCTCTTGTACCCTTTTTCTTGCTGCATTTGCATCATCGTTAATTATAACTGCGCAAAGTTTAGTCTTTAAAATAGAATCATAATCTCTTCCAAGCGTTTAGCAGTGTTCACGCAGGACTGTTAATTTTCTGTTTATTGTCTCTAGAGATCCGATTAAATTACAAGCGTCAGCATATTTTGCAACTATCTTCAAAGTTCTTCTTTCGCCACCTCCTCCGACTAGGATCGGTGGTGAGGGTTTCTGGATTGGTTTGGGATTGCAATACGCATCGCGGACCTGATAATACTTGCCAATGAATGAACTAGTAGGTTCCTTAGTCCACATGTTTCGTATGATTCGTATTGCTTCTTCGAGACGATTCAATCTCTCTTGGTATTGATGGGAAAGTACTACTAATTCCATATGCTGGGGCCTCTTGCTCATTCCAACCAGCTCCTATTCCCATGAACAATCTCCCTTTACTTAGTACATCAAGTGTAGCCCCTATCTTTGCTAGCACTGATGGGTGTCGGTATATTACTCCTGTTACAAACGTTCCTAATTTTATTTTTGTAGTCAAACCAGCAAGTACGGATATAGTAGTCCAACCCTCCAGTAATGGATCTTGCGAGGATCCTATTATTTGGAGTTGCTGAAAATGATCCATTACCCAAAAGGAATCAAAACCGACGTTCTCTGCTTTTATAACGAGGTCCTTTATGGTGCCAAGAATCTGAGAGGTATCTTGCTCGTAATCGAAATTAAAGTTTGGATGTTGGATTCCAAATTGCATTTCGTATATATCAAGATAACAATTGATTGTTAATTAATAAACAATTCTTTGATGACGTGCTAATAATACTCGAAACATAATAATCGGGTGATGACAACTTCACTTTAAATTTCTATGTTATTGCCTTTTATCTCCATGAGTACATGATTTATGTATTGTCGCATTTCATCTTCTTATAGATGGTTCAACTCCCTTATGTCTAAATATCTTGTATAAATATTTTTACGTACCTCAATTAAATCAACATATACAATAGCAAGTAGCTATGTACTCTATATCTATGCAGATACCGGAATTTAAGACTGTAGTGATGTTCACCTTTACAAGTATTATTCTGTACTTTAGTATACTGATCCCTTTCCAGATACTAGCTATAAAAGAAATACCAGATTTCTCCATCGCGGCAGTTGGTGATTGGGGCTGTAACAATAATACATCCAAGACTATTGCAGACATTGTTAAGAGTCAACCCGAATTAGTAATCGGTTTGGGTGATAATTCATACGAAGTGACAGGAGACTGTTGGCTAAACATGATACAACCACTATCAACAAGAATTCATACCGCCTTCGGTAATCATGATGCCGCTCCTGAATTAGTAAATCAATACTTGAAATACTTCAAGCTAGCAAAAACATATTACTCGTTTAATTTTGAGAATATCCACTTTATTGCGATTGATACTAATGGCCCATTAGAGTTTAATTCAGAACAATATAAATTCGTTAAAAGTGACCTAGAGAAGACTTCTTCTAATAAGAGTATTGCTTGGATAATTCCCTATTTTCATATCCCAGCATATACCATCCCATCTGGTGAAAGAATAATGACTCTACTTCCGACGGAACTTGCTACTGTTACCTCATACGAGGCTTTGAGAAATACTTATCAGCCATTATTCGATAAATACGGAATTAATATAGTCCTGCAGGCTCATGCACATAATTACCAGAGAACTTTTCCAATTTCATTTAATCCAAGCAGCCCATCAAATCCTATAATTACAAATATTGAAAATCATACTTACCATAGCCCTAAAGGAGAAATCTTCGTTACAGTTGGAACCGGTGGAAGGGATTTACATCAATTTGCAGGAGGCAAATTGCCATATGTCATTACAGAAGAAGACACTCTACATGGTTACCTAAGTTTGAAATTCAGAGATAACGGAACATCTGTAATCGGACGATTTTATCCTAATGATAGGAAAAATTCAGAAGATGAATTTACTATAGTAAAGTAACTCGATCAAAGTATGCATTTTATTATTCCTGTTGCAGATATAGTAAATTAATTAATTAACTGGATGGGTCTAAACTCAAAATACAAGTGGAGCCTAAATACCATGATTACATTGCTTATCTCATATACTTTCTTATCAGTTTTCTTGTGAGAATATTTATCATTCGTTCTGTAGAGCCCACTATTATCCTTTGTAAAATTATTAACTGATGATTAATTTGGCGTTGTCGGAACTTATTTCCATCTATGCGACATTGAAATCCTAATCTATAAAAGGTACTTGAATTTGATATTGTTTAAATTGCGACTAAACCGACCAGGCAACAAATGTATTGTTCTATATTCAAATAACAAAGTTAATCAATACCTATAGCACACCAGTAACCATATCGTAACTAGGCTTGTTGGGTGGATCAATATTACAGTTTTCGTACCGGGTTGGCTCTCTAGACATCACCCCAATGGTCTTTTGGAGTTTTTCTTATATTTCCAACGTTAGTAATGAGGGTCCGCACAAAGCAGAATTTGGGAGGTGATATAGAATTGGCAGTTGAAAATGGCTGGTACTTTGCTGTCGCTATTAGTATACCGCTGGTCATTTGGTTCTTCGTGACTCATCTAAAGCAATTAAGGGCTAAGGATGAGACGATTAGGAGGCCAACTCACACATTAGCAGAGTAGGTGCTATTTCTATCCTCTTTTCTTATTTTTTACAGGTTGCTATTACATGCTGTAAGTATGGGGCTTCCTTTTTCGTTTTTATTCAATTGAGAACTTTTGGAGTAGTATGACGAACCGATTTAGGATATATTTCAATCAGATACAAAATTCAATCCAAAATTGTCATTCATTATGCACTTTATCAGACGTGGATCATTTAATGGTCAATTTAATGCTGTTACCATTGACTTATTTAGTTAAAGCGTATTGATCATGGATTTGGTCGCAATGAGTATTGATTCTAGTAAGAGAGCTCCAAAATAGTGCTCAAAATATGACGGGTCGGAATGGATGAAGAACAAATTAGTACCTAAAACAGGATTCAGATTCATCTTTGAGTCCTAAAAGGAAACCAAAAAGTCAGGATCCGGAGAATTTGATCAAATTTGGAGGGGATACAATATATTATGTATGAAAAAGACATAACGCATACTAGTAAATATGAGTCTAATTTCAAAAACTATTGCCTTACGTGTTCCACCAGACCTAATCTACCGTGCTCTTAAGGATACGCGTTTAGAACAGCTTTTTCCCGAATTCTTTATTGGAATGACAAGAAAAATATCTATTGATAAAATAAATGAAGAGCTGGCATTTAAAACAAATACTCAAGACGGTCAGATTGAAATCATAGAAACATTCAGAATATCTGGAAATAAGAATACTAACGTCTTATACACTACTCAGACAAATGTGGATGGAGATATAGCAGTAGAATCAATACTCAGGACACACATTGCAAATATTTTGTATTCACTTTTGATGCTTGAAACAGGATATGTTAATGGATTGATGCAAAAAGAATGACGGCTATGCCAAGTATAAACCACGATATTACAAATCGTGTGCGTAGTAATTCACTAATTGTAACAACGTTACGACTGATTATAACATGATCTATCCAACTAACTCTTAAAGCAGTGAAATTCGTGTTCCAAATATGATTGACTGGAAGGGATTAAAGATAATTTTGTCCTAAGATTGGAAATTAATTGAGAGCCAATTTAAGTAGGAAAGATTACTTTTGATTCCTTAGCAGGTAACTATTTGAGAATCAAATTTTACGGTTAGTGTCATTCATCCAACAATCAAAACATACGTCTTAATCTGGTTGATATACTTCTTTTTCTTTTTAAGACCAATATGCTAGATAGATAGTGGATACCTAAAATGTTTATTTATATTATCATATAAAAGCAAGTAACTCAATTCATCTTATCGCCTCTGGCATTATTTTCTTAGTATCATAATTATTCAGTTCCAGTTGAAATCAGAAATATCCGGAAAAAATCTATCAATCGGCACGAATTCGCCTCCCCCAATCTCACCACGCGGAAATTGCTTTGTCACAACAATCACAAATATTCCTCCGTTCAGCATCAATTTGTGAAAATCCTC
>Ga0209470_1003438_pt1 | contig 10905 bp, 7 predicted proteins | sample GraSoiAngelo_125_FD_185882 | JGI IMG/M metagenome (GOLD analysis project Ga0209470, IMG submission 185882) | Grasslands soil microbial communities from the Angelo Coastal Reserve, California, USA - 14_0927_05_40cm (SPAdes) (version 2) | ecosystem: Environmental > Terrestrial > Soil > Grasslands ... | reverse complement strand
TGAAAGAATTCGAAGATGACCTTTCGGAAGGTGACGACATCATCCTCAACGACCCATACCGCGGCGGGACCCATCTTCCAGACATTACCATGATCTCGCCAATCTTCTTCAAGGAAAAGTTGGTTGGGTTTGCGGCTAATCGCGCTCATCACTCTGATGTCGGAGGCGTTGCGCCGGGAAGCATGTCGGCTCTATCAAGGGACGTCAACCAAGAAGGGATTCGGATTCCGCCCGTTAAACTCTGGACAGAGGGTAAGCCGAACCGGCAACTCCTCGACTTTGTTCTGACCAATGTGCGAACGCCTGATGAGAGACTGGGAGATCTGAGAGCGCAACGAGCTGCAAACCTTGTCGGCGCGAAACGTCTGACCGAGCTGCTGAAAAAATCTAGCGTTTCCTCTGTTGAGTCCGGAATGGATCAATTGATCGATTACTCCGAGAAATTGATGGTCAAGAGGATTCGTGAGCTGCCGAGAAAGTCGTCTTCGGCGGTTGACTATCTCGATGACGATGGCTTTGGCACAACGGATATTCCTGTAAAAGTCAAAATCACTGTTGGTGGGGAATCCATAGGGTTTGATTTCTCTGGCGCTGCAAAGCAGGTTCAGGGACCCTTGAACGCCGTGTACAGCGTCACTCTCTCAGCCGTCTACTACGTGGTGAGATGTGTGACGGATCCTTCGATTCCAGCAAACGCAGGCTGCTTCAAACCAATCGAGGTGAAGGCCCCATCTGGAACAATAGTCAACGCGGAACCGCCTGCACCGGTAGCTGGTGGAAATGTGGAAACGTCGACGCGGATCGTTGACGTGACCCTCAAGGCCTTCTCCAGCATTATCCCTGAGAGAGTCTGTGCTGCTTGCCAAGGAACAATGAACAATGTAACCATAGGAGGGGTCGATCCGCGGAACGGGAAATATTTCACCTACTATGAGACCATCGCTGGCGGATTCGGCGCTCGACGCAACAAAGATGGCGTTGATGGGATTCATAGCCACATGACGAATACTTTGAACACACCAGTCGAGGCGTTAGAATCCGCTTATCCTCTAAGGGTCCGGAGATACGAGCTGGTCCGAGGGTCGGGTGGACGAGGAAGATCTCGTGGAGGACTGGGAATCAGGAGAGATACGGAGGTGTTGGCTGAAGGATCTACTATATCGTTGATGGGAGAGCGACAACGCCGTGGACCCTACGGATTGTTTGGAGGAAAGTCGGGATCTCCGGGCACGTATGGAATTATTCGAGGGAACAGGATCACAAGTTTGTCCTCAAAGACAACTATCTCTGCGAATAGTGGTGACGTTCTGACTGTGACAACCCCGGGTGGCGGCGGTTATGGAACGATTAGCGGTAGATCGAGAGGCAGGGTTGAACAGGACAGAGCTGATGGCAAAGCCTGAATCCTAGCAGATGTTCACTTTTGCGGCTCCGGGAACAGGCGGGTCCCACGCGGACGAGTCTTGCGAGTTCGTCGCCTGGAAATACCATGCAAGTGTGCGATAAGTCGCAAAGTGAATCGCGTCAGCACCAACGTTTGTAGCAAACCATGCTTTGGATTTCTCACATACGGCCCACAGGCTCCAGAAGTATTGGCCGTTGGTCTGAACTCCGTTTATCCCTGTTACGAAGTGTTCAGATGTAGGAGGGCCATAATACGTGGCCTGAACTTTTGCGACGGAAGTTGTTAGTTGGTAGAAGTTCCAATCGGAGGGTACATCGGTCTTGTTGATCCATTGGCTTGTCCTGTTTCCATAGTTCAATAGGATCTCGACTGTGACCGTGGATCCCTGGCATGGGTCTGGGCAAGCGCTGGGTTTTTGATAGTAATAGTAGGCGCTGGCCTGGAATGCAACGATTCCTGTCCCGGCTAGAAACAGGAAAACGAATAGCGCCTTGTGACTGCCAATGATACTGGATGCCAATCTAGGCTACATCCAGCGGAGTTCTAAGACCGAGACGCGCTGCGGCAACGATGATGGCAGGAGCGATGGTTGCGAAGAAGATGACGTTGCTAGCTTCATGCGCGATCGAAAACGGGACACCGATAATGTTGCCGAAGACAAAATCCTGGTAGAGAGAACCTGTTCTGAAAATCCAGCTGCCAAAGTTCGTTAATGCGTCATAAGCAAAGGTCGATAGTAGCCCGACGAGTCCGAATATGATGCTCAGGCGTTGATACTCCTTCGATCCCTTTACAAGACCCCTGGTCACGAAGCTCTTCTTGAGAGCTACACCAGCGAGAGCGTAGAAACACTCTCCTACCATCAGGAATGACAACATAAGGAAAGTGTCCACGCCGTTCGGGTTTACGAATCCGTATACTAGCCAGACGGACGCTGCGACTCCGATTCCGAGTCGAAGGCCGAAGAACAAAGCCGCGATGAATACCAGGGTGTCCATGATCTTGACGTTTGGGATGCCGATGAGCGCGTAGTTGGTTGCAAGTGCCAGAGCTGTGAAGACGGCTGTAATCATGACTTTGGTGGATCGCCTGTCGAGGACAGAACTCGTAGGGTAGGTGGTCATAGTTGAGGAAGCGGGCAAAGTTACCCGCCCGTTAAATATATCCTTTCGCCAACCACTACCGAGCCACAAGACGCAAGATGAGGATCTGTTCTCTACTTCCCAGCGCCACAGAGATTGCATTCGCACTTGGGCTTGCGGACCAAGTTGTTGCCGTGTCCCACGAGTGTGATTATCCTCCTGAGGCTTCCAACCGGCCCGTTTTGACGAAGTCAGCGATTCACCAGAAGATCCATAGGAGCCTTGAAGTTGACAGGGAAGTTGAACAACGGGGCGGCGACATTTACGAGATTGACGAGAAACTTCTGGCGAAGTTGAAGCCGGATCTCATTCTGACGCAGGAACTCTGCCATGTTTGCGCCGTTTCCTATACGAGGGTCAAGGAAGCAGCAAGGGTATTGGATGCGGATGCAAAGATCGTCTCGCTGGAGCCTACGAATCTGGAGGAGATCGTTGACAATATTCTCTTGGTTGGCAGGATGACAGGCAAGCTGGCAGAAGCTGAGAAACTTGCTGCGCAAATGTTGCGGAGAATAAACAGGGTTAGAGAGAAAACGCAGACTGTACAAAATAAACCCCGGGTCTTCTTCATGGAATGGCTCCAGCCTCCGTGGGCTGGCGGACACTGGATTCCTCAGATGGTAGATTACGCAGGAGGAGTCGAAGGGCTTGGCCGTATTGGCAAGCCTTCCCATAGAATTGAGTGGAAACAAGTTGTTGAGTACAGGCCTGAGATTATCGTTCTTTCTCCATGTGGGTTCGATGCAAACCAAATCATGGACGAAGGCCACGTGCTAGCATCGTACGAGGAATGGGACAAAATTCCCGCATTCCAGTCCTCAAGAATCTACGCGGTCAACGCGTCCGCGTATTTCAGCCGGTCAGGCCCCAGAGTGGTTGATGGGCTTGAGATACTAGCTCACATAATACATCCCGAGCTATTCTCAGAGAACCCGCATCCGGAAGCGGTAAAGACCGTTCCAAAAGGAATGATTAGAGCCTGACCAAGATAAGCTTACAAAACCGAGATCCTGTCAAGGCATAATACACTTGTCCAAATTCACAGTAAAGGCCCAGAAAGGTAAAGCAGAAGAATTCCGTGATCTTCACCATGGAAAGCGGATACTGATTCTTCCGAACGGATGGGATGTCCCAAGCGCACGAGTGTTTGAGGATGCGGGGTTCCCTGCGATCGCGACGTCCAGTGCGGGCATGTTGGTCTCCTTGGGTTACCCTGATGGTGAGGTGATAGGTAGAGACGAGTTTGTCTCAGCTGTTGGAAGAATTGCTAGGGTGTTGTCTGTTCCTCTCTCTGCTGATATTGTCGCTGGTTTTGGAAAGGCCACAAAAGACGTGCTCATCACAGTCAAAGCGATTCTGAAAGCCGGAGCTGTCGGAATAAACATCGAAGACTTCGCACATGCCACGAAGAAACTCTACCCGATTAAAAGACAGGTAGAAAATGTCAAGGCGATCAGAAAGCTAGGCAAGACTATGGGAGTTCCGATTGTCATTAACGCGCGGACGGACGCGCTGAGATATGCCGAAGGTGATGAAGAGGCGCGATTCAAGGAAGCAATTCGCCGGGCCAGCGCCTACAGGGACGCAGGTGCTGATTGCGTTTACCCGATGGGTCTTACAGAACCAGCTCCAATCGCAGCCTTCGTCTTAGCCCTAGATTTTCCAGTCAACGTCATGGTGAGAAAGGGTCTACCGGAAATTAGTGAGCTGGAGAGACTGGGAGTCGCACGTGTGAGCTTCGGTCCCAGCCCATCTTACGCGGCAATGGGCCTGCTCAAACGAGCGGCCAAGGAGGTGCTTGAGAAAGGAACCTACGAGAATCTGACCGATGGTGCGATAACGTTTGATGAGTTGAACGCACTGGCGGTCCCAAGAGCCGATAGCTCTGAGCATCACTAGATGGCCGTTCTCTATCCGGTCAAATCGAAGATGCCTCGTGATCCTGAATGTTCTCAAGCGTCTCTTTCTCGACTTGAAGGGTAACATGTTCTATTCCGAAGGACTCCTTCAACCGGGACGCGACTTTCTCCACTATCTTTGGCCCATCGCTGATCATGTTTGCATCCACCGTAATGTGTCCGCTTAGAGCGTAGAGGCCAGAAGTGATGGTCCAGACGTGGAGGTCGTGTACTCCCTTGACCCCGTCAACACTGCCAATTGTCTTGGCTATGGTTTCTAAATCCATCTGTCTGGGAGTGGCTTCCAACAGGATGTTTGTCGAGTCTCTGACGAGACGGTAGGCACTCAGCATGATGAGAACCCCGATTATGGCTGCTGCAAGCGGGTCTATTCCCTGGTAGCCGGTGAATATGACGATGAGGCTGCTGACGATTACGGCTACCGATGATAGGGCATCCCCGACAGTATGGAGAAACACTCCTCGAACATTGAGATTGGTTCCTCTCGAGCGAGACAGCAACCCCGCAATACTGAGGTTACCTAGGAGACCGACTGATGCGATTGCTAGGACTAGCGGGCCTTGAACAGTGGGCGGGTGCTGGAGTCTCAGGTAGGCTCCGTAGATTATTAGAAGAGCGACGGCTATTAGGGTCGAGCCGTTGATCAACGCGGCGAATATCTCGGCTCTATGATATCCAAAGGTCCGTCTTGCAGTATGACGCTTCCGACCTAATCGGAGAGTAAGAATTCCCACTCCTACTGCCAGAACATCGGTTAGTACATGGCCGGAATCGCTGATCAGCGCGAGGCTCTGGCCTAGGAATCCTCCCGTGAACTCCACAATGACAATGATTGTGGATACGATCAGAGCAATCCAGAGTCGCTTCTCAGCATTCCGCGAGGACGCTGAAAGGTCTAGGCCCATTCGAGGTACGGCTCCCTGTTCTCTCTCGGGGTTAGGGGTATTAGAAAGGGCTCAGGAACCGGAGTTCTTCACTTGCCGGTTGACAAGGAGGACCCCCGCGAAGATGAGTAGGAAGCTGGCGGCAGTCCAGGGGCTCAGGTTTTCGCCGAGCAGGAGAAAGGAGGTTAGCACACCGAATACGGGGACGAGGTTGCCGAAGATTCCTGATCTGCCAGCACCGATCTTCGAGACACCTTCTATGTAGAGAAAGTATCCGACTACGGTCGAGAGTATGGCAAGGTAGAGGATTCCAAGCCACGAGCCAGCGTCCCAGGTGTATGTCCAAGGCGATTCAAGGAGTGAGAATGGGATTAGGAAGAGCCAGCCGAAGAGGCTAATCCATGACAGGATCGAGAGCGAGGACTGTTGAGGTCCATGATTGTCTGCGCGGTTCCTTGAGAAGAAACTTCTCAGAATGACTGTATAGAGAGCATATGCGGTTGCACCGCCGAAGACGAGAGTTACGCCTAGCGGTCTGTTGAGGACTTGGGTGTTGGGAGAGAGTATGGAGATTATGATTATTCCTGCTAGCCCGGAAGCGAAGCCGAGAATCTTGGTCCCAGCAACTCGCTCCTTGAGAATGAGGCTGGCCATGACGGCTATGAGCACGGGTCCTATCCCAATTACGAGAGAGTCATCGCTAGCTGCTGCATATTTGACGCCATAGAGGAAGAAGATCTGATAGAGGGTTGTGTTGAGGATTCCCATTACGACGAGTGTTGGTATCCATGATCGATTGATCTTGAAAGATCCTTCTCTGAACCAAAGGATGGCGAACAGTACGGGGACGACGATGGCGTATCTTATCGTGGCGATAGAGACCGGCGGGAGGTTTGTCGCGAGGAGTCTTCCAACCGGCCATGCGAGTCCCCAGAGGAACGTTGTGAGGACGAGTCCGGCGTATACCGCCCAGTTCTGATACTCTGCCCGGGCTACAGATTGGGCCGAAGTGGTAACTCGTTCGGTGTTTCTTTTGAGAGGCAAGACTGCAAGCCGCCCTTCTTGAGACTTAACCGTTTCGGGGTCGGCCTCAGACTATCATGAAAAGGAGGGGCGGAGGGTGAAGCCCTCCGAGATATCGGTTCTTGTCTACAACATGCCTTGTGAATTCAGCACTGCTAGGAACGGGTCGGTCTGGAAGGTCCCGTCTTCTGACTGGTAGTTGCCTGTGAACAGGACCCACAGAGTTCCTCCTCTGGCGGTTGCTTCGATATAGTCACCGTACTGGGGAACTGAGAAGGATCCTCCAATGCCGTTGGGACGGATGTAATTGTACATGTTAGGGTCGGAGTTGGGTTCGTTGGAAACGCTCGTAACCCGGGACTGGTGGAAGTTTTGGCCGCGGTTGTTGGATACGGAGGCGACGACATCGATGCGATGGTTCCATTGGTCGAACTGGGTCGTGTAATAGACAACATACACTTGACCGGTGAGGGAGTCAACTGTGACGAAGGGCTGATCGTTTACCGCGGGCTTCGAGAGGGATATTGGATCCGACCAAACCGAGCCACCGTTTGTGGACCTCGAGAAGAGAATGGCTCCGTTACCACAATCTCCCGGGTTGTCATTTGCAACGGGGGCGACGTCCGATGGAAACGCGTAGTAGTGGCCAGAGGCGCAGACTTGGATTGCAAAGTAGAGATTGTTAGAGCGGTCGCTCAAGTCTACAGCCAAGCTGGGCAGGCTGAATGTTCTGAATGTTTCCGTTGCCCATCCGAGGGGTACGGTGTACCCTGGAAAGGTTGTGTCGGCTCCCATGAAACTGAGAATAGTGGTTGCGGGTCCAAAGCTTGTTCCTCCAGGTGAGGACGAGCTGATTCTGCAGCTGACAGGTCCGAAGGTTGTGAAGGTGCCGAAGTTACACCAAGTTACATAGACGTTACCGTTCTTGTCGACGACGGGGGTTGTCCATGCTGGGAATATGTCGCTACCTGAAACTATCGGCTGGGCTCCGCCGGAGACAAGGGGGCATGAGGATAGATTATTGTCACAACGGGCCAAGTAGCTGGAGCTTGTTCCGTCAGAGTCGAAGTGGTCCCAGCCTACGTAGACGGACCCGTAGAATGGGGATGCTGGATTGCGGTCGACCGTTATGCGGTCCTTGTCTTCGAAGGTGCTTGCGAATCGGGCCAAGTTTCCGAAGATGAATACAGTGTTCCAGCAGGCATTGGAGGTAGAGATGGGTGATGCTGTGTCGCAAGAGACGCTATTATCGAATAGGCTGGAGTTGGATTTTGCGATCATTATTCCATTTGCAAAGCTCGAACGGGAGATGGCCAGCGACGCGTAGAAGAAATTACCGTCTACCGATGGCGCCACCGAAGGGTCTCCAAAGGAGTTTAGGAGGACTCCAAACGGGGCAATGTTCGGGATGTCATTGCTCTTGGCGACAGTCTTGCCTCCGTCCGTCGAGCTAGTGAACCCGCTTATCGAGGATGATATTGTTCCACACTCAACCGGTAGGGCTCCGCAGAAGAAGAATTTCTGATCGTTGAACCCTCCCAGGACATGACTGGTGTTGCCGGGATCGATGGCGATTGTAGTTTCAGTTTGTGGGAAGTAGCTGTTGTCTATTGTGAAGCGGAGGGCGTTTTGTCGGATGCTCTGTCCTGAAGGACTGGACGATTGGGAAGCTGCTGTGCCAGACCCTGAGGTTTGAATTGTTGCGGTGGCGTTGGCTAGGCCGATTAGGCCCATGCTGGAGAGGGGCGCATGGAAGTTGTTGGCCGGATAAGGATTGTACGAGACCATTATTGGGCGAAGGCTGAATCTAGAGTCAGAGGGCATCAAGCTTGGGAGTGCTAATACGCTTAGAAAGGCTACGGCGATTATCAAGAAGACTTTGAGAAATCTCATGCTTTCCAATCATGGAATCGTAGGACGAGTATTTAGGAATGAAGATGTGTGAGCATGCTCCGGATTGACAGAGGTAGACTCTTCCGCAGTCAGATGACCAAAGCGTTTCCTGCAGGGGCAAGGCGATAAGTCCCGGCATTATTGAGAGAACACGGTTTCCCATGCCAACATTCCTCAATGGACAGGGAAAATTAGGGACGGTGAAATTCAGATGATGAGCCATTCAAACAATATCTTGGAACCGTTTTCTACGAACTTTGCATTCGCAATAAGCTGGCTGCTGGACGAGAAGATGTCGAGATTTTGGGTCTCAATCCTTCTTGAAGGCTAGCGCCCAGATCAAGCTTTGAAGATCACGCGTAAATAGCCAAGAAAGCCAGCCTCGGCATCCCTCGACGGCAATGTGCACGTGTTGAGCAAGCCCGGTTCTTCCCAAGCTCGCTGGATAGGAATCCTCGCATTCTTACTTGTAGTGTCACTCGGCGAGCTTTTGGCTCTGATCCTGAATTATCAGAACAACTTCTACCTCCGCCAATACGTCTCCGATAATCTTAGCGCGACAGTCGTAATTACGGTCAGCCTCCTCGTATTCGCATCTGGTGCTTCTTACCTAATTTCGAAGAAGGTTGGAACGGCCAGAGCACCCGGTTCTCGTGTTCCAGCGTTCGCTAGAATCGGTTCTTTCGTAGGCAGAAGATACAAGCTGTTAATCGTCTTTTGGATTTTGCTCTTTGCAGTAAGTCTTCCTCTGTCTCAGCAACTCTCTCAGGTTGTCACTTCAAGCACTAGTGGTGGCCAGTCAGGCAGCTCTGAGTCTGCAAGGGCCCAGATCCTTATGGCTCAAGAGTTTCCCCATCCACAGGCTAACACCAGCGCGATAATTCTCCTTCAAGGAAATGATGTTACTGATAACGCGACCAAGCGATTCACTCTTGACCTAGAAAAACAGCTTCTAGGGCCGGGTGCTCTGAATAGCGTCGAGAACGTCACATCCGTCTACAGCCTAGAGAGAGCAGCCCTCACCGCATTCTACCTGCAACAGGGCGAGAGCTATTCGGCCGCACAATATCATGCCAATCAGACTTTATGGTCTTACACTCTCTCCACCTATCCTATACCAATCCCACCGGCTATTCTCCAGAATTTCATCAGCCCCGACAAGAAAGTCATGATCGTTCTCGTAAGCTTCTCAAAATCCCCCGGCTCATTCGGTTCCGCGAACAGCGATCCGATCTTGAAGAATGTAGTGATCATGCGGGACATTATCTCTCAGCTGAAGGCGAGCTACGGTGGACCCTCACAAACATACGTTACAGGTGATCTGGCGACCACCGCCGACTCTTCTTTGGGAAGCCAAAGGGATCTCGGTCTCATCGAACCGGTCACGATAGGTGCCATACTCATTCTGGCTGGACTGTTCTTCTTTGCAATCGCGACGCCCTTCGTCCCGCTGACTATCGTCGGGATGGCACTATTGATCACAGAAGGAGGGCTGTACCTCATCGGCAAATACATCATTCCCATTCAGGACACGACTACCACATTCCTGTTCACGATAATGCTTGGAGTTGGAACGGACTATTCCATCTTCTTGATGGCCCGCTACAGGGAAGAGCGCGTCGAAGGCCACGCCAAGGCCAAGGCCGTCCAGACATCCGTCACCTGGTCAGGAGAAAGCATCGCTACCAGCGCGACTACCGTCATAATCGCGTTCGGAGCGATGACAATAAGCAGCTTCACGCTGCTCCGATCAATTGGGGTTGGCCTCGGATTCGGCGTCCTAATCGCTCTACTCGTAAGTCTAACACTGATTCCATCGTTCATCCTGGTCGCAGGGGACAGGATATTCTGGCCGCGATCGGGGAAAAGATTCGAGAGCTATGCGACCAAGGCACGGAAAAAGAGAAGTGAGAGGCCGGGATATTTCCGGCGGGCTGCAAGCTTCAGCGTCAGGCGGCCGGGGCTTGTCTTGGGACTGACGCTGCTGATATCGATCCCTGCAATTTACATCTCGCTCACCGGAGCTATGTCGTACGATTTTACCGCGGGGCTCACCCATGCTGAGAGTGTCGATGGTCTCGTTGTCTTGGAGAAGAGCTTCGGTGCAGGCCAAATAGGCCCTACGCAGGTGCTCGTGCAGTTTCCTGTATCAATTCTCACGAATGGCAACCTCACGCAAGGTGCACAGGCTGATCTGGAAAACCTAAGCTGGAATATTTCCAGCTTGTCCAACGTAGAGAAACTTACCGGACCCACGCGACCGGACGGCCTTCCTGTGGACGCGACTAATATGACAGGTCTGACACCTCAACAGAGGCTTGCAATCCTCGGGAGTATCGGAAGCGATAGGCGGACAGCTTTGGTGACTGTTCTGTTTGTCGAGGAACCCTTCACGCCGAAGTCTCTCGATACAGTTAATCAAATCCGGAGGCTAATTACGAGCCTTCAGAGATCAGACGCTTCACTCGCTCAAGACACAATACTGGTTGGAGGTGCCTCCGCGTCCACGCTTGATTTCTCCAATGAAACGGTCAGCCAGTTCAATACGATGAGAGTACTGACGGTCGCGGCCATATTCCTAGTATTGCTGGTGGTATTGGGGTCTTATCCTCTCGCGATAACCGGGATTCTCTCGATCG
>Ga0209470_1003435_pt1 | contig 10922 bp, 9 predicted proteins | sample GraSoiAngelo_125_FD_185882 | JGI IMG/M metagenome (GOLD analysis project Ga0209470, IMG submission 185882) | Grasslands soil microbial communities from the Angelo Coastal Reserve, California, USA - 14_0927_05_40cm (SPAdes) (version 2) | ecosystem: Environmental > Terrestrial > Soil > Grasslands ... | reverse complement strand
TTAAGACAGTACGACTTTTTCTTTGATGATAGTTTTAGATATGCAGTAGAAGTAAGACATCCGTCATGGTTTTCGGATTTAGCTTACACCTTTTTTATAAACAATAATATTTGCATGGTTTGGAATCAACTGGATAAAATACAGTCTCCACCAATAGTAACCTCTGACCTTGTATATCTTAGATTAATTGGGGATAGAAGTATTAAGGAAAATGAGTTTGGAAGGATACAAATGGATAGAGAAAAAGAAATGGAATATTGGTCAGATAAATTTGGAGCAATTGAAGAAAATGAGGAAGATGTAAAGACAGGTATTGTCGCTGCCAATAACCATTATGCTGGATTTGGAGCCGCAACTGCCAATATGTTTAGAGTGATGAGAGGACTGGAACCTGTAGAATGGGGAATGCAAAACGAGTTAGCTTATGATACTGAACTGCAATTTCCTGATGACGAAGCTAGCTACCACAACCCTAAACAAAAGACCTTGTTAGATTATTCTAGCACCGAATAAACTGTACAATTAAATGGTTCAAGGAACAGTAACTCGAAGAGTATTTCTAGCTATAGTTCTCTTGCCTCAATAAAAGTAAAATCTCCTTTTTCTTCTTCGTTATAAATGTCAAAGCCGTATCGCTCAATTACTTCTTTTAGTTTAGACAATCTACCTTTCATTGATTTTGTCGTTTCAGCAATAAGTAAATATCCATTGGTTGCTAAACATCTTTTTGCTTCCTTTATGTAGTCGGGCTAATTTCTTCCCATTAATGACAAAGAAAATACAGCAATATCTATTGCTTCATCTGGCAATGGAACTGATTTAATATCACATGCAGTAACATTATCATTAATTGCTATGTGGTCAAAGCTGTAAACTCTCTTATCACCAAATTTTTCAAGTATCTTTGCTTCACCACACCCAAAGTCACCTATCATAAGACGGGGCGACAACTGACTAATTCTTTTTATAATCTCATCAAATGGAATAATAGGCCATGACTTGCGAGCTTCTCTATACTGTCTATGATACTCATCCCATTCCTTGGGGTCTTTTAGTATTCTGCTATGAGTAGTATCAGAGTTTTCATTATTAATTTTGTTATTTAATCTGGTAAAGTCTCCATACTTTATGACGCGTTTCTTTATTTCTACTGGTGTTAATTCTACATTAAGGTCTCTTCTTACAACGGTGGATATTTCACCACGCTCAAGTCTCTCTAACCATTTGACTGCCTCCATTGCAGCTTGTTGAGGTGTAACCAGATTTTTTTCTGGCAATCTACCATCAACAGCACAATCAGCTAAAGTACGCTTGAACTGAATTCGTTTCCACTTTAGCTCGTCATATTGATATCCACCTATACTCGCTTTTACCAGATAGACATGAACGACATCTCGTATCTGGCCCTTTCTGACAAGTCTGCCGATAAGCTGTTGATACTGTGCATTGGTCCATGGCAGAGTGTTAATTATAAGCCTATTACAAATATGTTGTAAACCGTCAACTCCTACAGAGAGAGGGCGAGATGCAATTAATACCTGAACTTTTTTATTCAGAAATCTAGTGAGTCCTGAGCGGTCATAACCCGTGTACAAAGCATAAGAATATCCAGCATTATCTACTGCTTTGGATAAATTTTGGACAATGTCTTCAACATATTCGGTATATATGATAGTTTGACCATCGATTAATTTGATTATTTGTGGAATACGCGCATCGGTCAGGAACTTTTCAATGGCCAAAGGATTACTCTTGAGATGGCGTATGGAAATCTCAGGTGGTTTTTTTGCAGTTACATCAATAGTATGGGTATCTATATCTGCAAAGTACGTGGGTAGTTCTCTAACAGAGATTGTAGACAATTTTTCATATAGGGTTACTGCATTAGGAATAGTGGGCCTGACAGCGACGTCATCATATACTTTCCCTGAAATTAGCTCCAATAATGACCTCCCCTCCCTGAGGTTATTCACAACAGGTGTGGCGGAGAGACCTAAAACCTTTGCATCTGGATTTTTTCTTCTAACACCTGTCATAAGGCCGTCTAAATTTTTACGCCTTTGACTTATCTCTTCTTCATTCCTTATCTTAGTAAAATGTACTTCATCCAAAATAACAAAATCTATGCGATGCTTTGAGAGAGTTAAAATAAGATTAGGAGATTCATCTTGACTAAATTTATCGTAATTTAGTACTGCGTATTGAAATTCCTTTTCAGAATATTGAAGATAAAAGGCGTCTTTTCCGGTAACAACTTTAGAATTAGGAAAAGTATCTAAAATATTTCGTTTCCATTGCTCTACTACATCGTTGGGACAAACAATGACAGTTATCTTACTGTCAATTGCTCTACTAGCTAGAATTGCAGAAAGTGTCTTGCCAGCACCAGTCCCTGAAAAGTTACCAAAGTAGGGAAGATTAGTGACCTTATATGCTACATATCGCTGCATCAACGTTGGTGGGAACGGAAACAAATAACCAGGTGGTATTTTTAATTCTGTACTGCCTTGATAATCCTCCAAGAAAATATCTATGACCATGTCATGATATTTGTTTCCATTTTTGTCAGCCAACTTCAGTTTTCTCACTGTTTCATGTTCATTTTTGAAGGCACACTTCCATATCTCATCTACAGAATAATCAAGATAGAATTGCATAGCCTCTTCGTCAACATTAATGGATTCAAGGATATCAGTATGCGATAGTATCTGCTCAACACTCAAACCATCCTGATAATCCAATGGGTCGTTCGGTTTGACAATACCTGGTAAACCTGACTCTGATATAGTTTCAATTTCTTCTGAGGGACTCGAGACTGTTGAGGTAATATTTGAAAGGTCTGGAGGTATCTGTTCTTCTGAATTCGCGTATTGTTCTATTAAATTTCGACCCCTTTCAGTGCGGCTTGCCTTGATAAGATTCCTAAAAAAGGCTGAATGACGGTTACTGCTGAGATTGAGTAAACCTCGTCTAAGAAGGAATGAATACAAAACAGCTTCATCCCATTGTTCAATTATTCTACTTCTGATTAAATCTCTTAACAATTCCTTTACTTTTTCAACTGTCAAAAATTTTTCTTCGTAACCAAGCCAATCCGGCCAGCTTATCCAGTGGTCTTCGTATACTGCAACCGGACTATTTGGTATATCTGCAGGTTTATCTTTAGATTTGCAAAAATTAGTCCAATCAATTTGATTTTGTAAGCCTAATCGCCTAACGAACATCCTAGCATCGATGAAGCTTCTAAACTGTCTATCCTTGGTGGCAACAGTACCAGTTCCCAGCCAATCGCCCAAGCTTATCCATTGTTCTTGATAGACGTTCTCAGGACTGGACGGTATATCTGCAGGTCTATCTTTAGATTTGTAATAATTCTTCCATTGAACGCTATTCTTAAGGCCAAGAGTTCGTACGAATTGTCTTGCCTCCTCAAATGTCTTGTAAGTTCTCTTTGTTGTAGCAATAACACCTGTACCTAACCAGTCGCCCCAATTAATCCACTCTTCTCGATATACATCGTCTGGACTATTTGGTATATCTGCAGGTTTAGCTTCAGATTTGCAAAATTTTCTCCAGTCCTTGGAACTTTTTAGTCCTAATTCATGAACAAAATCTCTTGCCTCTTTAAATGGAAGGAACTTCAAACATTAAATGGTATTATAGAGGTACAAAATATGCTTTACAGCAAACATTTGGTAATGATTGCATGATAAAATTGCGGAAAAACTGAACCTGTCCAACAAAAATAGCGTGTTTTCATCATAACGGATTCTCGTTTAAGGACTACATAGTTAGAGACGAAGCCCAGATGGAAACCTTATAATCTATTGCTCGTGTTTGTGCGACGATGATAAAGGAGATTAATGCTTTACATAAGCTCATAGAGCAGATTGACACCCTTAAAGCTACAGATTGGGAGAAACCTGATTATGAAGTTTGGAAGGGGAAAGTAATTCGCTTAGTAAAAAGAATATTTGGTGAGAATTCCGATTATACAAGGGAAATAATGGACGTATTAAATCCCTCAATGATAGTCACCAAAGATACACCTGATTCGTATTTTGAAAGAATACATATCAACACTCTAGATAGTGCTAGACTTCATCTAAAGGCCTATCTTACTGAACTAGAAGAACAAAAAGCAGAAGACGTTGTTAACATCCAGAGTGAAAATCTCGAGGTCTCATTACAAAATCTAGAGATGATATTCAAGAAATTTCATGTTGTCGCCAGAAGTTTGTCGAAAAGTCATCATAACAGAGATGGATTAGAAGTACATGATGAATATGACTTGCAATATCTGTTAAGGAGCTTGGTGATGTTATTCTTTGATGACATACGACCAGAGGAATCTACTCCTAGTTATGCATCAAAGTCTGTTAAAATGGATTTCTTATTGAATAGGGAACAAATTGTCGTTGAGTGCAAGATGACTAGTGCGTCTCGTAATGACAAGACAATCACTGACGAATTACTAATTGATATTGGTAGGTACGATAAACATCCTAAATGTAAAAAATTAGTTTGTCTAGTTTATGACCCAGCAGGATTTATTGACAATAAAGCTGTCTTAAACGACCTTGAAGACAAATCAACTGCAAAGCTATCCGTTCATGTATACGTAGTGCCATAATAGTCATAGTTATTATTGAGTGGTTTCTAATTGTTCATTCACAATTCGAACTAAGCTTATCTGATTCATAACTTGGGCCCAAAACTTCGACAAAAACTTAAGTAATTCTTTCCATTCAAATATAGCATAATAGTGTTTAGGTTACGTATGGAGGTCTAGTATTCAATGTCTACTAACAACAAAATTGTTAGTGTTGTAGAAGACGAGTTAGATATCACTAACCTATTTCATGATGCTTTACGAAAAACCATTTATGGGGTATCAGTTGTTAGTTTTAACGATTCAGTTCTTGCTCTAAAACACTTTAAAAATAACAAAAAAAATTATCGATTGGTTATTGCCGATTGGAGGATGCCAAAACTTAACGGTCTAGAATTATTAAAGAAGATAAAAAAACTTAATCCCAATGTAAGAACGATACTTATAAGTGCATATGAAGTCGAAAACGAATCAGTTTTTCAAAGATTTATGAAAGAAGGAATTATAGACAAATTCATTCAAAAACCTATGAAATTGAATTATCTATGTGGAGAAGTAATCAATCAGCTGCGGGCTTCAAATGCTGAATAAAATTGCAGAAAGTCATTTTAGAATTAATAATTTAGAGTATCCACATGGTAAAAGAGTGCGTACATGAGTTAGGACATATCTTTGGTTTTGTTCATTGTCCTAATATAGAATGTGTAATGTATTTTAGTAACTCATTGAGCGATACAGACATCAAGGGAAAACTTTCTGCAGTACCTGCAGAATGAAAAATCCAATATTTTAAAAAGTAACGAGAATCTACTCATATCAGAGGTTTTACTTCTCCAGTAGATATAGTTCCGTTATTAGAAAGCTTCAACATTGGACCGAAAGTTTTTCCACCATCATTGCTTATTATCATAACTGGCTCATTACTTGTCTGATTTCTCTCCCACCAAGTGACGACTACCTTGACCCCATCTGCAGCTATTTCCGCATCTTGAGAATTTGAATTAGTGCTGTTACTCAAGTCAATTTCGTTACTAAATGTTTTTCCAGCGTCAGCAGAAGCCCTAAACATAACTTCATCATTTCCTGTCTTATTTGACGACCATGTAAGGTAGATGTTATCTCCTGAAATGGCTACTGGTACTTTTTTACTAAATTCTTCGGGGAAGCTTCCTCTCAGTGCATAAGCTTGGTCCAATAAGAATATTGGAGCTGTTCCACCCAGTATCGCTATAAGAGTTATTGCTAGGACAGTTTCTAAAACAAACTTTGTCTTCATAATTGACTTCTAAAGATAGGTAGTATATAAAAAACCCATCTGGCTCAGACTTCTAATTATAAGCCCAACAAATTGAGTTGGAGTGTAGCTGCAAGAACCAAAAATTATGTCAAATTTGATTCACAAACCACCAATCACGAAAGTTAATTAAAAACATAATCTATAGTTTTCTTCTCTGTTACTGCTGAGTAGGAAACCAAAAGAACTATACTTAATATCGACTAATTCAAGGTCTTTATTTTTATTTAAAAACTTTTTTATATCTTCACCTAGAGATTTAGGCCAACGACTCAGCTATTGAGCATTTAATTTGGCTGGTATGTTAGTTCTGCTCATATTTATTGAAGAGAAAAGCACAAGACCAATTCCAGTAAGAGACATATTTCTCATCACTCGTCATAGAACCCTTTACTTGATACTTCTGGTTTTGATTGTTCCCTGGCAATAATTCTCTTCACAATTACAACTTCTTCTAATCTTCTTTCACTCTCATATCTGCTTTGTAACATAGATAATGCCTTAAGCCTAGGCCAACCTTGGTCATGTGCTAGTTTCTCGGCAATCTTTTCAATTTCTTCTTCACTATCCATATCCGTAGATATTATTACTGACTAATTTATTCGTAGTTCTATGCGTCGTCGATTAATCCTTAGATAGGTACCAATATCCTATGGCTGTTGGCAGTTTAAGACCTTGATGATTACCAATACATATTTTAAATAGTTTCATAGTATGACAGATTCATTTGCTTTGATTTATTGTAATTTCTCATTTTGTATATCATTAATTTCCTTAGCAAGAGAAATATCTCGTATAGTAATAGCATCAACATCAAATGACTCTAAAGAAACTTTAACGGTCTTCCAGTTAATTGTAATGATTGGATGGTGGTCAAGTTTTTCAGCAACCTTTGCAACTTTATTTACAAAATAAATTGCATTCATAAAGCTTGAGAATTGGAATGATTTAACGAGCTTTCCATCTTTCAATTCCCATTCGTTGTCCAGTTCTTCTCTAATACTTTTTTCTATCTCACCATCAGACAGCATAGCGATACCTGTTATATTTAGAATGGTAGAAATAGCTAAAAAACTGTCAGTCTAGAATATAGTATATCTTCAGATTAAAGACTCATGTTCAGCATAACAGAGTCAGAATCCCATCGCACCATGAGCTGTAAGAGTTTTAAATATTCAAAGATTTTCAACAGTAGAACTTGAAATTGATTTAAATTAAAAGAAAAAATAAAAAAAAGGTTGATTTTTGAAGGTCTTTGACGAATTATGGCAATTAAGTGGGTCTTGCGTATTCTTTCGCTCCAGTGAAATCTATCATAACACAGGGTTCATCTCCTACAACCCAAGCATTATGTCCAGGCGGAATTATTGCGGCATCTCCTGGGCCACCTTCAACTTCAGACCCGTCATCCATTACTACCTTGATTCTACCTGAAACAATATACGATGTATGAGGAGCTTCACAGCTGTTTGTTTTTACTATTTGCTTGACACATTTTTCCCAACTCCAACCCGGTTCAAAGGTGCTTCTACCAATTGTAACACCGCTATCACCAAGAGTTACAGTCTCTATCTTTCCTTTTTCAAATGACCTAACTTCGTCAGGAGAATTCAGACTCTTTCCTATCAGTTTAGTTGTTGACGACATGTTCATTGAACTTTAGAATATTTTTGCTATAAGTGTTGCGTGGCATCAAGCGAAACTTTCTCGCTCAAACTAAGAACGAATAGCAATGCAAATAACGGCTGTATTTGCTCAGGGGCAATGTTACTCAAGCAGGAAATCAAACTGGTAACCAAACAGGAAGCCAGTCATCGGCAGGAAATTCATCGACTCCTCCCTCAACTTCTGGGCAACAAGCAGGTACACCAGGATATTAAATTAACTGGAAATTAATATCAGCCCCAACTTTTTTGGTCCAAAGCATATCAAAATGCTTAAAGTACACCAGAGGGATTAGAGCCGTACGCGATAACGGACGAAAATAATCCCCACTGGCTTACATAACACCGAAATGTTATGTTGAAAATAATATTGGACAACAAATTATAAAATAATTTACTGGTGAGACCATCGGGCAAAGAGCAGTTTGAGTGACGGCCCCACCAGTAATGAATGATGTAATTAAATATGCTCATTAAAGTATAAAATAATTTTAGTATTACCGGTGGGACTGAACCATGCGAAAGTCACCACCGGCTCCAGAACATCAGTGATAAGAGTTAATCGTATTCAGGTTAAAGATATAATAATTTCGCTACCTTAGTTACCTCAAATAGCCTACGCCATTATAAATGTGGAAATTTTTACCTTTTTCGTTTGTTATTTATTGTCTGTACGACATAATTAATAATGCAACTGATGGGCAGAATGGTAATTTCTAATCGCGGTTGCCTCCTCATAACTCCCATCAGTTGCTGGCAAAAAGTCCTGGTGGGCGGATTTACCAAACTACGATTCATTACCTTAAGCCCACCAGTTCTAATAATTTAATGAATCTTCTATTCTTATAGCAGTATTTCCTTTTGTTAACTCATCTAAACGAGTAACCGTTAAAAGATGGAGATGATTTCGGCTGGGAACGGAAAAGTGGATGGAAAAATGGTCCTTATAATTTCTAAAATCTAAATAATTTATATTTTCAATTTTAATATTAATTATACCCTTCTTATAAAGGCCTATGGGAGGAAGGATTGTTTTTTGTGTCCCAATTTAACCTTCCATCAGGCTTTAACTTTTTTATAATTTGTTGCGCGTTGTAATGGACAGAAACAGATAAGACTTCCATTCCTGGTGGACCGTCTCGCAGTTTGCAATCATTAGGCCCGCCAGTGTCTCAATAATTCGGAAAATGTTCAAATCACCTTCAATGGTTAGGGAGAAAATTTTTTATAATATTTTTACGAATATGATTTTGACTTTCAAACGCTGATAGGAGGGCTTTTTCTATTGGTGTCGGGATTTGTAAACGAAATTTCCGTTTGCAATGTTCCCTCCTGTCAGTTTAGCACAGAAACCTTGAGGCTTAGGTCGTTTGCCAAAACACCCATCTGGGTATTAACTATTTTATATTTTGTTGAGCATAGTTCTTACATAAACCCGTAACAACGAGTTATTTTCCTGGTGGGTCTGTTTGTATTTCCAGGCCCATCAGTGTTCTTATAATCTAACAAGGTTGTTTTTTATCGATACATTTTTTTCTATCCTTACGTGACTTTAATTGAATTTTTATAATTCTCGATTGCAGTATTACACATGAAGGATTCTATATGTAATTAACTTTCATACCCTTTGTTGGTCTGCTTTAGAGAATCAATATGCGTTAAAAGCGGTGGAGGCAATGTAGGTACATATAGGCTGCTCATGGAACATGCTCGAATAATTTCTCTTTATTTGAAAAAATTGGATTTTTCAAACATAATATATTTATTGTAAGGTTTTACGGAAAAATATAATATTCAACTGGGACTTAGCTGTGATGAACAGGAACAACCAATAGTCCCAGTTGGTGTTTAGGAATATGATAATTGTCAAACAAAATATATACTCTTTAGATACTCTAGAGCATTCGATAGGATTTTTGTGTTCTCTTAGGTAATTGTGCAGTTCTCAAGGAAAATAAAAAAGAATGCCTAATCATATAACCTAGAGATAAATTTTGACAGAAAAGAAAAATCTTATCTGACCTCGTCTGGTCACCTAGACCAAAACTATGCTCCAAGCTTAAGTTTATTGTCCAATAATGCGCCTAACCCAAGACTTGTTGAGTTTATTTATAAAATTAAATACCTGATAATAGCTCAGTTAAGCTACGGCTAAATATTTCGACTTTAAACTCAAGGATTTTTTATAAACTTAAAGTCTTCCCTTATCCTTTGGCACCATTAAATGGGTTTTCAATTGTTGAATTTATGAAGTCCCCCTTCATGTAAGTCTGGAAAAATGTCTTGAAAGTTATACGCTTAGGTTAAAATTGTTCTTACATTGGGATTTAATTTAGGAAAATTAATATTTCAAAATTAGTAATAAGCATTACAAGGTAGAGAATATGTCTTCACCTCAACAAGACCGGACGCCTATTCTTCTTTTAAAAGAAGGGTCTACTGAAACAAAAGGAAAGGACGCAAGAAAAAACAGCATCACAGCTGCAAAATTAATCGCGCAAGTTATTCGTTCAAGCTTAGGCCCAAGGGGTATGGACAAGATGCTCGTCAACCCTACAGGGGATGTAACAATCACGAATGATGGCACCACTATCTTAAAGGAATTAGATATTGAACATCCTATAGCAAAAATGCTAGTAGAGGTTGCCAAGTCTGTAGATAATGAGGCAGGAGATGGAACCAAATCTGTTGTTGTGCTTGCCGGTTCTCTAATCGAAAATGCTGAAGAGCTGCTCGACAAGGATGTCCATCCTACAATAGTTGTAGAAGGATTTAGAGAAGCTTCAAAGAAATCTATTGAGTTTCTCAAAGAGATATCCATCGAAATCGACCCAATGGATAAGGCATTTCTGAATAAAATCGCCATGACAACCATTGCATCTAAGTTGGTGACTACAAATTCTGAAGAATTATCTAAACTTGTAGTTGATGGAGCTCTGAGAGTCGCTGAAGAATTGGGGGACAATAAATTTAAAATTGATTTAGATGATATTAAAGTAGAGAAGAAAGCTGGAGGCTCGCTTCAGGACAGTCAGCTGATACAGGGTATAGTAATTGATAAGGAGATAGTACATTCAGGGATGCCCAAAAGAATCCAGGCTGCTAAAATCGCTTTGTTAAACTCTGCATTAGAAATAGAGAAGACAGAGTTTGACGCCAAACTCAATGTCACGTCACCAGAGCAAATGCAAAAGTTTCTGAACGAAGAGGAGAGGATGCTTAAATCCATGGTGGACAGTGTCGTAGCTTCAGGAGCAAATGTTGTACTCTGTCAGAAAGGAATCGACGACATAGCTCAGCATTATCTGGCTAAAGAGGGAATAATTGCAGTTAGGAGAATTAAAGAAAGTGA
>Ga0209470_1003433_pt1 | contig 10927 bp, 8 predicted proteins | sample GraSoiAngelo_125_FD_185882 | JGI IMG/M metagenome (GOLD analysis project Ga0209470, IMG submission 185882) | Grasslands soil microbial communities from the Angelo Coastal Reserve, California, USA - 14_0927_05_40cm (SPAdes) (version 2) | ecosystem: Environmental > Terrestrial > Soil > Grasslands ... | reverse complement strand
GCTCGCACGCACCACCTCGCCGCTCGGCAGGAGGAGCTCGAACTCGACGATGTGGTCGCCGAGCGGACCGACCTTCCAGTTGTTCTTGCCGTGGATGTTCATCGCGGCCGCGCCGCCGAGCGTGACCCACATCGTCCCGGGCACGACGGCCGGCCACCAGCCGTCCTCGATCACGTACTGCCAGAGCCGGCGGACCGTGACGCCGGGCTCGACCCGGATCACCCCATGGGCGGGATCCCAGTCCAGGATGCGGTCCGTGCGCGAGAGGTCGAGGCAGACCTGTTCGGCGTTGAGCGAGGCGTCGCCGTAGCTCTGGCCCGCGCCCCGGAGCCCCACCGTGAGGCCGCGGGCGCGCGCGAGCGCGAAGACCTCGCGCACTCCGTCGACGGTGCTCGGGCGGTAGACCCAGCTCATCACGCCCGTCGCCCGGCCCCAGGCCTCGACGCGCTCGAGCCGGTCGGGTGGCAGCGCCGTCATACGTTGAGCCGCTGGAAGACCACCGAGGGAATGTGGCGGATCACGTACATGATCGGGCGCCACTTGGCGGGCACGTAGGCGACGCGGGCCCCGCGGCGCGCCGCGGCGAGGATCTGCCGCGCGGCCTCCTCGGCGGAGACGAGGAACGGCACCTGGTTACGCCCCGCGGTCATCGAGGTCGCGACCGGCCCGGGCTTGACGGTCACGACCGCGACCCCGAGCCGCCCGAGCCGGTTGCGAAGCGACTCGAGGTAGGTGTCGAGCGCCGCCTTGGAGGCGCAGTAGACCGGGTTGCCGCGCCGCCCGCGGTCGCCCGCGACCGAGGACAGACCGACGATCGTGCCCGCCCGGGCGCGCGCGAAACGCTGCGCCGCCTCGTTCAACCAGGCGACGGCGCCGAGGACGTTCACCTCGACGATCTCGCGGTCCTTGGCGAACGTGTACTCCTCCTCGCCGACGTGCGGCATCACCCCGGCGGCGTAGACGACCAGGTCGAGCCCGCCGAGGTCGCGGCAGATCTGCTGGAAGAGCGCCGGGACGTCCTCGTGCCGGGTGACGTCGTGGGAGTAGGGAAGGATCCGCCGCTCGCCCGCGTCCTCGAGCTCGCCCGCCAGCTCCTCGAGCAGAGCCTGCCGGCGGGCCACGAGCGCGAGGAGCGTGCCCTCCCGTGCGAGGTGTACCGCCAAAGCACGCCCGATGCCGGAGGACGCCCCCACGACGATCGCCCGCGCAAAGGTCGCTGGCATGGCTCCTCCGTCCTCGACGATGTGGAGGCCGAAATCAAGCTCGCCCGCGCTGGGTGGTTGCGCGCCCCACCCGGTGATAACCTACATGGAGAAGCAGGATCTTCGCGCCGGGGACGACAAGCGCTGTGGCCGCGATCAGCGTCGCGACGACGGCCGCGCCGAAGCCCCGCGGTACGTATCGCAGCTCCACCCGATGGCTCCCTGGCGAGACGGGGACGGCCAAGAACGCGAAGTCCGCTCGCCTGACCTCGGTTGCGCGTCCATCGACCCACGCCCGCCAGCCGGGGTACCAGGTCTCGGACACGACGACGTAGCCGCCGGCGGGGGATGAGACCTGAAGATCGAAGCGGCTTTGCCCTTCCCCTTCGCCCCGCAGGACAACTCCGGGGCTCGCGGAGCCTGAACGGGAGATTCCTTCCAGGACGACTTCGCGCTCGGGCGCAAAGTTCTGATCGAGCACTGCCGCGAGCGCGTCCTCCGGACCGGCGACGGCGCGGACAGCCCCGACGACGAACACGTGGACGCCTGGGCGCCGATAGGCAACCCGCCCGTCGGCCAGTTGCTTCCCCGCGGTGAAGCCGAGTGTCTCCAGCAGCGGTCGCATGGTTGCTGGAGCCAGGATGCATCGCATGTCCAGGAGACGTAAGACGTGCGGGGCGGACGGTAGCTTCTTCCACTGCACCAAGAAGAGCTGGAGCGAGGGGATACCGATGGCGCTCAGGAGTGCCTCCATGCGTTCCGCACGCAGGGATTCGGGGTATCCCTGGACCGTTGCGAGCTGAGCGAGCAGCGGTACACCGCGCCACGTCTCGGACGGGGTAAGCACTCGGCCACCCTTGCCGCACGCCGCTCGGACCTCCTCCCCCAACCGTCTCGCGTCCTCGGCCCTCGGGTACTCTGCCTGGCCCAAGGCGAACCGGTGGAGCGGCGCTGGACGAGACCCGATGGAGGGCACGAACGTCAGCTCGGCACCGAGCAGCGAGCCCAGCACCGCAAAGGTCCAGGCGCGACGCGAGGCCCCTGCCGCCCCACGAAGACACACCAACGCGACGCTGCCGACGAGTAGCCATCCGACCGTCCGGGGCGAAGGGAGCGACGGCACGATCGTCGCAACGGCGGCGATGGCGCAAGCCACAAGATCCGCGCGGCCGAGCCGCGTCTCCGCGGAGCCCTGTCCGCGAAAGACCTGGTCGAAGGCGTCTCCCGCCAGCGTCGCCAGCGAGAGATGGAAGATCGCGGCCCAGCACAAGGGTGTGTGGAACCAGGCAAAGGGCGGCCACGTTCGCAGCGCCGTCAGCGCACCGACGCACAGCGCCGTGACTGCAAGCATCGCCATCCGATAGCGTGACGTCCCGAGAACCGCTGCAGCGATGCTCAAGCCGACCACGAGTGGTGGCACGTAGACGAGCTGCGTAACCGCCTCCCACCATCGGCGCCCGCTGAGACGAAGCAGCGCCAACAGGTCGAATCCTCTGGGTTTCAAGCCTTGGCGGACGCTGTTTCGATACACCTCCACCACGGGAACCCAGTGAATCGCCGTTACCGCCAGGATCGCCACCGCGGCCGCGAGAGCGACCAGCGTTCCTCTCCCCAGGGCCGCAGCATTCCCCGAGCGGACGGCACGAGCAGCGACGAACAGCCAGATGACTCCGAGGGTGACCGACGTGTCGACGGCGTACTCGGGATACCCTGAAAGTACGAGGAGCGTGCCCGACGCTGCGAGCCCGAGCCCCGGCCGCACGCTCGGGCGTTCCAGTGTGCGAACGAAAGCCGCCACGACGTAGGGTAGCCAGGTGAATCCGGCCAACCAGTGGGGCGTGTAGGGATTGAAAATGAACGGCTGAAAGGTGACGACGATTGCGCCGAGCGAGGCCCCGGGCCAGTCGAGATCCAGCGCGCGGAGCGCGAGAAACACGCCGACCCCGAGAAGGACGTAGTGAACGAGCATGAACACATGCAACGCTGCGGTGGGCGGCATGAGTGCGAACAGGATCAACCGCGGCGGGTAGAACACGGCGGGCTGTGAGGCTCCCACGAACGGTGTCCCGCACAGCTCGTAGGGGTTCCAGAGCGGCAGCTCCCCCGAGAGCAGCGTCTCCGAACCGTAGACGTACTTGGGAAAGAAGTAGCCATCCAGGTCGGAGGAGCCATCAATGCCGGGGCGCATGCTGGGCACGAAGAGACCGAACCAGACGGCCGCGACGATCGCCGCCCACGCCACGGTCAGGAGGCGTGCGGGTGGTGGTGCAGGGGACGCCAATCGGTCCATGGTGCGACCGTTCTCCCGTTGCATGGCGAGACTAGTACCAAGCCGCGCGAGGCGGCCGCAATTCCGAGAGCGCCAACGGGGTGCTGCGGAGCGGAGCCGGGAGGCCGGTCGTAGCCATCAACGAAGGCCGGATGAACGGCTTGACCGCGCCGGCGCGGCCTGGCTTCGCTGATGGAATGCGCCGGCTCCTCGCGCTCGTCGCCGTGGTCGTCGGAGCCTGTCGGTCCGCATCCCCCCCGCTCGCCCCGGCCATCCGCTTCGTGGAGACCCCGGCGCCTGTGCCCGGACCGCTCGAGTGGGGCGCCTACGTCACGATCGGGAGCGAGTCGCGGCTCGCGCTCACCGCCACCAGCGCCGCTCCCGTCGTCCGCCAGTGGTCGGAGACGGTCCCGCCCGGGGGCGCGCGCAGCTATCCCCTGGCGCTCCCCGAGGCGCTGCGCGCAGCCTCATGGGTCTTCCTCGAGCCGTACGTCGAGGTGTGCGGCCGCTGGGAGCGACAGCCGACGCGCGTCATCCGCCCGGCGGGAGGCGAGGAGTCGAAGGCGGTGGAGGTCCGCTTCCCCGGCCTTCGCCCGGGCGAGGGGACGCGGGTGACCGTGAACGCGCGGGCCGCTCCCGAGCTCGAGGAGCGCGACGTGGTCACCGCACCCGTGGACGTCCCGCCCGGCGCTGTCCTGAGCTTCGCGCTCGGCGTCGAGGAGGCTGCCTGGGACGTGGGCGCGGCACCCCTCGAGTTCACGGTGACGGCGCTCGATGGCGGGCGCGAGGAGATCGTCCTGCGCCGCCGCCTCGATCCGGCGCGGGCTCCGGCGGACCGCGGCTGGGTCGAGGTCCGCGTGCCGCTCGGCGGGCTGGTGCGGCGCCGCGTGCGGCTCCGCTTGGCGGCGCGGGCCGTGGGCGGGGCGGGAAGCTCGCTGCCCGTGTGGAGCGATCCCGTCATGCTCGCCCCGCGGCCGAGGCCGGCTGTCGCGGGCGTCGTCCTCGTGTCGCTCGACACCCTGCGGGCGGTGAGCGTCGGGGCCTACGGCGCGGCGCGCCCGACCACGCCGAGCCTCGACGCGCGGATGGCGGCCCGCGGTACCCTCTTCGAGCACGCGATCGCGCCTTTCCCCCACACGTTGCCGTCACACCTGAGCATGTTCACCGGGCTCTACGAGCGGCGTCATGGTGTGCGCGGGCTCTTCCAAGCGCTCGATGCCGGCCGCCGGACGCTTCCCGAGGCCCTCCGCGCCGCCGGCTACGAGACGGCGGCCTTCACCGAGGACGGCTTCCTCGTCGCCGAGGCCGGGATCCGCCGCGGCTTCGCCGTCTACGGCGAAAACCGCAGCGCGGACATCCACCGGCCCGTCGGGCAGATCGAGGACACCTTCCGCCGCGGCCTCGCCTGGCTCGCCCGGCACGCGGACGAGCCCTTCTTCCTGTTCCTCCACACGTACCAGGTGCACCAGCCCTACACGCCGCCGCCCCGCTACGCGACCTTCTTCGGGGATCCCACGACGATCGCCGAGGCGTCCGAGCGTGACCGGCTCCTCTACGAGCAGGAGGTACGCTATACCGACGATCAGGTCGCCGCGCTCCTCGACGGCCTGGACGCGCTCGGCCTCGGCGAGCGGGCGCTCGTCATCGTGACCGCGGACCACGGCGAGGAGTTCCTCGAGCACGGCCAGCGCTACCACGGCTACCAGCTCTACGACGAGGTTCTGCGGGTGCCGCTGCTCGTGCGGTGGCCTGGGCGGGTGCCAGCGGGCCTCCGGGTTGGGACGCCCGTGTCGCTCGTCGACCTCGTGCCGACGCTGCTCGAGCTGCTCGGCATTCCGCCCCTCCCCGACGTCGACGGCGTGAGTCTCGTGCCGCTCCTCCGGGACCCGCCGGCCCCCTTCGCGCGCACGACCGTGTTTGCCGAAGCCCCCTCGTCGTACACCTCGGGCACGGTCGATCTCGTCGCCGCGCGCACGGGAACCCTCAAGTGCATCGGGCGCGACGGGGCGGCAGCGCAGTGCTTCGACCTCGCGGCTGATCCCGCTGAGCGGAAGCAGCTCGACGGCTCGGCAGCCGCACGCACCGCCGATCTCATGGCCGCGATCGATGCGTTCCGCACGCAGGTGGTGAAGCGGCCCACCGAGCGCGAGCCGGCCGCGACCGAGGCGGAGCGGGAGCAGAAGCTGCGCGCGCTGGGCTACGTCAATGACGGGCGCTAGGCCGGCCGCGTGGTACCTGGCATCGCGCCGCACGAGCCCGGAGCGCACGAGCTGCCGCGCCGCCTCTTCACGGTGTCTTGGTGTGCTGGCAGGCGCCGTCGGAGTCAGCCCGAGGGAGAATCCGAGCAGGTAGGTGGCGGGGAGGGCCTCCGCCTGCGCCGCTGGCGGAGCCCTGCAGCGGTCCGCTATCTTTTCAGCCGTGCTCGAGACGGTCGTCGTGATCCCCACTTACAACGAGCGCGAGAACATCCAGCGGATGGTCCCTCAGATCCTCGAGACGGTCGACTGCCACGTGCTGGTCGTCGACGACGAATCGCCCGACGGGACGGGGCGTGTGGTGGAGGAGTTCGCCGCACGGGACGCACGCGTCCATCTCGTCAACCACCATCCCCGGCTCGGCCTCGGCCCGGCCTACAAGGAGGGGTTCCGCCATGCGCTCGCGCTCGGCGCCGAGTTCGTGGTCCAGATGGATGCTGACTTCTCGCACCCGCCCACGATGTTGCCCGAGTTCCTCGCGCTCGCCCGGCAGCACGACCTCGTGCTCGGCTCGCGCTATGTGAAGGGCATCACGGTCGTCAACTGGCCGATCGAGCGGCTCCTGATCAGCTACTTCGGCAACTGGTACGCGCGGCGGGTGACCGGGATGCCCGTCCGCGATGCGACCGGAGGCTTCAAGTGCTGGCGGCGCGGGGCGCTCCTCGCCATCCAGCCCGACCGTGTGCGCTCGAACGGCTACGCCTTCCAAATCGAGACCACCTACCGCGCCTGGCGCCGGGGCCTCGACATCCGCGAGGTCCCGATCATCTTCGTTGACCGTCTCCAGGGTGACTCGAAGATGACACGCCGCATCGGCCTCGAGGCGCTCTGGATCGTCTGGTGGCTCCGGCTCGCCGCATGGCTCGGGAGGCTGTGAGGCCGCTCCGGGGCTCGGCTATGGTCCGCGCCGTGCGCGAGACGGGCGTTACGAGTGACTTCACGGGCGAGCGGCTCCTCGGTGAGGCCGCGGACTTCCGCGTCGACCTCGAGCGCCACCTCGCCGCCTACCGCTTCGCCCGGGAGCGGGCCGAGGGGCGATCGGTGCTCGATGCGGGCTGCGGCGAGGGCTATGGAGCTGCGCTCCTCGCCAGTGTGGCGCGTCGCGTGCTCGGCGTGGACCGGTCCGAGGCGACCGCGGTCGCCGCCGCCCGCCACCGGGCACCGGGTCTCGAGTTCCGCGCCTTCGACCTCGAGCGGCTGGCCGCGCTTGGCGAACGCTTTGAGCTCGTGGTGAGCTTCCAGGTGATCGAGCACCTGCCGGACCCGCTCGGCTTCCTCCGCGCGCTCGCGGCCTGCGCGGCACCGGGTGGCGAGATAATCGTGACGACGCCGAACCGCCTCATGTCGGTGTCGGAGAACCCGTACCACCTCCGTGAGTGGACCGCGCTGGAGCTGCGGGCGCTCGCCGAGCCGGTTCTGCCGGGCTCGCGCGTCCTCGGCGTGCACGGCTCGGAGCGCGTGCTCGCTTACGAGCGCGCACGCGGCGCGCAGGTGCGCAGGATCCTCCGGCTCGACCCGCTCGGACTCCGCCGCCTGTTGCCGGGTTTCGTCGTGCGCACCGTCTTCCCACGCCTTGCCCAGATGGTCCGCCACCGGCTGCGGGCCGGCGACGCGCTGCCGGCGGTCGGGCCGGAGGACTTCAGCGTGCGGGAGGATGGTCTCGACCGCGCCTTGGACCTGGTCCTGGTGGCGAAGGGAGCTTCGAGCGCCTGATCGTGCGGCGACCCCGGGTGCGACGCGCGGACAGCCTTCGCATCGGCTCGGGCCGGCGAAGCGGTCGCTCGGGGGGACGGGATGCGGTAGGGTTGTATGCGTATGGAGGGAGGGGCCGCGGCACACGGCGCGAGGACGTGCGCGGGCGAGCGGGAGGAGATTCTGCGGGCGCAGTATTTTCGAACCACAGCCCGCCGGCCACACGAGGCGTCGCGCGGGCGCACGTGATCCGCGGTCTCGGCGGATTGACGGCCAGGCTCCTCGTCGCGCTCGCGGTGTTCCTCGTCGCGGGCGAGGTGCTGGCGCGCGTCCTCGACGTGGTCGACCGGCTGAACGGCTACCAGCGGATCCTCTATACGCGGGGGCCGAGTCTCGACTTGCCTTACCGGCTGCGGCCCGGCGTGGAGATCACGCTTCTCGGCGCGCCGGTGCGCGTCAACCGGCTCGGCTTCCGCGGTCCCGAGATCACCCCTGCGCCCGCCCCCGGCGTGCACCGCGTCCTCGTGCTCGGGGACTCGGTCGTCTTCGGACAGGGGCTCGAGGAGGAGGAGACCGTGTCCGGGGTCCTCGCCGTTCGCCTCAACGCGGGCGGTGCCGGCCGCTATGAGCTCATCAACGCCGGGGTGCCGGGGTACGACGCGGTCGCCGAGGCACGGCTCCTCGAGACCGTCGGGGTCGCCGTCCGGCCCGAGATCGTGATCGTCGGGACGAGCCTCAACGACTACGACGTCGCGCCGATGTACAGCCCGACCGGCGTCCTCATGAACAAGGCGCTCGACCAGCGCGCAGGGACCCTCGCCGACCGCTCGGAGTTCCTGGCCCTGCTGCGCTGGCTGTACGCCTCCTGGCGTGGCCAGCTCTGGAACCAGCTCATGGCGCGCCTCGGGCCGCCCGGTCCGCCGCCCCCTCCCCAGACGGGGCTCCAGCGGCTCGTGCAGGAGATGCACCTGGGCTTCTACCACGCACCGGTCCCGGCCTACTGGGATCGCCTCCGGGGCGCCTACGCGGATCTCGGCCGGATCGCTGAGCGGCACCGCCTCAGCTTGCTGGTGGCGATCTTCCCCGAGCGCTACCAGGTCGGGCTCGCCGAGCCCGACCTCACGCCGCAGCAGCGGCTGCTCGGCGCCTGCCGGGAGGCCGGCCTCCACTGCCTGGACCTGCAGCCGGCTTTCGCCGCGGCGGGCGGGGAGCTCTTCGCCGACGCGCAGCATCCGAACGCGCGCGGGCATATGGTCGCGGCGGAGGCGATCGCGGAAGCGCTGCTCTCCTCAGGCCCGCCGCGCGCGGAGCACGCAGTAGGACCAGCGTCCGGAGGGGAGCAGACGGCCGCCCAGCTGCTCGAGCCGGGCGAGGATCGCCACGCCGACGCGCGAGCGGCCGAGCGCCGGCCAGCCGAGGCGGTAGTGAAGGACCAGCCGGCGGAGCGGCAGGGCCTGCGCCATCGCGAGCTCGATGGCCGCGAGCGGTAGGCCGTCGAGCGCAGCGCGGGCTGTGCCCGGCGTGAAGGCGCGAAGCGCGCGCTCGGCCGGGACGAGTCGTGCCTGCAACGCGACCAAGGGGTTGCGGCCGTTCGGCTCGAGGACGAGGAGCGTGCCGCCGGGGCGGAGCACACGAACCGCCTCGGCGGTGGCCCGCCGCGGCTCCGCGAGGTGATGGAGCAGGTCGCGGATGAGCACGCTCGCGAAGCTCGCGTCGGGGAAGGGCAGCGCGAGCGCATCGGCAACCGCGAGCCGCGCCCGGGGCAGGGCGCGCGCCGCGAAGCGGATCTTCTCGGCGTAGCGATCGATGCCGGTCGGGGCGCCGCGGCGCACGAGCCGGGCGAGGTTCGTGCCCTCACCGCAGCCGACCTCGAGGCAGGGGAAGGCGAGCCGGTCGAGCCAGGGCAGGAGCAGGGCGTCCTCGACGGGCGCGAAGCCCCGATCTCCGGTCGTCCAGCGGTAGTGAGCGGCGTCGGCGCGTGCGAAGTGGCGGTCCTGCATCGCCTGGAAGCCGTGGCGGGCCCTCATCTGATGGTACCCTACCATGGGCGTTGACGTCGCGCTGGATGAGCGCCGCTGCGCGCCGCCGCTTGACCCCGAGGCGACGCGGGGCTAACCGGCGCGCGCATGTCGTCCGAATCGCCCTCGAGCCGCGGCGGGCGGCTCGGCCGCCTCTACCGGGACGCGGCTTTCCAGGTGATGAACGCCCTCGTTGGGTTCGCCCTCGTGAACGTGGTCCTCTACGTGGTGTTCCCGCCCGTGCAGCCGCCGCGCGGGATTCCGCTCACCGGCCCCGATTACGAAGTCATCAAGCGCCGATTCGTCACCAGCCGGGCCTTCGAGAAGCTCGAGCCCTTCTTCCCGAGCCTGTCGCATGAGGACGTCGTGCAGCTCATGCTGGAGACGTACGGCCGCCCATTCGCCTACGAGTCCTTCACGGAGTTCCTGGAGCGGCCGTTCCACGGCCGCTTCTACAACGTCGATCCGGCCGGTTTCCGGCGCACGTCCGCCCAGGGCCCCTGGCCACCCGATCCCCGCCACGAGAATGTCTTCGTGTTCGGGGGCTCGACGACGTTCGGCATTGGCGTGCCCGACGACGACACCGTGCCCGCCGCGCTTCAGGAGTTTCTCACCGCCGCGCTCGGCCGCGAGGTGCCGGTCTACAACTTCGGACGTGGCCACTACTTCTCGACGCAGGAGCGTGTGCTCTTCGAGAAGCTCCTCGTCGCAGGCGCTGCGCCCCACGTGGCCGTCTTCCTCGACGGCATCAACGACTTCGACAACGCGACGGGCCTGCCGTTCCTGACCCCCTTCCTGCGCGACATGGTCGACGGCCGCGCGGGGAAGTGCCCGAGCCCGATCCTGGCGCTCGCCCAAGGGCTTCCCATCGGCCGGCTGGCGCTTCGGCTGCGCGACGCCGTCGGTCGGCCGTTGGTGAGAAACCCCAGACAAGAGGGGACGCCGGCGCCCGCCGCTCCCGCGCCCCGCACACCAGAGGACATTGCGCACACGGTGATCGCGCGGTACCTGGAGAACAAGAAGATGACCGACGCGGTGGCTGCCGCCTACGGCGTGCGCACCGTGTTCGTTCTGCAGCCCCTTCCCAACTACCGCTACGACCAGAGCTACCATTTGTTCCGGATCGAGGGCGCCCATGCCGCCGCCGCCCCGGGCTACGCCGAGCTCGAGCGCCGCGGCGCCGCACGCGAGCTCGGGCCGAACTTCGTCTCGTGCGCTGGCATCCAGGAGGAGCGGCGCGAGCCGCTCTACGTGGACCAGCACCACTACTCTCCGGCGATGTCGCGCTACCTCGCCCGCTGTATCGCCGACGCGATGCTGGAGCGCGGGATCGCCGACGCCGCTCGCGCGGACTGAGGCACCCGTCGCGCGCTCAGAAGAGCGCGTAGATGAAAGGCGCGACGGCGGTGCTCCCCAGTACGAGGACGGCGCCCAGTACGAGCAGGGAGAGCAACACTGGGGCGAGCCACCACTTGCGGCTCACGCGGAGAA
>Ga0209470_1003431_pt1 | contig 10930 bp, 10 predicted proteins | sample GraSoiAngelo_125_FD_185882 | JGI IMG/M metagenome (GOLD analysis project Ga0209470, IMG submission 185882) | Grasslands soil microbial communities from the Angelo Coastal Reserve, California, USA - 14_0927_05_40cm (SPAdes) (version 2) | ecosystem: Environmental > Terrestrial > Soil > Grasslands ... | reverse complement strand
GGATGCGGGCGTGAGCGTCGGTGGAGCGGACCACCACCATGTGGACAATGGCGGTTTCCGGAAGGTCGTCGACATAACTGCCGGTGCCGGTCACAAGTCGTGGGTCTTCGCGACGTTTGATCGACGCGCCAACCATTTGGGATATGGCCATGATTGAACTCCCTCGCCTTACGAGACGGACGCCGGCGCTTTGGCTTCGGCGCCGGGCGCCATCACCTTGGCCGCCGCCTGGATCGCCTTGACGATGTTGTGGTAGCCGGTGCAACGACAGAGGTTGCCTTCGAGCCCCAGCCGGATCTCTCGCTCGCTCGGGTTGGGGTTGCGTTCCAGCAGCTGCTTGGCGGCCATGATCATTCCGGGGGTGCAGAAGCCGCATTGCAGACCGTGCTCATCCCAGAACGCCTGCTGCAGCGGATGGAGCGTTGAGCCCTTCGCCAGGCCCTCGATGGTCGTGATCTGCGCGCCATCCGCCTGGACCGCGAACATCGTGCACGACTTGACGGTGTGACCGTCGAGTTCGACCGTACACGCGCCGCAGTTACTGGTATCGCACCCGATGTGGGTACCGGTCAGCCCGGCCTGTTCCCGGATGTAATAGACCAGCAACGTCCGCGGCTCGACCTCGTGTTCGTAGCTGGTGCCATTGATGGTGACCGCGACCCTGCGTCTCATACGCACCTCCTCTGAGCCCGCCTATCCGCCTGCCGCCAACAGGTATATCACTCGAATTGGCGAGTGTCTAGCATTGGCCGGACTGCCGGGCACCCGGATCAGCCGCCACGGCGGGCCCCGGCCTGGCTGGTCTGGGCCACCTTCACGGCATCGGGCGGCGGCGAAAGCAGCTTCCACGCGGACCGCCAGTTTCCGTTCCTCGTGACCTGCACCATCATATTGAGGCCTACGCTGCGAAGTGGCCGGCGGTGATCGATTTCGCAGAAGTTTGAGATAAGCAGAAGAGGGGTACACTTATCGGGTTGGCCACAGAGTTCGCATCGCCCTTTCATCTCGGCGAACTGGTCGTACACGTGACCCACGGACTCAGCCGATACGCGGGCACCAAGCTGCTGCAAGCGAGCGATGGCACGACAGCAGAGTACTTCCAGCTCGATTACGCTGAGGGACACCGGGTTTTCGTCCCAATCGAGCACGTTAGCCGATTGAGCAAGCACCTCGGCGCCGAAGCGGCGTTGGCGCGGCTCAACAGCGAAGTGCAGCGCCGCTAGCCCTACAGCCGCCTTCCCAAGCCGCAGTAGAGCCAGCGTACGTCTAGACCTCGACTGGCACCCCCACCTCGATCGGGTTGCTGATCGGATCCTGGCTCCACTCGAACCAGCCGCCGTCGTAGACGGCGATCCGCGGCCAGCCCATCAGGTAGGCGTAGAACCAGGTCTCGCTTGCTCGCCAGCCCGTCCCGCAGTAGAAAGCCACCCACTTGTCGGGGCGGATCCCGGCCTCCTTCCTGTTGGCAGCAATCTCTGGGTAGGCACGCATCGTGTTGTCGACGTTGCGGTAGTGCTCGATGTGGTACTCATCGTCTTACGGGGGTAGGCAATCTTGACCTCTGTACCTGGTTTGTCGGCTGCCAGATTGCCGAGCGTTGTTGACTATCTCAATCCAAATTGTCAAGAACCTGGGCCTGTAAGGGCGCCGACCGCACTCCCGCAAGCCGGCTTCGCACCAGTTCGGTTAGAGCGTCCGCCAGCCGCGAATCGTCATTCAACATCTGGGTTCGCGTGAGCTCGATGCCGAGATCGCGAGCTTTTTGGCGCGCCTCGATATCGATGTCGTAGAGAATCTCGAGGTGGTCGGCGATGAAGCCCACCGGAGCTACCAGCACCTTCCGCCGGCCGCCGGCCGCGAGCTCCGTGAGCGTGTCGAGCAGGTCAGGGCCAAGCCAGGGCTCACCTGTCCGGCTCTCGCTCTGGAACGAAAACCGCCATTCGCGGGAAGGGACGAGCTGGGCGATGAGCTCCGAACTCCGGAGCAACTGGTCGCGGTAAGGATCGCCCTCGTCAAGGATCCGAGCGGGAAGACTATGTGCCGTAAAGATCACGGTTGCTGTCTCCGGGTCAGCAAAGGCGCGCAGAGCCGCCCGAACGTTCTCGGCTACCGCCTGCAGATAACCTGGCAGGTCGAACCAGTTCTGGATGAAATCGAAGGGAACGCGCCTGCCGGACTCGGCCAGCGCCTGCTCGACCCGGGCCTCGTAGCCGCCGGTACCCATGCGCGAGTAGTGCGGTGCGAGGACGAGGCCAACCACCTGGTCCACGCCGGCCTGCTCTAGCTCCTCCAACGCCGTATGGATGCGAGGCGTCCAGTGCTTCATCCCTACTCGAGCCGTGAACTGACCGCCGCCGGACTGGTTCAAGCCACGCTCCACTTTCTCTGCCAGGCGGCGTGAAACTTTGAGCAACGGCGTCGGAATGCCAACTTGCGCGTACCGAGCGCTCAGCCCCGCGACTTCTTCAGAAGATGGGCGCCGGCCGCCACGGATATCGCTGAAATATGCCTCCACCTCATCAAGGCGATTCGGGCTGCCGTAAGCCATGAACAAGACACCGACATGCTTAGCCAATGTGTGCCATCTCCGTAATCAACATAGCGCCGTGAATTGATCGGCCTCACGGTGCGATCGTGGTCCTGTTATCCCGCTTTCGACTTGTCGCCACGCTGCGATCTCTTCCGAAACCACCGACGCGTAGGCTCAGATTAACCTCCACCAGGGCCGGCATTCTGGACCCAGGTCGTCAAGCCTGCGGCGCCGCGGATCCCTTGGCTGTTGAGGGATTGCGGCGGAGCAGCTGCATAAAGATCAGAAGGCTGCTAACCAGCAACGCTGGCACGTAGATGGTCACGATCACCCAATTGACGCCAAGCGCGTACGTGAACACGCTGAAACGCATCGACTGGACGATCGCATTCACCGTGTCGAGCATTCCAACGACGACGCACAACCAGACGAGTGCGATAGCTGCCGAGAGGCGGGCGCGAAGCGCGGCCAATGCCAGCAGGGCGAGAAATGCCGTTATCAAGTCGCCATATCCGATCATCGTCCGGAATTCCGTCGGTACGCCGGGGCCGACGGCGCCCGGAGCAAGGATTGTCCCGCCGACGATGCGAAATGCATGGACCCACAGGAGTGGCACTAAGGCCAGCTCCCGAGGAAGCCCGGCGAGGCGGGGCACGACATACCAGAATGCGATGAGCAGAAACGCCAGCAGGCTCAACGTGAATTGAATCCCGAAGAGCACAATCGGTTCCATCGTCCGCTCCTTCCTGGCCACCTCGAATCCGAAGGTGCCAGTCGAAGCTGATCGTATCCAAGAATTGGAGGCGAGTGCGGGATTCGAACCCGCGGTGGAGGTTTTGCCGACCGCAGAGGGCAGTTCGCCTGGTTTCGCCGACGTTCATTGTGTATCCGGCAGCGAGCTCTAGCATTTATTAGAGTTCACGGAAGTTCCCAGAGTTCGGCGGCGTTGCCGTCAGAACTCGGATCGAGTTTTGCCGCCTTCAGGTGGGATTGCCCGTCACGGCCGGCAGGTGACCAGCGGCAGTCTATGCGGTTTGCTCGGGGGCGAGTTCCCCGAGCTGTTCTTCCGCGTACATCTCCGCCTCGGTGGCGTAAAGGACGGACTTCTCGGTGATGACGCATCGCTTGACCTCCGGGCGTGACGGAACTTCAAACATGGAGTTCAGCAGGATATCCTCGATGATGCTCTTCAGCCCGCGCGCCCCGGTGCCGCGCTGTAGCGCCTTTTTGGCGATCGCCGTGAACGCGGCCGGCTCGAACACCAGCTGGACATCGTCCAGGGCAAAGAATTTCTGATACTGCTTGACGAACGCATTCTTCGGTTCGGTCAGGATGCGAATGATGTCGGCCTCATCCAGGTAGTCCACGCTGACCGTGATCGGAAGACGGCCGACAAACTCAGGGATCAAGCCATACTTCATCAGGTCCATGGGCTGCAGCTGCTTGAGGATGTTGGTGCTCTCCTTGTCGCGATTCCCATGCACTTCCGCGCCGAAGCCGATCTGCTTGTGGCCGATGCGGTGCTCGATCAGGCGCTCCAGGCCGTCGAAGGCGCCGCCGCAGATGAAGAGGATGTTGGTGGTATTGATCTGGATGAAGTCCTGGTGCGGGTGCTTGCGGCCGCCCTGCGGTGGGACGTTGGCAATAGTGCCCTCGAGGATCTTGAGCAGCGCTTGCTGAACCGGACACGTCTCGGGTAAGCGAGGGGTTGTCCGACTTGCGGGCGATCTTGTCGATCTCGTCGATGTAGATGATGCCGCGCTCGGCGCGGGCGATATCGAAGTCCGCCACCTGGAGCAGACGGAGCAGAATGTTCTCGACGTCCTCGCCAACATAGCCGGCCTCGGTCAGTGAGGTGGCATCGGCGATCGAGAACGGCACGTCGATCATCCTGGCGAGGGTCTGTGCCAGGAGCGTCTTGCCACACCCGGTCGGCCCCACCAGCAGGACGTTCGACTTCTGCAACTCGACGTCGCCAGCCATCTTGCCGTGGGCGATGCGCTTGTAGTGGTTGTAGACCGCGACCGAGAGAACCCGTTTGGCGTGATCCTGGCCGACCACATATTGGTCAAGGCCCGCACAGATGGTCTTGGGGTTTGGGATGAGGCCACCCTTGGTCCGCTTCTGCGCGGCGGGCTTGGTGTCTTCCTCCAGGACTTCCCGGCAGAGATCGATGCATTGATCGCAGATGTAGACGCCGGGGCCCGCGACCAACTTGCGGACCTGTGACTGATCCTTGCCGCAGAAGGAACAGCGCGTATGCCGCTTCTCGCGCTCGTTCATTGTGAGGTCTTCGGCCCCTCGCGTTCGGGTTCCGGCCGTGGCTTGCCGCCCCCGGCCGATGCCAGCTCGAGGCGGCCGTCTTTCGCGGCCGGCCGGCCGTCGCGGCTGGTGGTCACGATGATGTCGTCGATGATGCCGTACTCTTTGGCTTCCTGGGCGCTCATGAAGAAGTCGCGCTCGGTGTCCCGCTCGATCTTCTCGATCGGCTGGCCGGTGTGCTTGGCGAGCATCTCATTGAGGGTCTGGCGCATCCGCAGGATCTCTTTCGCGTGGATCTGGATGTCGGTCGCCTGGCCCTGGATCCCGCCGGAGGGCTGGTGGATCAAGACGCGGGTGTTTGGCAAGGCGAACCGCAGGCCTTTGGTACCGCCGGCCAACAACACCGTCGCCATGCTGGCGGCGAGCCCCATGCACACCGTCGAGACCCGCGGACTGACGTAGCGCATGGTGTCGTAGATGGCGAGCCCGTCGGTGACTACCCCGCCCGGGCTGTTGATATAGATGTTGATGTCCTTGTCCGGGTCCTCAGAGGCGAGGAAGAGGAGTTGCGCCATGACGACGTTGGCCACCTGGTCGTCGATGGGTGTGCCGATAAAGATGATGCGGTCCTTGAGGAGTCGGGAGTAGATATCAAAAGCGCGCTCTCCGCGATTGGTGGTCTCGATCACCATCGGGATCAGCGCTTCCGATTGCCGGCTGAGCCGTTCGGGGTTCATGCGTCGCGCTCCTGTTGCCCCGCCATTATGGGGGTCATTTCTTACGATCCAGTCCTCAGCCTACTCACTTATGAAGACGCGGAAACCGCCGGGGGTCCGGCGGTTTTCACCTCTCTGATCGCCTTAGCTCTCACCCTTGCCTTTGCCGGCGACGGGTTCTATGAGCGGCTTCTCGGGCTTCTCCGGCTTCTCCGGCTTCTCCGGCTTCTCGGCCTTGGGCTCCCGCTGTTTTGGGACCGGGGTCAGCGTGATCTGGCCATCAACCAGTTCCACCAGCACCGAGTCGCCGGCGCTGAACTTCGTGGTCAGCAGCGTTTCCGACAGCGGGTCCTCGATCAGGCGCTGGATCACGCGCCGCAGCGGGCGGGCGCCGTAGATCTTGTCATAGCCCTCCTTGGCCAGATAGTCCTTGGCGTCGGTGGTCACCTCGAGTTTCATCTCGAGCTCCTCGAGTCGCAGCGCCACCCCGAGCATCAGCAGGTCGAGGATCTGCCGCATCTCGGCCGGCGAGAGCGCCTTGAAGACGACCACCGCATCGACGCGGTTCAGGAACTCGGGCCGGAAGGTCTTCTTCAGCTCGTCCATGATCTTCTCGCGCATCTTGCTGTGCTCTTTCTCTTCCTGGCTGGTCCCTATCGGCATCGAGGGCTGGAAGCCCATCGAGGTGGTCGCCTGCTGCAGGTTCATGACGCCGATGTTCGAGGTCATGATCACGATCGTGTTGGCGAAGTTGACCTGCTTGCCCTTGGCATCGGCGAGCCGGCCATCCTCCAGGATCTGGAGCAGCATATTGAAGACCTCGGGATGTGCCTTCTCGATCTCATCGAACAGCACCACGGAATAGGGCCGCCGCCGGATTGCCTCGGTCAGCTGGCCGCCCTCGTCGTAGCCGACGTAGCCAGGCGGTGAGCCGACCAGCCGCGCCGTCGTGTGCCGCTCCATGAACTCGGACATGTCGAGCCGGACGATGGCGTCCTCGTTGTCGAAGAGGAAGCGGGCGAGCTGGCGAGCCAGCTCCGTCTTACCCACACCGGTCGGTCCGAGGAAAATGAACGAGCCGATCGGCCGCCGCGCATCTTTGAGGCCGGCGCGCGCGCGCCGCACCGCCTGCGAGATGACCTTGACCGCATCGTCCTGGCCGATCAGGCGCGCGTGGATTTCGTCTTCCATTCGCAGCAGCCGAGTGGACTCCTCCTCGACCAGGCGTGACACGGGCACGCCGGTCCAGGCGCTGACGATTTCCGCGATGTTTTCTTCGTCCACTTCGGGGACGGTCGCGCCCAGTTTGTCGCGCCACTCCATCTCTTCCTTGACGTACTTGTCCTTGAGCTTCTTCTCCTTGTCCCGGAAGGAGGCCGCCGTTTCGTAGTCCTGGTTGGCGATTGCCTCTTCCTTCTTGATCTGGAGCTCGCGGATCTCCTTCTGCATCGTCTTCAGCTCCGGGGGCGTCGTCGTCAACTTCATGCGGACGCGCGCTGAGGCCTCGTCCATCAGGTCGATGGCCTTGTCCGGCAGGGAGCGGTCAGACACGTAGCGGACCGAAAGCTCGGCCGCCGCCTTGATCGCTTTGTCGGTGACCTTGACCCGGTGATGCTTCTCGTAGAGGGCCTTGACACCGTGGAGGATGGAGATCGTCTCGATCAGCGACGGCTCGTCAACGTACACCGGCTGGAAGCGGCGCTCCAGGGCGGCATCCTTCTCGATGTACTTCCGATACTCGTTGAGGGTCGTGGCGCCGATGCACTGGATCTCGCCGCGCGCCAGGGCGGGCTTCAAGATGTTGGCGGCATCAATCGCGCCCTCGGCGGCGCCGGCGCCGACCAGCGTATGCAGCTCGTCGATGAAGAGCACGACCTCGCGGCTGGAGCGGATCTCGTCCAGGATCTTCTTCAAGCGCTCCTCGAACTCGCCGCGGTACTTCGTGCCGGCGACGAGCGCGCCCATGTCGAGGGTGAGCACCCGCTTGTTTCGGAGCGACTCCGGGATGTTGCCCAGCACGATCTGCTGGGCCAGACCCTCCGCGATCGCCGTCTTACCAACACCAGGCTCGCCGATCAGCGCCGGGTTGTTCTTCGTCCGGCGGGACAGGATCTGCACCACCCGCTCGATCTCCGTCTCGCGACCGATCACGGGGTCGAGCGTGTTCTTGGCGGCCAGGTCGGTAAGGTCACGGCAGAACTGGTCGAGCAGCGGCGTCTTGGACGGCTTCTTGCTCTGGGTCGCTTCCTCATCGAGACCGCTCTCGTGAAGCAGGCGGTCGATTTCGCCGCGGACCTTCTCCAGGTTCGCGCCGAGGTCTTCGAGCACGTGGGCGGCGATGCCCTCGCCCTCGATGAGCAGCCCAAGCAACAGGTGCTCGGTGCCGACGTAGTTGTTGCCCATCCGGCGGGCTTCTTCGAAGGAAATCTCGATGACCTTCTTCACCCGGGAGGTGGGGATGATCTGCTGAATGATGATGCGCTCGTTACGGCCCAACACCGACTCGATGGTGGCGCGGACCTTGTTGATCTCGACGCCGAGGTTATTCAGCACCTTGGCGGCCAGGCCCTCGCCCTCGCGCAGCAGTCCAAGAAGCAGATGCTCGGTGCCGATATAGGAATGGTGCGAGCGCTCGGCCTCTTCCTGGGCCAGCGTCAGGACCTTCTTCGCTCGCTCCGTAAACCGTTCAAAGGGGTACAACCACAATCCTCCGACTGACTTGTTTGCTACTTATAACGATACCCGGATTCTCGCAAGACTTTCGCGCTCGAACTGCGGACGGCCCGCCTGCTGAGACGTTAAGGAGTTACCACTCCGCGGGTATGCCTAAACAATCGTTCTCGGAAGCATAGCGCAAATTCGGCGTGAATACGCGCCGTACTCTAATAATCCCTTAGCCCAAACCTCCCCCATCGGGGGAGGATGACGGCGTGTCCCTCCCCTAATGGGGAGGGAAACGTTGGCGGTTATTCTTGCGGCGCTGCGCTGACCTCAGCGTAGACCCGCTCCCGTTCGGTTTCGGGCACTCGCTCGATCTCGCCCGGGTAATCCGCGACGTCGGCAGCCTCGGCCTGGCCGGCGGCAGCGGGTTCCTCGGCTTGCTTGAGCGACAGACTGATGCGCCGGCGGCTCCGATCCGCCTGCAACACGCGGACCCGTAGCTTCTGTCCCACCTGGACGACATCTTCCGTGTGTTCGACGTGCTCCCAGGCGAGCTCGGAGATATGCAGCAGGCCCTCGATGCCGTCGCCGATCTGGAGAAAGGCGCCGTACTTCTTGATCTTCGTCACCTCGCCTTCGACGATGGCGCCGGGCGGGAACCGCTTCTCGATGTGATCCCAGGGGTCCTGACCCAGCTGGCGCAGGCTGAGGGAAATGCGCGACGTATCCGGATCCAGCTTGATGACCTTGACCCGGATGTCCTGGCCGACCTGGAGAACATCGGCGACATTCGCCACCCGGTCCCAGGAGAGTTCGGAGATATGGATCAGGCCGTCGGCAGCGCCCAGGTTGACGAAGGCGCCGTAGGTGGTCAGGCCCGACACCTTGCCCTGGATCTCATCGCCGATCTTGAGTTTTTCGAACAACTCGCCGCGCTGGCGGGCCCGATCTTCATCGAAGGCGGCTTTCTGGCTGACGATCAACCGGTTGCGCTTGCGGTTGACCTCGAGGATCTTGACACCGATTCGCTGACCGACCAGCTCCTGCAGGTTCGCGCTATACGTGCGGGAGACCTGGGAGGTGGGCAGGAAGCCGCGCAGGCCCAGGATATTCACGATCAGACCGCCCTTGTTCTGCTCGCGCACCTCGGCATCCATCATCTCGCCGGACAGCTGCTGCTCCTGCGCCTTGACCCAGACCGACTCGGCGCGCGCCCGACGCAATGAGAGGACGACGTTGCCGTCCTCATTTTCAGGCTGGAGAACGAAGACCTTGATCCGGTCGCCGGAGTGGAGGTCGGGCGTCCCGGCCTCACGGGTACCCAGCTCTCGGCTGGAGATGACCCCTTCGGATTTCGAGCCGACATCGACCAGAACTTCATCGGGATCGACCCGGACGACGACACCGTCGATGATGTCGCCGTGGGCTAGGCGCTTGCTAGAAGCTTCCTCCTGGTTGAGGAACTCCTCCATCGTCGCTGCGCTTCCGTTCTGCGAGTCGGACGAGTCCTGAGAAAGCTCGAAATCAGACAATCCAGTAGGCCACCACCTTGTGTTATTGGAACTCGTTGGTCGTCAGGTTGTAGGCAGGAGCGCGAGTCACACCGAAGTATAGCAAGCAGGCTGATGCGCTCTGTGCGCCCGCCGAGGACGAACATGAAGTCAGGAATAGACGAAGCGCCCAATGCTTGCATACACTAAAACTGCGAATGCTGAGCTGGCGCCGCGACAAGACTGCGTTTGCGATTTCCGGGGGCGGAGCGAGGGGGGCCGCCCAGGTGGGCATGCTGCGGGCCTTGATCGAGCGCGACATCACGCCCGACTTCGTGGTGGGGGTCTCAATCGGGGCCTGGAACGGTGCCTGGCTCGCCCACCGGCCGGAGCTGGATTGGGTGAAGAAGCTGGAGGACGTCTGGCGCCAGGTGACCCGGCGCACGCTCGACATGGTCTGGTGGCGGGCTGCCCGGAACATGGTGCGGCGGAAGCCGTCGCTGTATGAAGGTGGTGGGCTGTCCCGGTTCGTTGCCCAGCACCTGCAGGTGCACAACTTCGAAGACCTGGCGGTGCCGCTCCACACCGTCGCCATCGACCTGACCCTGGGAGCCAAAGCGGTCTTCTCACACGGCCCGCTCGGGCCGGCGGTGCTCGCGTCGTCGGCGATCCCCGGGGTCTTCCCGCCGGTGGTCATCGAGGGGCGGCAGCACGTGGACGGCGGGCTGGTCGATCCGACCGGGCTCGACACCGCCATCGAGCTGGGGGCCCGGCGGGTGTATGTGCTCGACTCGGGCTATGCCGGCCGGCTACCCGCGCCGCTGGGGTCGATGAACGCCATCGTCGACCACACCTTCCAGATTGCCGCCCAGCACCGGACCCGCTGGACGATCAAGCAGATGGGACGATCTGTCGAGATCATCCACCTGCGCCCGGACGCCGGATTCTTGCGTCACTCGATGGATTTCAGCGCCACCGACTTCTACCTACGGGAGGGGTATCGCTTCGCCTGCGAGATCCTGGACAGCCGGCGCAAGCGCCGCCGATTAGTCGAACGGGCGCCGGTCGCGGCCCCCGTCTACCACTAGCTGCCGGGCGCTATTCCGCAACTCGTCCGTCAGGCTCTCGGCCAGGTCCGGACGGCCGTGGAATTGTGCCGGGGTGTTCTGGTAGAGGACGATCTGCCACCGGCCGGCGCGCTGCTCGGCGATCAGCGCTTGCGCGGAATTGAGTTTGGGATCAAGCTCTGACTGCCCCGCCGGATCGACGCC